>Ga0315899_10000004_pt1 | contig 348379 bp, 312 predicted proteins | sample LakEriMetagenome_2_FD_203518 | JGI IMG/M metagenome (GOLD analysis project Ga0315899, IMG submission 203518) | Freshwater fungal communities from buoy surface, Lake Erie, Ohio, United States - Buoy 4 MA112 | ecosystem: Environmental > Aquatic > Freshwater > Lake | place: USA: Lake Erie, Ohio...
ACGACAGACTATCGAATATCGGCGCTTGCAACACCGCAAGATCGCCGCCTAATATCAACCCAATAGATGAGGCCAAGGCTCCACTAATTTACGCAGCCATCAGTGCCAAATGTTCTGACGACGGACAGACGCCGGTTTCCTTCGGCAGATGGCGGAGCGGGAGGGATTCGAACCCTCGATACGGTTTTGCCGTATACTCACTTTCCAGGCGAGCGCCTTCGACCACTCGGCCACCGCTCCGCATAGGGCCTGAAACCGGTTGCAACGACCGCGCGCGCAGTCTTTACCGGAATCAAACAACCAGAATTCGCACTGGAAGGAGAGCGCCCTATATCGGGTGGAGGGGTTTCGCAAGGCTCTGCGCTGTGCAATCTTACCGGGCATGAAAAACTTTCACTTTTTGATATTGGGGTTGACCATCAGCCTTGGCAGTGTGGCCCACGCAAAATCGCCTGCAGATATTGTGGCAGCGGCGCCGGCGAGCGATTGGGTAGAGGTGCCGGCGGAGGATCTGCTTGTAATGACGCTGCCAAATACGGCGCAGGATGGGGCGCGGCGCGTGGTTATTCAGCTTGCGCCAGCGCCCTTTGCCCAAGGCTGGGTCGACAATATTCGCAAGCTGGCGCAGGCGCGGTGGTGGGATGGCCTGGCAATCACGCGTGTGCAGGATAATTATGTGGCGCAATGGGGTGATCCCGACGGCGAAACCCCTGCTAAGGCGCGCGCCTTGCCGCCTGGCCTGCGCCAAATGCCAGAAGCCGACTATGTGGTGCCGGGCCAACTCCCCCAATCAAAAGGATTGGAGGAGGTATTTCTTCCGCGAAACGCGGCGTCAAATTGGAGTAACTTTTACAAAGGCTGGCCTGTTGCCGGCACGCACGGGCAGGGTGGCCCCAGCAACTGGCTGGTGCATTGCTATGGCATGGTGGGTGTAGGGCGAAATTTATCGCCGGATACGGGCACGGGCGCAGAACTCTATGCCGTGATTGGCCATGCGCCGCGTCATTTGGATCGCAATATCGCTGTGGTTGGCCGAGTTGTGCAGGGGATAGAGCATCTCTCGTCCTTGCCGCGAGGAACCGCCGCTTTGGGCTTTTATGCGCACCCCAAAGAACGGACACGCATTGATACCCTTCGCCTTGTGTCTGATCTGCCCGTCAAAGAGCGCCCACGTTTTGCAGTTCTTGCCAGTGATAGTGCCAGTTTTCAGGCCTATGCCCATGCACGCGCCAATCGGCGGGATGCCTTTTTCAACATACCCGCAGGTGGCGCAGATTTGTGCAATATCCCTGTGCCAATTCGCCAAATCGCGCCGCAGCAATAGTGCCAATTTGAAAGGGAGCGTTGCTTTTTTGCAACGCATCTCCTTCAAATGATTATCAGGGATCAATTCGACTCGCCTGTCATGGTCTCGAAATATATGGGCGCCACAGGGCCGGGGCAGCACAGGAAGTGCCGGAAGGATCCGGCCTATAAACGGGGATCTATCATGAAGAAGCAATTCTATTTCGGCGTGGCTACAGTCGCGATGATTGCGTCTGCGCCTGCTTTTGCGCAGTCGACTGGCTCGATTTCGGTTGATGATGAAATCATTGTTACCGCTCAGTCCGCAAATGACGGTGTCGCTGGCGTTGTTGTTCCTGATGCGCCCAAGGCGCGTGGTGTTCTGACGCAGGAAATCATCACCACCCAGGCCGCTGGTCAGACCATTCTGAACACCATCAACCTGATCCCCGGCGTGAACTTCACGCAGTCGGATGCCTATGGCTCGTCGGGCGGTAATATCCGTATCCGTGGCTTTGACGGCAATCGTATCTCGCTGACGCTCGACGGCTTCCCGCTGAACGATTCGGGCAACTATGCGATTTATTCGAACCAGCAGGTTGACCCCGAGCTGATCGAACAGGTCAACGTGAACTTGGGCACCACAGATGTGGACAGCCCGACGGCATCGGCTGCTGGCGGCACCGTGAACTATCGCACCATTTATGGCAGCGAAGATATGAGCGCGCTTGCCAGCGTCTCGGGCGGTGACTTCAACTATCGCCGCGCCTTTGGCTTCTTCAACACCGGCGCGCTGAACGATTCTGGTTCGCGCTTCTGGGTCGCGGCCAGCACGGCTCGAAACGACAAATTCAAGGGCCCGGGCGGTATCGCAAAGCAGCAATATAACGCGCGTTTCTACCAGCCGCTCGGTGGCAAGGATGATTTCTTTGCGATTTCTGCGCACTACAACCAGAACCGCAACTCTTTCTATCGCAACCCGAGCGTGAACGACATGCGCACGCTGTTTGGTTCGACCACGTTGCCGCTTGCCACCACGATCTCGCCGGCCACGCCGCTGGATCTGTCGGTTCTGTCGGATGCGCAGCAGCAGGCGCTGTTTAACTTTGAAAACGACGCCACCTGCCGCAAGCCCACCCCGGCTAATGGCACGGCGCAGGATGATGGTGCCTCAGGCTTTACCTGCACCAATTTCTATGGCGTTCGTATCAACCCGTCGAACACGGGCAACGTGCGCCTCAATTCGCGCTACACGCTGAATGACAAGCTCTACGTCACGCTCGATAGCTCGTACCAATATGTTCTCGCCAATGGCGGTGGCTACACGGTGCAGGCGGAAACCTCGGCTGTGACCAAGGGCACGTCTGCAGCAGCAGGCGCTGATTTGAATGGTGATGGCGATCTGCTGGATCGTGTTGCTTTCTACACGCCCAACACCACCAACACGCGCCGCATCACGGCAATGACGTCGCTGGTCTATAGCTTTACGCCGGATCAGATCCTGCAGCTGTCCTACACCTTTGACCGTGCACGTCACCGTCAGACGGGTGAATGGGGCTATCTGGATAGCGCCGGCAACCCGGAAAGCGTGTTCGGCGGTCGCAATGGTCGCAAGGTTCTGTCGGCAGATGGCTACGCCCTGCGTCAACGTGATCGTCTCTCGATTGCGCTCTTGAACCAGGTTTCGGCCAAATATGTTGGCAAGTTCATGGATGACGATCTGCGTGTTGAACTCGGCATTCGTGCGCCGTTCTTCCAGCGTGACTTGAACCAATATTGCTACACGCAGACGAGTGGCAGCGGCTTTGCCACCTGCACCAGCCAGCCTGCTAGCCAGCTGACGATCGTGGCACCGAATGCCGCCGTGTTCCCGAGCGGTTCGCTTTATGCCCCGTTCGCGGCGAAGTATAAGTTCAACAAGCTCCTGCCGAGCGCCGGTCTGACCTACAAGTTGGCCGACAATCTGAGCGTGTTCTCCAGCTTCTCCAAGGGTTTCTCGGCTCCGCGTACGGACAACCTCTATCGCCAGCCGAGCGTTGTTGTGACGCCGGAAACGACTGATGCTATCGACCTTGGTCTGCGTTACCTGACTCGCAAGGTGCAGGCGCAGATGACAGGCTGGTACATTGGCTATCAGAACCGCATCGTGACGTCGTTCGACCAGCTGCAAGGCATCTCGGTTGACCGTAACGTTGGTAAGGTTGAAACCTACGGTGTTGATGCAAACCTCAGCTACAAGCCTGTCGACGCGCTGACGCTGTACACCTTTGCATCGTACAACCACTCCACGCTGCAGCAGGACATTGAAATTGGTAAGGTCAACGGCGTCACCGTCTTTGCCCCGACCAAGGGCAAGTTCGTGACGGAAACGCCGCGTTGGACGCTGGGTGGCCGTGTCTCTGTGGAGCAGGGTCCAGTCACTGTTGGTCTGCAGGGCAAATATGTCAGCAGCCGCTTCGCAACCGACGTCAACGACGTTGTGTCGCCCAGCTACACGCTGTTTGATCTGAACGCCCGCTTCAGCTTCGAAGATTATGGTTTCAAGAAGACCTTCTTCCAGCTGAACGTGCAGAACCTGTTCAACAAGTTCTACTTCGGCAACATCAGCACCCAGATCCACCATGGCACGATCGGCGGCGTTTCGGGTGCGAACCCGAACTTCTCCGTCGGCTCGCCGCGGACCATCATGGGCACGCTGCAGATCGGCTTCTAAGCCCATCTGTCACAGGCAAAAAAAGACCGCCGTCCCTAAAGGGGCGGCGGTTTTTCTTTGGGCAATTGACAGGTTTAAACTGCCTGCTGCTGTGCCTTGCGTTTTTAATCCATCGCCTTTTTGTACATGGAATTCAGTGGCATTTCGAACAGGCGCATCACCATTGGCTCAAAGAAGCTTAAGGGCGCTGTGTCATAATTGGGGTCAAAGGCTGGGCAGTCATATTTTTCAATAAACTCTGCTGTGGCCTGATAATGTTCATGGCCTTTGAAGTTTTCCCGCAGATCGCGGTTCAGGCCAATAAAATGGAAAAAGTTATAGCCTTGGAAAATCCCATGATGCTGGGTGATCCAGTGGAGTTCTTCTGACACAAAGGGCTTAATGATCGCTGCGGCGACATCTGGGTGGTTATAGGCCCCCAACGTATCCCCAATATCGTGGAGCAGCGCCATCACAACATAGGCCTCATCGCGACCATCGCGGTGCGCGCGGGTGGCAGTTTGCAGGCAATGTGTCAGTCGATCCACGGCAAAGCCGCCACAATCGCCTTCTAAGAGGCGCAAATGATCGAGAACACGCGCGCCGCCATTGCGAGCAAAGGGCCGCAAATGCGTCATGATGATATCCCAGTCTTCTTGGGTGCCCTCAGTCATGCTGTGAAATTTGGCAGTCTGCTCCAGCAGATCGGTGTCAGCCATCCTCAATCTCCCTTGTCTATTTTGCCCGCAGCATAGCGAGCCCTGCACAAGGCTTCAATTGGGCGTCAGCTTCGGCTAGACCTATAGCCTATGGCGATACCTGGACTTAGCAATCAGCCGTTTTTTGCGGATAAGAGCCGTGCTTTCTGGATTCTCCAGACGATCGGCTGGTCATTCTATTTCATGCTGCGACTCGCCAGTGGCGTTGGCGCCGGGATGAGCTTGTCTTGGGTGGTGCCGTTGTTGGTCTCCACAGCCACGGGCTATTCCCTCACGCTGATCATGGGCGGCATTTTCCGCTGGCTCATCAGTCGGCGGCCTTTGGTGACATGGGGGCTGTCTGTCGTGACCTTCATTGTCGCGATTCTGCTGCATTCGATGGTAGATGCCTGGGTCTTCAATCTGTTGGAGCGGGAAGGCGCAGAGTTTAACGGCGCGCTCTTCCTCAGCGCAATCTCGCTCAATTCCTTGCTTTTGGGCGCTTGGGCGGCGCTCTATTATGGCATTAACTTCTACCTGATTATCGAAGAACAGGCGGACCAGCTTTTGAAGCTGGAAAATCAGGCAACTTCGGCGCAGCTTGCCATGTTGCGTTACCAGTTGAACCCGCATTTCCTGTTTAACACGCTCAACTCGATTTCCACGCTGGTGCTTTTGAAGCAGACAGAGCGGGCTAATGCCATGTTATCGCGCCTCTCTTCGTTCTTGCGCTATACATTGGCCAATGAGGCAACAGCGCAAGTGACCATTGAACAAGAAATTGAGACGCTGAAGCTCTATCTTGAGATTGAGAAGATGCGCTTCGAAGACCGGCTGCGCCCGTCGTTTGAAATTGATCCGGCAGTGGGTAAGGCCCGCTTGCCGTCGCTGTTGCTTCAACCCTTAGTTGAAAATGCCATTAAATATGCTGTCACACCGCAGGAAGAGGGGGCTGATATTGCGGTGGCCGCACGTCTTTCGGGCGATAGAGTGCAAATTACCGTCGCAGACACCGGCGCCGGCTGTGCGGAACAGGCCGCTGGGGCAAGCGGATCAACGGGTGTTGGGCTGGCCAATATTCGGGATCGGCTCAGCCAAGCCTATGGCGAAGATCATCGTTTTGAAACGCAAGCACGCAGCGGCAAGGGCTTTCAAGTGTTGATCGACATTCCGTTTCAGACAGAAACCCCCAGGTTGGAGGCCGCATGACCATCCGCACCATTCTTGTCGACGATGAAACTCTTGCCATTCAGGGCCTTGCCCTAAGGTTGCAGGACCATCCCGATGTCGAAATTATTGAAACGTGCAATAATGGCCGGGAAGCCATTCGCGCGATCAAAACGCATAAGCCCGACCTTGTTTTTCTGGATATCCAAATGCCCGGATTTGATGGGTTTTCGGTGGTTTCCGGGCTTGCTGATATTGAGCCGCCACTCTTTGTGTTCGTAACGGCTTATTCCGACCACGCCATTCGCGCGTTTGAGGCACAGGCAACAGATTATCTCATGAAGCCGGTTGAAGAAGACCGTCTATCTGCGACGATGGAGCGTGTTCGCCAGCGTCTTGCCGAGAAAAAGGGCGTGGAAGAGGCTGAACGCTTGAAAGAAGCCCTCGCAGAACATGCGCCTGATGTGCACGAGGAAATTGTCGATAGCGAAGATGCACCTTCGGCAAGCCGCTTTGAAAAGCTGATTAATATCAAGGATCAAGGCCAGATTTTCCGCGTAGATGTTGACAGTATCGAGCGGATTGATGCCGCGGGCGATTATATGTGCATTTACACAGGCGGCGAAACGCTGGTGCTGCGTCAGACCATGAAAGACATGGAAAAGCGCCTAGATCCAAGGAAATTTCAGCGCGTTCACCGCTCATCCATCGTCAATCTCGATTTGGTCCGCCAGGTCAAGCCGCATACCAATGGGGAGTGCTTCCTTATTTTGGAAAGCGGCGCGCAAGTGAAAGTGAGCCGTAGCTATCGAGATGTGGTCGCTCGCTTTGTGCATTAGGGCCAATTGCTGAAGAGCTTAGGCCATTACCCCCTAAAAAGGATGAGGGGTGACTGACATATGTTCGACATCGTCCAAAGCCTGGGCTAGAAACCCTCGTTATGACTGATCAACCTGCTACACCGTTGCTCGACACGGTGACCTATCCGGCTGATTTGCGCAAATTGCGGCCGGACCAGCTTCGTCAATTTGCAGATGAACTGCGTGCCGAAACCATTTCCGCTGTCTCAGTGACGGGCGGGCATTTGGGCGCGGGGCTCGGCGTTGTCGAACTGACAACCGCCATCCACTATGTCTTCAACACCCCTGAGGACAAGTTGGTGTGGGATGTTGGGCACCAATGCTATCCCCATAAAATCCTGACAGGGCGGCGGGATCGCATTCGCACCTTGCGGCAGGGTGGGGGGCTTTCCGGCTTTACCAAGCGGAGCGAAAGCGAATTTGATCCCTTTGGCGCAGCGCACAGCTCTACCTCAATTTCTGCGGCCTTGGGCTTTGCGATAGCCAATAAGATGAACAATCGCCCCGGGCGCGGCATAGCCGTGATTGGCGATGGCGCAATGTCGGCAGGCATGGCCTATGAGGCGATGAATAATGCCGCCGATGCCGGCAACCGGCTGATCGTTATTCTAAATGACAATGATATGTCGATTGCACCGCCCGTGGGTGGCCTATCGGCCTATTTGGCGCGGCTTGTTTCCTCGCAGCCCTTCCTCAATCTGCGCGAATTGGCGAAGAAAATTTCACGCCGTCTGCCGGCCCCGTTGCACGTGGCAGCCCGTCGCACGGATGAATTTGCGCGCGGCATGGCCATGGGTGGCACGCTGTTTGAAGAGCTGGGATTTTATTATGTTGGCCCGATTGATGGGCATAATCTGGACCATCTTATTCCCGTTCTGGAAAATGTGCGCGATGCGGCTGAAGGCCCGTGCCTGATCCATGTCGTCACCAAAAAAGGCCATGGCTATGCGCCCGCTGAGGCAGCCGCTGATAAATATCACGGTGTCCAAAAATTTGATGTGGTGACGGGCACGCAAGTGAAAGCCCCGCCGGGCCCTCCTGCTTATCAGAATGTTTTTGGCGAAACATTGGCCAAGTTGGCGGATACAGACCCCCGGATTTGCGCGATTACAGCGGCAATGCCATCGGGCACCGGCGTTGATAAATTTGCAAAAGCGCATCCTGATCGGGCTTTTGATGTTGGCATTGCCGAACAACATGCCGTTACCTTTGCAGCCGGGTTGGCTGCGCAAGGCATGCGGCCATTCTGCGCCATTTATTCGACGTTTCTGCAGCGTGCCTATGACCAAGTGGTGCATGATGTGGCAATCCAAAACTTGCCAGTGCGCTTTGCAATTGACCGGGCCGGGCTGGTGGGTGCGGATGGCGCAACCCATGCCGGCTCGTTTGACATCGCATATTTGGCAACGCTGCCCAATATGGTCGTCATGGCCCCATCAGACGAGGCCGAGCTGGTCCATATGACCTATACGGCTGCCCAATATGATAGCGGGCCTATTGCGGTGCGCTATCCGCGCGGAAATGGGCTTGGCGTGCCCTTGCCAGACGTGCCAGAGCAGCTGGAGATCGGCAAAGGCCGTATTGTCCGGCAGGGCAAGAAAGTGGCGATCCTCTCGTTGGGCACTCGGCTGGAAGAGGCGCTGAAGGCGGCTGACCAGCTGGAGGCGAAGGGCCTCAGCACCACTGTAGTTGACCTGCGCTTTGCCAAGCCACTGGATAATGAGCTGATCCGCCGTGTGCTCACCAGCCATGACGTCGCGGTGACAGTGGAAGAAGGCGCTGTTGGCGGCCTTGGCGCGCATGTGCTGACTATGGCCAGCGATGAGGGGTTGATTGATGCTGGGCTCAAACTGCGTACATTGCGCCTGCCCGACACGTTCCAAGATCATGACAATCCGCAAAAGCAATATGATGAGGCTGGCTTAAACGCCCCGCATATTGTGGAGACGGTCCTCAAGGCCTTGCGCATCAATTCTGTGGTGGCAGACGCTGAAAAGCGCGCCTGATTGCCCATGGGCAAGGTACGGGCAGATCAGTTGCTGGTCGATCGCGGGCTGGTGGAAAGCCGAACGCGGGCACAGGCGCTGATCCTAGCCGGGCTGGTTTATCATGGCGAGAAAAAGGTCGATAAGGCTGGCCAAGCCCTGCCGGAAGATGCCCCGCTGGACGTGCGGGGGCGGGATCATCCCTGGGTGTCGCGCGGTGGCCTAAAGCTGGATCATGGGCTGACGCAATTTGGCTGGGATGTCACTGGCGCCATTGCCATGGATGTTGGCTCTTCTACGGGTGGCTTTACCGATGTGCTGCTGACACGCGGCGCAACGCGCGTTTATGCGGTAGACAGTGGGACGAACCAGCTGGCGTGGAAGCTGCGGCAGGATCCGCGCGTCATTGTGCATGAGCAAACCAGTGCTCGGATATTGACTGAAGCGCATATTCCAGAGCCGGTCGACATTCTTGTCTGTGATGCAAGCTTTATCAGCCTTGCTAAGGTGTTAGAGCGGCCTATGCAGTTTGCCAAAGCGGGTGCGCGCTTGCTGGCGCTGATTAAGCCGCAATTTGAAGCTGGGCGCGAAGAAGTGGGCAAGGGGGGCGTGGTGCGCGACCCGGAGGTGCACTTACGTATATGTTCTGAAGTTAAAAGCTGGTTGACCAGCGAGGGCTGGGACGTAGAAGGCGTCACCGAAAGTCCGATCAAAGGGCCAGAGGGCAATATTGAGTTCCTAATCGCAGCTCACAAGCCCCTCTAAGCGCCTGACAGGGGGAAATGTGAACGCCAAACTGCTCTTTGTGGCAGCAGCGGCTGTGGCAGTGCCGGAGGTGGCGCTTGCGCAGCGCACTGCCGAAAACCTTGTAACTCAATCGGCCGATGCCTTTGGCAAGACCATCGGCAGTGAGAAAATTGGGCTTTACAGCACAGAGGATATTCGCGGCTTTAACCCCATTGATGCGGGGAATGTGCGGATCGAGGGCCTGTATTTTGATCATATCGAGCGTGTGCCCACGCGCCTTGTGGAAGGATCAACTGTCCGTGTGGGCGTTGCGGCACAAGGATTTTCCTTTCCCGCGCCAACAGGCATCGTTGATTATGATCTGACGCTGTACCGCGGTAAATTTGAAGCCAGCGCAATGATTGAGCGGGGGCCTTATGGCGGCGCGGCAGGCAATGTTGAGCTGAAGCTGCCAATTTCGGGCGATAATTTTGGCCTCGCAGGGGGCGTTGGGTTTCGGGAGCAAGTCCGACCTGAAGGCGGCAAGAACAGTTATCGCACCGTTGGAATTACAGCCGCCTGGCAGCCCTATCAGGGCGCTTTATTGGCGGGGTTCGCCGGCGCATTCACCAATGATGATGATGAAGCGCATGTCACCTTCTTTCCAGCGGCCGAGGCTTTGCCGCCGCGGGTGCCACGTGGCGTTTTTCTGGGGCAAGACTGGACGGATAAAAAGTCACGCACTCGGACCGGAGGGGTGATTGGGAAATTTCCACTCCAAAATTGGTTGTTGGAAGGTGGCCTATTTACCTTTTCGGCCCGTAACTTGACCAATTTTGCGGATTTGCTGCGCGGCGTAACGGCGGATGGCAAAGCCACAAACCGTATCATCATTTATGATCCCGGCAGCGAGACGGATAGTCTTTCTGGGGAAGGGCGGCTGACGCGCATTTGGCAGGCAGGCGATATGCAGCACCGCTTGGTCCTCAGTGCCAGAGGCCGAATTAAGGACCGCCTATTTGGCGGCACACAGCGGATTGATTTGGGTCCAAGCTCAGCCGTGTTGCCTGATTTTCGTGCGCAGCCCGCCTTGCTTCCCCAAGTCAAAGACAAGGACAATGTTCGCCAGATGAGTTTTGGCGTGGCCTATGGCTTTAAATGGCTGAGCCATGGGTCAATCGACCTGTCGGTCTCGCGCGCGCAGTATCGCAAGAATATTAGCTTTGCAGACGCGGCTTTGCCGTCTGTACTGACCAAAGATACGCCCATTTTGGTAACGGCAACGGGCACGCTTAACCTATCGCCGCGGCTGACAGCTTATGGCGGCTTTGTGCGCGGGCTTGAGGAAGCTTTGGTGGCCCCAGATATCGCAACCAACCGGTCAGAGGCGCCTCCGGCTATTCGTACCCGGCAAATGGATTTTGGCCTGCGCTATGCCGTCACGTCCAAAATGTCGCTGGTGGCTGGCCTGTTCAGCGTCCAAAAGCCGTATTTCAACCTCGATCCGTCGCTGCGCTATCGTCAGTTGGGGCAGGTGGATAATCGCGGGCTAGAAGTCTCTCTGGCAGGGCCCATCCGTCCCGGATTGTCTCTTGTGGCCGGCGCGTTGCTGCTGGATCCCAAAATTGCCGGAGAGGCCGTGGACGCCCGATTGATTGGCGTTCGGCCCGTTGGTGTTGTGCGCACACGCGGCATTGCAAATCTGGACTGGCGTTTTGCCAATGGCACCAGCCCCTGGTCTGTAGATATTGCTTTTGAAGCCTTGTCGTCGCGCGTTGCCAATGCGCGCAACACTCTATCTGCGCCGCCAAGGCAGAATGTGAACTTGGGGACGCGGTATCGCTTCAAGGTTGATGGCCACCCAGTGTTGTTCCGTGCTCAGGCCATGAACCTGTTTAATGATTATGGCTGGCAAGTCTCATCCAGCGGCGGGTTTACTTATTCCAATGGCCGGACCTTTATGGCGCAATTGGTGATGGATCTTTAACCGCGCTCGTCGAGCATCGCTGACGTTTGTCGAAGGTTAATCGCATTGGTGGGCCTTGCCTCGGAAAGGGCCTGTATGAAATTAGCCTCTTATCACACAGCTCTTCTCGTCGCCTCGCTGGCTGCTTTGCCGAGTGCAGCGTTCGCGCAACGCACCAATGACAATGCCGTAAAAAAGGCCGAAGATGCCTTTGGTACGTCGGTAGGGGATGAACAGATTGGCATTTACAATGCCAATCTTGTCCGGGGTTTTTCGCCAGTTGCAGCAGGCAATTTGCGGATAGAAGGGCTCTATTTTGACCAGCAGGCAAGGCCAATTGACCGGCTAATGGCTGGGACCGTCATCCATGTGGGCATTTCGGCCCAAGGTTACCCATTTCCAGCGCCCACAGGCATTGCAGATTATAGGCTGCGGCGACCAGGGGCAAAGCAGCTGACCTCGCTCAACCTGTCCCTTGGGCCGTGGGAAGGTGCGGGGGCCGAATTGGACGTGCAGCTGCCCATTGATGGGGAACGTGCTGGCATAGCTTTTGGGGCGGGCCGCTATCGCGATGGCCAACCGCATCATGGCACAGGTGATTTGACGAGCCTTGCGCTGCTGGGGCGCTTTAGCCCAGTCGCTGATTTTGAAATCTTGCCTTTTTGGAGCCAGTTCCGCGTCTCGGGCGAGCAAAGCCAATCGCTCATCTTTACAACCACGGGTGATTTTCTGCCTGCGCCCATCGCTAGGGATCGGTTTTTGGGTCAGAAATGGTCTGACTATAGCGGCACATCCTCCAATTATGGCGTTGTGACAAAGGCACGCATTGCGGACTTTGATCTCAGTCTGGGAGTCTTTCGGTCGCAAGTAAAAGTCGATGAGGACCATATCGACCTGCTTTTTGGCACGGATCGATCAGGGCAGGTCGCCAACCGGGTTGTCGTGGTCGATGGGGGGAACCGCTATGGATCGACATCTGGCGAGGTGCGCGTGGCGCGCAGCGTGGTGGAAGGTCCGCGGCTACACAAGCTGATCCTCTCGCTCCGCGGGCGAGATCAATTGCGGGTTTACGGTGGTGCAGGCTCTGTCAGCCTCGGGCAAAGCCGCATTGGCATTCAGGATTTTCGCCCCGAGCAAACAGCACAAATTGGCGCCAAAACACGCGGCCAGGTGACGCAGAAGACGCTTGGTCTGGGATATGAAGGACGATGGGCGCGCCTGGGTGAACTTAGCCTTGGTCTGCAAAAAACAGATTATGCCAAATCCGTAACAATGCCTGATCCAGCACGGGTCGTGCCGCCAACATATGACAAGCCCTGGCTTTTCAGCAGCACGGGCGCCTTTTACATTGCAGAAAATCTAGCGGCCTATGCCGGCTATACGCGTGGGTTGGAGGAAAGCCCGGTGGCCCCTGCTGAAGCGGCCAACCGCAATGAGGCGCCGCCCGCCATTCGCACCACCCAGAAAGAAGCAGGGCTCCGTTGGAAGCCCGCCGCAGGGGTCAGCGCGGTTCTGGGTTATTTCGATATTGAAAAGCCCTATTTCAACTTGGACGCCACGCAGCAATTTCGACAGCTTGGGCAAGTGCGCAATCGCGGCGTTGAGTTTTCCGTGGCTGGCCCGCTTGCCAAGGGGCTTTATGTCGTTGCCGGCAATGTGTGGCTGGATGCGCGCGTTGCGGGGGAGGAAGTTGCCTCTGGCCGCATCAGCAGTCGCCCAATTGGAACCTTCCGCCGCCACACAATGGCGAGCCTCGATTATCAATTGCCCGGCGTGCCGACCGTGTCATTAACGGCGGGGTTCGAATCAACCAGCTCGCGCACTGCAAATGCGCAAGACAGCCTGCGCATCCCGGCGCGATCGGTGTTGCATCTTGGCACACGATATCGATTTAAGCTGAGTGGCAAGCCAGTGTTGCTGCGCGCAAATGTGCAGAATGTCTTCAACACTTTTGGCTGGGCTGTCGGTGGCACAGGATTTCTTATCCCAAATGGATCACGACGCTACGCGCTGAGCCTTGCGGCCGACATCTGATCTCGCCTACATAAGGCAGATAACTAGGCTGGAGCGAGCATGAGCGATATTGCAACCAAAGGCCAATTGCGCCTCTCATTCCTGCGCTGGGCTATCATCACGGTGCCCGCGATTTTGTTTTTGGGCTTTTTGTCCGGGCAAATGGCCAATTCTGGCTATGATAATGGCTGGTTTCTTGCCCTGAAGCGGCCTGACATCATGCCGCCGGGTTGGGTCTTTGGCGTTGTCTGGTCGACGCTCTATGTCTTGATGGGCCTTTCCGTTGCGATGGTCCTTTATGCCCGCGGCGCGCATGGGCGGGGCTTTGCGCTGTTCTTATTTGGCTTGCAGCTCATCTTTAACCTCGCTTGGTCGCCGCTGTTTTTTGCGCTTCATCACGTTTCGATGGCGCTTGTCCTCATCTTCGTCATCCTCGCGCTGACGATATGGACGACATTTGCCTTCGCACGGATCCGCAAGGCAGCAGCATGGCTGCTGGTGCCATATATGATTTGGCTCAGTTTTGCCGCCATTCTCAATTACAAGATTGATCAGCTTAATCCCGATGCGGAAAACCTTGTGTCTGGGGCTGCGAATACCCAAATACAGCTTTAAGCCCTGTTTCTATTGCCAAGGATTGACTGATGCAGACCGAAAACCGCCTGTTTGATGACCTCGCTAAAATTGTGAACGGCGCGGCCGGTACCATTGCGGGGATGACGCGTGAGGCTGAGGCCGCCACGCGCGAAAAGGTGAAAGAATGGATTGGCGGCATGGATTTTGTCAGCCGCGATGAATTTGAAGTGGTGAAAGCCATGGCATTGGCGGCGCGCGAAGAGGCGGGTCAGTTGAAAGCGCGGCTCGATGCGCTTGAAGGCAAGGCGCAGGGATAAGTCTTTTCGGGTCTTGTCCACAATTTTGTCCGGGGAACCGGAGCGCGCCCTTGCCGGTTCCCGCTTTGGAACGGCAAGCATAATCGCGATGAGTATGGAACCCCTCGACATGGCGCAAGCCGCCGGCGCGCCTATCGAAACGCTGGAAAGCTGGTTCTCGGCGCATAACTGGCTGCATGAGCGTATTGGGGATGAGGAAATTGTCGCCTCCGCCAAAGGCGCATGGAACCAATATGAGTTGCGGGGTCTGTGGCGCGAGGATGATTGTGTTCTGCAATTCCTCGCTTTTCCGGACATTAAAGTCACGGATGCGCAAGCTGCCGTGATCTATGAAGCCATTGGGCTGATTAACGAACAACTCTGGCTGGGCCATTTTGAATATTGGCCGTCCACCGGGATTATTGCCTATCGCCATGCTGCCCTGCTTGATTCTGGCAGTGGTGAGGCTGTGTTTTCTTACGATCAGGCAGAAGTCATGGTTGAAGCCGCGATTGAAGAGCTGGATCGCTTTTATCCGGTGTTTCAGTTCGTCCTGTGGGGCGGAAAATCCCCGCGAGAGGCCATTACCTCGGCCATGGTGGAAACTCAGGGCGAAGCATGACGGCGACGCCCTCCATCTGGTTGGTGGGCTGTGGCAATATGGGTGGGGCCATGCTGCGCGGTTGGCTGGCGCATGGGGTGCGCCCAGACTCAATCCTTATCATTGATCCAGTGGCAAAAAATGTGCCGGATGGCGTGCGCCTTGTTGCTGCACCTGAAGGGGCGGCGCCTGACATTCTTGTCTTAGGCATCAAGCCGCAGTCCTTGGCGCAGGTCGCGCCGACTTTGGCCATAGGGCCACACACACTTGTCCTTTCGATTCTGGCGGGTGTGGAAACCGCCGTGCTCGCGCAGCGACTGCCGGGCGCACGCGCCTATGTGCGGGTGATGCCCAATATGCCGGCAGCCATTGGGGAAGGGGCCAGTGCGGTTTTTGCGCCTGATCTGGATGCTGCGGGCCGAACTCAAGTGGATCAATTGGTCGCCCCTTTGGGCTTTGCGACTTGGGTGGCTGAGGAAGATGTGTTTCACGCGGTCACGGGCATATCAGGGTCTGGCCCTGCCTTTGTGTTTCGCTTTATCGAGGCGCTGGCGGCAGCAGGCGAGGCAGAAGGCCTCTCGTCTGAGCTGGCCCGCCAATTGGCGTTGCGCACAGTGGCCGGGTCGGCCCGGCTTTCGTTGGCGACGGAGACAGCCCCTGCAGACTTAGCAGAGGCTGTCCGCAGCCCCAATGGCACGACTCATGCGGGCCTGACTGTGATGGATGCGTCTGACCTGCGTGATCTTGTGCGTGCGACCGTCAAAGCAACGGCGCAGCGCAGCCGGGAACTGGCCGAAGCTGCCCGAACTGCGGATTGACCCGGCAGCAGTTGACGCCGCCCAGACACTGGCATAGCGGGGACAGGAAGTTGCGGCTCTGCCGCATTCAACAATAAGAAAGTTTCGCTCCTCATGCGTGATCCTCTGCCTTTTTTGGTCGAACCCAATACCAACCCGGTGCGCGCTGATGAGCGCGCTGCCCGTATCGCGGCACCCGGCTTTGGTAAGGTGTTCACCGACCATATGGTCACGATCCGTTATGTTGAGGGCCAGGGCTGGCATGACGCGCGCGTGCACGCGCGGCAGCCCTTGGTTCTCGATCCGGCAACGGCAGTATTCCATTATGCGCAGGAAATTTTTGAAGGGCTAAAGGCTTATCGCTTGGCTGATGGTGCCATGGCTTTGTTCCGCCCTGAGTCAAATGCCCAGCGGTTCAATGCCTCGGCACGGCGCATGGCCATGGCAGAAGTGCCCGAAGAGCTGTTTATCGAAGCCTGTCGCCAGCTGGTGCAGATTGATCGGGATTGGTTCCCCGATGTGGAAGGCGGCGCCATTTATTTGCGTCCCTTCATGATCGCGAGCGAAGTGTTTCTGGGCGTTAAGCCGTCTTCAGAATATCTCTTCATGGTCATTGCATCATCAGTTGGGGGCTATTTCAAAGGCGGGGCGCCTGCCGTCTCGCTCTGGGTGTCGCAAGACTATAGCCGGGCGGCCCCCGGCGGCACCGGGGCAGCCAAATGTGGCGGTAACTATGCCGCAAGCCTTGTGGCACAGGCTGAAGCCAGCAAATTAGGGCATGACCAAGTTGTCTTCCTCGATGCGGCCGAGCATCGCTGGATTGAAGAATTGGGCGGCATGAACATCTTTTTGGTGTTCGAAGATGGCTCAATTCAAACCCCGCCTCTGTCGGGCACAATCTTGCCGGGCATCACGCGTGATTCGTTGCTGACGCTGGCGCGCGAAGAAGGTTTGGTTGTTCGCGAAGAACGCTATGCGATTGACCAATGGGAGGCGGATGCCAAATCTGGCCGGCTGGTAGAGGCTTTTGCCTGCGGCACAGCGGCTGTTGTGACGCCAATTGGCAAGGTCTCAAGCCCATCTGGCAGCTTCACCATTGGCGCGGGCGGCCTGGGCCAAGTAACCCAGCGATTGAAGGATCGTTTGGTCGGAATTCAGCGTGGCATAGCATCTGACCCCCATAATTGGGTTATGCGCCTCGATTGACCGATTGCCTTTAATGACAGGGCCGCTATAGGGACGGCCCACACCGATGTTGGGGCGTCGCCAAGTGGTAAGGCACCGGTTTTTGGTACCGGCATTCGGAGGTTCGAATCCTCCCGCCCCAGCCAATCCTCTTTTGACCATCTTTTCCGGATGCGTGCGGCATCCTATCTCCTCATTTCACTGAGGAGATTCGCGTGATGACCGAGATTGCAACGCTGGCCGGGGGCTGTTTTTGGTGTGTTGAGGCCGTGTTCCAGCAACTGGATGGCGTAGAGCGTCTAGAAAGCGGCTATATTGGCGGGTCTGTGCCCAATCCAACTTATAAGCTGGTCTGCGGCGGGGATACGGGCCATGCTGAGGCGTTGCGCATTTGGTTTGACCCCGCACGGATTTCCTATGGCGATTTGCTTGATGTGTTTTTTGCAACGCATGATCCCACGCAGCTCAACCGGCAGGGCAATGACATTGGGACACAATATCGGTCTGCCATTTTCCCGCATGATGCAGCGCAAGTGGCCGAGGCCCGGGCGGCGATGGAGCGGGCGCAAGCTGATTGGCCGGCACCCATTGTCACCAGCATTGAGCCGTTAAGTGATTGGTATGTCGCGGAAGACTATCACCAGCGTTATTGGGATGGGGAAGGGCAGAGCAATCCTTTTTGCCTTGCGGTGATTCCGCCCAAATTGGCCAAGCTGAAAAAGCGCTTTGCCGAGCGACTTAAGTCGGCAGGCTAACACCCGATTCGACTTGCATTTGCGCTAGGTGCGCCTAATTTTTGCAGGGCGAACAGGAGTGCGCTTCATGTCGAATAATCGCAAACAGCCTTGGTTTTCTCAGCGTCGCTTTGGCTATGGATCGGGCCTGCCAGTTCGGTGGCAGGGCTGGGCCGTGCTCACAGTTTATGCGCTGCTGATTTATCTCGCTGTCCAGTTTCTGGGCGCGTTGCTGAAGCTGATCTTGATTGTTGGCGCGACGCTGGTGCTCGCTGCCATTTGTTATCACCGCACAGAAGGTGGGTGGCGCTGGCGCTGGGGCGGTAAGCCCTAACACCCAGCGCCAATCCCGAATGCGTTAACGCCCGCCCGTTTTGCGGATGGCGCCCTTATGTGTGCCCACGCCATTGGGCTTGCGTTGGCCAAAGCGACGACGCTTGGCATTTTGGCCATTGGGGCTGTCATTGCCACGGCGCGCATCTTCATGGCGACGCTGGGCCGTTGCCGGGGCCTGTTTGGGCTTAGGCAGGCTGGCTACAACGGCGGCAATACCTTCGGGCAGGGGCACCGGCTCTAATTGAACGCGCGTCAGGCGTTCAATCTGGCGCAGATAGGCGCGTTCTTCGCCATCCACAAAGCTAATGGCAATGCCGTCGCGCCCGGCGCGCGCGGTGCGGCCAATGCGGTGGACATATTGTTCCGCAACATTGGGCAGCTCAAAGTTAAACACATGGCTGACACCTGAGACGTCAATGCCGCGCGCGGCAATGTCCGTCGCCACAAGAATGCGGATTTCGCCATTGCGGAAGGCCTGAAGCGCCGTTGTGCGCTGGGCCTGGCTCTTATTGCCATGAATGGCAGCGCAAGGGATGCCCGAGGCCTGCAAGTTTTTGACCACGCGATCCGCGCCATGTTTGGTGCGGGTAAAGACCAATGCGCGATCAATGGGCTCTTCGCGCAGGCGGATCGTCAGGAGGGCCTGCTTTTCCTTCTGGTTCACAAAGGTCACGAACTGCTGCACGCGTTCTGCCGTGGTTGATTCCGGCGTCACCGAAACACGCACCGGGTTGCTCAAGAAACGATCGCCCAGTTCGGCAATGGTCTTGGGCATGGTGGCTGAGAAGAACAGTGACTGACGCTCTTTCGGCAGCATCTTATCAATGCGCTTTAACGCATGGATAAAGCCCAGATCGAGCATCTGATCGGCCTCATCGAGAACGAAAATTTCCACATTGCGCAGCGAAAGGGCGCGCTGATCAATCAGGTCAAGCAAGCGGCCCGGCGTTGCCACCAGCACATCCACACCACTGCTGAGCGCCTTGATCTGCCGACCAATGGGCACGCCGCCAAAGACGGTATCAACGCGGATTTGAATTTGGCGGGCATAATCACGGAATGATTGCGCAATTTGCGCTGCCAATTCACGCGTGGGAGAAAGAACCAGCATCCGGCACGTCAGGGGCGCACGCGGCTTGGGGTTGTTCATCAAATATTGGAGCGAGGGCAGGGCAAAAGCGGCGGTTTTGCCGGTGCCTGTTTGGGCGATGCCGCACAAATCCTTACCCTGAAGCAGCGGCGGGATTGCCTGCAGCTGGATTGGGGTGGGCGTTTCATAGCCTTTGGATTTCAACGCGTCGAGAAGCGGCTTGGCAAGGCCAAGGTCGGAAAAATGAGTCATTTTAAACTTTCAAAACAATAAGCGCGTGCACGCCAAAATGGCGCGCGCGAGCGGGGTCAAACTGACAACCCGCGTGACAAGGGAAGCCTCGGAAGGGCGACAAGATCCCGGCCTGCTTCGCAGTGTGTCTGCTGCGAACAATCACGCTGGCCATAAGGATCTGCAAGGACCATCCTTGCTGCGCTGCGGCAGCCTCTAGGCGCAATTCTTCGAAAGCGCAAGAAAATCAGGCCGCGGCGCGTGCCAGCCGGTCCTGAATGGCATCGCCCAACCCGCCCAGAGGTAAAGGCGCAATCGCAATACGCGGCTTTCCCGCCATATCAGCTTCGTGCAGGCAATCGAACAATCGGGCGGCAGCTTCAACCAGATTACCGCTTTCGCTCAGATTGGCATCACAGATCATGGGGCCAAAGCCTATCAGCCATTCATCAGCGTGTGCGGATGTCGCATTGAGCCGCAAAGGCTTGGCTGGCGCATAATGGCTGTCGAGCTGGCCGGGTGCTTCAATGCGTCCGCTGCGGTCCAGTTGAAGGGACAAATCAATTGGGCCGGGGCGCAAGAGGCGCATCTTATCGCCTTCTACGGCCACAATTGTTGATTCCAGCCCCATGTCTGTGGGCCCGCCATCGAGGATAAGGGGGATGCGGCCATTGAGCGTGCGGGCGACATGCGCGGCGCGCGTGGGGCTTATCGTGCCACTGGCATTGGCACTGGGGGCGGCAAGCGGGCGGCCCACGGCGCGGATGACATCCTGCATCCCTGCATGGGCAGGCATTCGCAGCGCAATGGTGGAAAGGCCAGCAGTGACAATCGCTGCAATGCCATGGTCGGGCCGGAGCGGAAGAACCAAGGTCAGCGGCCCCGGCCAGTGGCGCGCGGCAAGGGCACTGGCCGTATCGGAAAACACGGCAATCCGCTCTGCCGTATCCAGGTCAGGCACATGCACGATCAGCGGGTTAAAGCTGGGGCGGCCTTTGGCGGCATAAATCCCAGCGACGGCATCACCATTGGTGGCGTCAGCTGCGAGTCCATAGACGGTTTCAGTGGGCACCGCGACGCATTGGCCCGCGCGGATGAGCGCGGCGGCAGCCTCTACCCCGGCCTTGCCGTAGGGGAGAATTTCTGTCCGAAAGGCGGTGTTTGTCTCCATCAATTCCCCCGCTATAGCGCCGGACATAAGCTTGCAACCGCTCGGGGAACTTCAATGAGCTATAAGGCGCCCATCACCGAACAGCGTTTTGTTCTGGACCATGTGACTAAGATTGCCGAATTGGCGGCGCACCCGTCATTTGAAGCAGCGTCCCCGGACATGGTCGATGCCATTCTTGAAGGAGCCGCGGCGCTGGCCGAAGGCGAATGGGCCCCCACAAATCGCGTGGGCGATACGCACAACCCCAAATGGTCAGATGGCACGGTGACGATGCCGCCGGGCTTTAAACAAGCCTATAAAGCCTATGTTGAGGGCGGCTGGGGCACCATTGATTGCGAGCCGGAATTTGGCGGACAGGGGCTTCCCTTTGCGCTGGGCTTTGTCGTGCTGGAAGATCTGGGCAGCGCGAATATGGGCTTTGGCCTTTGCCCAATTCTGACATCTGGCGCCATTGAGGCCATTGCGGCGCATGGCAGCCCCGAACAACAGGCCATGTATCTGCCCAAGCTGATTACGGGGGAATGGTCGGGCACAATGAACCTGACCGAGCCGCAGGCTGGGTCAGATGTTGGCGCGTTGCGGAGCACGGCAGAGCCGGCCGCAGATGGCAGCTATCGCATCAAGGGCACCAAGATTTACATCACTTTTGGCGAACATGATCTGGTCGACAATATTGTCCACCTTGTTCTGGCCCGTACGCCGGGTGCACCTCCGGGCACGAAAGGTATTTCGCTGTTCCTTGTGCCCAAAATCCGGCCCGATGGCAGCCGCAATGATCTGCGCTGCGTTTCCATTGAGCATAAGCTGGGCATTCACAGCTCGCCCACCTGTGTCATGTCTTATGGGGATAATGATGATTGCCATGGCTGGCTGATTGGCCCGGAAATGGGAGGGATGCGGGCGATGTTCACGATGATGAACAACGCGCGGCTGAATGTCGGCCTGCAGGGCGTGCAAATTGCGGAGCGGGCAACGCAGCAGGCGATGGGCTATGCGCGCGACCGCATTCAATCTGCACGCCCCAATTCAGGCGGCCAGCCCGTGCCGATTATTGAACATCCCGATGTGCGGCGCATGCTGCTGCGCATGAAGGCGCTGACTGAAGGCGCGCGCTCGTTGCTCTATCTCGCGGCCAGCAATGTGGATCGGGCGCGTTTGGGCGAAGATGGCGCCCGCACGCGGGTTGATCTGCTCACTCCGCTCGCCAAGGCTTATGGCACCGATATTGGTTGCGAAGTGGCCAGCATTGGCATTCAAATTCATGGCGGCATGGGCTTTGTGGAAGAAACGGGTGCGGCTCAGCATTATCGCGATGCGCGCATTGCGCCGATTTATGAAGGCACCAATGGCATTCAGGCCGCGGACCTTGTGGGTCGCAAACTTGCCGGCGACGGTGGTGCAGGCATGGCTGCGCTGATTGCCGATGTCCGCGCCGAAGCGCAGGATGCGCGCCTGATCGCGCTCACAGATTTGGTTGAAAAGCTGACCGCGCATCTGCTTGAGGCGGACGTCGATGATCGTCTGGCTGCCAGCTATCCTTATTTGACGATGGTGTCTGTGATGACTTGTGGCTGGCTGATGGAGCGTCAGGGCCGAGTGGCACAAGCCATGCTTGATGCGGGTGAGGGGGATCCCACCTTCCTCCGGGCAAAGACTGTTACCGCTCGCTATTATCTCACCCATTTGGTGGGCGAGGCACTGGGCCTTGCTGGGTCTGTGACGGCGGGTGCTGAAGGCCTATACGACCTGAGCGCCGAGGAATTGGCGGCCTAATCGGCCGCCACAACCTTCACCAATAGCGCGTCCACCTGCACCTGCGCGCCGGCGCTGACCATCAGATCTTCCACCGTGCCGTTAAATGGCGCGACCAAGCTGTGTTCCATTTTCATGGCTTCCAGCGTGAGCAGTTTCTGCCCACGTGTGACCGTTTGTCCTGCTGCGACCTCGACGGACAGGACACGGCCCGGCATGGGGGCGAGGATTGCACCATCGCCCGCTGTGCTGCCGGCTTTTCCGGTCGCGCGCCACGGCTCTAGCCGCCACACCGCGCCATTTTCAGCCACCAACATTTGCGGGGCAGGCTTTTCTTCGCCCGGGCCGTGCAGTTGCACCGCCACAGGCGCGCCATCCAGCAAGAATCGCGCGCTGCGCTTTTCGGGTGCATTTAGGCGGAAACCGGCAAAGAGGGAACGAGGCACCATCGCCATGGCCGCGCGCGTTAAAGCACCTGCCGAAGGCACGGGCGGCGCGGTGAGGTCGTCGACATAGCGCTCGATCAACCCCGTATCGGGCTGGCCGCGCACAAAATCCTCCTGTTCCAGCAGGCGCGCCAAAAACGCCGCATTGGTTTTGACCGGCCAGACCGCCGTTTCGCGGACCATGTCGAGCAATTGTTCGCGCGCCTCTTCGCGATGGTCGCCCCGCGCAATCAGCTTCGCGATCATCGGATCATAATAGGGGCTGATTTCGCCGCCTTCTTCCACGCCTGTATCGACGCGCCCGCCATAGCCTGTTTGGAACAAGTCTAATCGGCCTGTGCTGGGGAGGAAACCGCGCACTGGATCTTCGGCATAGAGCCGTGCTTCCATCGCCCAGCCTTGGGCTGTGATTTCGTCTTGAGGCAGCGGCAGCGGCTCGCCCGCGGCGACGCGCAATTGCCATTCAACCAGATCAACGCCCGTAATTTCTTCCGTGACAGGGTGTTCAACCTGCAGCCGGGTGTTCATTTCCATAAACCAGATGCGGTCCGGGCTCAGCCGCTCAGATGCATCGGCAATGAACTCGATTGTGCCCGCACCAACATAATTCACGGCGGCAGCCGCGCGCACGGCGGCATCATAAAGCGCCTGCTGCGCCGCCTGGTCAATATCCGGGGCAGGGGCCTCTTCAATCACCTTTTGGTGGCGGCGTTGAAGCGAACAATCCCGCTCAAACAAATGCACGATATTGCCATGTTTATCGCCGAAAATCTGCACTTCCAGATGGCGTGGGCAGGCAATATATTTTTCCAGCAAGACGCGGTCATCGCCAAAGCTTGCCGCCGCTTCACGTTGGCACGAGGCAAGGGCATCGGCAAAGTCGGTTGGCGCATCGACGCGCCGCATGCCTTTGCCGCCGCCGCCGGCCACAGCTTTAATCAGCACGGGATAGCCAATGGCGTCTGCCTCGCGCGCCAAACGCTCTACCGATTGATCTTCCCCCAAATAGCCGGGTGTCACGGGCACGCCCGCTTCGGCCATCAGCTTTTTGGAAGCGTCTTTGAGGCCCATTGCCCGAATGCTGGCAGGATCAGGCCCAACCCAGACCAAGCCAGCCGCAATCACGCTTTCGGCAAAATCGGCATTTTCAGAGAGGAAACCATAGCCGGGGTGAATGGCATCGGCACCGCTGGCTTTGGCGGCCGCCAAAATGCGCGCGCCATCCAAATAGCTGTCTTTGGCGGGTGAGGGGCCAATATGCTCGGCGGCATCGGCTTGGCGCACATGCAGCGCCTCCCGATCGGCATCAGAACAGACGGCAATGGTGCGCAGGCCCAAATCCTTGGCTGTCCGGATAATCCGGCACGCAATTTCGCCGCGATTGGCAATCAGGAGGGAAGAGAATGTCATTTGTTTTCCCTTACATCCGGAAGATGCCGAACGACGGGCGTTCGGGGATTGGCGCGTCAAGCGCCGCATTAAGGGCGAGGGCAACTACGTCGCGGGTTTGCACTGGGTCAATCACGCCATCATCCCAGAGCCGGGCTGTGGCGTAATAGGGGTTGCCTTCATCCTCATATTTTTGGCGGATGGGGGCCTTAAAGGCCTCGGCCTCGTCCGCGCTCCAGTTTGCCGCATCGCGGTGGACTGTTGCCAAGACTGACGCCGCCTGCTCGCCGCCCATCACGCTGATGCGCGCATTGGGCCAGCTGAACAGAAAGCGCGGATCATAGGCGCGGCCACACATGCCATAATTGCCCGCACCAAAGCTGCCGCCAATCAGCACCGTGATTTTGGGGACCGTTGCGGTGGCAACAGCCGTCACCAGCTTTGCGCCATGTTTTGCAATGCCTTCTGCCTCATATTTACCACCAACCATGAAGCCTGAGATGTTTTGAAGGAAGAGCAGGGGAATGCGACGTTGTTGTGCCAATTCAATGAAGTGCGCGCCTTTCATCGCACTTTCGCTGAATAACACGCCATTATTGGCCAGAATAGCAACAGGAATGCCCCAGATATGCGCAAAGCCGCAGACGAGCGAACTGCCATACAGCGCCTTAAATTCCTGAAACTCTGATCCATCGACCAGCCGGGCGATTACTTCATGCACATCATAAGGCGCGCGGACATCTTCGGGGATGAGGCCGTAGAGATCTTCCGTCGGATAACGGGGCGGGCGGGCATCTTTGCGATCAATGTCCGCCGCTTTGGCACGGGGCAGGTGCGATACAATGTCCCGGACAAATGTGAGTGCGTGCGCATCATCATCCGCCACATGATCGACCACGCCTGATTTGCGGCCATGAAGATCACCGCCGCCCAAATCTTCGGCACTAATTTCTTCGCCTGTGGCCGCCTTGACCAATGGCGGGCCAGCGAGGAAAATCGTTCCTTGGTTGCGGACAATGACGGTTTCGTCCGACATGGCCGGCACATAGGCCCCGCCTGCGGTGCAGCTGCCCATCACGCAGGCAATCTGCGGAATGCCCTTGGCCGACATATTGGCTTGATTGAAGAAAATGCGGCCAAAATGCTCCCGATCTGGGAAAACTTCGGCCTGATGTGGCAAGTTCGCCCCGCCACTATCCACCAAATAGATGCAGGGGAGGTGGTTCTGCTCTGCAATCGCTTGCGCGCGCAGATGCTTCTTCACTGTCATCGGGTAATAGGTGCCGCCTTTGACTGTCGCATCATTGCAGACAATCATGCACTGGCGGCCCGAGACCATGCCAATGCCGGTAATCAGGCCAGCGCCGGCAATCTCTTCGTCATAAACACCCGCGGCGGCCAATTGGCCGATTTCGAGAAAGGGGCTACCGGGATCAAGCAAATGCTCCACCCGTTCCCGCGGGAGAAGCTTGCCGCGCGCCACATGGCGTTCGCGGGATCGCTCATCCCCGCCCAAAGCCGCCGCCGCAACGCGCACGCGGAGGTCTTCTGCAAGGGCTCGGTTATGCGCGGCACGCGTTTGGGCCTCGGGGCTGTCCGCGGTGTAAAGCGTGGGGAGAATAGGTGCGCTCACGAACCGGCTCCAATTAATTCCCGGCCAATCAGCATGCGGCGGATTTCATTGGTGCCAGCGCCAATATCCATCAATTTGGAATCACGCATATAGCGCTCTACCGGCCAATCCTTGGTATAGCCGGCACCTCCCAGCGCCTGAATGGCCTCCAACGCCACACGCACCGAATTTTCGGAGGAGAGCATGACGGCACCTGCCGCATCAAAGCGCGTTGTTTGCCCAGCGTCACAGGCCTTTGCGACCGCATAAACATAGGCGCGTGCCGAATTGAGCGCGACATACATATCTGCCACCTTGGCCTGCATCAGCTGGAATGAGCCCACAGGCACGCCAAATTGCTTGCGCTCGCGGATATAGGGGATGACGGTATCTAAACAGGCTTGCATGATGCCCAAGCCAATGCCCGCGAGGACCGCCCGCTCATAATCCAAGCCCGACATCAGCACGCCGACGCCGCCATTGACGGGGCCGACCACATTTTCATCGGGCACAAAGCAATCGTCAAAGACCAGCTCTGCCGTGGGCGAGCCGCGCATGCCCATTTTGTCGATCTTCTGCCCAATGGAGAAGCCGGGCATATCCTTTTCGATCAAAAAGGCCGTGATCCCGCGCGAGGCAGCCTCAGGCGTTGTCTTGGCATAGACAAAGAGCGTGTCAGCATAAGCCGAGTTGGTGATCCAGAATTTTGTGCCATTGAGGCGATAGCCGCTATCGACCTTATCGGCCTTGAGCTTCATCGAGACCACATCTGAGCCTGCACTTGCTTCGGACATGGCGAGGCTGCCGACATGTTCGCCCGAGATTAGCTTGGGCAGATATTTCGCCTTTTGCTCAGGATTGGCCCAGCGGCGGATTTGGTTGACGCACAAATTGCTGTGCGCGCCATAGCTGAGGCCAATAGAGGCAGAAGCGCGGCTGATTTCCTCCACTGCAATGGTGTGTTCCAAATAGCCAAGGCCAAGGCCGCCCCAATCTTCTTCCACAGTGATGCCATGCAGGCCCAGCGTACCCATTTCCGGCCATAAATCGCGCGGGAACCAATCTTCCGCGTCAATCTTTGCAGCCAGCGGCGCAATGCGCTCATCTGCAAAGCGGCGCGTGCTTGCACGGATCATATCGGCCGTTTCGCCCAGCTGAAAATCGAAATCGGGTGTGGCTGGCATAAAGCTCTCCTTCTTGCTGGCCCTGCTAGCAGAGCGCGCGGCGGTTAGAAAATCGGATATTTGGATCCAAGGCTTCTCTCCACGGAACGGCAGCAGTCAGGCCCGTTTTTCGCAGATCTACATTGGGGCCTAGCGCAGTTTGCCCGGCTTGGTTACATGGGCCGCCACGACTCACCCGGGGACATTATTGTGGCAATTGAAATTCCGCTTGGTCTGACCTTTGACGACGTGCTGCTGCAGCCGCGCGAATCCGATGTTTTGCCCAGCCAGGCAGATACGCGGACCAAGATCACACGCGACATTACCCTCAATATCCCAGTGCTGTCTTCCGCCATGGACACCGTGACTGAGGCCGATATGGCGATTGTCATGGCCCAATTGGGCGGCCTTGGCGTGCTGCACCGCAATCTTTCGATTGAGGAACAGTGCAAGGCCGTGCGTCAGGTGAAGCGCTTTGAAAGCGGCATGGTCGTAAACCCAATTACAATTGAGCCCTCTGCCACGCTTGCCGAAGCCAAGGCCGTGATGGCCGCCAATCGGATTTCGGGCATTCCGGTGGTCGAGGCCAATGGCCGTTTGGCCGGCATCTTGACCAACCGCGATGTGCGTTTTGCGGAAAACCCCAACCAGCCTGTGTCAGAGCTGATGACGCATGAAAATCTGGTGACCGTGAAGGCGGGCGTTGGCCAAGAAGAGGTGCTGCGCCTCTTCCACTCGCGCCGGATTGAAAAGCTGCTGGTTGTAGATGATGCGTTCCATTGTGTTGGGCTGATTACAGTCAAAGACATGGAAAAGGCTGTCACGTACCCGAATGCGACCAAGGATGGTGCGGGCCGCCTGCGTGTTGCTGCAGCTTCAACTGTGGGGGATGCGGGTTTTGAGCGGACCGAGGCGCTGATTGCGGCCGAGTGTGATTTGGTGGTGATTGATACCGCGCACGGCCATAGCAAGATGGTCTCTGCCGCGGTTGAACGCGTGAAGAAACTCTATCCCAATGTGCAGATTATTGCCGGCAATGTGGCCACAGCAGAAGCCACACGGGCGCTGATTGATGCGGGCGCAGATGGCGTGAAAGTGGGCATTGGCCCGGGGTCCATCTGCACCACGCGCGTTGTCGCGGGCGTTGGTGTGCCGCAATTGACAGCAATTATGGAATCGGCGGCAGAAGCTCGCAAATCGGGCATTGGCGTGATTGGCGATGGCGGACTGCGGACCTCTGGCGATATTGCCAAGGCACTGGCCGCAGGTGCTTCTAGTGTTATGGTTGGCTCGCTTTTGGCGGGCACAGAAGAAGCGCCGGGCGAAACCTTCCTCTATCAGGGCCGGGCGTATAAATCTTATCGCGGTATGGGCTCTGTCGGTGCAATGGCACGCGGATCGGCGGACCGCTATTTCCAGCAGGACATTAAGGATCAGCTGAAGCTGGTGCCTGAGGGCATTGAGGGCCAAGTCGCCTATAAGGGCCCGGCCAAGGATGTGATCCACCAGCTGGTCGGTGGTGTGAAGGCCGCCATGGGCTATACCGGTGCCAAGAGCATCCCTGACCTTCAGGAGCGTGCACGGTTTGTCCGCATTACGGGGGCTGGCCTGCGCGAAAGCCATGTCCATGATGTGACAATTACGCGCGAAGCCCCTAATTATCCGACGCGCGGTTAAGCCGAGCGTTTTGACAGGCAGCTTCATCCGATGACGCCGGCAGCCCGGCTCCAAACAGCAATTGAGCTGCTTGATACCATTATCGCGGCAGCCCGCGACAATGGCCCTGCAGCTGACACTGTTATTGCGCAAGGCTTTAAGGCGCGCCGCTATGCGGGGTCCAAGGATAAGCGCGCCATTCGTGATTTGGTCTATCGCGCCATTCGCGCCTTTGGAACGCCCCCACAATCGGGCCGTGCCGCCATTTTGGGGTTGGGCGACCCAGAGTTAACGGCGCTGTTTGGCACGGGCAGCTATGCGCCTGCAGCCTTGGGTGCAGATGAGGTGATTGCGGCACAATCTCCCGTGGCTGATTGGATGCTCCGCCAATTCTATCCCTTTATTGCAGAAGCAGAAATGCCTGCCTTGCTGGAACGCGCCCCCTTGGATTTGCGCGTCAATCGTCTGAAGGCCAAGGCCGCTGACATGGCCGATATTTTGGGCGGTCTGCCAGTGAAGGGGTTGGCTGATGCCCTGCGTTTTGATGATGCCTTTGATGTGGCGGCAACGCCAGCTTATCAATCTGGCCTTGTTGAAGTGCAGGATGCGGGTAGCCAGTGGATTTCTGCCGTTTGTGCAGCCAGACCCGGCATGACCGTGGTTGATTTGTGCGCAGGTGCAGGCGGGAAGAGCCTAGCACTGGCCGCAGATATGGCGGGTGAGGGCCGGCTTATTGCCAGCGATACGGATAGAGGACGGTTGAGCCGCTTGCCAGAGCGCGCAGATCGGGCCGGTGTCGCAGTGGAAACACGGCTGCTCAACCCGAAGCAAGAAGCCGCGCAACTGGCAGATCTTGATGGACTGGCGGATATTGTTCTGGTGGACGCCCCCTGTTCTGGCAGCGGGACATGGCGTCGCAATCCAGAATTGCGGTGGCGTATCACATCTGCCCGTCTTAACCGGACATTAGAGGCGCAAGCCCATGTATTGGATCTCGCAGCGCCCTTAGTGAAGCCCGGTGGGGCCTTGGTTTATGCTGTCTGCTCACTTTTTGCGGCAGAAGGCGATGGCCAGATTCAGCAGTTTTTGGCGCGCCAGTCTGGATGGGTGGTAGATCCGTTATCGCTCCCCCTTGGCCGAGCGACTGACACTGGTTATGCTTTGACACCTGCTCATGATGGCACGGATGGATTTTTCGTCGCGCGCCTGACAAGAAACAGCTAGTCATGCCTCAGACCAACGCACTGGAGTCCCTTATGCGCTTTGTGGCCCCCGCCATCGCCCTCTCGCTTGCCCTCGCGACTGTGTCGAGCGTTGGCTATGGCAAGCGCGTGGCGGATGACCAGATTAATCCCTATTCCATGGCGCTGACTAAGATTGGCATTGAGGAAGCTGCCGCTGGTCGATTGGAATCGGCAACGGATGCCTTTGAATCGGCGCTGGCAGTCGATCCGCGCAATCGGGTAGCCTATGTTGAGCTGGCGTCTGTGGCCAAGAAGCAGGGCCTGCCCGGCAAAGCCATTCGCATGTATCGCGAGGCACTGGCAATTGAACCCAATGACGTGATTGCCCTGTCTGGCCAAGGCGAGGCGCTGGTGATGCGCGGTGCTGTGACTAAGGCGAAAGAAAATTTGGCACGGATTGAAAAGCTGTGCGTCAATGCCTGCCCGGAACAGACTCGTCTTTCCTCAGCTATTGCGAAGGGCCCAGCACCGGAACAGCCCATGGCGGCGGCAGAGGCCAAGCCACCTGTGCCTGCAGCTACCCAGGCTGATGCGCCGAAGCCGAACTAAGCACCCGGCCCAGCGCAATAAATTCATCAACGGACAGTGTTTCTGCGCGGCGTTCGCCATTAATGCCGCACGCCTCAAGTGCATTCAAAGCGCCAGCTAGGGATTTAAGGCTTTGGCGCAGCATTTTGCGCCGCTGACCAAAGGCAGCGGCCGTAATTTGCTCCATCACCCTAGCCGAAACGCCTTCAGGTGCGGGCTTTGGCGTAATATGGACGACCGCAGACATCACCTTGGGCGGCGGCGTAAAGGCAGAGCGGTGAACCGGCATTGCCAGCCGCGCCGTGCTGCGCCACTGGCCCAAAATGGATAGCCGCCCATAGGCGGAACTCCCCGGTTGGGCGACAATCCGGTCTGCCACTTCGCGCTGGAACATGAGCGTCAGGCTCTTCCAACGGGGCGGCCAAACCTCGCCCGAGAGCCATTGGACGAGCAGTGCCGTGCCCACATTATAGGGCAGATTAGAGGCAATATGCCCACCCTCATCCAGCACATCGGTCAGGGGAATGGACAGCGCATCATCTTCAATCACGCGCAATTGGCCGGGAAAGGCAGTGCCCAACTCAGCAAGCGCGGGCAAGCAGCGGGCATCGCGTTCGACAGCTGTCACTTTTGCACCAGCGCGAAGCAAGGCGCGCGTCAAGCCACCGGGGCCGGGCCCCACTTCATAGACGCAAGCGCCGGTCAAATCACCGGGAATGGCGGCTATCCGATCAAGCAATTGGCCATCTAGCAGGAAATTCTGCCCCAACGCCTTGCTGGCGGCCAGCCCATGCCGGGCAATTACATCACGTAAAGGCGGGAGATCAGGCGTCACACGGCCTCGCTGGCGCGATAGGTGGCCGCGTCTCCTGCCATGCGTATGGCAGCAATCATCGCGCCTGGATCTGCCAGATTTTTGCCCGCAACATCAAAGGCCGTGCCATGATCGGGGGAGGTGCGGATGATTGGCAAGCCAAGGCTCATATTCACGCCTTCATCAACGCACAGCGCCTTGAGCGGAATAAGCCCCTGATCATGATACATGCACAAAGCCAGATCATAGCCTTGGCGCGCACGTGGCGTGAACAGCGCGTCAGGAGAAATGGGGCCAATGACGTCAAAGCCTTCGGCGCGTAATGTTTCAATCGCGGGCAGGATAATCCGGTCTTCCTCATCGCCCATCATGCCTTGTTCACCCGCATGGGGGTTCAGTCCCGCAACCGCAATCCGCGGGTTTTGAATGCCAAAATTGCGCTGCAGGCCAATGGCTGAGGTGCGGCCGCGGCTGACAATCAGATCGCTTGTCAAAACCTCCGGCACCCGCGCCAATGGGATGTGGATGGTGATGGGAATGACTCGTAACTCTGGCCCAGCAAGCATCATAGCGACATTGCCGGACGAAATGCCGCAACGCTCTGCAATAAACTCCGTCTGGCCGGGATGTGTAAAGCCAATGGCTTGCAGTTGAGCTTTCGACACGGGCCCGGTGACAAGCCCACTCGCTGTGCCAGATTGGGCCAGTCCCACGGCAAGGCCCAGTGTATCAAGCGCACAGCGGGCAGTTTCTAAAGTGGGGCACCCGGCATGTGCATCATCACAATCGGCCACAGGCAGAAGCGGCAATGCGTTGGCGAACATGGTCTGCGCCTCAGCAGGCGAGCCAATGGTGGCAATGGGCCCCTGCCACACCCGGCGCAGCGCCGCTTCATTGCCAACGGCAAAGAAGCAGGGCAGCTGGGCATCGTGTCGCGCTTCCCACGCCTTACCAACAATTTCCGGCCCAATGCCCGCCGGATCGCCCAAGGTGACGGCTAAGGGGGCAATCATCTTCCGGTCAATCAGCGATAGTCAATGATTGCGTCACGGCGCAGATCACGCAGATAGATTTGTGCCCGGCGATTGACGCGGTCATCGCGCAGCTGGTTTTCAATGGCATCGGGTGAGGGGCCATCGGCAACCTGAGGATCATCCCGCCCACATAAGGCGAGAACGCGGACGCCATCTGCCCGCGACCCAAAAGGCGGTGTGACTTGGCCGACTTGCAAGTTGATCAGAATGTCCTGCAATCCCGGTGGCAAATCACGCACGCGGATTTGATCATTATCGACAATGTCGGCCCCAAATGCCTTGGCAACAGCATCTGCGCCGCCGCAGCCCTGCATGTCTCGTGCCGCTTTCCCAAAAGCCTCAGCCCGTGATTTGACAAGGGCATCACTGTCTTTGGGGTTAAAACTGATGGTAATCTGACGCAGGCTCAGCACAGCGTCACGCGGATTGGCGACCAAAATCTGCCGCTTGTCGATGAGTGAGATAATCGAAAAGCCACCGGGAATGGGGATGGGCCCAGCGATCTGTCCAACGCCAATTTGCTGCACAGATTCTGCCAAAGCATCGGGCAATTGGGCAGGGCGCACCCAACCCAGATCCCCGCCAACAGCGGCCGTGGATGCTTCAGAAAACTGTCGCGCATAAGCCGTGAACGAGCCGCCTTGGCGAATTTGTTCAATGATACGGCGGCCATTGTTGAAAATGTCTTCCGCATTTTCTGGTGTGGCCGACAAATAGATTTCGCCAACACGATATTCGGTGGTGCCCTTGGACGCAGTCAACCGGTCTGCAATTTGCTTCACTTCTTCATCGCTGACATTGATGAAGGGCTCGACCCGGCGGCGGAGCAAGCGGTTCCACGCCAATTCGCCTTCAATTTGGCGCTTCATTGTGCGTTCGGAGGACCCATTGTCCCGCAAGAATTTGGCAAAGCCTTCTGGCGTCTGGCGGAAATTGGTCGCCACGCGGTTAAAGCTTTGGTCAATTTCAGCTTTGGGGATGGTGATATCGTTGGTTTTGGCTTCCTGAATCTGCAAGCTCTCATCAATCAGGTTGCGCAGCACCTGCACCCGCAGCCGCTCACGCTCTTCTGGCGGAACACGGCCCCCATTGGCGAGAATGACCAGCGCAAGGCGTTGATCCACGTCGGTACCTGTAATCACGTCGCCATTCACAATGGCCGTGGCCTTGCGAACTTGCGGATCCACCTTGCCAATGGGCGTTATGTTTTGGGGAAGATTGAGCGCAGTGGCCGGGCTGGGCGCTTCATCAGGCACGGTTTGTGCCAACGCGGCCGTGGAAGCTGTGGCCAGAGCCGCGCACGTGATCCAGAAAGTACGAACCTTAAAAGTCATTCCCAATTTTATCCCTCTCACGCCGGTATCGGCGGGGCTCCTCTGCCAAAGCCCGGCTGAATAAAGCCTGAGCAATGCAGTTCTCTAGCGACCCAGATTGCGGAAGGATAGCCGCAATTGGAAGGTGTTGCCGCGCCGGACATCCCCTTGCGTGTCATAATCCCGCCGCCAACTGATGCCGAACACAAAACAATCATCTTCATACGCAATTCCAACGCGATGACGGACGGGCTCATAGCCATCTGCCAAGGAGGTGGGATCCTCGTTATTATTCGTCATATCAATTGTGGTGGACCCGAAAATCGACCAAAAACGCGCAAATTGAAGCCGTCCACCGAGCCGTACTTCTTCGCGATCCCGCAAATCTTCCAGCTCAGGGCCAATGTTGCGGTTGAGCCGCAAATAGCCAATGGTTGCATAGCTTTTGTTCGACCCAATTGTTGCATCCAACTCATTCCGGCGGACGGCAAGACTGTCCTTATCTAGCCGGTAACGAAGGGTCACTGAGATCAGGCTCTGAAACCGCACATTTGTGCGCCCAACAATATCTGACGTGCGGCCATAAAGGCCCGTTCCATCAGGAAAGGTGGTGCGCGCAGCGGAGAAGCGAACGCTTTGCCCAATGGTGGCGTTCATCCGCACGCCGGGCCCATCCCAGACCCAGTCTGCGCCGTAGGTCATGCGAGAACTATCTTCCCAGCGGTCATAACCGGGGAAGCGATTTAGCGCGAATAAGTTGCTGTCTTCCAAATCAACAGCGCGTGCATCTTCATTGGGGATGCGCATGTTTTTGGTGGCGGGAGAGCCAACGATCTGCACTCGCGGGGTGAGTTGCTGCTGACCGCCAAACAGTTCACCCACAAAGGGCCAGCGCATTTCGGCGGCAACAGCGCCAATCCATCGGTTATTCCAGCCAGCCTCACCGCGATACGCCGCAGTCGTTGTCGCGGTGATTTCATCGCTGTGGTACACATCTGCGCGGCCATAGCCCGTTAGCTTCACTTCCTGGCCCAAATTGGTCAGATAGTTATTGTCCCAGCGCACGCCAAAAAAGGCGCGTTGTGTGTCTTGGCCCGCAGTGCGGAGCAGTGCGAGGCTGTTCAACTGAAGCTGAACTTGGCCGCCCATTAAGGGGTCTTGCAGCCGCTTGCGCCAATCAATCGCTGGAACGGCAACGGGGATCTGCCCTTGCACTTCGGTTGCGCGCAGCGTTTGAAATGACCAGCCGGCAATCGACAAATAGCTCGATTGTGAAATCCGCTCTAAATCCACAACTGTGCGTAACCGGTCATCGCGCGAAATATCATAGCGACGCAAAAATGTGCGGTCCGTTACAATGCGCACGGAGGGAGACAGGCTCCAGCGACGGTCAAACTGAAAACGGCCATTGGCTTCTAAATAGCCGCGGAAAGACGCGACTGCCGATTGGTTGGGGTCAAGCGCAGAAATGCGGTTTCCACCTGTTGCATAGGCCGTGACCTGATAAGCGCCAAAATCTGTCAAATGCCGATAGCTGGCTTCCGCCATAGGCGCGACCAGCGAATACACATGGGGCGTGAGTGTAAGATCCCGATTGGGGCCCAAAAGAAGATAAAAAGGGGTCGAAATTTCTAGCCCGGTGTTCTTCGTATATTGGATATTGGGGATCAAAAATCCGGTGCCGCCTCGGTCATCCGCCGGATGCGAGAGCCCGGGCAGCGCAAGGACGGGCAGGCCCAGCAATTCCAGCCGAGCATCCTTGTAACTGATCCGGTTTTTGGCCGGATTGTGCGTCACACGCACGGCCGTGATTTTCCATAATGGGTTTTTGGGGCAGCCATTTTCATCAACCACCCGGCAGGGGGAATAAACGGCGCGGTCTAATGTGGAAATGCCGTTAACCCGCTTGCCTTTATCTGCGGCGAGACGGCCCCCATCGTTCAGCACGATCAATAAATTGGTCACGGCGCCGTCGCGCAGCGTGTCTTTTAATTCAACATCGTCGCCATAGGCACGGTCGCCTTCTGCGCCTTCCACAATCACATTGCCTTGGGCACGGACTTCGCCTGATTTGCGATCCCAAATGATCCGATCGGCACGAACGCGATTGCCATCACGCGTCATGCGCACTTCGCCACTGGCGGTTACAATGTCGAGATTTTCATCATATTCCAGCCGGTCTGCTGCAAAATCAACGGCGTCCTTGTCAGCCGAAGCGACTGGCGAGGAGAGCGGGGCAGGGCTGGTTTGCGCAACGGCGGGCATGGCAAGGCCAGCGCCAGTCAAAGCAGCAGATACCAGCAGGGCAGCGCGTAATCTCACCAACGTCTCTTTCGATTCCAACCGCGCCTATCGCATTGTCACAGCCGTCCTGCAATCACTGCGCGGCGGCGATGCTATGATGTGGGGCAGAAGGGCGCTAACAGGATGGCAACCGAATCGGTTCCCCCCTCAATTTTTCCGGACTTAGGACTAACCATGATTAAGGTTCGCTTTTCTGCTTCTCGTCCCGCAGGTGCGCATTGCCTGATCCTTCCTGTTGCCAAATCGGGGCTGGATGGGGCGTCATTGCCCGGTGACGCCTCTGTCCTGCGTGCTGCAGCCAAGGCCGCCCGGTTTGAAGGGGAAGCGGGCAGCAGTTTTGAACAGCATATCGGCCATGAAGCGGGTGCGCAGCGGCTAGTGCTGCTGGGTACGGGCGCTGGTTCAGCTGAAGATTTGGAAAAAGCGGGTGGGGCACTCTCTGCAAAGCTTTTGACGTCGGGCGAAATAGAAGCAACGCTGGATGTGTCTGGCCTGTCGGCCTCGGCTGAGGCAGTGGCCCGGATGGCTGCCGCAGCTGCGTTGCGCAGCTGGCGCTATGATACCTATCGTACCAAGTTGCCTGAGGCGCAAAAGCCGACCCTGCGTGATCTGGTGATTGTTGGCGCGCCAGAGGGGATGGACGCTGCTTGGGCCCATTATAGCGCCTTGGTTCAAGGTGTTGCCCTGACGCGCGAATTGGTGACCGAACCTGCCAATGTTATTTACCCCGAAACCTTTGTGGAGCGCTGCCAACGGCTGAAAGACGCTGGCGTTGAAATTGAAGTGCTGGGCGAGGCAGAAATGCGCGCAGCCGGCATGGGAGCCTTGCTGGGCGTGGCACAAGGCTCTGTGCGGGAACCAAAGCTGTTGGTCATGCGCTGGGATGGCACCAATGGCGCGCAGCAAAAGCCAGTTGTCTTTGTTGGCAAGGGCGTGACGTTCGACACGGGCGGCATTTCCCTAAAGCCGCCTGCGGGCATGGAAGATATGAAGTGGGATATGGGCGGGGCTGGCGCTGTTGCTGGCGCAATGCTGGCGCTGGCTGGGCGCAAAGCCAAGGCGCATGTCGTGGGCGTGTGCGGGCTGGTTGAGAATATGCCCGATGGCAATGCCCAGCGCCCGGGCGATGTTGTCACCTCGATGTCAGGCCAAACGATTGAAGTCATTAATACCGATGCTGAAGGCCGTCTTGTCCTGTGCGATGCGATGACTTGGGTGCAAAAGCGCTTCCAGCCTGAATATATGGTTGATTTGGCAACGCTGACGGGCGCGATGATCATCTCCTTGGGCCATGAATATGGCGGGCTTTTCGCTAATGATGATGGCTTGGCGGATAAGCTGACAGCAGCGGGCAAGGCCGTGGGTGATCCGTTGTGGCGCTTCCCCATTGGCCCGGCCTATGACAAGCTGATTGATAGCCCGATTGCCGATATGAAGAATGTCGGCCCGCGCGAAGGCGGCTCCATAACTGCCGCGCAATTCCTGCAACGCTTTGTCGACGAAGGCGTAAAATGGGCGCATCTCGACATTGCCGGCATGGTCTGGGCGTCGAAGCCGGGTGCCGTTTGGGATAAGGGCGCCACTGGTTTTGGTGTGCGCCTGCTCGATCGCTTTGTGGCAGATAATTTTGAAGGCTGACTTCTACTATCTGACTCGAACGCCGCTGGACCGCGCTCTGCCAGCCATTGCAGAGCGCGTTCTGGCGTCGGGTGCGCGGTTGTTGATTTTGGCGGACGATGCGCTGCTGCTGGATCGGTTGGATGCCCATCTTTGGGCCTATCGGGCTGAGAGCTTTTTGCCGCATGGGCGCGACGGGGATCAGCCCGTGCTGCTGGTGCTGCCGGATGCACAGATCAGCGGATATACCAACATCGCGCTGGTTGATGGCATCTGGCGGGATGTGCCTGCGGGTACCGAGCGCGTCTTTTACTTCTTTGACGCAGATCGGCTCGATAATGCGCGATCCGCTTGGCGGGCCTTGGCAGATCAGCCGGTGGAACGTCGTTATTGGAAGCAGGACGAGGCTGGTCGTTGGGTCGCAGGGCCTTAACAAGACCTGCATTGGCCAAATTGCTTGCGAGCGCAGGGCAGAGCGGCTAGAGGCCCGGCCATTCAATCCTTCTTTTCCCTTGCTAATGGAGACGACCAGACATGGCCGCCAATCGTACTTTTTCGATCATTAAGCCCGATGCTACTCGCCGCAACCTGACCGGCGCTGTCACCAAGATGCTGGAAGATGCTGGCCTGCGTGTCGTTGCATCCAAGCGCATCCACATGACCCGCGAACAGGCTGAGGGCTTTTATGCCGTTCACTCGGAACGCCCTTTCTTTAATGATCTGGTCAACTTCATGATTTCTGGCCCTGTTGTTGTTCAGGTGCTGGAAGGCGAAAATGCCGTTCAGCGCAACCGCGACATCATGGGCGCCACCAACCCGGAACAGGCTGCCGAAGGCACGATCCGCAAGACGCTGGCAGAATCGATTGAAGCCAATTCGGTCCACGGGTCGGACTCAGATGAGAATGCGGCGATTGAGATTGCCTATTTCTTCAAGCCGGAAGAAATTGTCGGCTAATTGGCCTGACATAGGCTTAACAGATGAAGGGGTGCACCTTTGGGTGTGCCCCTTTTTCTTTGTCCAATTGCGCCGCCAGCTGGTTTTGGATAGCGAAGAGAGAGCACAGATAAACAGGGACGAGGATGATGGCTGACCGCATCTTGGTAATTGACGAGGGAACAACCTCGACGCGCGCAATGTTGTTTGCGGCGGATGGCACTTGCCTTGGCAGTGCGCAACAGCCCCTGACCCAGCATTATCCAGCGCCCGGCTTGGTCGAGCATGATGCCACGGAAATCTGGGATTTGACGCTCGTCTGCGCGCGCGAAATGGTGGCGCTGGCGGGCGGCCCTGCGGCAATTGCGGGCATTGGCATTACCAACCAGCGTGAAACCATTGTGTTTTGGGATCGGCGGACCGGAGAGCCGCTGGCCCCCGCAATTGTGTGGCAAGACCGGCGCACCGCGGATATGTGCGCGGCACTGAAAGCGGCGGGGCACGAGCCTGTGGTGCAGGCGAAGACGGGGCTGTTGCTCGACCCCTATTTTTCCGGCAGCAAGATTGGCTGGGCGCTTCAAAACTGGCCGCAATTGGCAGCAGCGGGAGACAATCTCGCGGTTGGCACAGTGGAAAGCTATTTGGTCTATCGCCTGACCGGCGGCGTGCATGTCAGTGATGCCAGCAATGCCTCACGCACCGCATTAATGTCTTTGGGCAGTGGTGGCTGGGATGATGGCTTGCTGGATCTTTTTGGCGTGCCGCGCGGCATTTTGCCTGAGATTGTGGATTGTGCGGGGCCAATTGGCACCACGCTGCCCGATCTGTTTGGCGCGCCAATTGCGATTACCGGAATGGCCGGCGACCAACAGGCCGCAACCATTGGCCAAGGCTGTTTTGCGCCGGGCCAGACGAAGGCGACCTTTGGCACCGGGGCTTTTGTGCTGACCAATACGGGCCAGACGCTGCCGCAATCACGCAACCGGCTGCTCTCGACTATCTTGTTTCAGCTTGGCGGAGAACGGACCTATGCGCTGGAAGGCTCGGTCTTTGTCGCGGGCAGCCTCATCAAATGGCTGCGCGATGATGTTGGCTTGATTGCGAGTGCGGCGGAAACAGAAGGTCTTGCCCGATCTGTGCCGGATAATGGCGGAGTCTATCTTGTTCCAGCCTTGTCTGGCCTTGGTGCGCCCCATTGGGTGCCCACTGCACGGGCACTGATTGATGGGCTGAGCTTTTCGTCAGGCAAGGCCCATATTGTGCGTGCGGCGCTGGAGGCGATGGCGCACCAAACGCAAGATCTTGTCGCCGCCTTTGCAGCAGACGGGGCCAATTGGTCCGAATTGCGAATTGATGGCGGCATGGTTGCCAACAACTGGCTGGCGCAGGATTTGGCGGATATGCTGGCGCTTGATGTCGAACGGCCGGCCTTTATTGAAACCACAGCTTTGGGTGCCGCCATGTTGGCCGGGCTGGGGGCGGGGCTGTTCCCCAATTTGGAGGCCGCAACTGTAATGCGCGGCGGTGTAGAGCGCTTTACCCCGCAATTGGACGCGCAGCACCGCGCGACCCGGCTTGAAGGGTGGCAGCAAGCCATGCGCCGGACGTTAATGGCAGGCTGACTCAGCTGGGACTGAATTTCTCATTTGAGGATATGCAAAAATGACAATCACCAAACGCCCTATAAATGGCCGTCTGACCAATCCTGTGGGCCTTGGTTGTATGTCGCTCAGTTGGGCCTATGGCACACCGCCATCGGATGAAGAGGGGGCCAAGCTGCTCCATCGCGCGCTCGACCTTGGCTATGACCATCTGGATACCGCGCGGATCTATGGCATGGGCCATAATGAAACGCTGATTGGCAAAACGCTGCGCGACAATCGCGATAAATTCTTCCTCGCGTCCAAAACGGGCATCATTGTTGAGGGGAAATCCCGCCGGATTGATTGCCGCCCTGAGACAATTCGCGCGGCCTGCGAGGAAAGCTTAAAGCTGCTCCAGACCGATCATATTGATCTTTATTACCTTCACCGCCGCGATTTTGAGACGCCAATTGAAGACTCAGTCGGCACGCTGGCAGAGCTGGTAAAGGAAGGAAAAATCGGCAGCATTGGTCTGTCTGAAATGTCAGCGGATACACTGCGCAAGGCCTCTGCCGTCCACCCAATTGCTGCAATGCAGACTGAATATTCACTGTGGACACGCAACCCGGAAATCGCGGTGCTGGAGGCCTGTCGTGAGGTCGGGACAACTTTTGTCGCCTTTTCGCCCGTTGGGCGCGGCGCGCTGGCCAATGGCGTGCCAAACCCTGATGCGCTGGTCGAAAGCGATATGCGCCGCTCTATGCCGCGCTTTCAGGGTGATAATTGGGCGCGTAATGCCGCCTTAATTGCCCAGTTTAATGCGCTGGCCGAAGCTGAGGGCGTAACACCGGCGCAATTGTCGCTGGCTTGGGTTTTATCGCGTGGGCCGCATATTGTGACCATCCCCGGCACAGCTTCTATTCCCCATTTGGAAGAGAATATCGCTCGCTGGGATTGGCAACCCTCAGACGCTGTTCTGGCGCAGTTGGATCAGCTGATTAATGAAAAAAATGTGGCAGGCCCGCGCTATTCAGCCTCAATGCAGAGCACCATTGATACGGAAGATTTTGTCTGAGGCGACAACGTGCACCGCTAGGTGCGGATGCGGGTTGCCTCAGCCATCCAAGTTGCGAGCGTAGGAAAAAGGCGCAAGATCTGCGCCAACATCGGCCCGCCTAGTCGGCTTTCGCCCATGTGCCAAAGACTGGTTGCCAGCCCCACGGGACGTGCGGTGCGGTGTGCAAAACGCAGTTGCCAGTCTTTCGGGCTGGCGCCTGCCAGCCAGGCCTGAGCGGCGCTTTCGCCGCTGGCCAGTGCAATGCCATTGCCTTCGCCAGCCAAGGAGGGGATTACGGCACATTGGTCTCCCAGCCGGAAAAGGCCGTCTGGGTCTTGTTGTTGGCGCCAACCATAAGGCACATTGGCCACGGCATCGATGCTGGTGCGCGCATCAAAACCTGCCATGCGCGCGCCAAAATGGGGGTGGTCTGCCGCCAATTGCCGCAGCAGCGTCGCCGGATCACGCCCTGCGTCTGTTAACAGCGATTTGCGCAGCGCGAGGCAGATATTGGCCGTGCCATCTTCTTGCAGTTCAATCCCGGCATAGCCCTTGTGAAAGACATGCAGCTCAATGGCATTGCCAATCAAGGTGCGGACGGCGGGGCTGGGGGACAAGCGGATGCGCAAGCCAAGGGCAGGGTCCCGCGCCAATCGGGGCCGTTCACATCCCTTCACATCTTGTTTGCCCGTCGCCAGAAACAGGGCCGAAGATTGCGCGCGTACGCTGTCGATATGACGAACGGCCACGCCCCGTTCTATCCCCGCACCACTGGCGATGGCCTGCGCAACCAGGGCGCTATCCATTGCGCGGCGCGACAGGCCATGTCCCATCTGCGGCAGCGGCGCTTCTGCCATCTGTGTGCCCGCAAAAACCCGCAACTGCGTGATGGGATGGCCGGCTATCTCAATGCCCAGCCGCTTTAATGTTGCCATTGTCCGCCAGCTGACAAAGCCGCCGCACAAGGCATCGCCTATGTCGGCATCACGCTCGAGGATCAGCGGGCGGGTGTTGCCCCGCGCCAAGGTGATGGCAGCGGCGCAACCAGCCGGACCGGCGCCAATGATTATCGGATCTGTTCGACGCATAACCGAAAGGGAAAAGTCCGAAAAATGCGTGCGCCGGTTATGCCAGCTTCGTCCAGAATGGGGCGCCATTCTGCCGGACGATAAGAACGCGCAATCGATAGCTGGCCATCTTGGCGCACAATGGGGTGCCAGCCCATTAGCCGCGCTAAAATAGGATATCCCAGCCACGCAAAGCCGTGGCGATGGAGATCATTGATAAACCAGCCAGCGCGCGCTTCGGCCCCCATAAACTTCAAAAAGGCAATCAGCTCGTCATGCTGCATATGATGCGCAACAAGGCTGGAGAGAACAACGTCCCAGCCTTGCCCCGCCAAACCGGCATAATCACCTGTGCGATAATCAATGCCCATAGCTTTAGGCGTTTTGGCGGACGCGATGCCCGCACTGCGTGGGTTCAGATCAATCCCTGTTAAGGATACAGCGATTTTATGCCGGACGGCCCATTGGGATATGCTGCGCAGCATATCCCCATCGCCAAAGCCAACATCCAAAACTCGTAGGGGTTGAGATGTTTGCGGCAAGCGGCGTAGAAAATTCAACGTTGGTCGACGCGCCATAGTGACCGTGTTTGCCCGCGCCAAATCTCCCAAAACCTGAGCGTAGACCGCGGCAGAAATTGCCGGATCATCCATTTGCTCTTCAGTTAGGGCGCGGATTTTCAACATTTAAGCAACTGTCCGAAAGCGAAAACCTTCAGCGGCAACGCCGGGGCCAAAGGCAAGGGCAACGCCGCGGTCCACAGTTTGTTTCATATATGGGGCCAGAACGAACATCAGCGTTGAGGACGACATGTTCCCCCCTTCGCGCAGAATTGCGCGCGAGGCAGAGAGTTTGGCGGGATCAAGCCGCAGGCCATGTTCCACGGCATCCAAAATTGATCGCCCCCCGGCATGCACGGCCCAGCCATCCACCAATTGCGGATCTCCGCCGGCCAATATGCGGACAAACGCCTCGTCCTGTAGCGCCTGCGTGATCAGCGAGGGGACTTTGCCAGACAAGTGCATCACAAAGCCCGTATCACCAATGTCCCAACGGATAAGATCCGCCGAGTCCGGTAGAGTCGTGGCAAAGGGATCATATAGCGCAAGGCCGGGGCCTTCACTCGTTACCAAGGCAGCTGCTGCGCCATCGCCAAATTGTAGCATCGCCAAAAGCGATTCAATATCCTGCGTGGCATTGAGATGCAGGCAAGATAGCTCCACCGTGACGACCAGTATCTTGGCGTGCGGCTGTGATCGAACAATGTGCAACGCACTGCGCAGCGCAGACACCGCGGCGTAACAGCCCATAAAACCAACCAATAGCCGCTCGACATGGGGCGCAAGGTTCAAGCGTTGCGCCAAAATCTGGTCCACACCTGGGGCAACAAAGCCGGTACAGCTGGCGACAATTAAATGCGTAACATCGCTGACATCCGCCTTAAGCCCTGCGATGGCCTCCAGCGCCAAGGCTGGGGCATATTCGGCATAAAGCGCCATTCTTGCCGCTGTGCCCGGGGGCGGGCCATCGTAGAAGCCACCCGGAGAAACGGGAGAGCCGCCTTGAGGCGTGGGCGGCAAGACTGCATAACGATGGTCAATTCCAGATCGGCTCGCCATGCGCCGAAACACAGCTTGTGCGCGCGGATCCGTAATTTGCGCTTCAGCCCAGTCAATAAAAGCCGCATGAATATCATGGCTGGGGCGTGCAGTTGAAAGAGCCCGTATCCGGGGTAGGGCCGTCATCACTTGCGCCTCTTTCATCCACGACTGCGTGATGCAGCCGCTAAATGCCTTCTATCAGGCTTATGTGTTTGGGTCACCTTCTCATCGCGGATGCTGGACTTTAGTTTGGATCTGCCTTGGGGTGTGCGCCTGCGCCAGAGTGCGCCACAGGAGGGATTAGTCGCTATATTGACCTTAATGATACCTTGTATCACCGCCCGCTGCGGCTAGAAGATAGACCTACAAAATGATCCAAAAAAGGAGAGTCTATCCTCATGCGCCTTCCCCTTTTGACGCTTGCTTTGGCTTCACTGGCAGCTCCCGGCATGGCCCAATCTGTTTCTGCGGGCTCGGGTATTGAGACAACCGACGCTGCCAATTCAGTTGGCCGGCCCATTGGTTTTGGCACAAGCATTGCCCCTGACGGCGTTCTTGTCCTTTTAATGGCGGATGCCACCATTCCGAACATCGGGTTAGATCCGGCCTTATCCGCTGCCCTCAAATCGGCCGTGGACGCCGCAAAATTTGAAGGCAAAGCTGGCTCAGCCCTAACGCTGCGCGGGATCGGCAAATATGCGCGTATCCAGCTCATCGGTGTGGCCGGCGATGCGGATGCTGTGCGCCGTATGCGGGATGCCGGCGGCAAGATTGCGCAGGACCTGCGCGAAGAGGCTTTCGCGGTTTCAATTGCGGGCAATATCTCTTCCAATGATGCCGCTGCCTTGGCTGTTGGCTATGGTTTGGGCCAATATCGGTTTGATCGATATAAGGTGGCCACCAAGACGGCTCTGCCGAACCAGAAGGTCACCATTGTAACCGCCAACCCACAAGCTGCTGAAGCAGAATGGGCGGCCCGGGGCCGTGCTTTGGTTGAAGCCGTCACTTTGTCGCGCGACTTGGCGAGCGAGCCTGCAAATGTGCTGTATCCTGAAGCCTTTGTCTCGCGCGTCCGCGAGGCTTTTGCCGGCGTGGCCAACGTAAAGATAGAAGTGCTTGATGTTGCTGCCATGCAGCGGCTGAAAATGGGCTCAATCGCTGGTGTTGGTCAGGGCGCGCGTCGTCCGCCGCGGATGCTGTTGGTAGAATATACGGGCGGGCAGGGTGCCCCGCTTGCCTTGGTTGGCAAGGGTATCACCTTTGATTCCGGTGGTATTTCAATCAAGCCCGGCTCTGGCATGTGGGAAATGAAGGCCGATATGTCTGGCGCCGCCTCTGCTGTTGGCGCGGTGCTCTCACTCGCCAAATCCAATGCGCCTGTGAATGTCGTTGCTGTCGCAGCGCTGGCGGAAAATATGCCGGGTGGCAATGCACAGCGCCCCGGTGATGTTGTCCGCACCATGAGTGGCAAAACGATTGAGGTTCTGAACACGGATGCCGAAGGGCGTTTGGTGCTGGCCGATGCGACGGAATATGTCGTCTCACGTCATAAGCCAGCCGGTGTGGTGACTATTGCGACGCTGACAGGCGCGATTGTGCAAGCCCTAAATGATGAATATGCGGGGCTTTTCGCCCGTGATGAGGCTTTGGGCGGTGCGCTTCTTTCGGCCGCAAGCCGGACGGGTGAAGACATTTGGCGGATGCCGCTGCACAAAAACTACCTGACAGACCTAAAGTCGGACATTGCCGATATTAAGAATGTCGTGGAGGGCGGCGGCCCAGGGGCCGGCCTTGGCGCCACCTTCATTGGCTATTTTGTCGAATCAGCCACGCCTTGGGCGCATCTTGATATTGCGGGTGTGAATTGGGCCGATCGTCCCGACGCAATTACTCCCAAGGGCGCCTCTGGCTGGGGCGTCCGCATTCTGGATGACATGGTCCGTAACTGGAAGAAATAGCGCATTCACCGCCCAATGCTGGGCGGATACGCGATGTCTTTAAAAACTAAGCCTGCGATGGGGCCTTCCCATCGCAGGCTTGTTTTATGCTCTACCGCGAGCCGTGATAAGCCGGACTGCTTACTGTCCTGCGCTCCAGATGGTTTGGCCCTCTTTCACAGTCCGCATAATCTTAATGGAGCGAATGGCCTCGAGTGGCGTGGTCAGTGGGTTTTTGTCTAAAACAACAAAGTCGGCCAGCATCCCTGGCTTGATCTGGCCTTTGCGCTTTTCTTCAAAAACCTGCCAAGCGGGGCCAGTTGTCAGCATATGCAGCCCCTGCCACGCAGTCAGGCGCTGGTCTGGGCCATTGACAACGCCCGTTTTCGATTGGCGCGCCATGCTGCTCCATAATTGGGTCATGGGGTCAAGCGGGGTGACGGGTGAGTCTGAGTGGTTGGACGGATGGAGCCCCGCCTTTAAAGCCGAGGCAAAGGGGCTAATAAAGCCCACCACATCCGCCGAAAAATTGCTGCGGTGAATGTCCGCAAAATAATAAGTGTGGTTGCTGAAATAGGCTGGGCCAACGCCAATGCGTTGATAAGCCGCAAGTTGATCGGGGCGTTGAAACTGCGAATGGATGACAATTGGCCGCGCATCCGTTTTCTTCGTCAGGCCCAGCGTGTCAAAGCCTTTAATGGCCATATCAATTGCAGCATCGCCATTGGCATGGACAAAGATTTGCCACCCCTGGCCATGGGCCCGCGCTGCATCGGCATTGAATTCCTCTTGCGACATATTGGGTGTGCCGTGCCAAGGATGATGCCCGTCTGGCGCGCCATTGGCATAGGGGCGCGTGAAATAGCCTGTGCGGGCTTGCGGTGAGCCATCCAGCACAAATTTAATGCCCGCCAGCTTCACACGGCCTTGATAGCTGCCAAAGCGCACATCAGGTCTGCCCAGCAGATTATCCAAAGTCTGGCTGGTTGGAAGGAGCGCAAGGTCCAGCTTGATTAGGCCCTGTGCGCCTGCCTTGAGGAGCGCGTCCATATCGCCAAGGCTGGCTGCGCCTTCTTGTGCATGAGTAAAACCGTTGCTTGCATATCGGCGTTGCGCTTCGGCCAATGCGGCGCGGCGCTGCTCAGGCGAAAGCGGCGGGATTTTTAGGTAAACAGGGTAGGCTGCGTTTTCAAAAAACACGCCAGTCAGTTTGCCCGACGCGTCGCGCAACGTAATGCCGCCGGGGGGATTTGGCGTGGAGTCTGTAATGCCAGCTGCGGCCATTGCCGCGCTGTTGGTCACCAGCCCATGGCCAGTGAAGTGGATCAGCACAATTTTATGATCTGGAAAGGCTGCATCCAATTCTGCGCGCGTAATATGGCGCTTTTCCGCAAGCTTTGCATCATCATATTGCCAGGCAATCACCCAACCGCCCGGTGCAATTTGGCGGGCCTGAATGCCCGTGCGCAACGCCGCAATTAAGCTGGGGATATCGCTAATGGGATGATCGGGGTCTTGCAGGTCAACGCCGCTGGCCACTTGCATCGTCATGGCAAAGTGCGAATGTGCATCGACAAAGCCGGGCAGCAGCGTGGCGCCGCCAAGATTTTGCTCTTTGGCCGCTTTGCCGGCAACTTCGCGGGCCTGTGCGACTTTGCCTGCATAGATGATCTTGCCGTCGCGCTCGACCACGGCGTCCACCATATTGGGGCGGTCCCCCGCCATCGTCAAAATCGGGCCGCCATACCAGAGGGTCACGGGCGGAGATTGCACGGTTTGCGCCCATGCTGGCCCAGCAATGCTGAACAGAAGCGCGAAACCTGCCTGCTGTAAGGCGCGTGGCGTTCCCGATTTTTCAGGCAATATCGTCATGATCGGTGGATCCCCTTTATGCGAGGCGTGACCTAGGCCCAGTGCGAATGCAAGTTAGGATTGGCAATATCTCTCCCAATTTATCGAAAACGGATTTTAGCCTTGGGTGGATATTTAGCCATTGTTGCCCCATGCAGCGCAACCAATGGCCCAAGCGCATAAGAGGGCACCCAAGCCTTTTCGATCAAAATTGATTTCCGTTCTCTCGGATCAAGATAGAGATTGTACAGAAACGCATTCAGCGGCTGAAGATCAACAGCGTTATCAAGGCCACCAACATCCCGAACATTGCCTGAGCCGAGCTGAATTTCAGATGTCGACATTTTGTAATAGCGCCAGCGAACGCCAGTGAAGAGCTCTTTGCGCCAGAAATAGACGGCCTCGCGTGCAGATTGGCCATTATCGGCGAGCAGAAAGCTGCTTTGGTCAATCCCGTCGATATAACGGTCGGTCGGCACTGCTTTGGTCGCGTCAATTCCCGCTAGGGCAAGGCTTGTGTTGAACATATCGGTCATATCAAACAAGCCGTCTGAAACGCGGTTGGCTTGAATCATGCCAGGCCACCAGAATATGCCAGGAACACGCACGCCCCCTTCAGTGGTCATGCCTTTTGAGCCGCGAAAAGGGGTGGTTCCAGCCTCTGGAAAGCGATCATCCGCTGGCCCATTGTCAGATGTTAGGAAGACAAGCGTATTCTGGGCAATGCCAAGCTCCTCAAGCAGCTTGGTGAGGCGCCCCACAATCTCGTCCACTTCAATAACACTATCGTGAAAATTGTCTTTGGTGGCGGAACGGCCAACATAGGCTGGCGTTGGCTTGGTGCGTGCATGAACCTTTGCAAAATTATGGCTGAGGTAAAATGGTTGCCCAGCTTTTACTGCACGGCGAATAAATTCCTCGGAAAAATCAGCAAATTTCTGATCAAGAGCGGTGCTATTTTCCCAGTTAATTGTTTTAAGCTTTTCACCGCCTGTCTCGCGCGTCGCAGACCATAGGCTGCGATCCCCCGGCATGGAGCGCAATTGGGCCAACAGCGCTGGATCATGAGCCAATTCGGTAAAAGACGGATGGTCATCTTGGTAGGCGTTGATAACACCTAAAAATCCATAAAATTCATCAAAACCGACTTGCCAAGGCCGCGACCCTTCCTTCTCCCCCAAATGCCATTTGCCGGATAAGGCGGTGCGATATCCCGCAGCAGACAGGATTTTTGCGGCAAAGAGTTCTTTCGAGGAATCCGCGTTATCGTTGAGCAGAGCGGGCTCTAAAAGGCCGGAGCGCACGGGCAATCTACCCGTGTTCAGCGCTGCGCGTGTTGGCGTACAGGTTGGCTGGGCATAGGTTGAGGTGAGTTTCAGTCCTTCGCGAGCCAGTCGATCCATATGGGGCGTTGGCGTTCCGAGTGACTCGCCACCGCCATAAACCCCCAAATCGCCATAGCCGAGATCATCCACCATCAAGATCAGGATATTTGGTCTTTTGCCCGTGCGCTTATAGAGCGCTGCCAGCTTTGTCTCGGCAATCTGCGCTTGCTTTGAATGGACCAATACAGGCTCAAAATTCTCAGTGCGCCTTTGGGCTTCAAACACCGGAGAAACACGCTTCATCGAGCCAATGGTTAAGCCTGCGCTAACTGACATTTGTTGGGCGGATGCACCCACAGCAAAAAAGGCCAAAGCAGCACCAAGGGCATATTTCATGTGAAGACTTTCTGAGCAGATTTGTGCCACGCAAGATGATTGGGGATATGCAGAACGCCATGCGCCTTTACGTGCTGCTCGCCATATATGGCGGCAGGACGGCAAGCTTTTGGCTCAAAATGATTTTGCAGATTTTTCAGCGACACATCCCCTCAACCAATTGGTGACTGAGCGTGCGCGTAATTGCAAGCCAGGCATCGGCAATATCTTCGCGGCCACCTTTTTAAGGTGGCCATCTGAGCCATTTCTCTTAGCGGGCGTTGTCAAATTGTTTGATAAGCCAAGACCGGAAGGCAGAAATGGCTGGGTCAGATAGATCATCTGCGTGCAGCTTGAGGAAATACCCATATCCGTCCTCAACAACGACATCATAGGGCATGACGAGCCGGCCTTCGGCAATTTCCTGGGCAAACATATGGACGTCACCCAAAAAGACTCCGCTTGCTGCCATCGTATACTGCGCCGCTGCTACGGCAGTATCGAATGCCACGCCATTCGCTGTGGGGATCGTCAGCCCTTGTTGCCGCACAAAAGCCGACCATAAATAGTCGCGTGTTTGGCCTTCCAGTTTGATGTGCAGCAATTCGTTGGTCGCAAGAAACTCCTCGAGTGTCTTATTGGCTCCGGCTTGGGCCGTTGCAGGTGAGCAGAGTGGGGCGACCTGCACCATGCGCAGCAAATCTGTCACTTGGTCATCGACATGGGGTCGATCATAGACAATGGCCATGTCCAGCGCGCGAGCCGGCAGGCCCGTGACGTTTGAGCTTGAAATATCAACTCCAATATCGGGAAACTCGCGCCGGAAATCTCCCAATATCGGAAGAAATTGCTGCTGGAGAATAGAGGGGGGAACATGAATACGCAGCATCCGATGTGCCGATTGGTCATCTCGAATGGCATTCATGGCCTGCTCAATGCGATCCAAGCTCTTTGTCACAACGGGCAGCAATTCGGCGCCAACGTCCGTTAAAGCCAAACGAGAGGCCTCTCGCTCAAACAATTGTTTGCCAAGCAGTTCTTCCAACGCGCTGACATGTCGGCTCATTGCGCTTTGCGACACAGACAGTGCCGCCGCGCCTGCCGTAAAGCTGCGATGTTGCCCAACCGCTTCAAATGCGCGCAGCGCATTTAAAGGAAGCCAGCGGCGATTGATCCTGCCCTTGGTGGAAATGGCGAAGCCTTTCGTTCGATGCTCGTTTTTGTTGGTTACGCCAATGTCCCAACATTTTGATATAGGGCCATGCGAAAAATTGATTTTATCGCATGGCCCAGATGGTTCAAGCCACAGTCTCAGATAAAAGGGGTGGATTATGAACCTTGGGAAAATAGACGCGCTATTTCAGGAGCGCCGTGCCGGGCACACCCTTCCTCAAGCGCTTTACACCAGCCAGGACGCCTTTGAGTTCGACATAAAGGCAATTTACGGGCAAAATTGGCTGATGGCGGGCATGGAGTGTGAGCTGCCAAAATCAGGCAGTTACCTGTCTATGATGGTTGGCAACTGGCCCGTCCTCATCTTGCGCGACAAGCAGGGCCATATCCGCGCCTTCCACAATAGCTGTCGCCACCGGGGGTCGATTTTGTGTCAGCCGGGCCATGGCACGGCCCCCAAGCTGGTCTGCCCCTATCACCGCTGGACCTATGATCTGGACGGCTCGCTTTTTGCCGCAGGCCGAATGGAGGATGATTTTGATAAATCGGCACACGGGCTGAAGCCGGTTGCCGTTGAATGTTTTGGCGGCGCGATCTTCATTTGTCTCGCCGATAATCCGCCGCCGATTGATGAGTTTCGTGAGAAGTTTTCGGCCTATGCAGCGCCCGCCAATTTTGAAAACCTGAAGCTCGCCCATGTCGATAAGCTGGTGGAATATGCCAATTGGAAGCTGGTGATGGAAAATGCGCGTGAATGTTATCACTGCGCAACGGGCCATCCTGAACTGGCAAAGACATTCCCCGTTGGCATGTCGAAGCATTTTGATGCGCATGAAGATGCGCGGGCCGAAGCCTTTGGCAAGGCCATGGACGCCAATGGCTTTCCGCATGAACCAGTTGAAGGGCATTGGTGGCAAGTGGCGCGTTTTGCCCTGAACGAAGGCTGCACGACCATGTCGGAAGATGGCAAGCCTCTGGTGAAAAAGCCTCTGGTGACGGCCAATGGCGGGAATGTGGGGTCACTTCGCTGGGCGATTGATCCGCATTTGTTTGCGCACGCGACGTCGGACTATGTGTTCATGTTCAGCTGCATGCCGGTCAGCCCAACAGAAACGCATGTCTACAGCAAATGGTATGTCCACAAAGATGCCGTTGAAGGCGTGGATTATGACCTGAAGGCGCTGACAGACTTGTGGCTTGTGACCAATGGTCAGGACAAAGAACTGGCCGAAAACAATCATATCGGCGTTATGAGCCCAGGCTACACGCCGGGGCCTTATTCCAGCGATGCTGAAATGCTCGCCCGGCGTTTCACTGACTGGTATTGTGACACAGCCCGTGCGTATATTAACGCCCATGGCTAAGAACAAACCCAGCGACTATCGCCCCGAAACGCTCGCCGTCGCCTATGGCTATGATCCGCAGGACGGCATGGGGGCCGCCAAGCCGCCCATTTTCATGACATCCACCTTCGTCTATCCTTCGGCCCAACACGCGAAGGATGTGCACGAAGCCTATTTTGATGGCTCGGGGCCACTGGTTGGGGAAACCAACCACATCTATTCGCGGCTTGGGCATCCCGGCCTTGATTTTCTGGAGACGCGGCTGGCTGCAATTGATGGGGCAGAGGCCGCCGTTGCCTATTGTAGTGGCATGGCTGCGCATTCGAGCATTGCCCTGTCTTATGTCCGCAGTGGCGACAGCGTTCTGCATGGCCGGCCAATTTATGGCGGCGTTGATGTTCTCTATAACACAATCATGGCGCAGTTTGGCGCGCACGCCCAATCCTATCTGGATGGCACTGACGAGGCCGGCGTCCGTGCGGCTGCCGAAGCGGCGATGGCCAAAGGGCCGTTAAAGCTGATTATCGCGGAAACGCCCGCCAACCCAACGGCCGCGATTGTCGATCTCGACTTGATGGTGAAGATTGCGGACGAAGTGGGCGAAAAACAGGGGCATCGTCCGCTTGTTGTTGTCGATAATACGCTGCTCGGGCCTTTTGCGCAGCGGCCTATTGAGCATGGCGTTGATCTGTGCCTGACGTCGCTGACCAAATATTGCGGCGGGCATAGTGATCTTTTGGCGGGCGGGATTTCAGGCCGGAAAGAGTTGATTGAGCCGTTGCGTCTTCTGCGGACGACATGGGGCAATCATCTTGATCCCTATACGTCTTGGCTGGTTTTGCGTTCGTTGGAATCAGTGGCTGTCCGCACTGAGCGCGCGATGAGCAACGCTCGCGCTGTTGCCACCTATTTGCGCGATCATCCTAAAGTGGCGGGCGTGACCTTCCTTGGCTTTCTGCCGGAAGGGTCGCGGCAGCGTGCAGTCTATGATCGGCAGTGCAAGGCGGCCGGATCGACATTCTCCTTCCATCTTCATGGAGGCGAGGCAGAAGCCTTTCGAATGCTGGACAAATTGCAGCTGATGAAAGTGGCCGTCAGCCTTGGCGGGTCTGAAACGCTGATCTGCCATTCGGCAAGCACAACGCATTATGCCGTGCCGCGTGACCAGCGGCTGGCAGGGGGAATTACTGATGGTACGATGCGGCTATCAGTTGGGCTGGAACATGTCGATGATCTGATCGCGGATCTCGCACAGGCATTGGAAGCGGTATAATGGAACTGAACTTCAACGGCACCGATTTGTGCGCGGTGAACGGCACGCGCAGCGCGCCTGAAGCCCGGTATGACCTTGTTGTCGTGGGGGCAGGGCCCAGCGGGATTGCGGCTGCCATTGATGGAGCCGCTGCGGGCCAAACTGTGCTGCTGGTTGATGAGAACCCTGTCTCAGGCTGGTTGATGGGCAATGATACGCCGCTTTACTTTGGCGGGCGCATGACGGCCGCGACGCAGAATAGCGATCGTATGCTTGAAGCCATCTTCATGAGCATGCCGGATCTGGAAAAAGCCATGGAGGCAGGTGTTGAGCTGCTGCTCGGCACCACGGCCTGGGGCGTGTATCGCAATGGCCCGGGCGTTCAGAGCCTGCCTGAGCAAGTTGTGGGGCTGGCCGATCGGGACCGGAGCTGGCTTGTCGGCTTTAAGAAGATCGTCATTGCAACGGGTGCGCGCGATTTGGCGATTGCGTTCCCGGGGTGGAACCAGCCGGGTGTGATGGGGGCAGCGGCCCTCAACATGTTGCTAACGCGCTATGATGCCTTTGCCGGGCGGCGATTGTTGATTTTGGGCAGCCATGATCTAGCTCTGGAAACCGCGCTTCTGGCCTTGGACAAGGGGCTTGAGGTCGCTGCCTTGGTCGAAGTGCGCGATACGCCGCAGGGCTCTGCCGCCCTGGTTGAAAAGCTGGCAGCAGCTGGCGTTGCCATTCATTGCGGCCAGAGCATCAAGGCCACCAAAGGCGGGCTCGATGGCGTTGAAGGCGCAACTCTGACCGACGGGACAGAATTTGCCTGTGACACCATCTGCGTGGCCATTGGCTTGGTGCCGTCGATTGAACTTGTCGATGCGATGCATGGTCCGCGTGCGCTCAACGCCAATCGGGGCGGGTATATCCCGGCGGGTGAGCCCAATGTCATCACTGTGGGGGATTGCGCTGGGTTGGCAGATACGGGCTTTGACCATGTGGCCTATCGGATGGATTGGGTGCGCGCAGCGCTTAAGACCAATGCGCCAGACACCATTATCTGCCAATGCGAAGAGGTGACGCTGGCTGATTTAATTGGTGTGCAGCCGCCGCAATATCTGGATCGTCCCCCAGCAATTCAGGCGCGCTCGCTTGATACGTTGCTGCAAGATGGCCCGGCCAATCCGGATCAGATTAAGCGTCTGACACGCTCTGGCATGGGCGTGTGCCAAGGGCGTCGGTGCCGCGATCAGGTGGCAATGCTGTTGGCAATTGAATCGGACAAGCCCTTTGGCACCATTCCGCTTGCCACGCACCGTGCTCCAGTTCGTCCGCTCCCGCTCAAGATTTTGGCGGAATGGGATGAGCCTGCTGCCATGGACGCGGCTTGGGATGTTTGGTTTGGCATTCCAACGCAATGGGTGCCAGTTGAAGATATCGGCACGCCACAAGAAGATGCGCATCGTGAGATGCTCTACACGGGGATGTATAAATGAGCGGCGCAGAAGTCATTATCGTGGGCGGTGGCGTCACCGGCCTGAGCGCGGGCTGGTGGCTCGCGCGGTCGGGTGTGAAAGTGACCGTGCTCGATAAATTCATTGTCGGCTGGGAAGCCTCAGGCCGCAATGGCGGCGGAGCTTCGCACTATTCAAGCCCCTTGTTTGATGAAGAACAGCGGATGTGGCCGCAAATGGATGAGCTGCTTGGCTATCCGACAGAGCATCAAAAGGGCCGCATTCTGATTGCCATGACCGAGCGGCAATGGGAGCAATATCGCTTCATTGCGGAGCGCCATACCCGGCTGAACCACCCAGTTGAGCTGCTGGACGTGAAGCAGGTGCAAGAAGCTGTGCCGCTGGCCGGCGATAACTGCTTTGGCGGCGTCCATTATAAATTTGGCGGCCATGCCAATCCGCAGCGCACTGTGCAGGCCTATGCGTGGGCGTTGCAGGATTTGGGCGGCAAGATCATTCAGCATAGCCCTGTGACAGGTTTTGAAACCGCAGGCGGGAAAGTGACCGCCGTCAAAACGGCAAATGCCACCTATGGCTGCGATGCGGTTGTCGTCGCGGCGGGCCCGCAAATTCCGCAACTCATGGCGCAATTGGGCGTGGATGTGCCTTTGGCGGCGGCGCGCGCGGAAATGATCATTACAGAGCCTGCGCCGATGATGCCGCTAGGCGGGGTCGACGGACATAAAATTTATGGTCGTCAAACCTTGCGTGGCAATTTGGCCTATGGTGGCGGCCCGCATGAATGGCTTGATGTCGATGCCACTGGCCCTGCCGCGCGTCCGTCCACGCCATTGGCGCGCAATCTGGCCAAGCGTTTGGCAGAATTGCTGCCGAAGGCGGCGCATCTCAATGTGATCCGCAGTTGGGCTGGTGTGATTGAGAATTCGCCTGATGGCCGCCCGATTATTGATCGGCTGACCAGCCCGGACAATGTCGTTGTGGCGTCGATGTCCAGCGTGGGCTTTGGCCTATCGCCCGCTTCGGGTCATGCGATCCGTGATTTGGTGATTGATGGCAAATGTTCCTTTGCGGACATTGATATCTTGAAGCTGTCGCGCTTTGACGGGTTGGAAAAGGATTGGCGCGAAAAGCGCGGGTGGATGCCCATCGCATGAGCCGATATTCCGCGTTCAGCCTGCTGCGTGGGGCCTTTAATGGCCAATCGCACTGGAAGCCTGCCTGGCGTCACCCGGACCCCAAGCCGCATTATGACATCATCATCATTGGCGGTGGCGGGCACGGGCTGGCAACAGCCTATTATCTGGCCAAGGTGCATGGGCTGCGTAACATTGCGGTGTTGGAAAAAGGCTGGATTGGCGGCGGCAATACGGGGCGGAATACAACGATTGTCCGGTCCAATTATCGTCAGGATGCACTGCATAATTTCTTCGAATTCGGGCTAAAGCTCTGGCACGGCCTCAGCGATGAACTGAATTACAATGTAATGTTCAGCCCGCGCGGCGCGCTGACGCTCGGCCACAGCGATGCTGATATGGTGACGTTGGCCCAACGCGGCGATGCCATGCGCTGTGACGGCATTGATGCCGAATTGCTGACACGCGATCAGGTGGCAAAGTTGGAGCCGCTGCTCGATATGTCGCGCACGGCGCGCTTCCCAATTGAGGGCGGATTGATCCAGCGGCGCGGTGGTTCAGCCCGTCATGATGCTGTCGCTTGGGGCTATGCCCGCGGGGCGGACAGCTTGGGTGTGGATATCATCCAAAAATGCGAAGTCACTGGCTTTGTCCGCGATGGCGATGCCGTGGTTGGCGTGGAAACAACCCGCGGGCGCATTGGGGCAGGGCGCGTGGGCATTTGTGTGGCGGGGCATAGTGGCCATGTGGCGGGCTTAGCGGGCCTCAGGCTGCCTATTGAATCGCAAACCTTGCAGGCCATGGTGACTGAAGGCGTCAAGCCGATGATCAACACCGTGATCATGACGCAGGCGCTCCATTGCTATATCAGCCAATCTGATAAGGGCGGCATCGTCTTTGGCGGCGACCCCGATAATTGGCCGAGCTATGCCCAGCGCGGCAACCCGATGATTATGGAAAATGCGGTGGCCCAAGGCTTGGCCCTTGTGCCCGCTCTGTCGCGCCTCCGTATGCTGCGCACATGGAGCGGGGTGACGGATATGAGCTTTGATGGATCGCCCATCATTGGCGAAACACCGCTGCCCAATCTCTATCTCAATGGCGGCTGGTGCTATGGCGGCTTTAAGGCAACGCCGGCTTCGGGTTGGACCTATGCCCACACGCTGGCAACTGGCAAAGCCCACCCGTTAAATGCACCTTTCTCGCTCGATCGCTTTGAGCGGGGAGCCACAATTGACGAAACAGGGAGCGGCCCGATGCCGAGTAGTCGATGAGGGCTTGGCGCTAATGATGCAGATCACTTGCCCCCATTGTGGGTCCCGCGCGCAGCAAGAATTTGTGTATGAACGCACGGTGGACTCCGTCGTGGCGCTGGATGCGCCGTCGGACGCGGCCATGACGGCGCTGTTCACGCGCACCAATCCGCGTGGGCTGGATGATGAAATCTGGCGGCATACCTATGGATGCCGGGCGTGGATGGCTGTGACCCGCCATCGTGTAACCCACGAGATTACGGCTGTCCGCGCCGCTGGTCCGGAGGCGCTGCCATGACTGTGTCGCGCAGAGCTGCCAAGGCGGCAACCCTTAACTTTACCTTTGACGGCAAAGCCTATCGGGCTGTGCCGGGCGAGACACTTGCTGCGGCTTTGCTCGCCAATGGCGTGAAACTGGTTGGCCGCAGTTTTAAATATCATCGCCCGCGTGGCATTATGACCGCGGGCGTGGAAGAGCCCAATGCGCTCGTCACCGTTGGCGAAGGCGGACGGCGCGAGCCCAATACCCGTGCCACTGATGTCTTTGTGTATGAAGGCATGGTTGCGCGCAGCCAGAACCGCTGGCCGAGTTTGAACTTGGATTTTGGGGCAGTCTTTGGCCTTTTCTCCAAGGCACTCCCCGCTGGCTTTTATTACAAGACCTTTTTCGGATCCGCCAAGCGCTGGATGATTTATGAGTATTTCATCCGCAAAGCAGCCGGCCTTGGCAATGCACCGACTGAGGCTGATCCTGATCGTTTCAGCCATCGGGCGGCTTTTTGTGATGTCCTTATTGTCGGGGGTGGGCCGGCAGGCTTGCAAGCGGCTTTAGAGGAATCCGAGGCGGGCAAGCGGGTTATTCTGGTTGAACAGGACGCGATTTTGGGCGCTTCCTTGATCCGCGATCCGCAAGAGTTGAATGCGGGATGGATTGAGGCAACTGCCGCCCGTATCCGCAAAGCGGGGGGGCGGATTTTGACGCGTACCTCAGCATCCGGATATTGGGAGCATGATCTTGTTACCTTAACACAGCTCTGTGTTGAGCCGGGGCAGGTTGCAGAAAACGGCCTTGCACAGCGGCTGTGGCGCGTGCGCGCTGGGCGTGTGATCCTTGCAACGGGCAGTATTGAGCGGCCAATGGCCTTTGCCGATAATGATCGGCCCGGCATTATGCTGTCACAAGCTGTGCGCACCTATATTCGGCGTTTTGGTGTTGTGCCTGGGCAACATGCGATCATCGCGACAAATAATGACGATGCTTATGATACAGCCGATGCATTGATTGCCGCTGGGGCCGATGTTGCAGCCGTGCTGGATGCCCGCGAGACGGCGTCTCCCAGAGCCGCACAAGCGCAGGCTGCCGGTATTGCTGTTTATCTTGGCGCCATTCCAAAAGCAGCCAAGGGTGGCCGTCACGGCGTGACAGGGCTGGTGGCCAGTGTTGCCGGTACACCACAAAGCTGGGCTGCTGATCTTATCGCTGTATCTGGGGGCTTCACCCCTGTTGTTCACCTGCACCAACAAGCAGGCGGGACGCTGAACTGGGTAGAAGAGGCGCAGGCCTTTGTTCCAGGCAGCGCGCGCCAAAACGTCACGACAATTGGGGGCGCGGCCACGCCCGCTCCGGTGGGCGTGATGCGTCCCATTTCGCCGCCTAAGAAGAGCTTCATTGATTTTCAGAATGATGTGACACTCGCAGATGTCGACCTTGCTTGGGCTGAGGGTTACCGGTCCGTCGAGCATTTGAAGCGCTACACAACGCTGGGCATGGCCACAGATCAGGGCAAGTTGGGCAATATGGCCGCGCTTGGCAGATTGGCTGAACAGCAGGGTGTTTCGATCCCCGAAGCTGGGCTGACGACGTTTCGTCCGCCTTATACGCCAGTCAGCATGGGGCTAATTGCGGGGCCCGGGGCGCCACATGGCGGCGCGCATATCCGTCGATTGGCGCTTTATGATCTTCATGCGGCCAAGGCGCCCATTTGGCAGCCGCTTGGCTATTGGTTCCGCCCGCGCGCCTATCCGCAGGCTGGAGAAACGCTTGCAACAGCGGCTCTCCGCGAGGCGCGGGCTGTTCGCACCAGTGTTGGCATGACCGATGTTTCAACGCTGGCAAAGTTTGAAGTCAGCGGGCCTGATGCGGCCGCTTTTCTGGAGATTATTTGCGCAACGAGCGTTGCAAAACTCGCCGTTGGGCGTGGGCGCTATACCTTCATGCTTCGAGAAGATGGGCTGGCCTTTGATGACGGCACAGTCTGGCGTTTGGATGAGGACCGCTATTTGTTGACGAGCTCGACGGGCGGCGCTGATCGGATGGCGACCCATATCTCTTATGTCCGGCAATATCTGTGCCCGCATTTGCGTGTTTCGGCCGTGAATGTGCAGGAACATTATGCCGGAATTGCAATTGCCGGGCCTCGAGCGAAACAGGTTGTCGAAGCGCTGACTGGGCAAGATGCGCCGCGACATATGTCAGCCATGCCAGCGTCCATGCATGGCCTGCCCGTGCAGGTTCTTGCCGCAAGCTATAGCGGGGAACGCGCTTTTGAAGTTTACTGCTCGGCCACTGATGCGGCGTCTATTTGGGCGGCGTGTGAGGCGGCTGTCCTGGCGCAGGGCGGGTGCCTCTATGGCTTAGAGGCTATGGAGTTTTTGCGGATTGAAAAAGGCCATCTTGTTGTGGGGGGCGAAATAGATGGTCGCCTATCTCCTTATGATTTGGGCCTTGAGAAGATGCTGAATAAGGCAGGCGGATTCATTGGTGCTGCGGGCTTGGAACGTCCTGCGTTGCGCAACAAGGGACGGCGGCAGTTGGTTGGTCTGGAAGCGATTGAGGGGAGCATTCCTGAGGGTGCAATGCTCTTGTCCGCTCCAAATACCGCGCCGCAAGGGCATGTCAGTGCCGCTGCGTTTCGTGTTTTGGAGGGTGGTTCGATTGCGCTGGGCCAATTGATCAATGGCTTTGATCGCCACGGGGAAGAGATGATCGCCGCATCGCCAACACGGGGCCAGTCTGCCCGCGTCCGCGTGACCCATCCGCATTTCTATGACTTGGCGGGAGAGCGCTATCGTGACTGAAGTTGCTATCACGCGCCTGCCAGAGGCCCCGCTGCATGTGGTGGAAATCTGGAGCAACCCGCAGGAGGTGGCCCAACGATTTGCCGCAGCTACAGGCTTTGCTCTGCCCGCTATGGGCCAGTCAGCCAGCAATGATCGCTTAGGTCTTATGCGGTTTGAGCCAACGGTTTGGCTGGCCGAGGGTGATGTTTCGGGCCTTGCTGCAATTTTGGCTGAAAATGGGGCGCTCACTGGAATTGGTGGTGGCGTGGTGCGCATCCGCCTGTCCGGTGCTGGCTGGCGTGCGCTTCTCATGGAAGCGGGCGTCTTTGATACTGAGGACCCGAGTTTTGGGCCAGGCTGCACCGCGGCAACCCTCATCGATCACGTCAATGTGCGGTTGCATGTGGTGGCGGAGGATGTGTGCATCGCCTATGTGCCTGCCAGCTATAGCAATGCACTGCTCCATTTCTGGCACGAGGCTGCAAAGACGCTCACTGCCTAATCTTGGGCGGCGCGATGCTCTAGTCGCAATCCTTGCGCATGGCGCCGTTGGAAGCCTTTCCACAGCGTGACGCCCGGTCCGCCGGGGCTATATGCCCCCCATGCGGTTCCGGGAGGGGCCTCCCACGTGCCGAGATCTGACGTCTCAGTGGCAACGTCCAGATAGGACTGCATGGTGTGCGCATTGCGTAAATGGCGCGCCAAAAAAGCTGTGATGAAATGCAGGTTGATCGCACTCACTCGGTCTTGTCGCCAAATTGGGTCTTCAAACCAGTCTAAATCCCACAGGCTTTGGCGCATGGCGGCGGGGGCAGCATTTAGAGCAATGGCATGGCCAGCTTGCCGAAATGTAAGAAGATATCTGTCACTGTGCCGTGTCTCCTCAAAAAAGGCGCGAGCGGCTTTTTCATAGCCGACAACAGGGTCTGCGTCTCCCGCGATCAGCAATAACGGGGCCTTGATATCCGCCAGCCCATTTCCCCAAATATGCGGCCAGCCGCCGCCTGCAGGCGCAAGTGCGATAATGGCCTTCACGCCGTGAACCCGGATCGTTTCAGCACCAGCGCTTCCCCGGGCAAGGGCTTTCAGGGCGCCATGGGCGACTTGCGCCATTAGCGGATGGTTTGGATCAAGGCTGGCGCCGCTCGCCGTCAAAACACCATAGCCACCTTGGGAATAGCCAATCAGCGCCAAATTATCTGGGTCAATCTGCGTGCCAAGCAAGGGACGGAGCTGGCCTGCAACAAAGCTGATATCGCTGGGCCGAAGATAGAAGGGGGCGGCCCTAACGCTAGGCGCGGCGATATAAGGATTGGGATCAGCATGGCGGATGCCCGCGACAACATAGCCCTTGGAGGCAAGATTTTCAGTCAGCCACGTCATCAATGCTGGGGCGTTGCTATAGCCGTGCGACAAAATGATAAGGGGATGGCGGCTGCCAATTGGCTTGGCATTCGCAACGGCTGCTCCTTTGTGCGTGAACGTGACGGGATCCCTTGGCGGCTCACCCCATAAACTGTTGCGATACACCATTGTCTTGGCCCGGTTCGGCAAGGTCGCTGGATACCAGAGATCAATTGTTAACTGCCGGTCACGCCGCAGGTTAGGCGTCTGACGGTCTTGCGGCGTCTCAAGATCAGGCTGGTTTGGGTGGACAAGATGAAGGGCGCGATAGCCAATGCCAAAGGCGCCCGGCTTTGCCAGTTCTGGCGCGTCCACGCTGGGCATGATTGCAGCGACAGGGGCTGCCCAAGCCAAAGCAAGGCCGCTGATCCTTTTAAGCCACACGGCGGACCCCAAGGTCATCCTCTGGCGGGGTATCTAGCCAGCGCAATTGTTCTTCTATCCACGGATATTCCGCCTTTATTCTGGCAAAGCTATGCTCTTTTAAAACGCGCTGGCAGACGCCTGCGGTGAGGCGCGGGATGTCTCCCAATTCGCCTGTGCGGGCAATGACTTGCACATAACGCGAGAAGCGTCCTCGGGTCATGGGGGCCGGTCGCAATTGGCGCAGCAATTCTGGCACAGCGGCAAGGCAGACGGGGTTGGTAATTGTCCAGCCTAGCCCTGCTGCCACAAGGCCAAGCTGTTGATGCGCTGATTCCACATCAATCATATGCGGCAGTTTCAATTTCATGCGCACGATTTGCTGTTCGATCTGCTGGCCAGTGCCCGTCAGCCTTGAAAAGCGGATAAAGGGCAGATTTGGTGGCTTTGCCGAAACATCAGTGGACCCTGCATAATCGCGCGGAAAGACCAGAATAAAGCTTTCTTCAAGCACGGGGTGCAGTTCCAGCGCGCCATGATGCTCAAGGTTAAAGCTCCCAGAAATGAGCATATCGATATCACGTGCCAGAAACTCAGCCTGATGTTCCATTGAGATGCCTGACCGCACATTCCAGCGATTTGCCCGCGGCCCCAATTCGGTCAGAATGGGCGTTGTCAACTCATTGGCCAGGCTGAAAGACATGGCGACAGTAATGCTCGAGATTGGCAAATTCGCGCCTTCCCGAACTTCATCATAAGTGGTGCGTGCTTGCGCGATTAGGGCCTGGCCACGTGCAAATAGAGCCTTGCCGCTTGCGGTTAGGCCCATGGGGCGCATGGCACGATCAAACAGCGGGGCACCAATGCCCTCTTCCAATCGCGCAATGGTTTGCGAAACAGCCGATTGTGTGACTTGAAGGTGCGTCGCGCATTGCGACATGCCCCCCAGTTCCACTGTCATGACGAAAACTTCGAGCGCGTGGAGATCAAATTCGGGGGGAAGCTTCATGATGCAAATCGGCCTCTAATACGAAGAAGAGTTATTAGCGTTGCTAATAGTACGCGAAAATGGCTCAGATCTCCTTATGCTTTTTCGAGATTGCCCTTTGCAAAATTGGCAGAGCCTGTCTCAGTTGGAGGTGGCACAATATGCCGCGCTTCAATGCCTGCATCGCCCAAATCTCGTTGTCGACGCCACAATAATGCCGCGGAGATAAATCCAATCAGGCTGAGGCCAGCAAACATAAGCAACATCGCATCATAGCCTTCCGGATGGCCCCGGCTTGCCCCAAAATAATCATTGAGCGCGCCTGCCGCCAAATTGGCGAGGGCAAGGCCAAGCGATTGGATCATGTTGATGAGCCCAAAGGCAGTGCCCACACGATGGCGTTCAACCAGCATGGCTGTTGCGGGCCAGACAACGGCAGGAATAACAGAAAAGCTGAGGCCCATCAGTAATGTCGTTACCCATAAGCCTGCCTCTGTCAGCGCCAATAACAAGAAGTTAAGCGGCATTAAGGCTGCGGCGAGCAGCAAGAGGCTGGCTCTTTTCCCCCATCGATCCGCAATGAGGCCAAAAATGGGCGTGGCAAATATGGCGGCGGCAAACACATAAGAATTGGCTGTTCCGGCATCGGCCAAGCTCATGCCTTTTACATCCTGAAAATATTGGATGGAAAAGGTGGATCGAAATGGGAAAAAGACACTCGCAAACAGAACGTTCAGCCACAAAATATGCCAAAAGGATGGGCTAAAGCCTCTCAAATCTGATAAACGAAAGCTTTCAGACGGGGCAGTATTTGCCCGCAAGTGCGTATTTTTCCGATCAACCAGAAAATAGATGAGGGCCGTCACAACGCCGACGCTGGTCAGGCCAGCGGCCAGCCACAAGGGTGGTTGCCAACCTTCTGCATAGAGAGGGGCGAACCAGCTGGTTGATTTATCTGCGCTGTAGGACCCAATTCTTGCCGTGGAAAAGAAAAGCGCCACAGCCAGCGCGCCTTGGCCATTAAAGAACCACTGCGAAATGCCAACCAATAGGGCAATATACAGTGTCTCATTGCCCAATCCAAAGATCAGACGGCCCACAAGCATAAGGCTATACGGCTCACCTATTGCCGTCAGAATTGCGCCGAGTGCGCAGATGGCAGCGGCAATCAAAATTGCCTTTGCAGCACCAATCCGGTCAATCAGGATGCCGCCAATGAGCGCCAAGGCAATATTGGGCAGGTTGAACACGGCATTTAGCAGGCCAATTTGCGCGTGAGAAAAGCCCCGTTCTGTGCGCAATTGGCCTGCGACTGGCGCGATGCTGTCATAGGTATAATAGCTGCCCATGATCGTGAGGGCGGCCAGCGCCAGCATCAGCCATTTTGTCTGCCGTCCCATATGCTTCCCCCCTGCGCATGTACCGGTTCGCGGATTATGCGATGCGTGCCCCTTGTCGGCGAAGTTCACGCTGAACAGACGCTATATCAATGCTGTCTAGCCCGCATTCTGCCTGAACTGACAGAGCAGCAGCAACGCCTGCGCCTTGCCCCGCAACAGCACAGCACATCATGTTGCGGACGGCGGCATGGCTAATCTTGTCTCCGCCGATGGCGCGGCCTGTGACCAACAGGTTCTTCACGCCTTTGGGCAGCATGGATCGGTAAGGCACATGGAAATAGCGCCCCGTGGTCGGCAGGATCAGATAGCCATAGCCATCAATAAATTCTGGAAAAATGCCAATGCTGTCGTCAAAGCGGGCTTCGCCGCGCACATCGTTGCTGGTCATATTGTAGGCCGCGTCAATCTTGCGCGTGTCGCGGATGCCCAATGTCATCCCAAAATTGCGAAGCTTGGCCGTCTCACAGCCGGGCATGAAGGCACGTAGCGCGTTGATGGCGTGCATCGCCTGCTTGCGGCCTGCCATTTCCCCATGCGTCAGCGCGTCTGGATCAGTCCCATCAAGATAGAGATGCACCATGTTGAGGTAGGTGAGGTCTCCTTGATCAGAAACAGTGCCCCATGTGCCTGCAATTGTGGCAAGGCTTTCAGGGATTAGTCCGGCTTTAAGGGCTTTCTGGAAGGGTTTCCGCAAAAAGGGGGAGAACATCTCATCCTCTTTGCCGTCAGTAATGACTTCCCATTCCCCGCCCACGGCCCAATCGCCATAGCTTTGCGGATCGGCTTTCACAGCCTCAATGAAGCGCGTTTTATTAACGCCCGACATGGAGAACATGACGGAGACGGACATCATCTCATCCACAGGATGTTTATGCGTGATCGCCCCGGCGCGATGCGCGATATCGGCATCGCCTGTTGCGTCAATGACGCGCTTGGCGAGAATGGCTTCCCGACCTGCTTTGCTCTCCACGATGATGCCACGGATGGTGTCGCCCTCCATGATGGGGGCTACAAACATCCTGTGAAGCATTGGAATAACACCAGCTTCTTCAACCAGCGTATCCGCGACACATTTAAACGCTTCTGCATCAAGGCTGTGGCTGATGGATTGCGGCTCGGGCATGGCGGCACCCATTGCCTTGGCGCGGTCTTCAAACTCGCGCCCAATGCCTTCGCTATCAATGGTTTCTGGGTGCCGATACCACGCAAAGCCTTCCACCCCAACTTGCGTGATATTGCCGCCAAAACAGCCATAACGTTCCAGCAGGATCGTCTCCGTGCCAGCGCGTGCGCAAGCAAGGGCTGCAGCCAACCCGCCAGGTCCAGATCCTACGACCAGCACATCCGTCTCACGGATGACGTCAATTTGCCGGGCGGGTTCGGCAATTTGGCGGATCATCTTTGTGCGCTTTCCCAATTTGGAGATTGATAAAAAGGTGCGTTGGATGGCGCGAGAAGTGGTTTGCCCAAAATATGATCCGCGGCCTTCTCCCCAATCATGATGGTTGGCGCGTTCAAATTGCCCGTTGTAATGGCAGGCATGACTGAGCTGTCGGCAATGCGCAGTCCAGTGACGCCAATGACGCGCAATTCCGGGTCTACAACTGCCATGGGGTCGTCTGGTGCCCCCATTTTGCAGGTGCAGGATGGGTGCAACGCACTTTCTACTTTGTCAGCAATAAAGGCATCAATCTGCTCATCAGTGGTGCAGTCAGCGCCGGGTTGGATTTCGCGGCCCCGCCAAGGGGCAAAAGCGGGTTGCTGAAAAATCTCGCGTGTCAGGCGCACGCACGCACGCATATCCACCCAGTCGTCTGGATGGCTCATATAATTGAACCGAATATGCGGTGGATCGCGCGGGTCCGCGCTGCGCAGGGTTACACTGCCGCGGCTTTTTGAGCGCATCGGCCCAACATGAGCCTGAAAGCCATGCTCTGTTGCAAGCGCGCTGCCATCATAATTAATGGCCATGGGGAAGAAATGATATTGAATATCAGGATAGGGGATGCCCGCACGGCTGCGGATGAACCCACAGCTCTCAAAATGGTTGGTCGCTCCAATGCCACTGCGGAGAAACAACCATTGCGCCCCCGCAAGGGCCTTGCCGAGCAAATTGGCCTGCCGGTACAGCGAGACGGGCTTGGTGCACGCCATCTGAAAGTAGAATTCCAGATGGTCTTGAAGATTGGCACCAACGCCTGGACGATCAGCAATAACCTTTATTCCATGGCTTTGCAGTTCTGCCGCCGGTCCAATGCCAGATAGTTTCAGCAATTGGACAGAGTTAATCGGCCCACCGGACAAAATGACTTCGCGGCTGGCATAAGCGGTGCAGGTTTTACCTGCCCGGATATAGTCCACACCAACAGCCCGTGTGCCATCAAACACGATGCGCGTTGCCAAGGCATGCTGGACAATCTGCAGATTGGCGCGCTTGCGGGCGGGGTAGAGATAGGCCTTTGCGGCAGAACAGCGTGTGCCGTCCCGCACTGTCATATCCATGCGGCCAAAGCCTTCTTGGCGAAAGCCATTATAATCTTCGGTCAAGGCATAGCCAGCTTGCTGTGCCGCCTCGAGCCACGCGTGATGCAGGGGGTTGTTGAGAGTGCCATAAGCTGTCGATAACGGCCCATCGCCCCCGCGATAGGCATCGCCGCCTTCTTGGCGGCCTTCAGCGCGTTTGAAATAGGGAAGAACCTGGGCATAGCCCCAGCCTTTGGCGCCATGTTCGTCTTGCCAGCGCTCAAAATCCATGGGGTTGCCGCGCACATAGACGAGCCCATTAATGGAGGAGGATCCGCCCAATCCCTTGCCGCGTGGGCAGCTGAGCCGCCGACCATTGAGGGCGGGTTCAGGCTCGCTTTCATAGCCCCAATTATATTTCTTGCTGTGCATTGGATAGGCAAGAGCGGCTGGCATCTGGATGAAGATGGACCGATCAGAGCCTCCAAATTCAAGAAGAAGCACACGGTTCTTGCCATCAGCACTCAACCGATCTGCCAATACGCAGCCCGCTGATCCAGCGCCTATGATTATGAAATCAAAATCTGCGCTCATCATCATCCCCGACGGTGTAAAGTAAGAAGACCACGCAACGTCCCCGCCATCATCAACAGCAATACCGCGATCAGGGGGAGGCCGGCTGCAATGGCCCCAGCTTGAAGGGAATTCAGGCCGCCACTGAGCAGAAGCACAATGCCAATACCCCCAACCGTTAAGAGCCAGACCAGCTTTTGCTTCAGCGATGTATCGGTGCGCCCGCCCGCCGTCATTGCATCAATCACCAATGTGCCGGAATCCCATCCAGTCACGAAGAAGATCATGATCAGGCAAATGGCAATGAAAGAGGTGATTTGCGCGTAGGGCAATTGGCCAAGCAGAAGAAAAAGCTGCTGGTCGAGGCCCGCTTTTGCAAGGCCGGCAGCATCCCCAGCTAGAATATGCGCAATGCTGCTATCCCCAAAAATTGTAAGCCAAAAAATACCCAGCAAGCTGGGGGCGAGGAGGGCGCCTGCCATGAATTCGCGGACTGTCCGTCCAAGAGAAATACGGGCCATGAACATGCCAACAAAGGGCGCCCAGCTGACCCACCAGGCCCAGTAATAAACAGTCCAGTCATGGAAAAAGCCGCTATCTACTCGCCCTGTGGCTCCAGACAAGGCGGGCAGGTGTCGCAAATAAGCAAGGATATTGGATCCAACATCCTGCAAAAGCGCCAAGGTGCCGCCCGCTGTCAGAACGAAGACCAGCAGCCCAAAGGCAACCCACAGATTCACTTCGCTTAAAATGCGAATGCCTCGGTCAATCCCGCCTCTGACTGATAAAAAGGTGACAGCCGACATAATGAGGATGAGCCCAATAATTGTGACCGGCGTTGTCGGGACACCATATAGAAAGCTAATGCCGGCCATGGCCTGTTGCGCGCCAAGGCCCAGTGACGTCGCAAGGCCAAAAATGGTTGCAAACACGGCCAAAATATCAATTGCGTCGCCCGAACGCCCCCACACTCTTTTCCCCAAAAGAGGGTAAAAGGCAGATCGAAGTGAAAAGGGCAGGTTGAAATCATAAGCAAAGACCGCAAGCGCCAGCCCGACCAACGCAAATATGGCCCATGGGTGCAATGCCCAGTCATAAATTGTGGCCGCCATCGCAAGTGCGCGTGCGGCTTCAGCATCATTTGCCGCACCGCCCAAGGGCGCAGCGCTGCCGCCTGCCATAGAGGACATGAAATGGCTGACTGGCTCTCCCACGCCATAAAAGACCAGGCCAATGCCCATGCCCGCGCCGAACAACATCGAAAACCAAGACAGACGAGAATAATCGGGCGTGGCGCCGCGCCCGCCCAGGCGGATGTTTCCCAGCGGCGAGAGCGCGACAACGATGCAGAATATCAGGATAAGATTGCCTGCTGACATGAACAGCCAGTCAAAATGGCTGACTGCTCCGACTCTCAGGCCCGACAGCAAATCAGCTGAGCCTTGAGGTGAGATGATGCTGAAGAGAATGAGGCCCAAAGACAGGATAACTGTCGGAAAGAAGACGGCAGGATTTATAAGCATTCCTGCCCATAAGCGGTTGGACGCGCCATAGCTTCCCGTATCAATGTCTCGCGCCCAATCTGTCATATCCCCCCCAAAATTGTTCTATTCTGCGGCGACTTGGGTGATCGCGGTCCAAAGCCATGGCGCAAAACTCCGCCATACTTCGACATGAAAACGATCGCTGGCTTCCCGCTCCACGATGATTTCCACTGTTTCAAAAATTGTTCGGGTCGCCCGCCCAATGTCGAATTTGGTCAAGTCTAAGGGGCAACCTGTGGACAGAACCTCTGCGGCGCGGGGGCCTTCGACCACAATCGCGGTGTTGCGATGGCTGATGTCAGTCACTGCCACCAACTTGTCCGATGCAACCGGCGGGGGCGCATCAGGTGCAACTCGGTACATCCACTCATCTGGACCAAGGCACGTCACCCCATGTGCCGTTGCCCCAATTTTTGCCGGAGCCTCAACGCCCAGAACCGCGCTAATATCTGCCACGTTGCGCGCACGCAGCGAGAAACGTGCCATGACTGGCGCGGCACGGATGACGACTTGGTTGCCTGTGAAGGCCTCTGCCGGGATCGGCTCTCTGCGTGTCAACAGATCAGACATGGAGGCGGGCTCCCTCGGCATCGTAGAAAGTCATGGAACGAACCGTTGCAACATGGGTCTTGTCGGGCATGGGCACGTAAATCTTCTGCCCCATCATATCGTTGCCCCCGGCAACGAGCGCGAGAGCAATGGACCGGCCGAGCGTTTCGCTCCAATATGAGGAAGTGACATGGCCAATCATTGTCATTGGGACCGGCTGGTTCGGGTCCGCCACAATCTGCGCCCCTTCTTCCAAAACCATATTGGGATCGTCGGTGAACAGGCCAACCAGCTGTTTGCGCCCGGACGCTACCAGATCGGGTCGAGCAAGTGATCTTTTGCCAACAAAATCAGCCTTTTTCTTGCCTACAGCCCAATCAAGCCCAGCATCAAAGGGCGTTACTGTTCCATCCGTATCCTGCCCAACGATGATGAAGCCCTTTTCGGCGCGCAGCACGTGCATGGCCTCAGTGCCATAAGGCGTGATTTTGAATTTCTGCCCCTCAGCCATCAGCCGCTCCCAAACTGCGCGGCCATAGGCTGATGGTATATTGATTTCGAAGCCCAGTTCGCCCGTAAAGCTGACGCGGAACAAGCGAGTGGGAATGCCGCAAATTGCGCCTTCGCGGACCGCCATATGCGGAAAGGCGCTGGCTGATAGATCAATCCCCTCAACCAGCGGCTCTAGCAGTTGGCGTGCCATGGGGCCTTGCAGCGCAATAACGGCATAGTGTTCGGTTGTGCTGGTCAGCCAGACATTTAGGTCTGGCCACTCCGTCTGGAGATAATCCTCCATCATGTTCAGCACGCGGGCGGCACCGCCGGTGGTGGTGGTCAGGTGGAAGCGATCCTCCGCCAGTCGCGCAGACACACCATCATCAGTAATAAACCCATCTTCTTTCAGCAGAAGGCCATAGCGGCAACGGCCCGGCTCCAGCGATTTCCAAGGGTTGGTATACATGCGGTTCAAGAATTCCGCCGCATCGGGGCCGACAACTTCAATCTTGCCCAGTGTTGAGGCATCAAAAATGCCAACGGATGAACGCACCGCCCGACACTCGCGGTTGACCGCAGCGTGCATATCTTCGCCCGGTTTCGGGAAGTAGCGCGCCCGCCGCCATTGGGCGACAAGTTCAAACACGGCCCCATTTTCTTCAGCCCAGCTGTCGATATTGGTTTTGCGCGTTGGCTGGAACAAGGCGCCCTTGGCATGGCCAGCCAAGGCGCCAAATGTTTGCGGCGTATAAGGCGGGCGGAACGTTGTGAGGCCTATATCAGGAACAGGTCGTGCCAGCGCCGTTGAAGCAATCTGCAATCCGTTGAGGTTGGATGTCTTGCCTTGGTCAGTTGCCATCCCATTGGTGGTGTAGCGCTTAATATGCTCAATCGACCGAAAGCCTTCTTGGACTGCAAGGCGAATGTCTTTGGCCGTCACGTCATTTTGAAAGTCCACAAACGCCTTGATCCGGCGGGGGTCCTTTGGCGTGGGCAGAACATCGATGGTGAGGCCAGAGCCAAAATCCCAATTGCCGGCGCAAGCGCCCACACAACGCACCTTTTCAGCAGCACGTGCTGGCACAAAGGCGCCAATATCTTCGCGCCAATCCAGGCTGCCCTTGCTGTGTGACCAAAGATGAACAGTTGGCGTCCAGCCGCCTGCCATCAGCACGGCATCACAGGGCAGGGTGGTGCGGCCTGCGCCATCGTTCGCTGCAATCTCAATGGATTGGACAGCATGGCGGCCCGTGACGCCAATGATACTCTGCCCAAGCCGGACTGGAATGCCAAGGGCTGCCGCCTGATCTTGCAGGGGAATAGCCACCTCTGACCGGACATCAATAATCGCGGCAATGCCAACGCCAGATTGCTTAAGCAAAAATGCATCGCGCCAGCCGCTGTCATGGCTTGTCATCACGGCGGCGGAGTGGCCGACTGCAACGCCATAGCGTACAGCAAATGTCTTGGCGGCTGAGGCGAGCATCACGCCCGGCGTGTCATTGCCGTCAAAGACCAAAGGCCGTTCAATCGCGCCTTGTGCTAAGATGACTTCGCCAGCGCGAATGCGCCACAGCTTTTCTCGTGGCCCATGACCCGTCTCCGCACGGTGGTCAGTCAATCGTTCGACTGCCCCAATGAAATTGTCGTGAAAATAGCCAAAGGCCGTTGTCCGCGTGAGCAGCGTGACATTGGGGGCATCGGCAAGCGCTTGCAGGCTGCGCTCGAGCCAAGCCCAAAGGCATGGGTCAGCTAATGCGCCACCGCCAGCTTCATTCTGCTCATCAATCAGGATAACGCGCTTCTTGGTGCCAGCCGCCTCCAGTGCGGCGTCAATGCCGGCTGGCCCCGCACCGATGATCAGCAGATCACAATGGGCATAGGTGGCTGAATAATGATCGGGATCATCCTCTGTCGGCGGGTGGCCAAGACCCGCCATTCGGCGGATGGCAGGTTCATAAAGCTTTTCCCAGAAGGACCGGGGCCACATGAAGGTCTTGTTGTAGAACCCGGCTGGGAAGAACATACCCAGCCGATCATTGATCGCGCCAAAATCAAAGCGAAGCGAGGGCCAGCGGTTCTGGCTGGTTGCCATGAGCCCATTATAAACTTCAATGCTGGTGGCGCGCAGATTGGGCGTGAAACGCCCCGGGCCACGTGTGACAGAGATGAGCGCGTTCGGCTCTTCGCTGCCTGCTCCAACAAGGCCGCGTGGCCGGTGATATTTGAAAGAACGGCCAAAGAGTTGCACGCCGTTTGCAAGCAGGGCCGAGGCCAGAGTATCGCCCTCAAAGCCCTGATAGCTTCTGCCATCAAAAGTAAAATTCTGCGGCGCGGCCCGATTAATGCGGCCGCCTTGCGGCAAGCGATAGCTGGTCATTTGCGCGGTTCCCCAGCTTTATAGGTCGTTTCGAACTTATCAGTCACGGTGTCCCGCACAGCATTGAAAAAGCGACCACAGCCATGGCTGTGCCGCCAGCGTTCATGATGCCGCCCGCGTGGGTTGTTGCGGATGAACAAATAGCGTTCCCATTCCGCATCGCTCATCGTGCTTGGGTCCAGCGGGCGGGCAATATGGGCCTCGCCGCCATAAGCGAACTCTATTTCGGGGCGATCTTCGTCGCAATAAGGACAATGGATTAAGATCATATCAGTGCGCCACCGCTGCTGCTGCCGCTTCATCAATCAATCGGCCATTGCGGAACCGATCCAGATTAAAGGGGGCGTTAATGGAATGCGGTTCATCCTTGGCCATGGTGTAGGCTAGCAAGTCGCCTGCGCCCGGCGTGGCTTTGAAGCCGCCTGTGCCCCAGCCGCAGTTCACATACAGGCCCTGAACCGGCGTTTTGCCAAGAATGGGGGAGCGGTCTGGCGTCACATCGACAATGCCGCCCCATGTCCGCAGCATTCGCATCCGCCGGAAAATCGGGAAAATCTCGCAGATGGCAGCCAAGGTATGCTCCACAATGTGGAGGGCGCCACGTTGAGAATAGCTGACATATTGGTCGGTGCCCGCGCCAATCACAAGCTCGCCCTTGTCCGATTGGCTCATATAGGCATGCACGGTGTTGGACATGACAACGCAGGGGAAAATAGGCTTTACGGGTTCTGACACCAAAGCCTGCAGCGGATAGCTTTCCAGCGGGAAATCTAGCCCAGCCATTTGCATGATGACGGATGTGTTGCCCGCAGCCGACACACCAATGCGCTTACAGGCAATGGATCCGCGTGTTGTTTCAACGCCGGTCACAGCGCCATCTGGACCGCGATTTATGCCAGTTACCGCGCAATTCTGAATAATGTCTACGCCCAGCGCAGCAGCCGCACGGGCATAGCCCCACGCCACAGTGTCGTGCCGCGCGGTGCCGCCACGCCGTTGCAGCGCCGCGCCCAGCACCGGATAGCGGGCATCAGGTGAGATGTTAAGCGGCGGGCAATAGGCCTTTGCCTCTTCCGGTGTCAGCCATTCATTATCAACGCCATTGAGGCGATTGGCGTGAATATGCCGCTTAAAGCTTTGGATATCGTGCACATTATGCGCCAGCATCATCACGCCGCGCTTGGAATACATGGTGTTGTAATTCAGCTCTTGGCTCAACCCATCCCACAGCTTGACGGCGTGATCATACAGATGCGCGCTTTCATCATAGAGATAATTGGATCGGATGATCGTGGTGTTGCGGCCCGTATTGCCGCCCCCAATCCAGCCCTTTTCGAGCACCGCGACCTTGGTGATCCCATATTTTTTGGCAAGGTAATACGCCGCACCCAAGCCATGGCCGCCACCGCCTACAATGATGGCGTCATAAGCTGGCTTTGGGGCGGCATCTGGCCATTGTTCGGGCCAGTCTTTATGGCCATTGAGAGCCTTTGCGATGAGGCTGATCGCGCTAAACCGTGTCATGCCTTGGCTCCTGCCAAGGGCGTATATGTAATCAACATTGTGCACCCGTTCTGACTGCCAGCCCGGTGCATCGTGCCTGGCATACGCAGGACAAAATCACCCGGACCATAGCTTGCGTCATCATCAAAGAAATCACCCTCAAGCACATAGATTTGCTCAATTTCATCATGTGCGTGCAACAGACCTAAAGGTCCCGGTTCGGCCTTCAGGATCATCGTCCGATAGCCCCGTGGATCATCAATCAGCGACAGGGTGTCGCTGCCCGCTGGCCATTGCCCGGCGGGGATTTTGATTGACCCATGTGGCGGCAGCTGCGCCATCAGGATGCCTTGGTCAGCGCGGCTTTCGCGCGATCCACATAAAAGTCTTTGAAATCTTCAACGAGTTTTTCCTCCACGGCATAGGTGCCGGGGCGGTAACCATCTGTTGAAATACCGCGATGGTTGATGGCTGAAAAATGCCCGTCTTGCTCATTTGTCCGCCGCCATAGGGCGGCCAGATGGTCTGGATCATAATCCACGCCTTCCACGGCATCTTCATGAACCAACCAGCTGGTGCGCAGCAGCGTCTTGTCTGCCGCCACGGGCGTCAGCGAGAAGGTGACAACATGATCGCAGCAGAAATGGCTCCAGCTATTGGGCTGGGTCCAGACGGACAGGCTAGAGCTTTCTGGCGCCGTGAAGGGGCCAATCAGCTTCTTGCACGCCAGCTTGCCATCAATGGATTGCGTGACCGCGCCATTGGCCAGCGGAAGCCGCGCCATGCGGTGCCACCAGCCATCGGGAAACTCAATCAAGTCGCGGAAAATGCCCATGTCTTTCCACTGCGCGCGCTTGGCATCGACCATGGCGTCAAACGCCTTGTCGTCGACTATATCTTCCTCACCATCTTCAGGCAGGCCCTTGCCAAAGCCATAGGTGCCCAACACGCTGATGAGCTCTGGATGGCCGCCCTCGCAGTGGTAGCATTCCCGGTTATTCTCCATCACCAGTTTCCAATTGGCGTCTTCGATATAATTGTCCTGCACCGCAACTTTGCAGTGCTCCAAATCGTAGATCGCGATTTGGTCCTCAATATCGGCTTTCACGCGGTCAATTGGCGGCGGATTATCATCCATGCAGATGAAGATCATGCCGCCCACATTCTCAAGCGCCACGGGAGCGAGGCCGTTGTCTTTCTTGTCAAAACCCTCGGGCATCCCGCGCGCGGCAAGCAAAGCGCCATCCAGCCCATAGCTCCATTGGTGATAGGGGCAGGTGAGGCGCGGCGCGCGGCCGCGCTGGTCTTCACAAATACGCGCGCCGCGGTGGCGACAACTGTTCCAAAAGGCGCGCACCTCATTATCGCGCCCGCGCACAATGATGATGGAGTTGTGGGCAAGCTCAAACAGGAAATAATCGCCCGGATTTTTCACATGGGCCACTGTGCAGGCGTAAAGCCAGACGGACTTCAGCATCACCTGCGTGTCGAACCGAAACGCCTCTTCGCTGACATAAAGGTCACGCGGCAGCGTCATCCCCTTACGGTTCTGGTTAAGCAATTGAGCAATGGGTTCAAAGCGGGACATGGGCCTTAGCTCCTGAGCGCGTTGTTATCCGGGTCAAACGGGGAATCAGGAATGATGGTTGCCCGATACAGCGTGCCGAGAATTGCAATTTCAAATTCGGCACCCTCAACAGCAAGGTCAGGGCGGATCATCGCAAGGGCAAGGCTCTTGCTCACGCGCCAGCCATAGCCGCCTGAGGTTGCGCGGCCGACAATCTCACCATCTTTGTAAATCGCTTCTGATCCGCGCGCATCAGCGTCCGTCACGCCATGGACTTCCAGAGTGACCAGCTTATTGGCGGCACCCTTGGCCTGCCACGCCAACAGGGCCTCCTTGCCATAAAAGCCGGGCTTTTTAAGGCTGATGAAGCGATCAAGCCCGCTTTCATAGGCGGAATACTCAATCGAAAGTTCTCTCGGGATCAGCTTGTAGCTCTTTTCCAGAGCCATGGAGGTCATCGCGCGGATGCCGAAGGGCTTAATCTTAAATTCTGCTCCGGCCTCCATCAAAAGGTCGAAGATGTAATTTTGCATTTCAATGGGATGGTGGATTTCCCAGCCAAGCTCGCCAATGAAGTTAACGCGCAGGGCATCAACTTGCGCTACGCCAAGACTGATCTTTTGGCCCGTCAGCCAAGGGAATGCGGCGTTAGAAAGATCTGCATCTGTAACCTTTTGCAGCACATCGCGCGCGCGCGGGCCAGCCAGCACCAGCACACCCATTGCCGTGGTCAGCCGCTCAAAATTAACCGAGCCGTCACGCGGCATGGCCTTTTTGAGATAATCATGGTCATGCCGTTCATAAGCGCCTGCCGAGACGAGGTAATAACGCTGCGGCGCGACCTTATAGACGGTGAACTCGCTGCGCACGCCGCCTTTGGACGTCAGCAGATACGACAGGGTGACGCGGCCGACTTTCTTGGGCACTGCGTTGGTCAGCAAGCCATCCAGCCAGCTTTCCGCGCCGGGGCCTGAGATTTCACACTTGGCGAAGGCACTCATATCTTGAATGCCAACGTTTTCAGTTACATGGCGGCATTCATTGCCAACATGTTCGAAGTAATTCGACCGCCGGAAGGACCATTTTTCCCGGATTGCTTCACCCGGCACAACCGGGTGGTTGTCATTTAACAGAACGTCAGGTTTGTTGAGGTCAGCGGCGGTCAATTCATAGCCTTGCGGGGCGAACCAATTTGGCCGCTCCCAGCCAAAGACCGACCCGAAAACAGCGCCCAGCGCTTTCATCCGGTCATAGCAAGGGGTGCGGCGCAAGGCGCGGGCTTCTTCGCGCTCTTCATCAGGATAATGGACAGTGAAGACCTTGGCATAGGCTTCCTCATTCTTCTTAATGAGATAGCCACGGCCCGCATAATCACCGAAGCGCCGAGGGTCGACGCCCATCATATCAATGCTCGGTTCGCCTTCGACAATCCAATTGGCCAGCTGCCAGCCGGCACCGCCGGCTGCCGTGACGCCAAAGCTATGCCCTTCATTAAGCCAGAAATTCTTGAGACCCCAAGCCGGGCCAACAATTGGCGAGCCATCGGGCGTATAGGCAATCGCGCCGTTATACACTTTCTTGATGCCCACCTCAGCAAAGGCGGGCACGCGGTTCATGGCTGCAAGCACATATGGCTCCAACCGCTCCAGCGCATCAGGGAATAGCTCATATTCGCTGTTGGCCGCAGGGCCATCGACGTAACAAGCAGGTGCGCCAACTTCATACGGCCCAAGCAGCAGGCCACCCGCTTCTTCGCGCATATAATAGCTGGCATCAGATTCACGCAGAACACCCATTTCGGGTAAGCCTTGCTTTTTGCGCTCCATAATCGCGGGATGCTGTTCCGTAACGATATACTGATGCTCGACGGGGATTACCGGAATGTCGAGGCCCACCATCGCGCCTGTCTGGCGGGCGAAATTGCCGGAACAGGAAATGACATGTTCGCACACAATATCGCCCTGATCCGTTGAGACGCACCATTCGCCATTGGGCAGCTGGGTGATCGCCGTCACCGTTGTGTTGCGATAAATGGTCGCGCCGCGCTGGCGCGCGCCCTTGGCCAGCGCCTGTGTTAAGTCCGCGGGCTGAATATACCCATCCTGCGGATGCTGGATTGCGCCAATAACGCCATCCGTATTGCACAAGGGCCAGATGTCCTTGACCTGTTCGGGCGTTAAAAAGTTAACGTCCACGCCAATCGTACGCGCGACACCGGCGTAATAATGATATTCATCCAACCGATCTTGCGTGGTCGCCAAGCGGATATTGGTGACTTGCGAAAACCCGACATTGAGGCCAGTTTCTTCCTCAAGGCTTGGGTAGAGGCCGACTGAATATTGGTGCAATTTACCGACGGAATAGCTGAGATTGAACAGGGGGAGCAATCCAGCTGCGTGCCACGTTGAACCGGATGTCAGTTCTTTACGTTCAAGCAGGACAACGTCGCTCCATCCCATCTTTGCAAGGTGATAGAGCGTACTGACGCCCACTACGCCGCCGCCAATGACCACTGCCCGCGCTGTCGATTTCATAACCACTGCCTAACCGGTCCAAATTGCATCATGATTGGCCCGCTATGTCAGCCGACGCTATGGTTCGACAACTCTAGGCGCGCAGCCAAGCTTATATATAAGATAATCTTATGTATTATATAAGCAATAACAAATTTGGATGCGCGCCTTAGAGAAAGAGTTCAGCGGTGGCATCAAATATGGCATCTGCATCCAGCCGATACACGCTGTAGAGATCTGGCAAATCCCCCGTCTGGCCAAAGGTTGAGATGCCCAAGGGGCTAACACGCATGCCGCGCACCGAACCCAGCCAAGATAGGGCGGCTGGAGATCCGTCAATAACAGTGACCAGCCCCGCATCAGGGGCCAAATCAGACAAGAGCTGTTCGATATGGCTTTGACCTGCGGCAGAGTGTGTCCAACGCGAAGCATGCCGGGCAGACCAGTCGCGATGGAGCAAGTCGGGGGAGGTCACATTCATCAGTCCAATGCCGGGCAGATCGTCTGCCAGCTGCTCCCATGCGCTTAAGGCTTCGGGCGCAATTGCCCCCGTAAAGATAATTGCTGCCTTCGCGCCCGGCTGTGGCGTCCGCAGCCAATAGGCTCCTTTCAGTGCATCCGCCTGCCAAGTGTCATTCTCGCGCGCAATTTGCGGGATGACCCGGGTGCTCAAGCGCAAATAGACAGAGCTACCTTCAGGCTTTTGCAGATGCTCAAAGGCCCAGCGCATTGTCAGCGCAACCTCATCGGCCCATGCCGGTTCAAAATAGACAAGATTTGGCTGGCCCATGCCAATAAGGGGTGTGTTGATTGATTGGTGCGCGCCGCCTTCTGGGCCGAGCGTCAGGCCAGACGGGGTGCCCACAAGCAAAAAGCGTGCATCTGAATAACAGCCATAGTTCAGGGCATCGAGCCCGCGCGCAATAAAGGGGTCATACACAGTGCCGACTGGGATCAGCCGTGTCCCGAAATGGGGCCCGGCCAAGCCAAGCGAGGTGAGGGCGAGGAAGAAGTTATTTTCTGCAATGCCCAATTCAATATGCTGGCCGGCGGCGTGCCCATCCCATTTTTGGGCGGACGGAATTTTCGCCTCGCGAAAGACATCAATCACTTCTGACCGCCGAAACAGGCCACGCTGGTTCACAAATGCGCCAAGATTGGTGGTCTGTGTCACATCGGGTGCTGTGGTCACGATGCGATCCGCCAGCGGCTCTCCTGATTTGGCAAGATCTAACAGAATATTCCCAAAGGCGGCCTGTGTGGATTGTGCCTCGCCCAGCGGCGTTGGCAAGGCGGCCGGCACTGGGATGAGCGCTGAATTTTGGTCACCGGCGCGCTTATGGGCAAGAGGGCTGCGATCAACAAACGCCTTGAGCCGTGCGGCTTGATTATCGCCAATGCCGCCAAAAGGATCCCATTCTGCGCCTTTGGGAATCCCAAGGCTCTCGCGCAATTGCTCAATCTGGCCCGGGTTCATCATGCCGCTATGATTGTCTTTATGCCCGGCAAGCGGCAGGCCGTACCCTTTGACAGTATAGGCGATGAACAGGGTCGGCCGGTCATCCTGGGCAGCGTCAAAGGCATCAATCAATGTTTCGATGCAATGGCCGCCCAAATTTGTCATCAAATGGGCAAGACCCGCATCATCAAAGCTCTCAATCAGCTTCCGGGCACGGGCGTTGCTGCCGATATCTGCCATCAGCCGCGCGCGCCATGCGGCCCCACCTTGATAGGTTAGGGCTGCAAATTCTGCATTGGGGCAATTGTCGATCCAGTCCGAAATGGCTTGCCCGCCCGGTTTGTCAAAAATCTCGCGCTGCAACTTTCCGCTTTTCAGCGTGACAACGCGCCAGCCGCAGGTCTCAAAAATATCATCAAAGCGCCGAAACATGCGGTCGGCTGTCGTGCTGTCGAGGGATTGGCGGTTATAGTCGACCACCCACCAGCAATTGCGAATATCGTGCTTATAGCCCTCAATCAGGCATTCATAGATATTGCCTTCGTCCAACTCGGCATCGCCCATCAGGGCAATCATGCGTCCGGCATCGCTTTCCGGCATCTGGCCATGGGCAATCAGATAGTCCTGCACCAGGCTTGAAAAGGCTGTGATCGCGACGCCCAGCCCCACAGAGCCAGTCGAGAAATCAACTGGGATGTTGTCTTTGGTGCGCGATGGATAACTTTGCGCGCCGCCAAGTGCTCTAAAACACTGCAATTTTTCGAGAGACTGGTTCCCCAGAAGATAATGGATTGCCTGCAGCACAGGGCCGGCATGTGGCTTAACTGCAACCTTATCTTGCGGCCGGAGCGCATGAAAATAGAGCGCAGCCATAATCGCGGTCATCGAAGAGCAGCTGGCTTGGTGCCCGCCAACTTTCAGGCCGTCGCGCTTTTCACGAATATGATTGGCATTATGTACTGTCCACGCAGACAGCCACCGCAAGCGCGTGTCTAGTGTTTCAATGGTTTCAACCAATTCCGCGCGCGCGTCTGCCACCAATTGTGCCATAGACCGACTCCCTTATGCTTCGGTGTGATACCGAGAAGATGGCGGGCATGTCCTTGCAATTTGGATCGTGTTATGATCATCTAATGGCAGAAATAATCTAAAATAAACGAAAGATTAGCAGAAAATGCCAATGCAGCCACTGGACGCAATTGATCGTAAGATTTTGGATGCCGTTCAAGTCAATGGGCGCATCACCAACCAAGAATTGGCCGATCAAGTCGGGCTTTCCCCCAGCCCATGCCTGCGCCGTGTGCGCCAGTTGGAGGCAGATGAGGTCATCTCTCAATATGTTGCGCTGGTAAATCCGGCTGCATTGGGGCTCAATGTGACGGCCTTTGTCCGTGTCCGGTTGGATCAGCAGGATGACCGGCATCTGGATGCTTTTGAAGCAGCAATTTCTGAATTTCCTGAGGTGATGGAATGTTATTTGATGACAGGGGAGGCAGATTATCAGCTGCGGATCTTGGTCCGCTCACTCACCGAGTTTGAGGATTTTCTGCGCTATCGTCTGACGCGCGTTCCCGGCGTTGCCAATGTCACGACCAGCTTTGCGCTTCGTCCCGTCATTTACAAGACATCGCTTCCAACGCTAGATCAGGTTTCAAGTTAACGAGAATAGTCAGAAAAAGGGGTGGTGGGATGGCAAAGTCAGGGCTGGTGGATCGTGTGGATCCGGTGCCAACACAAGAGTTGAGCCGAAGCCTGAAGGCACGCCATGTTTCGATGATTACCTTTGGCGGCATTATTGGCGCGGGGCTTTTTGTCGGATCCTCCACTGCCATTAGTGCCATCGGGCCGGCAGCAGTTCTCAGCTATGCGCTTGCAGGGTTTCTGGTCCTGCTTGTCATGCGGATGATCTCTGAAATGGCAATGTCTCTGCCGGGATTGCAAACCTTTCCTGATTTTGCGCGCGCTGGCGTTGGCAATTGGGCAGGCTTCCTTGTGGGTTGGCTCTATTGGTATTTTTGGGTTGTCGTGATTGCGATTGAGGCAATTGCGGGCGCTAAGATTATTCATGGCTGGCTGCCCCAATATGAGGTGTGGGAAATTGGCGTTACGTTGATGGCCGTGCTGACGGGCATCAATCTGATGTCGGCGCGCTCTTATGGTGAGTTTGAATTCTGGTTCGCGTCAACAAAAGTGGTTGCCATATTGGTCTTCATTCTTGTGGCCGCAGCTTATGCCTTTGGGTTGACGTCGCCTGCGGGCCCCACTTTTTCGAACCTGACAGCGCATGGCGGCTTTGCCCCGGCCGGTATTGCTGCGATTTTTGCGGGCGTTGCGACGACAATTTTCTCCTTATGCGGAGCGGAAATCGCCACATTGGCGGCCGCGGAGTCTGACGAAGGGAAGCAGACAATCGCCCGGATGACGATTTCTGTCTCGGTCAGAATTCTGGTGTTCTTCGTATTGTCGATCTTGATGATTGTTTCAGTGGTCCCCTGGACGGACATTGAAGTCGGCGTTTCGCCATTTGCGCATGCGCTTCGGGTTATGGGCTATCCTTCAGCAGATCTCATCATGAACGCCATTGTTCTGGTCGCCGTTCTTTCCTGTCTGAATTCAGGGATTTACATCACATCGCGAGCAATGTTCGGCTTGGCGCAAAATGGCGATGCGCCGCAGTCTTGCGTTGTCCTGAGCCGCTCACGCGTGCCAGCCCGTGCAATTTTGATCGCCAGCCTGTTCAGCTATGGCGCCTTGGCGGCCTCTGTTTTGGCACCTGACCGCGTGTTCAATTTCTTGGTGACGTCGTCTGGCGCAATCATGCTGTTTATCTATTTGATTATCGCGTTCGCGCAGCTGCGCCTCCGGGCCCGATTTGAGGCGGAAGACCCTTCGGCCCTGCAAATCCGTATGTGGCTCTATCCCTATGGAACATGGGCGGCGATGGCCGGTATGGCCGGTGTTCTGCTGCTCATGGGCCTCTCAGACGTGCACGCGAGCGAACTTTGGGCCAGTGTCCTTGTGGCGACGGGGTTCTTGGTTGCTTATGCTGTGAAGAGGCGCGCCCAAGCCTAGAAAGACGCGTAGAATTTTTCCGATCGCGATATTCTTTTTAATGGCGCGATCTGCGTTCGCCACTGCATAAGTGCGTCCGGAGTATATCGGAGCAGAGACATGACTTTGGGAAATGATCCGCTGGCTGCCTTGTGGATGCCATTCACTGCCAATCGCGCCTACAAGGCGCAGCCGCGCCAGCTGGTCGCTGCCAAAGACATGCACTATGAAAGCGCTGATGGCCGGCAGATTTTGGACGGCACAGCGGGATTATGGGCCGTCAATGCGGGCCATTGCCGTCCGTCAATTGTCGAGGCCATTCAGAAAACGGCCGCCGAGTTAGATTATGCGCCGCCCTTTCAATTGGGGCATCCTTTGTCGTTTGAACTTGCGCGCCGCATTGCAGCGTTGATGCCACAAGGCTTGGACCGCATCTTTTTTACCAATTCTGGGTCTGAGTCAGTGGATACGGCGCTCAAGATTGCGCTGGCCTATCAACGCGCTCGGGGTGAGGGCACGCGAACGCGCCTTATCGGGCGTGAGCGGGGCTATAATGGCGTTGGGTTTGGCGGCATTTCCGTGGGCGGCATCGTCAATAACCGTCGCCAATTTGGAACGCTGCTCACAGGCGTGGATCATCTGCCTCACACGCATAATCTTGCGCATAATGCCTTTTCAAAAGGTCAGCCGCTCTGGGGTGCCCATTTGGCGGAAACGCTTGAATCGATCATTGCCCTGCACGGCGCTGAAACAATTGCCGCCGTCATTGTGGAGCCCATGGCTGGATCCACTGGGGTGCTTGTTCCGCCCGTGGGTTATCTTGAAAAGCTCAGAGAGATTACAACAAAGCACGGTATCGTATTGATTTTTGATGAAGTTATTACGGGCTATGGCCGCGTTGGTGGGGCGACAGCCTCTGGAACGCTGGGCGTAACGCCGGATATTATTACGATGGCCAAGGGTTTAACCAACGCCGCGGTGCCCATGGGGGCCGTTGCCGTGAGCCGGCATATTCATGACGGGGTTGTTGAGGGCGCGGCAGATGGGATTGAGCTGTTCCATGGATATACCTATTCCGGACACCCGCTTGCCGCAGCGGCCGGCATTGCGACGCTGGACCTCTATCAATCCGAGGGGATTTTTGAACACGCCCAGTCGCTTCACGGCTATTGGCAAGAGGCGGTTCATAGCTTGCAGGGCCGCCGGCACATTATCGACGTCCGCAATATGGGGATTGTCGCCGGGATCGAGCTAGATCCGCGGCCGGGTGCCCCCACCAAACGCGCGATGGAGCTGTTCCATAAATGTTTCGATGCCGGCCTGCTGGTGCGCGCCACGGGAGACATTATTGCCCTGTCGCCGCCGCTCATCCTTGAAAAAGCGCATATTGATGAAATGGTTGGCCGTATCGCTGATATTGTCGAAACGATCGATTAACGATCGACACGGGAGCGGCCTGCGCTGAGGTCGCTTCATCCTGTGCGGGACTAGATCGTCAGTACAATCTTGCCGACATGCTGTTTGGTAAGAAAGGCGGTCTGTGCCGCAACAATATTGGCCAGATCATAGGTCGCGGCGATACAGGGCTTGATTTTGCCTTGCTCAATTGCCTGGATGAGAGTGGGAAAGACATCGGGCGTTAAGACGGTACACCCGAAAAGCTGCAGATCTTTGAGATACAGCGTTCGCAAATCGAGTTCGACTAGGGGGCCGGATATTGCGCCGGCAACGGCATAGCGTCCGCCAGGCTTTAGGCAGGTGAGAAGAGACCCAAAACGGGGTCCACCAACAATATCGACAACAGCATCCAGTGAAGAGGCGCCAAAAATGCGGTCAATATCCTCATCACGATCAATCACCTGGTCTGCGCCTAAGGCCTTTACAGTTGAGGCTTTCTCGCCGCTGACCATCGCAATCACTTCGGCGCCGCGTCGTTTGGCAAGCTGAACAGCTGCCGACCCAACACCACCGGATGCGCCCGTCACCAGCATCCGTTCTCCTTTGCGAAGCGAAATACGCGTCAGCATGTTTTCCGCAGCGGAATAGGCGCATGGGAAACTCGCAAGGTCAACATCGCTTAATGCACTGGTGATGCGGTGGGCAAAGCGGGTGGGCACGCGGGCATATTCGGCAAAGGCGCCATCGACTTCTGACCCAAAATATTCAACGTCAAAGCCTGTGCCGGTGCGGAAGACAGGCTCTACAAGAACACGTTCTCCCAAACGTTTCGCGTCGATATTCTGACCAACGGCCACAATATGCCCGCAGGCGTCTGCGCCTTGAATGCGCGGGAACTGGAATGGCGTGCCCGACCAGCCATCGTCCTTGGCACCTGCCAAGCCTGTGGCCGCGCCGCTTTCTGTTGGCTCGGCCACGGCTTTAGAATACCAGCCGATGCGCGTGTTGATATCTGTATTGTTTACTCCCGCAGCGGCGACCCGGATAAGAACATCTTCCGGGCCGCATTGCGGCACTGGCACATCGTCTCGCAGCTCCAACCTATCAAAGCCGCCATGACCGGTTAGGACGACCGCACGCATGGTCGCGGGCAGGGGCCTCAAGGTCGTCACGCCGATTAGCTCACCGGGAACTGGTTGAGATACCATTTTTGGAAGTTCATGACGCTGCCTTCCTGGTCTGAATAACGGCCCGGGCAATAGCGGCTCGACTTGATGCCCGTCTGGTTGTTTTCAGTAATGATTTTGTCTTGCGTTGTGGTGGCGTGATAGCCCCAAATCATTTTCTCAATATCGACCTGATCTTCAGTTGCATCGCCATTGACGAGCCAGATCATTTCCACGTCAGTTTCCAGCGCGCCGCGCGGCGTGAACTGGAACAGAATGGCAAAATGGTCGTCTGCCACAATCTGGCTGAAGGGGCTGAAGCTCAAATGCATCCGACCGCCATCTGGGGCCGTCCGCTTCCCCATAAGCGGGGCAGGGGCAGTGCCATCCTGGGTTTCAGAGGCGCGGCCCTCTTTATTCATGCGCTGCATCAAGAGGCGCAAATGGCTGCTGTCAGGTGACTCATCAATCGAGCCGACGGGGCGACCCAAAGCGGCTGCACGCTCTTCCCAAGCTTTCAACTTAGGTGTGAAATCGGCAATTGCGCGTGCGGGGCCAGAACTGGGGCCTGCACCTACTGCAACCAGCGTTTCCGGCGCGTGCATGGAACAAAATTCCGGGTGCGAGGGAACGCAATGATAACATTCAAAGAAATTCTCGACGACGAGCTTCCAATTGGCTGTTGTCGGATAGCTGCCAGCATAAGCGATGCGGGCATTGTCCATTCCCTGATAGGCAAGGATTGGGCCCATATCCCCAAAGGTTGCGTCAAAGTCATCCGGTTCGTCCTCGCTCATATTCACAAAGATGAGCCCGTGGAAAACGCGGACGTGGCAGGCGAATAGGCTGTTTTCAGCCTTATTAAAGTCTTCAGGCATGAGCCGTGCTGAAATCAGCGATCCGTCCAGCCCAAAGGTCCATGCGTGATAGGGGCAGACCAGCCGCGGCGCATTGCCGCTTTCGGCTGAGCAGAGCGTCGAGCCGCGATGCCGACAGACGTTGAAAAAGGCGCGGACGCTGTCTTTATTTTCACGGATGACAATGATCTGTTCAGCACCGACTTTGAAGAGGAAATAATCCCCCTTATTCGGAATGCGCGAGACGTGCCCGGCCACCAGCCATTTGCGACTGATGACATGCTCCATATCGGCCTTGAAGACCGCATCGCTGACGTAAAATTCTTGATCAAAGCTATAGCCAATTTTCACATTGGCAATCAGGCGGCGCATCATTTCGGTCTGGGCGTCGGTCATCAGATTTTGATCCGTGCATTAGAGGGGTCGTAAAGTGGCTTCAGCGAAGCGGTGGCTGGATAGCGCACGCCGGCAATTTCAATTTCAAAGTCATCAGCGCCAATTGGCCCGACGACGCCGCCTGCAGGGTCAGTCACATAGCCCAACCCACAGGCAGCGCCGAGGCCATGGGCATACATGCCAGAGCGAATATAGCCGACAATTTGATCGCCCTTCCAAATCGGTTCATTATGGTAGAGCATTGGTTCAGGCGATTTCAGAAGGAATTGCACAAGGCGCTGCTTGAGGCCTTCTTCTTTTTGCTTGAGCAACGCTTCTCGGCCAATAAACCCGCCGGGCTTGTCCATCCGCACAGCAAAGCCAAGCCCTGCTTCGAGCGGCGTATCTTCATCTGTGATGTCATGGCCCCAATGGCGATAGGCTTTTTCCATGCGCAGGGCATTTAGGGCATGATACCCACAATGTTTAAGGCCAAAGGCCGCCCCAGCCGCCACGATTTCGTCATACACGCCAGTCATGAACTCTGTTGGAATATATAATTCCCACCCAAGTTCCCCAACATAGGTGATGCGCGACGCGCGCACGATGGCATAGCCCAATTCAATTTCTTGGCTGGTGCCAAAGGGGAAGGCCTGGTTTGACAGATCATTGGGGCAAATGGACTGCAGCAAGTCACGCGCCTTGGGCCCCATGATGGAGATCACGCCCATAGCGGACGAGATGTTGGTCGCAATTGCGTGCGCATCTTCGGGAATATGGCGTTTCAGCCAGTTAAAGTCTCGGATTTCGGTCTCAGCGCCCGTGACGATCAAATAGGCTGTCTCAGACAGGCGAGTGACCGTTAAATCTGCCTCAATGCCTCCTTTGTCGTTCAACCACTGCGTGTAGACGAGCTTGCCAACGGGCACGTCGACGTCATTGGCGCAAATGCGGTTGAGAACAGTGCAGGCATCACGCCCTTCCAGCCGGAATTTCGCAAAGGAGCTTTGATCGAACAGGCCAACAGCCTCGCGAACCGCCTTGCACTCGGCCGCATTTGCTTCAAACCAATTTTGGCGGCCATAGCTATATTCATATTTGGGCGTTGTGCCGGGTGCCGCGTACCAATTTGGGCGTTCCCAGCCAAAGGCTTCGCCATGGCATGCACCTTCCGCCACCAGACGGTCATGAATGGCGGATCGACGGACGCCGCGCGCCGTTTCATATTGTTTAAATGGATAATGGGTGGCGTAGAGTAGGCCGAGGCTCTCCGTTACACGTTCGCGCAGATATTTGCGGTTGATTTGGAAGGGCATGTTGCGCCGAATATCGACTGTCCAAAGGTCTGCCGGGGGTATCCCATCGCGGATCCAATCTGCCATAACCTTGCCGACGCCGCCGGCTGATTGCAGGCCAATCGAATTCAGCCCCGCCGCGACAAAGCAGCCCTTTAGCTCGGGGCTTTCTCCCAAATGATAACGGACATCAGGCGTAAAGCTTTCTGGCCCGCAGAAGAATTTTTGAATGCCTGCATTTTCAAGCGCAGGCACACGCCGCATGGCGTCCATCAACAGCGGCTCAAAATGCTCAAAGCTCCCAGCAATTTCGTCGAAGCAGAAGTCTTCAGAAATGCCATCCATGCCCCAAGGCCGGGCATTGGGCTCAAACGCCCCCACCAGCAACTTGCCCGCATCATATTTGTAATAGCCACAATAATCATAATCACGCAGCACGGGGAGGGTGGGGTCAATCCCCTCCACGCCTTCAAACAGCACATAATAATGTTCACACGCATGGAGAGGGGCGGCTACGCCCACGCTTGCGGCCAGATCGCGCGTCCACATGCCGCCGCAGATAACGACATAATCGGCGTCAATTGCCCCATGTTCAGTATCGACGCCCGTGACGCGATCCCCATTATGGCGGATGCGTGTGACCTTTGTGTTTTCAAAGATTTGTGCGCCGCCGGTGCGCGCGCCTTTGGCCAGTGCTTGGGTAATATCTACGGCATTGGCATAGCCATCGCTGGGGATATGGATGCCGCCGACGACATCCTCCACATTCACAATTGGCGCGAGGGACTTGATCTCATCAGCGGTGACGACATGGACAGGCAGATCAAAGACCTTCGCCATAGATGCACTGCGCTTTAGCTCTTCAAACCGTTCGGCGTTGGTCGCCATCGAAATGGAGCCGCACTGCCGATACCCAGTTGCCTGGCCAGTTTCAGCCTCCAGCCCGCGGTAGAGCTCACCCGTATATTTGGCGAGCTTGGTCATATTGATTGACGTGCGCAACTGCCCGACAAGGCCTGCTGCGTGCCAGGTTGTTCCGCTGGTCAACTGCTTGCGTTCTAACAGAACAACATCATCCCACCCGATTTTGGTGAGGTGATAGGCAATGGAACACCCAATCACCCCGCCGCCGATGATGACGACCCGCGCCTTTTTGGGAAGCTCACTCATCAGATCAGACCTTCATCTTCGCGTTGTCGGGATCATAAACAGGGGCTGCAAGCACGGTGGCGCGTTGGCGCTGGCCCTGCAACATGATGTCAAATTGTGCGCCCGGGTCTGCATGATCGAGTGGCACGCAGGCAAAGAACAGGCTTTTACCTGTGCGATACCCATAGCCGCCCGAGGTTGTCAGGCCGATACACGCATCGCCCACCAAGCATGGCTCTGCGCCACGCGGGTCCACAGTGTCAGCGTCGACTTCGCCATAGACAATCCGGAAGCGTTCAGGCGCATCCAGCGTGGCCTGTTTGCCAACAAAATCGTCTTTTTTCATCGCTATAAAGCGTTTCATATCAGCTTCGATCATCGTGAGCTCATTGGTCAGCTCAGACCCCCAAGCTTTATAGCCCTTTTCCATGCGCATGGCGTTCAGTGCGTAGAGGCCAATATTGGTAAGCCCAAGGTCTTGGCCTGCTGCCCAAAGTGCATCGTAAAGGGCCGGCAGATCCTCCATTCGCGCATGAAGTTCCCAGCCCAATTCACCGACATAAGAGACACGCAGCGCCCTTAGAAACGCGCCCGCAACAGTGATTTCTTGGCCGCTCAGCCACCGAAAGCCCTCATTGCTGAGATCAGCATCTGTCAAGCGCGCCAACAGATCTCGCGATTTTGGGCCACTTAGAACCAACACACCTAAATCCATTGTGCGGTTGCTGAAGGTGACGTTTTCGTCAGGCCGTTGGGATTGCACCATCCAGTCCCAATCCCGCTGTTCGGCAGCTGCTGCAGACAGGCAGTAGAAATGATCATCTGCCATTCGCGTCACAGTCATTTCGCCCTGAATGCGGCCACGCGCCGACAGCGGATGCACCAGCGCAACGCCGCCCTGTTTGGTGGGCATCCGGTTGGCGCAAATGCGATTGAGGAACCGTTCCGCATCTGGCCCAGTCACGTCATATTTGGCGAACCCAGACAGATCGATAATGCCGACATTTTCGGCAACAGCCTTCACTTCATCCGCCACGACCTCAAACACATTGGTGCGGTGATAGCCGCCTTCTTCGGATCGACCATCGAGCGAGAACCATTTTGGCCGCTCCCACCCATAGGTTTCGCCATAAACAGCACCAGCGTCCTTCAGCCGGGCATAAAGCGGGCTTGTCTTTTGCGGCCGTCCATCGGGTTCTTCTTCACCCGGCAGGCGCGTGGTAAAGGTCATGCGGTAATCGAGGAAAACCTTCTCCCGGCTATAGACCTCATCGGCATAGGGGCCATAGCGGCGCGGGTCGAACTCAGCCATGTTGATGTCGGCATCGCCATAGACCATCCACTGCGCCAGATATTTGCCGGACCCACCACCCTGCGCGATGCCAAAGGACGTCCCACAGCAGTGCCAGAAATTCTTGAGGCCTGCAGCGGGGCCGAGCAGGGGGCCGCCATCTGGCGTATGGGGGATGGCGCCGTTGACGATACGCCGAATGCCGACTTCGCCAAAGACAGGCATCCGCTCAATGGCGCGTTCCAGCCATTTGGAAATGCGATCCAGATCGTCGATGAACAATTCACTGGTGGATTCCCACTCGGGCATCCCCTTGGGCGCCCAGGCTTCTGCAAGCCCAGTATTTTCGTAGACGCCAATCAGGCCGCTCTTCTGTTCTTGCCGGAAATAGCCCGAAACATAGGGGCAGCGCATCACCGGGATTTCCTCATCACGCTCTAAAAAGGCGGGAATAGGATCAGTGACGATATAATGGTGCTCCATATTGGTCACGGGGATATCAATCCCTGCCATCTGAGCGACTTGCCGGGCATAACAGCCAGCTGCATTGACCACGATTTCTGCGCGGATAACGCCCTTTTCGGTGGCAACATCCCATTCGCCCGAGGGCAATTGGGTCAGGCCTGTGACGCGGTTTTTCCGAACAATAGTGGCGCCCATTTGCTTTGCGCCAATGGCCAGCGCATTGCAGATGCCCGAAGGGTCAGCATGGCCGTCGCCCGTTGTGCGTCCACCCGCAATAACCCCTTCTGTTGTCACAAAAGGGTTAATCCGCCGGATTTCCTCGGGCGGAATAATCTCCATGTCGAAGCCAACGATCTTCGAGAATCCGTGGATATAGCGCAGCCATGCCAGTTCCCGCTCATTTGTTGCAAAGCGGATGCCGCCCGATTTGTGCCAACTCACATATTGGCCAGTCAGGCTTTCAAGCTGCGGGTAGAGCTCATTGCTATACGCGTGGATCTTAGCGAGATTGAAACTGCCTGTGATGCTGGGACATTGGCCAGCTGCGTGCCAGGTTGATCCAGATGTCAGCTCATCCTTTTCAATGAGCATGCAATCGGTCCAGCCGAGTTCAGCAAGGTGGTAGAGCAGCGATGCACCCATGATCCCACCGCCGATGATTACAACCCGTGCTGAACTTTGCATGGTGCCGTCCGATCCTCATACCTGTTTAAACTTGACCATAAGCGGTCGCGACGAGCCCCGACAAATTTTGATTATGCCTGCATTGGTTCAAAAAATTTTCGGATCGCACGACCAACGGCCTGCTACGGGCATAATTTAACGATGGTTTATAGGGGTGTGAATACATGAAGACAGCCATAGTCACGGGTGCGGCGCAAGGCGTTGGGCTGGTTACGGCGCGACTGCTTGGCCAAAAGGGCCACCATGTGGTGCTGACGGACGTGCAACCGCTTGCAGACCAAGCGGCAGCCCTGTCTTCGGAGGGGTTAAGCGTCTCGCACGTCTCAGGTGACGTTTCCTCGGAAAGCTTTGTTGCCGATCTTGCTGCCAAGGTTGCGGCGGACCATGGCGGAGCAGATATTCTCATCAACAATGCGGGAATCAGTCTGATTTGTCCGGCAGAAGAGACGAGTTTTGATCAGTGGCAGCGAGTTATGGCGATTAATCTGGCTGGCCCATTCCTCCTCAGCAAAGCCTTTGGCCTGCAAATGCTGGCAAAGGGCAAGGGGAGCATCGTCAATATCGCCTCTATCGCGGGGCTGCGGGGTGTAATCCATCGGACAGCCTATAATGCCTCGAAACATGGTTTGATTGGCATGACGCGCACATTGGCAGCGGAGTGGGGCGGTCGCGGTGTTCGTGTGAATGCTGTGTGTCCGGGCTGGATCAAGACGGAAATGGACGTGGCTGACCAAGGATCTGGGGCTTATGGTGATGAGGACATCATCAATCGCGTGCCCATGGCCCGTTTTGCCAAACCTGAAGATGTGGCAGCTGCAATTGCATTTTTGGCTGATGATGGGGCCTTTGTGAATGGTGTTACTCTGCCTGTCGATGGTGGCTGGACTGCTGACGCCAGTTGGGATGCGTTGCGCCTCAAAGCACGATAAGCGCCAGAAAAAATTTTCACCTCTGCCGCCAAATTTTTCATTTGTAGAAAGACTGGCCGGTCGGGTTAACCGAATGACTTGGCAAAATTGAGGGAAATGCACGGATGAAGATCGGTTTTATTGGCCTTGGCAATGTTGGTGGCAAGCTCGCCGGCAGCTTGATCCGCAACGGCCATGACGTCACGGTGCGCGATCTCGATCCAGCGCTGGTTGCAGACTATGTGGGGCGTGGCGCCAAATCTGCTGCATCGCCGCGTGAGTTGGGCGAAGCCGTTGACATCATTATCACCTGCTTGCCCTCGCCAGCGGCGAGTGCGGCTGTTGCTGAAGGGGAAGATGGCTTTCTCCAGATCATGCGCCCCGGCCAAGTCTGGATGGAAATGAGCACGACCGATTATGAGGAAGTGATCCGCCTTGGCGCGCTGGTTGAGGCGCGCGGCGCGATGTTCATGGAATGCCCGGTTTCCGGCGGGTGCCACCGTGCTGATACTGGCAATATTGCCATTTTTGCGGGTGGGCCCCGCGCCGCTTTTGAGTATGTTTTGCCAGTGTTGACGACCATGGGTCGCCGCATTCTGCACACGGGAGAGCTTGGAACGGCATCTCAGCTGAAGGTGATGACCAACTATTTGTGCACGGTCCACCTCGTCGCGCTCGCTGAAGCGCTGACGACCTGCAAGGCCATTGGTCTGGATATGAACACGACTTATGAGGCGATTAAAATCTCGTCCGGCAATAGTTTTGTTCACGAGACAGAGAGCCAGGTTATCCTGAACGGCAGCCGCGATATCAACTTCACCATGGATTTGGTCTCAAAAGACATCGGCCTGTTCGACAAGATTGCCCAAGGTGCTGGTGTTCCTGTCGAAATGTCGCCGCTGATTGTTCGCTTGTTCAAGGAAGCTGAGGCCGCTTACGGTCCCCGGGAATTCTCACCCAATATCATCCGCCGATATGAAGAGCCGTTGGGGATTAAAGTTCTCGGCACCGGTTTCCCGGCGCAAATGGTGGATGATGAGCCTGAAGAGCCGGGCTATGAGGTCGTCCCCAAGCGCTAAACGGGTAAAGGCGGCGTTATGACCAATATGTCGATTGATTATGCCGGTTGGCAAGCACGGGCTGCTGCGCTTTCGGTTGACGCAGGCTTATTCATTGAGGGCCAATCTTGCGCCGCGCAGGATGGGGCGGTCATAGAGGCCATTAATCCCGCAAATGGGGCCAAAATTGCTGAAATGGCCTGTGGCAGTGCAGCGGATATTGACCGCGCTGTCGCGTCCGCCAAGCACGCGTGGGAGGATGGCCGTTGGCGGTATCTGACGCCCCGCACCCGAATGGATATTTTCCGGCGTTGGGCAGACCTTGTTGAGGCCCATGCGCTAGACCTTGCGCTGATGGAAACGCTGACAATGGGGAAGCCCATTACAGATGCCCTCACCATTGATCTGCCGGAAAGCCTTGTCACCATCCGGTATTTTGGAGAGGCGATCGACAAAGTTTCCGGCAGTGTGACAAATAGCCCGCATGACGCCATGCATATGGTCATGCGCGAACCCTTGGGTGTGGTGGGCGCAATTTCCCCATGGAATTATCCGCTGTTAATGGCCGCTTGGAAGGTGGCCCCGGCACTTGCGGCGGGCAATTGCGTCGTCCTGAAGCCGTCGGAAAAGGCTGCACTTTCTTCTATCCGGCTGGCCCAGCTTTTTGTCGAAGCGGGTGGCCCAGCGGGCGTGTTCAACGTTGTGACGGGCTATGGTCAAGATGCGGGCAGGGCGCTTGCGCTTCATCCGGATGTCGCCAAGATCAGCTTCACGGGCTCAACCGGCGTTGGCAAACAGTTGATGATCTATGCAGGTGAGAGCAATTTGAAGCGCGTTTCGCTGGAGACAGGCGGCAAAAGCCCGCAAATCTTCATGCCTGATCTGCAAGACCTTAACACCGCAGTTGACCGCGCCATCATGGGCATTTTCGACAATGCAGGCCAAGTCTGTAATGCAGGATCTCGCCTGTTGGTCCATGCGGACATTCATGATGCTTTTGTTGAACGCTTTGTTGAGCGCGCAGCTAGTCTTTACGCCCCGGGTGATCCGCTGGATCCGGCGACAAGCCTTGGCCCAGTTGTCAGCCATACGCATCAACATTCTGTCCTCGGGCATATTATGCGCGGCATGGCAGATGGCGCGGCCCTTGCTTTGGGCGGCGCAGCAGATGCGGCGCGGCCTGCTGGCGCCTATGTGCAACCCACACTCTTTACGGGGGTAACACCCGATATGGCCATTGGCCGGGAAGAGATTTTTGGCCCTGTTGCAGCGCTGTTCCGATTTGAGCGGGAAGAAGAGGCCATCGCGCTTGCCAATGATTCTATTTATGGCCTTGCCGCCAGTGTGTGGACCTCTGATGTCCGCCGGGCGCATCGCATGGTTAAGGCGCTTGAAGCAGGCGTTGTCTGGGTCAATTGTTTCGGTGATGGCGATATGACCCAGCCATTTGGGGGCTATAAACAATCTGGCAATACGCGCGACAAGTCGCTTGAATGCCTTGCCGGGTATATGCAGTCCAAGTCAGCCTGGTTCAACCTCGCCTGATTTGCGCGCTTCGGCAACATTGCGGACCACCCAGTCCATGAATGTCCGGATGCGCAAATTTTCCCGCATATCCTTGCGGCAGATAAGGCCCCAGGCGCCGGGGCAGAGGGCCTTGTGCGAAATTGGCTGGACCAAGCGGCCTGTGGCAAGGTCTTGCTCAACAAAGGGGCCATTCACCAAGGCAATACCTTCGCCATTCAGGGCCATTTCTAGCGCGACGGCCAGCGTGTCGACCATGAGAAATGGGGCTGCTGGCTGGAACGTGCCGCCCGCCGACGTGACCCAAGTTTCCCAGTTTTGAACCTCGGTGTAGATAGCAACCAGAGGCTGGGCCATGAGCGCGTCGATGGTCACAGGGGTATCAATTTTGGCCAGAAAGTCTGGGCTGCACACGGGGTAGAGTGCATAATCGAACAGCGGTTCCCAGTGATATTTGGCAGGGTTGGGCACGTCTTCGCAATAGACTAGCCCAACATCTGCATGGACATCATCAAAATCCCAATCGACGGCGCAAGTGCTCAGCGTCAGTTTGACTTCCGGATGATCGTGCAGAAATTGCGGGACACGTTTGGCCAGCCAGCGAATTGAGGCTGTGACATAGGTCTGCACGCGCAATGGCTTATCCAGCGCTGTGCGATGGACCGCCTCAACGCCTTCTAAAAGAGATTCAAAGGCGCTGCGAACATAGGGGTAGAGGACACGGCCCGCCTCAGTTGACACAATATGGCGGCCTTCTTGGGCGAACAAGGTGACGCCCAGCGCCTCTTCAATCAGTTGGACTTGATGGCTAACCGCCGGGTGCGTCAGGCACAGCTCATCCGCCGCTTCACGAATACTTTGATGCCGGGTTGCTGCTTCAAAACCGCGAAGTGCTTTTAACGGCGGCAGTTTTCTAAGTTCGATTTTGTTCTGCACCATCATCCTCCCGGCATATGATGCAAGGCTAATCGCTGTTCGGCAACCGGTAAATTAAATTCACGCTTTGGCAGCGCGATCCTCAAGGATCATGGCAGCCGCTTTTTCTGCAACCATCACCGTCGGCGCGTTGATATTGCCCGAGGTAATTGTCGGGAAAATCGAGGCATCAACCACACGCAGGCCCTGAACGCCGTAAACGCGCAATCTGGTGTCGACGACAGCAGTCTTAGAGTCATGGCCCATCATGCAAGTTGAGGTTGGGTGATAAACTGTATCTGCCCGCTGCCGGAAATCTTCCAAGAGCGCGTCATCCCCTTGAAAATGCGCGCCTGGCACCAGTTCTTCCGTGATAATATCCGCCAAGGGGGAGGTGCGCGCCAAGGCCCGCAACATGCGAGTGCCCGCAATGGCTTCCTCAACATCAAGCTGCGTGGTCAAATAATTAGGCTGGATGCTGGGATACTCAAATGGATCCGCGGATTTCAGCTGAAGCCAGCCGCGGCTGGTTGGCCGGCAGCTGTTGAACGACAGCAAAAAGGCAGAAAATGGATCTGGATTTAAGAGCTTGCGTTCAGACAAAGGGGTGCCTGTGTAGCTTACAGGGCTGAAGTAAAGCTGCAGATTGACGCGAGGTGCATCTGGATGGCTGCGGACAAAACCGCCGCCTTGATTGACGCTCATTGATAGGGGGCCGCCGCGATCCCACAGATAACGCAGGCCAGCCTTAATCTTGCCCGTTAATGGCCGCAGTTCATCATTTAGGGTTGGCACAGATGTTTTGTAGAAATAGCTAACTGCCAGATGATCCTGCATATTCTGGCCCACGGCAGGTGCATCGTTGAGAACCTCAATGCCTAAAGACTTGAGATGGTCTGCGCGGCCAATGCCCGAGAGATTGAGCAATTGGGGCGAATTGATGGAACCGCCTGACAGGATAATTTCTGACCTTGCCCAGGCTTGTTTGCACGTGTTGCCATGGCGATATTCGACACCAATGGCACGTTTGCCTTCAAACAAAATGCGCGTTGCATGGCTTCTTGTGCGCAGCGTTACCTGGCCCTTGTGCAGGGCAGGGCGGAGATACTCATTGGCCGTTGAGGCGCGACGCCCTTTGCGCGTGTTGATTTGATAAATTCCAACGCCTTCGCCGTCGGGCGCGTTGAGATCTGGCGCAAAGGGCAGTTGGAGGGCTTTGCCCGCCGCGATAAATGTCTGGCATAGCGGGTGAGCATGGGCGCTGATATCCGTCACATGCTGTGGCCCACCAGCGCCATGATAGGCGCTTTCGCCCAGATCATGGTCTTCCGCCTTTTTGAAATAGGGAAGAACATCAGTCCAGCCCCATCCGGCATTGCCAAGCGCTGCCCAATCGTCAAAATCATGCGGTTGGCCACGCACATGGACCATCGCATTGATTGATCCAGATCCCCCAATAACCTTACCACGCGGCCAATAGCTTTCCCGGCCACCCAGACCAGCGACGGCCTCTGTGTCATACATCCAATTGATTTTGCGATCGAAAAAGGTTCGGCCATAGCCAATTGGCAGTTGGATCCAGACCGTCTGATCCGAGCCGCCAGCTTCCAACAGCAAGACGCGCGTCTTGCCATCTGCGGAGAGGCGATTGGCGAGCACACAGCCTGCGGTGCCAGCACCAACAATGACATAGTCGAATGTTTCGGTCATTGAACTGGGTGCTGTGTCATCTCGAGGTGAAGCATCGTTCCCGTGTAGGGATTTGAGCGGGCAACGTCTTCATTCAGTTCCACGCCAAGGCCCGGTGCGGTTGGGGGGATGACATGGCCGTTCTCAAACTGGATCGGTGTCTTTAAAATCTCACTATGGAAGCCGCCCCAATCCTCAATGCTCTCGAGGATCAAGAAATTGGGAGAGCAGGTCGCAATCTGGATATTGGCAGCGCCGACAATTGGCCCGCAATATAAATGCGGCGCAATCTGTGCATGATATACTTCAGCCATTCCCGCAATTTTCTTGGCTTCTAAAATGCCGCCAACGCGCCCCAAATTCATTTGAAGGATGGCCGCACCCCCCGCTTTTAACAGGCGTGCAAAATCATATTTTGTGGTCAGCCGTTCACCCGTCGCAATGGGAATGCTGGTGCCGCGGGCAACTTTGGCCATTTCTTCGGGAGCATCTGGCGGCACAGGTTCTTCCAGCCAAAGCGGATCATAAGGCTCAAGCCGCTTTGCAAGGCGAATGGCACCTGCTGCCGTCATTTGCCCGTGAGTGCCGAATAGCAGATCAGCTTTATTGCCAACAGCGGCACGCAGTTGTTTGCAAAAACGTTCAGACAGGTCGAGCGCCTCAAGCGACAATTGGCGCCCATCAAACGCGGAATAAGGACCAGCTGGATCAAATTTCAGGGCTGTAAAGCCCTGGGACAGGTAAAGCGCTGCCCGTTCGGCTGCCAGATCGGGGTCGTGATAGACATCACTTTTGTCGCCCGGTCGCGGATAGATATAGGTGTAGGCACGAAGCCGCTCATGCACCTGTCCACCCAATAGCTTATAGACTGGCTGATTGGCAGCTTTGCCAACAATGTCCCAGCAGGCCATTTCCAGCGCCGATAACACACCCATCAGCGTAAGGTCTGGGTGTTGCGTAAAGCCGCTGGAATAAACGCGACGCCAAATGGATTCGATATTGTGCGGATCATGCCCGGCCAAATAGCGGGCAAAAACATCCTCGATCATCTTCGCGACCAGATGCGGCTCAAATGGCACGCAATAGGCTTCGCCTACGCCTGATAGGCCATCATCCGTCGTGAGCTTGACGAACACGAAATAGCGGCCGCCGAAATGCGGAGGCGGGTTTCCAACGACAAAGGTCTCGATATCAGTCAGCTTCATGCTGGATTAAACCCATTGATAACCTTGATTTCTAGGAAGTCGTGAAGGCCAAAGACGCCCCATTCACGGCCATTGCCTGATTGCTTATACCCACCAAAGGGAGAGCAATAATCCTGCCCCGCGCCATTGAGGTAAATGCTGCCGGCTCGAATTTTGCGTGCAACGCGGCGTGCGCGCTCTAAATCGCCAGACTGAATATAGCCAGCAAGGCCATAGGGCGTGTCATTCGCAATCCGAATGGCCTCTGCCTCATCCGCAAACGGAATCATGACCAGTACCGGCCCAAAGATTTCTTCCTGCGCAATCGTCATCTTATTGTGCACATGCGCAAAGATGGTTGGCTTTACGTAATAGCCGCGGTCAAAGCCCTCGGCGCGCCCAAGGCCACCCGCCACAAGCTGCGCGCCTTCATCAATGCCGGCTTTGATCAGCGCCTGAATCTTATCAAATTGTGCTTTGCTGACCACGGGCCCCAGATGTGGCCCTTTTTCCATCGGATCGCCCAGCTTCACACCTGCCGCAACGCGTGCGGCAATCTCAACTGCGGCGTCATAGGCTGACGCTTCAACAAGCATCCGCGTTGGCGCATTGCAAGATTGGCCTGTATTTCCAAAGCAGTGAAGAATGCCGCGGGTGACAGCGGCTTCCAGCCCGGCATCGGCAAAAACGATATTGGCCGATTTGCCGCCAAGCTCTTGCGAAACGCGTTTTACGGTGTCTGCCGCAGATTTCGCAATTTGAATCCCGGCACGTGTCGATCCTGTGAAGGACACCATATCCACCTCTGGGTGGCCCGTAAGGGCATCACCGATCATGGCACCCGTGCCATGAACCATGTTGAACACGCCCGTTGGGATGCCTGCTTCGTCAATAAATTCGGCAAAAAGCTGGGCAGAGAGCGGAGAAATCTCACTGGGTTTCAGCACCATGGTGCACCCCGCAACAAGTGCCGGGCCAATTTTAGCGGCGAGCTGGTTGATCGGCCAATTCCATGGCGTAATCAGCACGCATACGCCCACGGCTTCATAGGTTAGGTTACCCGTTGAGCCGATTGGGCTGTCCCAATTCATGCTGCGTGCCGCGCGAATGGTTTCTTTCAAATGCCCTGGGCCGCATTCGGCCTGTGCATTGAACGACAGATCATAAGGGGCGCCCATTTCCGTTGAAATGGCTGAAACCATTTCGTCATAGCGCCGCTCAAAAATGCTGATCAGCTTTTCGACAAGCGCGAGCCGGCGTTCAAGCGGCATTGTGGAATAGCCATCAAATGCGGCGCGGGCGGCCTGAACCGCCCGTTCCACATCGTCCGGCCCGCACAAGGCAATTGTCGCACAAGGCTCTTCCGTTGCGGGGTTAATGGCTTCGAGCGTCTGCGTCGACGTTAGCGGTGCAACCCACTGTCCATTAATGTAGGATTTAAGGGGTTTATCAAACATAGCCTACCGCCCGCTTCTGATCTTCAATGATGTATTTTTCAGCCCGCCAATAATGCCAAGCTGCCCAGAAGCCGCTGGGCGCAAGGATCAGCTGGGCCAACCGCAGTGAGTCCGCATCTGCGCCAGCCGGACCCGCAAAATAATCACTGAGTGCCCCGACAAGGCCGGGCGCCACGATCAGATTTAGAACGTTGGCAATCAGCAACGAAATGGCAATTGCCATAGCCCGCATATTGGGGGCTGCCAGGTTCTGGCACAGCGCCATGGCTGGGCCGATATAGAAATAGATGGTTGGGATGAAGAGCCACCACATGATCTTGGCAACGGCCAGATCATGCGTCCAATAGGCATAGAAAGATGGCAGCGTTCCCAATGCAGTAACAACAGCCAATAACCGGGCTATGCGACGAGGGTCAGCATAGCTGGGCCGGGCCACAACCCAAGCTGTCACCAGCGATGCACCAATGCCACCGATGAGATAGATTTCTCCCAACAATCGACCGGCTTCACCTTCGTTCATGCCATAGGTGCGTTGCAGGAAGAGGGGGGTAAACCACATCAAGCCCCAGCCCCAAAAGGCAGATAAGCCAGCGCCCATCATCCCATGAACGGCAGATTTTTGCGACCAGAGAAACTTGAGCGTTTCCATAACTGTCGCCGCCTTGTCACCTGAGACTGCGTCGAGGCGGCCACGTTTGGGTTCTTTAATGGTCACCAGAATGATGAGTGCCAGAATGATGCCGGGAATACCCAGAACTAAAAAGGCAGCACGCCAGCCATGATTGGTTGAAACAAGGCCTGCAATGTCTGAGCCGAGCCAAGCGCCGATGGGTGCGCCCAGAGCAAAAATTGTCATTGCCATGGAGCGACGATCAGCCGGAAAATAATCGGCAATAATGGAATTGCAGGCTGGTGTGCCGCCGGCTTCGCCCACGCCCACGCCAATGCGCGCCAGCAACAGGTCAAAATAGCCCCGTGTATATCCTGTCAGTGCGGTCATCGCGGACCATGCAGCAACTGACGCCGCGAGCAGCTTTTTCCGGTTGGTCCGGTCTGTCAGCCAGGACAGGGGTATGCCCATGATGACGTAAAAGAGCGCCAGGGGAATGCCCAGTGAAGCGGCCCCTGTATCGCTTAAATTCAGCTCTTCACTGATCGGTCCCAACAATGTGGACAGGACATAACGGTCTGCAATGCTAATCGTATAGACCAGCATCATGATGAAAAGGACATACCAACGCTGGCCCAGCGTTGATACGGAATCGGCGGCTACAGGATTTTGAGTTGCCATTATTTATCCTCTCATCATCGTGCCAATTCTGGCCCTAAAACATCGCGTAATGGATCCAGATAGGGCAAGAAATTTTCCCACTGATCGACGCCGCTGCGGAACAAAGGCTGGCGGACTTGCTCAGAACTGGCGGTGCGGACAGCGCGTTCAGTCTGGTGGAAGTTGATGCAGGCTTCTTCAAAGTCCAGACCACAGAAATCAAGCACGCGGCGCACCTGCGTTTCAAGATCATCGACAACGTCTTCATATTGAACCTTGAGGACCTTGCCGGGCAGCACCTTGTCCCAATGATCCATCAGGGCGACATAGTCTTTGTAATAATGGCCAATTTCCTCAAGGCCGTAAGTGAATTCCTGCCCCTCGGCGAACAATTGCTTGAACCCAGAAAAGCAGCATCCCATTGCGCTGCGACGCGCATCAATGATTTTTGCATTGGGCAGGATCATGTGGATCAGGCCAATATGCCGAAAGTTATTGGGCATCTTATCAATGAAAAAGGGCTTGTTCGTTTTGCGGTGAATGCGCGTGTCGCGCAAATAGGCTTCGCCAAAGGCCCGAAGGTCATCCCGAGATATTTCGCTGAGGTTCGCTGGATATCGCGCCTCTTCCCCAACGCGACGCCGTCCATCAAGCTTATGCGCGAGCGCCAAAATATTTGGCAACTCCATCGTGCCTTCAACTTGGCTATGCGATGCAAGAATTTGTTCCAGCAACGTAGAGCCCGCGCGCGGCAAGCCTAGGATGAAGATGGGATCTTGAGCTTCAAACCCTGAGCCGGCAGATTCTGCAAAGAGTTGCGGCGTGCAATGCTCAATCTGGAGGCCAATTTCCTTGGAAATTTTACGCCAATCATACCCAACTTCGTCGCGCTTCAGCCGGTTGCCGCGCTCATAATAGTCAAAGGACGTGGCATAATCGCCGCTATCTTCCAGCGCTTTGCCAATGGCGAAGCACAAATGATAGCGATCTACGAGTTGGGTGGTCGCCTGATCTTCTATGTCACGCATCTTCGAGACGAGATCCGCGTCAAAGCGATAGGTTTTAAGGTTGGCAAGGCTCCAATACGCGTCGCCAAAATCGGGGCGGACACGATAGGCTTGGCTATAGGCCTCAATGGCTTCTTGTTGGCGTCCAGTTGTCTTCAGTGCGTGGCCAAGCGTTAAATGCACACTCGGATTGCCGGGTTGGGCTGCAGCTATCGTCTTATAAATGGACAGCGCCTCATCAAAATTCCCGACGCCCAAGCTTTGATTGGCATAGAGCATTTCAACTTGCGGATTTTCCGGGTCGTGTTCGCGCAGGATTTTGGCCTGCTCGAGGGCTTGTGCAAATTTCTGCCGACTTTGCAGCACCGTTACATAATCAAAGCGTGCGCCGGGATTATCGGGTTCAAGCTCGACTGCGGACTCCAAAAGAAACTCGGCCTCATCCAGCACGTTAAACTGCGTGCCAATCTGCGCGAGAAGCCGCATCGCTTCTACATGGTGCCCATGTGTCTGCAAAAAGGCGCGGCACAGCTTTTCCGCCCTTAGGAAACGGCCTTCCTCAATAAGGCTTGCCACAGTCAAAAGCTCAGGGGGAAGGGCGCTCCAATAATCGCACTGAATTTCGGCAAATTCTGCAGCCGCTGTCCGTCCTGCGGCACGATTGAGGCGCGCAAGCATGTTCCAGCTGGCCAGCAAGGCGCGATTATGTGTGATGGCGTTTTGATAGGCCATTAAAGCGGCATTGCTGTCGCCCATATCTCTCAGGCAATGGCCATGTTCCTGATGAGCACGGCCATTTGCGGGGTTGATGGAGATTAACCGCTTAATTGTTGCGAGCGCATCGGCAAATTTGCGCTGTGTCCGTTGAGAAACGGCAAGAATGTAAAGGGCGTCGCGATTATCAGGTTGGTCGGCCAATAGCTGCTGGCATAGCGCTTCTGACTCTTTGGCTTGCCCCTTTTGCAGCATATCGCGCGCTTTGGCTGCGATGGCATCGCTATCGAGGGGGGTAACCGTAACGTTCATGGCCTGCAAATCCTTATCTTGCGGCAAATTCTAATAAGATATGAGTGCCAAAGTAAGGACGTTCGTGGGACGATGTCAGTCTAAAAATGTCTGGCAGTGTAGAAAAGAAAAATCCCGCCCCATTTTTGGTGGGGCGGGATCTATCAGATGTTTACATCTTGTACGACAAGCGCAGGCCGATTGTCCTTGGGCGTGACGTGGTCACACGCAATTCACCATCATTGCCGCTCTTGAAGAGCTCGGGCTTGGCGTTGGTCATATTTTCGCCAAACAGCTCAATCGTCCAATTGTCACGGCCAGCGCCAATGGCGGCATTGACCATGGTATAGGCCTTTTGGTCTTCCGACGCACGAACCGGAACGATGACGTCGCCCGGCTTCACAGTCACGCCGTTATAAACAACGGGAACCTGTGCGACATAACCCAAATGGGCGTTGAAGGTCGGGAACTTGATGTCAACATTGTCGAACACCGTTGAGATGCTCTTGCCGACATAGTTCACGCCTGCCTGCACATAAGGACGCAAGCCAGAGGTGGTTTCCCATTCATAACGACCGCGAATATTGCCCTGGAACTTGGGGCTCAGCGCGAGCGGGCTGCCAACGGGGCGAAGAACTGAGGCGTTCTTGAGCCATTTTGTCAGCTTGGAGTCGTTATAAGAGAATGCGGAATTGATCGTGAACTCGGGCGTTGCACGCCAGGTAACATCACCTTCAAGGCCGCGGATCCGGGCATTCGTGAAGTTCGTCGTGAACGTCTGGTTAGAGATGTTCTGATCGAAAATCGTCTGCTGAATGTTTGTCCAGTCAATCTGATAGGCAGCAAAATTCAGCTGCATACGACGATTAAGCAGCGGGAATTTACCGCCGATTTCATAGTTCTTCACTTCATCCGGAACATAATATTTCAGGCCATCGCACGCCGCTGTTGTGGCGTTACAAGGCTTGCGGTTGAACCCGCCCGGACGGAAGCCTTCGGAATAGGTTGCATAAACCAGCCCGCCATTGTCGAGCTTGTAGGTCACGTTCCCCTTGAAGATGAAGCCATTATACTTGGCTGGCGAGAGGCCCTTCAACGTCTGGCGGAGATCAGCCGAGATATTGTAGGTCCGCGGCGGATTTGCACCAGGCGAGTAGGTTCCCGTTGCAGGGTTGTACACGGCACGTGCGCCACCAAAGCTGCCATTTGACGAGCCAACCATCGAGGCCTTTTCGTCATAATAACGCGCACCGCCCGTGACTGCCAGCTTTTCTGGAATGAGGTCGTAAGACACTTCGCCATAAGCTGCCATCTGACGGTCTTTACGGACGACATCGTTGAAGAAGCCAACCTTGACCGGCTTTACGCTGCCATCAAGCGGTTGAACCGAAGGATTGGCCGAACGCGGATAAATGAAGCCAGCTGCTGTCTGGAGATACGACCAATCGGTGTTATCTTCCAAGCGCAGATCGTCATAGAACAAGCCAGCCGTTGTCCGGAACCGGTTTTCTGCTGGTGACGTAACGCGAAACTCTTGCGTGAAACGCTTGGTTTTGTTGCGTACCGAATAGCTCTTATTGGGAGCATAGCAGGTCTTGCCGATGTTTCCGTTATAGGCCGCCGTGTAATAGACACCGCGATCGCACTCATAATAAGGCAAATAGAGGCCGATGTTGGAGTAAGATGCATAATCCGCCACCTGACGGGCATCATGCTTCAAGAACGACCCGGTGTAGATCATGTCCAAGGCGCCCAGACGGCCATTCACCGTCCAAGTCGTTTCCGAGAACTTGTCCTTCAACTTGTTGGCGCCAAACTGAGTGACCTTCATCGGACCAACAGCGGGTTCATAATCGAACACGCCATCCGTATCGAGCTGCTGGCGCATGTGCATCAGATCAATCGACCAATCGTCATTCACTTGATAGGTCGCAGCGATGCGGCCGCCAGAATAAGTGGCGTCGTTATAGTTGTTTTCAACAAACGCATCGTTGTTGATCGTCTGACGGGTCGGCGCAACATAGGTTGAGCCAGTGCAGTTCACGACACCCGTACAAGATTGGATCGCACGCAGAACGAGCAACGGGTTACCTGTTGGCAACTTACCGGCAACGCCCACATTGCCATTGAATGGCATCTGATAGGTTGCAGCGACGTTATCAATGTAACCACCCTGACGGTCCGAATAGGCGACCAAGCGGATCGCGAACTTGTCCTTGATGACGGGAATGTTCACAAAGCCATTGACGCCTGTGCTCTCTTCGCCGCCCTTGGTGAACGAATGACTTGTGTTCACGCCAACACCAAAATCGCTGAGATTTGGCTTATTGGTGATGTAGCGAATGGCGCCGCCCATGGCGCTGGCACCAAACAGGGTGCCCTGCGGCCCAGCCAGCACTTCGACGCGCTGAAGGTCAACGGCATAAACGTCGAGGTTGCGGCCAACAAGCGAGGCGGGCGCATCGTTCACATACAGCGCGACGCTGGGGCTAACCCCGGCGGTCCCGTTAATCTGAATGCCTGCCGTGTCTGTTGAAAGGCCACGAATATAGATCGAGGATGTGCCGGGCCCACGCGATGCTGCGCGAACATTGGGCAGATATTCCACAAGATCATCAAAGTTCGCGACGTTCAAGCTGGAGAGGCTGTCGCCACTCAAAGCCTGGATTGCCAGCGGAACCTTATTGATGGCTTCTTCACGACGCGTGGCGGTCACAACGATGTCTGGAATCGCACCATCATCGTTCGACGCATTGCTGCCTTGCGCCAAGGCCGGGACACTGCCCGCGCCAAATGCGGCAAGAACGATTGTCGCTGTTGATAATTTTAGTAGTGCTTTCAAAGCCTCTCTCCCCTTTAATCAGACCGCCTATCTACACGACAGACGGCAATCCCACACGCGATAGTTTATTTTTTCTCCAATGCCAGACCTGAAGCCCGATCAGAAGGCCAACAAATGAAGATTTTTTTGACAACGGTAAATTAAATTACTTCGGCAATCACGATATCTTCAGCCACCAATTAGATGACCTAATGCGGGGTTCTGAGCGTTGGAAATCCGGCAGTGAGATAGGTAGTCGAATAAAAAAGAATGTTAATCGGGGGAGCCTCATGGCGTCAGATGCAGATTTTGTCCTGCTGATTTCAAGCGACGACCGCAAAGGTATTGTTGCGGCAGTCGCGAATTCGATTGTGAGTCAGGACTGCAACATCGTTGAAAGCGCGCAATTCGGTGATGCGTCAACAGGTCGCTTTTTCATGCGCGTGGCGTTTAGTGTTCCTGCCGGCATGACTTTGGATATGTTTTCTGAGGCTTTTCTGCCGGTAGCCACTGCCTTCCGGCTCGATTGGCGCGTTCATGATCTAAGTCACAAGCTGCGCGCGATGATTATGGTGAGCCAAGGTGGCCATTGTTTGAACGACTTGCTGTATCGGACCTCAACCAACCGGTTGCGCATTGATGTCACCAGCATTGTTTCTAACCATCTGACCTGGCAGCGCCGGGCGGATCATGAGGGTGTGCCGTTTCATCATCTGCCAATCACACCTGAAAACAAGCTTGAGCAAGAAGCCAAGCTCTTGGCGATGGTTGAAGAGCAGCAGGTGGATCTGATTATTCTGGCGCGCTACATGCAGGTGTTATCCGACCAGCTGTGCCAGAAATTAGATGGTCGCGTGATTAACATTCACCACAGCTTTTTGCCCGGCTTTAAGGGCGCTAAGCCCTATCACCGGGCGCATGAGCGTGGCGTGAAAATGGTTGGCGCAACGGCGCATTATGTAACGGCAGATTTGGACGAGGGGCCAATCATCACCCAAGACGTGTCAGTTGTTGACCATGCAGACACAGTGGATGACTTGATTGCCCAGGGCCAAGATACAGAAAGCCGGGTTCTGGCGCGGGCTGTGAAGCTGCACAGCGAGCATCGGGTTCTGCTGAACGGCAATCGAACCGTTATCTTTAAATAGGAGGCGCTGGTGTCACGAGAGCATCAAATGATGGCCTCGCTGGCGGACTTGGGCATGGCTGTAACGCTTCATGAGCATGAAGCTGTCTACACTGTGGAGGAAAGCGCTGTCCTTCATGCGGAAATTGCGGGGGATCACACAAAAAACCTTTTCCTGAAGGACGCAGGCGGGGCTTTTTGGCTCGTGACAGCGCCTCATGATAAACGTGTAGACTTGAAAGCGCTTCCTGCCCTCATTGGGTCCAAAAAGCTAAGCTTTGGCAAGGCTGAAGACATGGAGCAGCTATTGGGGGTGACGCCAGGGTCTGTGACGCCGCTTGCCGCATTTAATGACCAAGAGGCAAAGGTGAGAGTGGTCCTTGATCGCACCTTGGCACTTTCGGGCTGTATCAATGTGCATCCGCTTCGCAATACGGCGACCCTCAGCATTGCAGGGCCCGATTTGGTAAAGTTTTTGGCCACGCACCAGCATGAGGTGTTGGTTGTTGATTTGCCGGAGCCTAAATAATGCGCCGGTCACGCTATTGGATGGACGTTGATGGCGTGCCTGTGTTAGCCCTCTAGCTGGGCTGGCGAGGCCTTAGATATCTGCAGATTCTTGAAGTTAAAGATAAGGATAATGGACAATGAAGACCCGGGCAGCTGTAGCATTTGAAGCGAAAAAGCCGCTGGAGATTGTGGAGCTGGACCTTGAAGGCCCAAAGGCTGGTGAGGTTTTGGTTGAGATTATGGCGACGGGGATTTGCCATACCGATGCCTATACGCTGGATGGGTTTGACAGTGAGGGCATTTTCCCAAGCGTTTTGGGCCATGAGGGCGCCGGCGTGGTGCGTGAGGTGGGCGCAGGCGTTACCTCAGTAAAGCCTGGCGACCATGTGATCCCGCTGTACACGCCGGAATGCCGCCAGTGTAAGTCCTGCCTGTCGGGCAAGACAAACCTGTGCACCGCGATCCGCGCGACGCAAGGCAAGGGCTTGATGCCTGATGGCACGACGCGCTTTAGCTATAAGGGCCAGCCAATTTATCATTATATGGGCTGCTCCACCTTTTCGAACTTCACTGTTTTGCCGGAAATCGCGGTGGCGAAGATCCGTGAAGACGCGCCGTTCCAAACCAGCTGCTATATCGGCTGCGGTGTCACGACGGGCGTTGGCGCCGTTATTAACACGGCCAAGGTGCAAGTGGGCGATAATGTGGTCGTTTTCGGCCTGGGTGGCATCGGCCTCAATGTCATTCAGGGGGCACGTCTGGCTGGCGCCAATAAAATCATTGGTGTCGACATCAACCCCGACCGCGAGGAATGGGGGCGCAAATTTGGCATGACGCATTTCCTGAATTCCAAGGGAATGAGCCGCGAAGATGTGGTCGCCAAGATTGTGGAAATGACTGATGGCGGCGCAGATTATACCTTTGATGCGACAGGCAATACGGATGTCATGCGCACCGCGCTGGAAGCTTGCCATCGCGGCTGGGGCACCAGCATCATCATTGGTGTGGCCGAAGCCGGCAAGGAAATTGCAACGCGGCCTTTCCAACTGGTTACAGGCCGTAACTGGCGCGGCACTGCCTTTGGCGGCGCCAAGGGTCGTACCGATGTGCCCAAGATCGTCGATATGTACATGCAGGGCAAGATTGAGATTGATCCCATGATCACCCATGTCATGGGTCTTGAAGAGATCAACACGGCTTTTGACCTGATGCATGCCGGTAAGTCCATCCGGTCCGTCGTGGTTTTCTAAAGCACAACAGCATGATTTTGACCTCACCAGAGCCGCCACAGCATATCCCCAGTGCGCCAACCGCATCTCGAGGCGTGCTGTGACTGTTCTGGACATTCTTGACCGTCATCGCGGCATTGAGGGGGCTTTGCTTCCCATTTTGCATGATGTTCAGGCGGCGTTTGGCCATGTGAGTGAAGAGGCAATTAAGACGATTGCGTCTTCACTCAACTTAACACGTGCCGAAGTTCATGGTGTGGTGAGTTTTTATCACGACTTTAAAACCGCGCCTGAGGGGCAGCCTGTGCTCAAGATATGCCGGGCAGAGGCCTGCCAGGCGCGTGGCGTGGAGGCCCTGGTTGCAGGTTTGGCTGAGAACAGCCGGGTAAAGCTGGAAACTATCTATTGTCTGGGCCTGTGTTCTGTTGGGCCTGCGGCTATGACGGGTGATAAGGTTCATGCCCGGCTGGATAAGGCCAAACTCCAATCTTTGGTGGACTCGCTATGAAAGTGCGTATTTCTGATGACGCACTGGCGCTTGCCTGCGGGGCGGATGCTGTTGCTGCGGCGTTTGAAGCTGCTGGCGCGGAAGTTGAGCGGACATCATCTTGGGGCATGCATTGGCTAGAGCCTTTGGTGGACATTGATGGCATCGGCTATGGGCCTGTGGCTGTTGAGGACGTTACGTCAATTGTCAGCGGGCAGGGCGCATCCTTGTCTATTGGCGCGATTGCAGACCACCCCTTTATTGCCCGCCAGCAACGCCTGACATTTGCCCGCGCTGGTAAAACGCGATCCTTGAGCTTGGCAGATTATGAAGCCACGGGCGGCTGGGTAGGCCTGCAGCAAGCGCGTCAATTGGGCTCAGACGCCTTTATAGACGCACTGATCGCATCTGGTTTGCGCGGGCGTGGCGGGGCGGGGTTTCCGGCTGGTGTAAAATGGCGGACAGTCGCGCACGCCAAAGCCGATCAAAAATACATCGTCTGCAATGCTGATGAGGGCGATAGCGGGACCTTTGCCGACCGGATGGTGATGGAGGGTGATCCTTTCCAACTGATTGAAGGCATGGCCATTGCCGGTTTTGCCGTGGGCGCGACCAAGGGCTATGTCTATATTCGTTCCGAATATCCGCATGCCATTCAAAAGATGCAGGCCGCTGTGCAGGCCTGCGCCCATCTTATTGCGCCCTTTGATGTTGAAATTCGTGTCGGGGCAGGGGCTTATGTGTGCGGGGAAGAAACCTCGCTTTTGAATTCGCTGGAGGGCAAGCGGGGGGAGGTGCGCGCAAAACCGCCACTTCCCGCGCTAGAGGGCCTATTTGGCAAGCCAACGGTCGTTAATAACGTTCTCACCCTCGCGACTGTGCCTTGGATTATGGCGCATGGTGCGCAGGCCTATGCCGATTATGGAATGGGCCGGTCGCGCGGGACGATGCCCATCCAGATTGCAGGCAATGTGCGTTATGGCGGGCTGTTTGAAACCGCATTCGGGATCACGCTGGGCGAATTGGTGGCGGAGATTGGCGGCGGCACAGCAACCGGGCGGCCGGTGCGTGCCGTGCAAGTAGGCGGGCCATTAGGGGCATATCACCCGCCAGGCCAGTTCGACACGCCGTTTGATTATGAGAGTTTTGCCGAGATTGACGGCCTTATTGGCCATGGCGGCTTGGTCGTTTTTGACGATAGCGTCGATATGGCAAAGCAGGCCCGGTTTGCGATGGAGTTCTGCGCGGCAGAAAGCTGCGGCAAATGCACGCCCTGTCGATTGGGCTCCACGCGTGGCCTAGAAACGCTCGACCGCATTCTTGCAGGCGAGAATATTGCTCAAAATCTCGCGCTTGTTGAAGATTTGTGCGATACAATGAAATTCGGATCGTTATGTGCGCTCGGCGGTTTTACGCCTTACCCCGTGCTCTCGGCGATCAAGCATTTTTCTGAAGATTTTGGCGAACGGTGACCGCATGACCTATCAGCCACAAAGTGATTTTGGGACACCTGCTGCCACGTCAGATGCTCAGATTACGCTGACCATTGATGGTCGGACTGTGACGGTGCCGGCAGGCACGTCCGTCATGCGCGCGGCCGCTGAGCAGGGCACGTCGATTCCAAAGCTCTGTGCAACAGATAGCCTTTCGGCCTTCGGGTCTTGTCGGCTCTGCCTTGTGGAGATTGATGGGCGTCGTGGTACGCCCGCCAGCTGCACCACGCCCGTTGAGCCCGGCATGGTTGTCCATACGCAAACGCCGCGTCTCCAAAAGCTCCGTAAAGGTGTGATGGAGCTGTACATCTCTGATCACCCGCTTGATTGCCTAACCTGTGGGGCTAATGGCGATTGCGAATTGCAAGATCAGGCGGGCGCTGTTGGCCTGCGCGAGGTGCGGTACCAGCCCGTCGAGACGCATCTTGGCCAAGCCAAAGACCAATCCAACCCCTATTTCGATTTTGATCCCTCTAAATGCATTGTGTGCTCGCGCTGTGTGCGCGCCTGTGACGAAGTGCAGGGGACCTTGGCCCTAACCGTGCAAGGCCGCGGATTTGGATCAAAGATTTCCGCAGGCATCGCCTCTGATAACTTTCTTGGGTCAGAATGCGTTTCATGCGGGGCGTGCGTTCAGGCCTGTCCTACCGCGACATTGATTGAAAAGAAGGTCGTTGAGATTGGCACGCCAGAACGTGCTGTCGTCACGACCTGTGCCTATTGTGGCGTTGGCTGCACGTTCCGTGCCGAAATGCGTGGCGAACAATTGGTGCGCATGGTCCCGTGGAAAGAGGGTAAGGCCAATCGCGGCCATAGCTGCGTTAAAGGCCGGTTTGCTTGGGGCTATGCCCAGCACCAAGAGCGCATTTTAAAGCCAATGATCCGCGGGTCCATTAGCGAACCTTGGCGGGAAGTGAGCTGGGATGACGCTTTGGCTTATGCGGCATCAGAGTTGACGCGCATCAGCAATAAATATGGCAAACAGGCATTGGGCGGCATCACCTCATCGCGCTGCACCAATGAAGAAACGTTCCTTGTTCAAAAGCTTGTCCGCGCAGGCTTTGGAAATAACAATGTGGATACCTGCGCGCGTGTTTGTCACTCGCCGACCGGATATGGCTTGAAGACAACTTTTGGCACGTCTGCCGGCACGCAAGATTTTGACAGCGTAGAAGATAGCGACGTCATTTTGGTCATTGGGGCGAACCCAACCGATGGCCACCCCGTTTTCGCCAGCCGAATGAAGCGCCGCCTGCGCAAAGGCGCAAAGCTGATTGTGATTGATCCGCGCCGAACGGATCTTGTTCGCTCTCCCCATATCGAGGCGCAACACCATTTGGCGCTTCAGCCCGGCACCAATGTGGCGGTGCTAACGGCGATGGCGCACACAATTGTGACCGAAGGCCTCGTCAACGAAGCCTTTGTCAAAGAGCGCTGTGATTGGGATGAGTATCAAGACTGGGCAAGTTTTGTCTCTGAAGCACGCAACAGTCCCGAAGCGCTGGAAGCTATAACCAAAGTGCCGGCAGCGGACTTGCGAGCAGCGGCGCGCCTTTATGCTACCGGCGGCAATGGCGCTATCTATTACGGGCTTGGCGTGACAGAGCATTCGCAAGGCTCGTCCACGGTGATGGCTATTGCCAATCTGGCAATGGCGACCGGGAATATTGGGCGTCGTGGCGTGGGCGTGAACCCGCTTAGAGGCCAAAATAATGTGCAGGGCGCGTGCGACATGGGCAGCTTTCCGCACGAACTGGCAGGCTATCGCCATATCTCGGATTCTGCCACGCGCGCGCTGTTTGAGCGGGAGTGGGGTGTCCAGCTCGATTCTGAGCCGGGTCTGCGCATTCCAAATATGCTCGACGCTGCGACTGATGGAGTGTTCAAAGCCATCTACATTCAAGGCGAAGATATTCTTCAGTCTGACCCCAACACACATCATGTTGCCTCTGGTCTCGAGGCTATGGAATGTGTCATCGTGCATGATCTGTTTCTCAACGAAACAGCAAATTATGCGCATATCTTCTTACCGGGTTCGACTTTCCTGGAGAAGAACGGCACCTTCACAAATGCCGAACGTCGCATTCAGCCCGTCCGCAAAGTGATGACGCCGCTCAATGGCTATGAAGATTGGGAAGTGACCCAGAAACTGGCTCAAGCGCTTGGGCTGGATTGGAATTATACCCATCCGTCTCAGATTATGGATGAAATCGCGCGATTAACGCCGAGTTTTGCGGGCGTCAGCTTTGATCGGCTGGATCAAGAAGGTTCGCTTCAGTGGCCAGTGAATGAAAGCGCGCCAGATGGGTCACCCATTATGCATGTCGATGGGTTCGTTCGCGGCAAGGGCAAGTTTGTCGTGACAGACTATGTGCCAACGGATGAGCGGACGGGGCCGCGCTTCCCGCTGCTGCTGACCACAGGGCGTATCTTGAGCCAGTATAATGTGGGCGCGCAGACGCGGCGGACCGATAATGTGGTTTGGCATGAAGAGGATTTGCTGGAAATCCATCCAGTTGATGCCGAAAATCGGGGGGTTAAGTCGGGGGACTGGGTCCGCCTAACAAGCCGTGCTGGCGAAACAACATTGCGTGCCACTGTAACTGAGCGGGTCGCCCCCGGTGTGGTCTATACCACCTTCCACCATCCTCTAACGCAAGCAAATGTGGTCACGACGGATTATTCAGATTGGGCGACCAATTGCCCAGAATATAAGGTAACCGCGGTGCAGATTTCGCCGTCGAACGGGCCGACAGAATGGCAAGAAAACTATGCCAAACTGCAAAGCAGTGCCCGTCGCATTGCAAAGGCTGAGGCGGCTGAATGACGTCTACGACAGACAATCTTGTTCGGATGGCGAACCAGATTGCTGCCAATTTGCAGCATGAGCCGGATGTTCCCAAAGCGGTTGCAGAGCATATTCGCCTCTTTTGGGATCCGCGGATGCGGCGACTTATTCTTGAGCCTCATGTTTCGGGCGTCTCACCCGATGTTGCGATTGCGCTCGACCAGCTTCGAGACGAGTCATGACAGCTTTTCGGGAGGTTGCAGTCCTCCGATTAACGCCTGATGACATAACGCCTGCATCACGATCTCTGCCAATCGAAGCGCCTATTGCGATTGAATATAATGGCATCAGCTATGCTGTGATGATGGCCACACCGGATCAGCTTGAAGATTTCGTAACGGGGTTTTCCTTGTCAGAAAGGATCATCGCGTCAATCGATGAGCTTGAAGACATGGACATATATGAAACTGAAAAAGGATGGATTGTCCGAGTTGCGCTGGCGCAACATAGGTTTGAGCCGATGCTGAACCGGGTTAGAGTGCGCGTATCGGAAAGCAGCTGTGGCCTGTGCGGTATGGAAAATTTGGAGCAACTGGCAACGCCCTCGCCGCCAATCGAGGCGCGGGTTGATGTTGCGCCACAGGCGCTGTTCTCCGCACTTGCATCCCTGAGAGCGCATCAGCCTTTGTCCGCAAAGACAGGCGGCGCGCATGTGGCGGCTTTTTGCGCGCCCAATGGAGAAATCCTCGACGCGCGCGAAGATGTTGGCCGCCATTGTGCGCTCGACAAGCTGATCGGGGCCTTGGCACGCGCCGGAGCATCGCCCAAGGATGGTTTTTTCCTGCTATCCTCCCGATGCAGCTATGAACTTGTTGAGAAAACAGTCATTGCGGGGTGTTCCTTGCTTGTTACCATTTCAACAGCGACAAGCTTGGCCACAGCGCGCGCGGCTGCAGCCGGTTTGCGTTTAATTGCGTTGGCGAGGCCGGATGCTATGTTGGATTTGTCCCCCTCGGTGGGCCAGTTAACTGGGGACGGCGCCGCACCATGACGCTCGTTCTCCAAGATGGTCACGGCCGCACATTTGAATATCTCCGGCTTTCTTTGACGGATGTCTGCAATTTTCGGTGCAGCTATTGCTTGCCTAATGGCTATCAGAAAAAGCTCGGAACTCCGCCCAATTTATCCGTAGATGAGATCCGCCGGCTGGTGACTGGTTTTGCCAGGCTCGGCCTGTGGAAGGTGCGTCTAACTGGCGGCGAGCCGACGCTGCGTGACGAGTTTCTCGACATCGCACGGACTGTGGCTGACATCCCGGGTATCCGCCGGCTGGCGATGACAACCAATGGCTACCGCCTTGCAGAGCGGGCAGCAGACTATGCTGCGGTGGGGATTAGCGCATTAAATGTGAGCGTGGACTCGCTTGATCCGAAACGCTTTTTGCAGATTACAGGCCATGATCGCTTGGCAGAAATACAGCTTGGGATTGAGAAGGCGCGCAAGGCGGGCATCACCTCGATCAAGCTTAATGCCGTTTTGATGCGCGATGTGAATGATGATGAGCTTGAGGGCTTTATTCACTTCGTTCAGGCACATGGCGTTGCCCTGCGTTTTATAGAAGTGATGCAGACCAACGATAATGTCGCCTTTTTTGAGCAGCATCACCTGTCTGGCCTCACAATTGCCGATCGGCTGAGCGAAATGGGCTGGCAACGCGTCCCAAGAGAGCCGGGCGCAGGCCCTGCCATCGTCTATTCTCAGCCCGGCCTGCCAGGCGAAATTGGTATTATTGCACCCTATTCAAAAGACTTTTGTTCGAGTTGTAATCGGCTGCGCGTTTCAGCAACTGGAAAGTTCCACCTCTGCCTGTTTAGCGATCATGGCATTGATCTACGCCCACTTTTGCAAACTGATGCGCAGGAAGATTTGCTGGTGGAAAGGATCATCAACTTAACTGGACAAAAAGCGCCGACGCACCGGCTTCATGAGGGCAATAGTGGCGGGACTGCCCATTTTGCGTCCATTGGGGGGTAGGGTGAGCATCAATTGCCTCCATGTTGAACTGTGCGGTTGTCTTGCCGATCCCTATGGGCGCCGGGTGGAGCTGCAATGGACTGAAGCGGGAAAGCCTGTGCGCAATCTGATTGCGGACCTGTTGGCCGCCAATCCTGATCTTGTTGGCGCGATAAATGGTCGCACTGTGCGCGTCTGTATCAATGAAACGCTTGTCTCAGAGGACAGCCTTGTCCGCATTGGAGATGAGGTTGCATTGTTCCCGCCCGTATCTGGTGGCTAAGCATGCCTGTTGAATTGGTATCATCTGCGTTCGACCCAGCTGCACTATTAGGGGCATTTACGGCGCGCGCCGAAGGGGCAGGCGGCGTGGTGAGTTTTACGGGCCATGCCCGAGGGACAAATCGTGCGGGCGACCCCATTGATGCGCTGGTTCTCGAAACCTATCGCGGCATGACCCAAGCCTCGATGGAAAAGATTGTGCAGGACGCTTATGCCCGCTTTCCCATCACGCACGCGCATGTTGTGCACCGCTATGGCCGTATAACGCCCGGTGAGGCCATTGTTTTTGTGGCAGCAGCTTCTGCTCATCGCCGTGCGGCATTTGACGCTGCTGATTATATGATGGATCGCCTAAAGACGGAGGCCATTTTCTGGAAGCAGGAAGTTGGGCCAAAAGGAAATTGCTGGATAGAGCCAACTGAGGCTGACCATTTAGATGTTGCCCGTTGGGCCACAAAGCAGGACGATGCCAATGCCCGGAATTGATGAAAGCCGAACCTTTTACCCGTTGAATATTGCGGTGCTCACTGTGTCTGACACGCGCACGGTAGAGACGGATAGCTCGGGCGCGCTGCTGGCGGACCGTCTGACACAGGCGGGTCATCACCTTGCGGATCGCGCGATTGTGACGGACTCGGTTGCGGCGATCCAAGAAAAAATACGCGGCTGGATTGCAGATCCTGCGGTAGACATTGTCATCAGCACAGGGGGCACAGGCTTTGCCCCGCGTGATGTGACTCCAGAGGCTGTAATGCCGCTGCTGACGCGGGTGATGGACGGGTTCAGCGTTGTCTTCCACCAAGCCAGCATGACGACCATTGGCGTTTCCACGCTGCAATCGCGGGCCTTTGCGGGGCAGGCGGGGGACACGTTCATCTTCTGTGTGCCCGGCTCCACAGGGGCCTGTCGTGATGCCTGGGATCTGGTTTTGGGGCTGGAATTTGATAGTCGGTATCGTCCATGCTCCATTGCGGGGCAACTTCCGCGCCTGCGGGACGTGTGCGCATGAGCAAGTTGACGCATATTGATGATCAGGGCCGTGCGCGCATGGTGGATGTGGGGGATAAAGCCGCAACGCGCCGCCGTGCCGAAGCGCGCTGCCTGTTGCGGTGTGCGCCGGATACGCTCAATGCGGTACGATCAGGCACAACGCCAAAGGGCAATGTCATCACCACGGCAGAGCTCGCAGGCGTTATGGCCGCCAAGCGCACGGCTGATTTAATTCCGCTCTGCCATCCGCTGGCCCTCTCGCATGTTTCGGTCACAATTGCGCTCGACGATGCGGTCCCGGGCTTCGCGGTACACGCCGAAGTCAGCACCACTGGGCAAACCGGGATCGAAATGGAAGCGCTGACGGCTGTGACTGTGGCCGCGCTGACCTTGTTTGATATGCTCAAAGCCATTGATAAGACGATGGTAATTGATGGTGCGCGTGTCACGGCCAAGTCTGGAGGCCGATCTGGCGATTGGACCCAGCCATGATTTCCTTTGATGACGCTCTTAACCTCATTGAGGCCCATGTTGCGCCCCTCGGCACTGAAGTTGTTGATCTTGGAGAGGCCTCTGGGCGCGTTTTAGCAGAGGGACTTAAAGCACGTATGGCTTCACCTCGCCATGCCGTGGCGGCGATGGATGGCTATGCGGTCTTGGATAGCGCGACGCGGCCTGGCGCGCCTTTGCGCCTCATTGGGGAGAGCCGCGCGGGGGCAGGCTTTTCTGGCTCTGTTTCTGCTGGTGAGGCTGTGCGGATTTTCACTGGTGCGCCCATGCCTGATGGCGCTGATCGGTGCATCATGCAGGAATATGCCACGCGTGATGGGGACTATGTAAAATTTGCAGCGGGCTACGGCCCCGGCTGGAATGTGCGCAAGGCGGGCAGCGATTTTCAATCGGGCGCGCTTTTGCTTGAGGCCGGACGCGTTTTGACGCCGCGGGCGATGATCGCAGCTGCCGCGGCAGATGTCGCGCGCATCACCGTCGCGAAACGGCCGCGTGTCGCAATCATTGGTACCGGAGATGAGCTTGCGCCTCCCGGATCTGCTTATCTGGGCGTGGACAAGATTCCCGAGAGCGTTACCTTTGGCGTTGCCGCAATGTTTGAAAATGCCGGGGCACACTGTGTTGGGCAAAGCGTTGGGCTTGATGATCTCCCTGCATTGGAAGCAGCGGCGCGCGCCGCCTTGGACAGTGCAGACCTTGTTGTTGTTACTGGCGGGGCCTCTGTGGGCGATCGCGATTTTGCAAAGCCCATGTTTGCAGCACATGGGCTGGACCTGCTCTTTGCCAAGGTCGCCATAAAGCCGGGAAAACCTGTTTGGGCTGGGCGTGCAGGTGGAACATGGGTTCTTGGCCTGCCGGGCAATCCGACATCGGCAATGGTGACAGCGCGGCTCTTTTTGCTGCCATTATTGGCCCGGTTGCAGGGCCGGTCTGGCGCGCACGCCTTGAGCTGGCGTCAATTGCCTCTGGCGGCGCCTTTGCCTGCAACGGGCGATCGGGAGAGTTTTGCGCGCGCGCGTTGGGCGGAGGCGGGGATTGCCCCGCTCAGCAATCAAGATAGCGGCGCACAACACGCGCTGGTTGACGCTGATTGGCTCATCCGTTGCCCCGCAGGCCAAGCCGCGCGTGCGGCGGGAGAAACTGTTAGCTGCATCGCGTTTTGAGATGCTGTTCAGCGCGCGCCAATGCCTCTAAATCATTGATGTTGGTAAACGGATCAGGCGTTTCCTCCCAAAGCACTTCTGCCATGCCTATGTCGCGCGCATAGCGCCACATGGATTGCCCGCCCTGTTTGATCCATTGGTCTAAAGGGGCTGGATCCGTGCGCCAAAGAGCCGCCATTGGATGCACTCTGCCGTGGCTCAAGGGCATGGATACGCCATTTTCTGCCAAAACGGCTGAGAGCCGCGGGATAAGATCATCAGGCAGAAATGGCAGGTCACAGCCAATCAGCAGAACAGTTTCTCTATCCGTGCGATGGGCTTCGTGCAGTGCGCTAGCAAGGGCGCTTATGGGCCCAATGTCGACATAAGGATCACGGAGGAGGGGAAGGCCGGTGCCCCAATCCCCATCACAGTCGCGAATGGCAAGGGCTATGGCGTCAGTTTTCTGCCTTGCCCACAGGATCATGCGGTCAATAAGCCGTTGCCCGTCCAAAACTCTTTCAGGTTTTGCTCCGCCAATGCGTGACCCGTCTCCACCGGCAGCGATAACAATGAGAGGCGTGTCACAGGCCAAGTAATTTTATCCCAGCAATAACAAGGACCAGCGATAACAGCCGAAGAATGGCGACCTTGGGCAAGCGTGTAGCACTAAGCCAACTGCCAGCAAAACCGCCGATGACGACAGCTAGAATGTAAAAGGGTGTTGCTGGTGGAAGTGCGGACAGCCGCGCGCCTTGCCCAATCAGGCCTGCTGCACTGTTACAAAAAATAAAGGCAGCACTTACCCCCGCAACCGTCCGCGCCTCGGCCCAGCGCATTAAAACAAGCAGGGGGCTTAGAAAAATGCCGCCGCCAGTGCCAGTTAAGCCAGCAATCAGGCCTAGAACACCGCCGGTTGGTAGCGCCTTTGCAAGACTTGGTGGCGATACGCTGTACGACGCCAGCTTTGGTCTAAAGGCAAGAGCTGCTGCCGATGCCAATAAGACAAGCCCTAGCGCGCGACGATGCCATGTGCTGCCAAGGTCGATAGATCCGCCAAGATAGGCCATTGGGATGGCCGCAAGGCCGAACATTAAGAATAATTTGAAATCAAAGGCACCCGTGCGTCGAAATTGTATGAAGGCAATGGCGGAAACGAAGAGGTTGAGCGCAAGCGCCAGAGGGCGCATTTGCTCTGGTGCAAAACCAGCCAGCGCCATGAGTGCAAGATAAGCAGATGCGCCACCATGGCCAACGGCAGAATACATCGCGGCGGCGCCAAAAAGTAACACACTAAAAAAGACTGGATCGATCATCGCAGAGTGACTTTGATTGCATTAACGGAGGCCGTGGCCCGTGGTGCTAAGCCAGCCAGGGTGGGCGCTGCAAGCCAATTCAAACGGGGCGTAAAATCTGCTTTTGGGGAAGTTAGGATCAGTCCGCTTGTCAGGTCGATTTGGTCGGTCAGGAAATACGCGCCCGACAGGGCAGTGATGGTTAACTTTCAACAATTACGCTTCTTAAGCTGAAATGGGTAACCAAGCGCTGCACGCCGGGCAGAGCGGCCAAAACCTCTCTGTGAACGCGTTCAAAGCTATCTGTCTCTGGAACTTCTGCTTTGAGCAAATAGTCATATTCGCCACTCATCAGATTGGCCTGCGTAACCAAGGGCTCTTCTCTTAAGGCGGCCTCAAATTGCTCCATAGTGTCGCGCCGCTGATCAACCAATGTCACCGAGATAAAGACAGTTGTTGGATTGCCGCGCGCCTGCGGGGAAAGGCGCGCGCCATATCCTAAAATTATGCCGGCATCTTCCAATTGCTTGATGCGGCGATGCGCAGCCGATGCAGACAAGCCGACCTTCTGACCAACTCTTTCGCTTGTAAGTGTCGAGTCGGCCATAAGGGCAGCCAGAATTCGTCTATCAATGGCGTCAATATGCATGATTATCCCGTTTATTTGAGAATAACTGTAAAATATTAGCGATATGAATCAAATAAGCGAGGAATTTTGCACGCACTTCCTAACGATACTATCGTAATCTTCCCGACAGAAATTGACCGCGGAGGCGAGGATGAGGATCGGGGTTCCCAAGGAAATCAAAGTGCACGAATATCGTGTTGGCCTGACACCGGCAGCGGTTGCTGACCTCACGGCAACGGGACATGATGTCTTTGTCGAGAGTGGCGCTGGCCTTGGCATCGATTTTGACGATGCAAGCTACAAAGCTGCTGGCGCGACCATATTGGCCAGTGCTGCTGAGATATTCAAAGCGGCTGACTTGATTGTCAAAGTGAAGGAACCTCAGCCCCCAGAAATTGACTTGCTTGAGGCGCATCATACGCTGTTCACCTATCTCCATCTTGCGGCAGACAGGGCGCAGGCCCTTGGTTTAATGCGGTCTGGCGCGACGTGCATTGCGTATGAGACTGTCACAGATGCAAATCGTGGCTTGCCGTTGCTCAAGCCAATGTCTGAGGTTGCGGGCCGCATGTCCGTGCAAGTTGGCGCGCATTATTTGGAAAAGGAGCAAGGGGGCCGTGGGGTCTTATTGGGGGGCGTGCCCGGAGTTGCCCCGGCAAAAGTGGTCATTTTAGGCGCTGGGGTGTCCGGGCTTAATGCGGCGCAAATGGCCGTTGGCTTGCGCGCCGACGTAACCATCTATGACATTAACAATGATCGGTTGGCCCAGTTAGACGCGCAATTTGGCAGCGCGATCAAGACCGCTTATGCTTCTAAGGCAAGCATTGCAGAGGCAGTTGCGAGTGCTGATGTGGTGATTGGTGCAGTTCTTGTCCCAGGGGCCGCTGCGCCCAAGCTTATCACGCGCGAAATGCTAAAGACGATGAGCCGGGGTGCCGTTCTTGTCGATATCGCAATTGACCAAGGGGGGTGTTTTGAAACCAGCCGCGCCACCACTCATGCTGACCCCGTCTTTGAGGAAGAGGGCATCCTCCATTATTGCGTCGCAAACATGCCCGGCGCCGTAGCCCGAACGTCTGCTCTGGCGCTTAACAATGCAACGCTGCCTTTTGTTCAGCGCATTGCCAATTTAGGGCCGGTCCGCGCCATGGCAGAAGACCCGCATTTGGCAGCCGGGCTTAACGTCGCCAATGGAGCAATTAAGCATTCAGCAGTTGCTGCGGCATTAGGCTTGCCTTGTGACGCTTAAAACCCCGCCATGTCATTGGTCTAATTGCTAAAAAACTTGCCGCATGGCGTCGCTGTGCGTGTGCGCACCGTGTTTTCACGATGCAAGTGCCGCACACACCATGTCGCGCAAAGGCAAGCGCGCTTGCAGGCGGACAGCCAGCATGGCCGTGCCACTGACCTTGCGTTGCACGAAGAGCGTGTCGGTTGGCGGAATGTGCCATGCCGCGCGGTCTGCTGCGATGCGCTCTCCATGGTAACGCACGGGTTCAATAAAGCTTCGATCTGCAAAATCGAACAATCCGGGCTTGCCGAGGTGGACAAGAAGCGCTTCCATAATGGCCTCCATGGACGCCCGGTGCCGTTCCAATAAGCGAGGCGTTAGGAACCCAATAGATAATAGAGCCTCAGTTAGAGCCTGCCTGTCTTCCGCCAGCCCTGCCTCCATCATCGCGCGATAGGCCGAGATTGTACCCTGCGGGACCGGGCGAGCGGCTCCGAAATCGAGAAGCACAATTCGGCCCGTGTCCGGTTGCCACCGGAAATTAGCGAAATTCGGGTCAGTTTGCATATGGCCGAATTCAAACAGCTCACGCAAAACCAGGCCAAGCAGCGCCTTCACGGCGGCATTTTGTGTCTCTTGGGGAGCCTCTTGCAGCGTTTCGATCGGGCGGGCGGAAATGAAATCCATCGCCAGCACCCGTTCGGTTGACAGGGCTTCTACTGGTTCTGGAATGAGGAATGCTGGGTCGTCTCCAATCAGGCGTCGATAATGCCGCATCTGGCCAGCTTCGCGCACATAATCTGCCTCTTCGTGGAGTTGTCGTTTCGCCTCGGCCAATAATGGATTGATATCCAATCCATCCGGCAGAAGGCCTGACATCCGCAAAAGGCTAGCGACATTATCAACATCAGCATCAATGCTGGCGGCAATGCCCGGATACTGAACTTTAATTGCCAGCACGCGGCCATCGGGGAGAGTGGCACGATGCACTTGACCGATAGAGGCAGCTGCAATTGGCGTTGCTTCAAACAGCGCAAAGCGCGTGCGCCAATTCGGGCCCCATTCCTGCGTTAAAACGCCATTCAGCTGGCTGGGCGGCATGAAATGGGCCGAATCTCGCAATCGGGCGAGAATGGCCGTCAGCTCAGCTGGCAGAATGTCGCCAGCGTCCAGTGAAATCATTTGCCCCAGCTTCATCGCCGCGCCGCGCAATCTGGAAAGCTGGTCTGTCACGCGGCGGGCATTTGCTGGAGTGAGCAGCATATCAGATAGGCGTGGCCGTTCCCCACTTGCTAATCGGCGCGCACCTTCGGCCAGCATGCCACTCGCAATGCCACCGGCAAGCTGCCCGAATGAAGCCATCCGGGAAAATCGTGCTGCAGGAACTTTTTTGTACCGAGGGTCTGCCATTCAATATCTCTCTGCCATTTTTCAGCTGGCCTTCGGCGGGGCTTAAAAATGGCACGAAGGATGGCTTCCGCTTTGACATGCTCGCCGTCAGACGCATAGCTAACCAGAGGACTATGGTGCTGCGTAAAATGTCCCAACCCGCAGGCATGCCTGGGGGTTGGCTGCAGGCACGAAAACCAAACGCGACGATATTTGGGGAATCTGCTGCACAGTGGCGGAGAAAATGGTGGACGCACTAGGGCTCGAACCTAGGACCCGCTGATTAAGAGTCAGCTGCTCTACCAACTGAGCTATGCGTCCACATCGCCGTGAAAATCTGCCGCGGAAGCGACAATCTCGTTTGCGAGGCCGGGCCATTAGCAGTGGCTTTCGGGCAATGCAATGCCCTAATTATTGGTTTTTCAAAGTCCTCGCTGAACGCGGTTATGTCTATCGATCGACATAAGCACGCCTAAGCACAGCATGACGGTAAGCATGGCGGTGCCCCCATGCGAAACTAAGGGAAGCGGAATGCCCACCACAGGGGCAAAGCCCATGACCATCAGCAGATTGATTGTGACGTAATAAAAAATGGTCATGGACAAGCCAGCGGCTGTCAAACGGCCAAAGCGGCTATTGGCGCGGTTGGCGACATTTAGGCCCCAACGGCCAATCAGAACAAAAGCAATGATGACCGCAAGCCCGCCGACAAGTCCCCATTCTTCAGCCATGGTGGCGAAGACAAAATCGGTGTGGCCTTCTGGCAGATAATCGAGATGGCTCTGCGTCCCATTGAGGAAGCCTTTCCCGAACAGACCGCCAGAGCCAATAGCGATTTTGGACTGAGTGATATGATAGCCGGCGCCCAGTGCGTCTGCTTCAGGGTTGAGGAAGATCAGTACACGCTTCTTCTGATATTCATGCAGCAAGCTATAGATCACCGGCAAAGCGGCTGCGCCAATGACGCCCGCGCCAATGAAGAGGCGTAGCGGAATGCCAGCAAGGAACATGATGGTCAGCCCGCCTATGGCAATCATCGAGGCCGTGCCCAAATCTGGTTGAATAAGCACCAATAAAAAGGGAAGGCCGAGCAACACCAAGGGTGGCCAGATTGCCGTCCATTTTCGGATTTCGCCCGCGGGAAGCATGGCATAAAAGCGCGCTGTTGCCAGCACAATCATGAGCTTCATCAACTCAGACGGCTGAAGACGAATAAAGCCTAAATCAAGCCACCGCTGGCTGCCGCCGCCAATAGCACCAATACGCTCCACGCCGATTAGCAAGACCAGAACAATGAAATATCCGGGCAGGGCAAGTCGCGCATAAGTCGTTTCGGGAATACGCGCCATAATCATCGCCATGATCAGAAAGATGCTAAAGCGCACAACGTGGCTGGTTGCCCAAGGGGTCACTGAGCCGCCTGCCGCCGAATAGAGCACAATGGCGCCAAAGGCCGCCACGCCAATCAGTAAGGCCAATAGGCGCCACGGCAATTGCCGCAGGGCTTTTGGGATGACACTGCCGCTCATGGCTGTGGCGTTCCCGTGGGTGGATTAGCTGTGGTGGGCCGCAGTGAAGCTGGCGAGGCGGGGTTCGTTGCAGTTTCCGGCTCTGGCGCGGCGGCGGCATCGCGGTTGACGGGTGCAGGTGTGGCGGCGCCTTCTTGAGTGGATTGGCGCACCTCTGCATCGTCCACACTGCCTTGCGCGCCAGCTTTTGCGGCTTCGCTGCTATTGCCTGCAGATTTCCAGGCAGCAGCCTTGCGTGCCATGCGTGTGTTGACGTCGCCCCCCCAATTGGTCTCGAGCGCAGTCAGCTCTTCCATCGCGCGGGCTGGATCAAATAAGTAAGTCATCATACTTTTTGCCACAGGCGCTGCGGCTCTTGCACCACCCATGCCATGTTCGATGACCACGGCGCCTGCATAACGCGGGGCTTCAACAGGCGTGAAAAAGACAAACAGCCCATGGTCGCGATACTTCCATGCACCAGATTGGCCGCGCTGCGCGCCAGCAATTTTGCGCACCTGTGCAGTGCCCGTTTTGCCCGCCATGCGAATGTCGGGGAGGGGCAGGCGGCTGGCGACGGCGGTGCCGTCCCCATTGACAACTAGGTCCATGCCGTCACGCACTACGGCCAGATGTTCCGCTGGAATATCGAGCGGACGGGCAGGCTTTTGCTGTCCCGCGATCAGATAGGGCTCAAGATGTTTGCCAGAGGCAATGCGCGCTGCAAGGACAGCGAGCTGCAGCGGGCTTGCCTGCACATAGCCTTGGCCGATGGTGGCGTTCAATGTGTCTGATTGAGACCAAGGTTTTTCAAACTTCCGCATTTTCCATGCGCTATCTGGCACCGTGCCGTACCGCTGCGAGGGCATGGGCAAATCAAATTCCTGACCCATGCCCAGCAGTCGGGCAATAGCAGCAATACGGTCATATCCGATGCGTCGACCCATGGCATAGAAATAGGTATTGCAGCTCTTCATCAAGGCGTGCCGCATCGTCATTGGGCCATGTCGGCCAAGGCAGCGGAAGGTGCGATTGCCCAACCTATAGCCCCCATTGCATACAACAACTTCTTCCGGATCTACCCCAGCTTGCAGTAATGCAAGCGCTGCTGCTGGCTTAACTGTGGATCCTGGCGGATAAAGACCCTGCATCGCCTTATTGAGCATGGGTATATGATCATCTTCTTGCAGCATTTTCCATTCAAGGCGGCCAATGCCATCAGAAAAGCTGTTGGGATCAAAAGCGGGCATTGAGGCGAGGGCCAATATGCCACCCGTCTGGCAATCCAGCACAACGGCAGAGCCAGACTCAAGTCCAAGGCGTCTTCCTGCAAAGTCTTGCAATCCGGCGTCTATGGTCAGCTTTACAGTCTTGCCTGGCACGTCAGGTCGAGTTGCCAAATCCCGCACCAGTTTTCCCCGCGCGGTAACTTCTGTACGCTTTGCCCCCGGGGAACCGCGCAACACGGCTTCTTGTGTTTTCTCAAGGCCCGCTTTGCCGATTTCAAACCCCGGTGTGATCAACAGGGGGTCGCGGTTGGTTTCATAATCTTTGGCAGAGGCCGCGCCGACATAGCCCACCAGATGTGCAACACTTGCCCCTTCCGGGTAAAAGCGCGTGAAATACTCGCTTGGGGCAACGCCCGGCATGTCAGGCGTTCGCAGGCTGACAGCGGCAAATGTTTCCCAATCAACATTCTCAGCAACCGGAACAGGTTGAAAGCCATAGGCTTTTTTAAGATCTGCGTGGACGCGTGCGACGTCTTCTGGCGTCAAGCGCATGATTTGCTGCAACTGGCCAATCACAGCCTCTTTATCGATCAGCCGGTCCGGAATTAGATCGACGCGAAACGCAGTTTTGTTGAGCGCAATTGGCCGGCCTTTGCGATCCACAATCCATCCACGTCGCGGTGGCAAAATCTGCAAATTGACTCGGTTGCTCTCGGCAAGCAGTGAATATTTCTCATTCTCGGCAACGGCCAGCCACCCCATTCGCGCGGCAAGCAAAGTGCCAATGCCAATTTGTGTGGCACCGAGAAAAAAAGCGCGGCGGGAAAAGGTGAAGCTTTGCTGCGCCTCTGTCATATGGCGGTTGCTGCCCAACAGCCACTTCATAGCCGCCACCGCCATTGATCAAGCCATGCACACGCCCGCACAGCGAGCGGAAAGGCAAGGACGGACACTAAAATTTGAGGCAGGATCACAATGACAGGCGTGGCACCGCCTGCCGAATTGGCAATGCCCACTCCGGCCAGCAGCACAATGGCAATTAATGTGCCTGCGATAATCCAGTCTTGTCGATAGTCTCGCCACATCATCCAGCGATCAAAAATATCTAAAATAAGAAACACGGATGTCCATAGCAGCATGGCGGATCCCATGGGCTGCCCGCTGAACAGATCATCAAAAAATCCGAAGAGCAAGGGGACCCAGCTGGGCCATAAATCGCGCACCAAAGTACGCCAGGCCAATAGCATCAATAGCCCCAGTGGCGGTAAAAATGGGTAAGTGGCAATATTAGGCGGAAGGGCAGTCAGCGAGCCGAGCAGAACTGAGATGGCAGGAATGCCAATCAGCGCCCAGGGTGCCGACTTGCGGTTGAGCCGGGGCTCATATCCGCGCGCCATTAGCGTTTTCCTTCAGTGGTAAAGGCGGACGGCGCCTCTGGGGCTGGGGCCTGAAAAACCGGCTCGACGATCACATAGTCAGCCCGATTGGGATCAGCCATTGGCCGAGCCAATGTTCCTTCTCGGCTCGAATTCAGCGCCTGTGCCACAGGAATGTTGGGCCGATAAATGCCCCCTGAACCAGACGTGATAAACACATCCCCCGCCCGGAAAGGGCTGCTCCCACCAGATAAAGGACGCAGCGTCAGTCGGCCATCCCCATTGCCAATGGCCAAAGCCGGGGTGCCATCACTTGCCCGTTTAACGGGCGTAACATTGGCTGCATCCACAATCAGCAAAACCCGAGCGGATTGACGGCCAACGGCAACAATTCTGCCAACTAGGCCTTCTGGGCCAACAACGGGTTGGCCATTGGCAATGCCTTGAGTCGATCCCGCAGCCAGAGTTGCATAACGTCGGCTGCTGGCCCCTGTGGAACTAACTAAGCGCGCAGCAGCAATAGGGGCGTAATCTTTGTCAACAATGCCCAGGAGTGCCTTCAGGCGCTGATTTTCCGCGCGAAGGGCCGTTGCTTCTACCCCTTGGCGTTGCGCGGCTGCCAAGTCGCGCGATAATGCGGCGTTCTTGCTACCCGCATGAATATAGCCGCTAATCTCTTCTGTTGCCTCAGCAAAGCGCAATGTGAGGTCTCGACCTAAGCCTGAAGCTGGGGCTGCAATGTCGGATGCAAGGGATTGCAAGGCATTATGCCCTTGCGGATCAAAACGCGCCGTCAGAACAAGCAAAAGCGCCGCTGCCAAGCCCGAAAGGGCAATGACATAAGACGCAAAAATGCTGAACTGGGCCCGGCGCGAAAATCCGGGGCGCCGGGGGGAGGGCGGCGCCATACTCGGCGTCTCCTTAGGCTGTCAGTAGAACGCCGCGGAAGGCCGGGTCTTCGAGCGCGCGGCCCGTTCCCAGCGCAACGCAGGTCAACGGATCTTCTGCCACGGTCACTGGGAGGCCGGTTTCATCACGCAAAACCTCGTCCAGACCTTGTAACAGCGCCCCACCACCAGTCAGCACAATACCTTGATCGACAATATCTGCCGCCAGTTCTGGCGCCGTGTTTTCCAGCGCAATCCGCACGCCTTCCACAATTGTGCCGACGGGTTCTGACAAGGCTTCAGCAATCTGGCCCTGGTTGATCGTGATTTCCTTGGGCACGCCATTCACAAGATCGCGGCCCTTAATATGGATCGTCTTGCCAATGCCGTCAGCAGGCGGGCGGGCAACGCCCACTTCTTGCTTGATGCGTTCTGCCGTGGATTCCCCGATCAGCAGGTTATGGTTGCGGCGGACATAAGAGACGATGGCTTCGTCCATCTTATCCCCGCCCACGCGGACCGAGGTGGTATAGGCTAAGCCACGCAGTGACAGCACCGCGACTTCGGTCGTGCCGCCACCAATATCGACGACCATGGAGCCCACGGGTTCGGTGACGGGCATGTCAGCGCCAATGGCTGCTGCCATGGGCTCAAGAATCAAATGGACTTGGCTGGCGCCAGCGTTGGAAGCTGCATCCCGGATGGCGCGGCGTTCCACAGAGGTTGAGCCTGACGGCACGCAAATCACAATTTCTGGGAAGCGCATGAAGTTGCGCTGACCATGCACCTTGTGAATGAAGTGCTTAATCATGGCTTCGGCCACTTCAATGTCGGCGATCACGCCGTCCCGCAAGGGGCGAATGGCTTCGATATTGCCGGGCGTTTTGCCCATCATCAGCTTGGCGTCGTCACCGACAGCCTTCACCTTCTTGACGCCATTAATGGTTTCAATAGCAACCACTGAGGGTTCGTTAAGGACGATGCCGCGGCCGCGCACATAGACGATCGTGTTCGCGGTGCCGAGGTCGATTGACATGTCCTGGGACATCATCTTGAACAGGCGGGAAAACAACATTTGGCTCTGAATCCTGTTAGCTAGGCCGGTCACGGGGCCGGGTCTCGGGCCTTTACCCGACAACCCACAAGAAAGTCGACTAATTGTCTCCCCGGCAGGTCGCGGAATTGCCTGCGATGCTGTAGAGCGCACTGCATGTCAATACGCCGTCTGCCAGAACATCTTGTCAACCGGATTGCGGCGGGGGAAGTCGTCGAACGCCCAGCCAGCGCACTCAAGGAGTTGGTCGAAAACGCGATCGACGCAGGGGCAACCCGAATCGATGTGCGCTTGTCCAATGGCGGGACAGATTTGATTGACGTCGTCGATGATGGTTGCGGCATGACTGCGCCAGAGATGGCGCTAGCGTTAGAACGCCACGCAACTTCCAAACTCCCCAATGATGATATTGAGAATGTCGCGACCATGGGCTTTCGTGGAGAAGCCCTGCCCAGCATTGCGAGTGTTGCGCGGTTAACACTGGAGAGCCGGGTGCGCGGTGCCGATGGCTGGCGTCGCGTGGTCGATAATGGCCGAATGGTGGAAGAAGGGCCCGCAGCTTTGCCGCCGGGCACGCGCATTCGCGTTGAATCCTTATTTTCTCAAGTGCCCGCGCGGCGGAAGTTTTTGCGTTCCCCAAGGTCGGAATATGCAGCGGCCTTAGATGTCGTGAAGCGGCTCGCTATGGCGCGGCCAGATATTGGCTTTTCGCTGGATCATGATGGGCGGCGAGCCATGTCAGTTCCACCCGGCCAATCGCGGCCCGAACGTGTGGCGGCGCTGACGGATAAGGACTTGGCAGACAATAGCGTTGCCGTCGATCTGGTGCGTGAGTCCTATGTTTTGGGCGGAGTTGCAGGCATCCCGACGTTCAACCGAGGCGTAGCCGACCATCAATATCTGTTCGTGAATGGCCGACCTGTGAAAGACCGGCTGCTCATTGGTGCAGTGCGCGGGGCCTATGCGGATTTCTTGGCGCGCGACCGGCACCCTGTCGTGGCGCTTTTCCTTGATTTGCCACCGACTGAGGTGGATGTGAACGTCCACCCCGCAAAAACGGAAGTGCGCTTTCGTGACCCCGCCTTAGTACGCGGAATGATTGTCTCGGGGTTGCGACGGGCTTTGGAAGAGGCAGGGCATCGCAGCGCCCAGCCCGTTGCGATGAATACGCAGGCGCTGTGGCAGGCTGAGCCGGTCGCACCGTCAGGCGCTCTCCCAGGTGGCGCATCGCCAAGTTTTTGGACACAGACCAGCCTTGCCGATCGACGACCAAATTTTAACCCGCCGCCCGCTGCACGCGCCGAGCCAGCTTTTGCGCCGCCGCCAGAAACCAGGAGCTATCCTTTGGGTGTGGCACGCGGGCAAGTGGCTAAAACCTATATTGTTGCCGAAGCTGAAGACGGGTTGGTGATTGTGGATCAACACGCGGCGCATGAGCGCTTGGTGTTAGAGCGCATGCGCCGCGCGTTGGACGGGGGCAAAGTCGCCGCGCAAGCGCTGCTGTTGCCCGAAGTGGTTGAATTGGATGAGCCTGCCTGTGATCGGCTGGAGGCACGTTTGGAGGAATTGGCTGAGCTGGGGCTGGATCTAGAACGCTTCGGCCCCAATGCGGTGCTTGTGCGCGCCATGCCGGCCTTGCTGGGCAATGGTGATGTGAAGGGACTTGTAGCTGATTTGGCCGATGAATTGGCGGCCTATGATCAGGCGCTATCGCTGAAGGAAAAGCTTGATGCTGTGGCTGGAACTATGGCGTGCCACGGCTCGGTCCGCGCGGGGCGTGTGCTCTCTGTCGCTGAAATGAACGCGCTGCTGCGCGAAATGGAGGTTACGCCCCATTCAGGGCAATGCAACCATGGTCGCCCGACATGGATCAAGCTGGCGCACGGCGATATCGAAAAGCTATTTGGACGGAAATAGCAGCGCTTAGGCGGCCTTTTTCATCTCCATGCGTTCCCAAATTTCACACAAAGCTGATGTGAGGTCAGTCATCATCGCTTCGGTATGGTTGGGCCCGGGCGTGAAACGCAGCCGCTCTGTCCCACGCGGGACAGTGGGGAAATTGATTGGCTGCACGTAAACGCCATATTCAGCAAGCAGAATGTCGCTGATCCGCTTTGCCTTTACGGGGTCACCAATCATCAGCGGCACAATGTGCGTGACGCTGGGCATGACGGGAAGGCCAGCATCTGCAAAGCTTTTCTTTAGAAAGGCGGCCGCTGCGTGCTGGGCATCGCGTTCTTCTGAGGACGCCTTCAAATGGCGCACGCTGGCGAGGACGCCAGCAACCAGAACGGGGGACAGCGACGTGGTGAAAATAAAGCCGGGTGCGTAAGACCGGATGACGTCCACAATGACTTGATCCGCGGCAATATAACCGCCCATTACGCCAAAGGCTTTGCCCAGAGTTCCTTCGATGATGGTCACCCGATTGGCAACTTCATCACGATCAGAAATGCCGCCGCCGCGCGGGCCATACATGCCAACAGCATGCACTTCGTCGCAATAGGTGATCGCGTTATATTTGTCTGCAAGATCACAAATTTCGGCAATTGGAGCGACATCGCCATCCATGGAATAGACGCTCTCAAACGCGATTAGCTTTGGTGCAGACGGATCTTCCGCCTCCAGAAGCTCTTCGAGATGGGCGAGGTCATTATGGCGCCAAACGCGCTTATCGCAGCCAGAATTACGGATCCCAGCAATCATCGATGCATGGTTCAATTCGTCGGAAAAGATGATGCAACCCGGCAAGATCTTGCCCAACGTCGAGAGTGTGGCTTCGTTTGAGATATAGCCTGACGTGAAAAGCAGGGCTGCTTCTTTACCGTGAAGATCCGCCAATTCTGCTTCTAGATCGACGTGATAATGCGTGTTGCCGCCAATATTACGTGTGCCGCCAGATCCTGCGCCAACATCGTGCAGCGCTTCTTCCATTGCGGCAATCACCTTGGGGTGCTGGCCCATGCCAAGATAATCATTGGAGCACCAAACGGTGATTGGTTTGGGGCCGTTGTGCCCCGCAAAGCAGCGCGCATTCGGGAAGGCGCCCTTGTTGCGCAGAATGTCAATAAACACGCGGTAGCGGCCTTCTTCGTGAAGACGGTCAATCGCGGCATTGAAAACTTTACTATAGTCCACGGGCAAATCCTGCGCACGAATTTCAGCGCCACATAAGCGCTTGGTTTGGAACTTTCCAGCGCGAACGTTTCGCAAAAATGGCAAACAAAGCCAAGATCGCTTTAGTTTATATTCGGGGCGTCAATCAGCTTGGGGGTTTGCGTTGATCGCAGGGGCACAGCGGCGCTGGTGAGCCTTGCAAGCAATTTGCCATCGGCATCGCGCAAATCTGCCTCAAGGAAGCAGGAAGATCGTCCCATTTTGAGGCAACGACCTTCCCCATAAAGCAAGCCGGGATAGGCAGGCGCGAGGAAACTGGTTTTCACTTCCAGCGAGGCAATAAATCCGGGCTCGCCAAGGGCAATAATGCCGGCATAGGCTGCGCAATCATCAAGCATTGCTGTCACAATTCCGCCCTGAATTGTGCCGCGTGGGTTCGTTAAACTCTCGCCCGGCTCAAAAGACATCCGAACGCTTTGGGCCTCTACATCAACGGCCAATACCTGCATATTGAACAAGCGGCCTGTTGGCGGTTGGCGCGCGTTAAAGCGTTCCAATAATTGTTCGGCACTGAGCGGCATAGGCACTCCTATAAATAGTCGATTTGGGTCAGGCCAAAATTTGGAAGGGCAGGGGCCAAAGCTTCGACATCGCCGCCACGGCCTGTGAAAATGGCGCGACCCGAGGCGGATACGGGCCATGTGTCCCTTGCGCAAAGGAAGGCAGTGCGCCTTGCAATACCTTCACCAGACTCAACCAAATGTACTTTTGGTCCAGCAACGGCGCGAATCTCGTCCGCCAAGAGTGGGAAATGCGTGCAAGATAAAACAATCGCATCAATCTCTGCCCCGCCGGGCTGCGTGAAAAGGCCTGACAAAGCTGCCTGTATTGCCGCAGGCGCAGTCATTTTCCCCCGCAACTTTGCTTCAGCCAAATCAACCAGTTCTGCAGATCCGTGCCGGATCACCCGGCAATCTGAAGCGAATTCATCCACCAGCCGATCAACATAGGGCTGCCGCACAGTTGCTTCGGTTCCCAGCACGCCAATGGTGCGAGTCTTGGATTGCGCAGCAGCTGGCTTCACCGCAGGCACCGTCCCAACAATTGGCAGGTCCAGCGCCGAACGGACATAGGGCAACGCAATAGTTGAGGCTGTGTTGCAGGCAATCACCACGAGCCGGGGGTGGTAGCGTTCGGCCAGCCGGCCCAGCAGCGCCGGGACACGCGATGCAATTTCAGCTTCGCTTTTTGTTCCATAAGGATAGCCCGCATTATCGGCGGCATAGGCAATGGGGGCCTGCGGCAGAGCGCGACGAATATGGGCCAGCACAGAAAGGCCGCCAACGCCGGAATCGAAGACCAATATGGGACGAGTGTCGCTCATTATTGCTTGCCCTTGCATAAATGCTCGCTCTATCAAACCCTAGAAACAGGCAAGCATCAACTGGAGGGGTGTCGATGCCATTATGGATTTGGCCCTTTGCGGCGCTGTTCCTCGGCTATCTTCTGGGCTCCATTCCTTTTGGCATGGTGCTCACCCGGGCCTTTGGTGCGGGGGATATTCGGCAAATTGGGTCTGGCAATATTGGTGCGACCAATGTGCTGCGCACAGGCCGCAAAGGCTTGGCTGCAGCAACGCTTATCTTGGACGCGCTAAAAGGTGTGGCGGCCGTGCTAATCGCGCGGGCCATGGCGTCACCCTCAGGGTCTGAGCTTGAGCTTATTGCTGCGGCAGGCGCGTTTTTTGGCCATCTTTATCCCGTCTGGCTGCAGTTTAAGGGGGGGAAGGGCGTGGCCACGCTGTTGGGCCTGTGTCTCATTCTCGATTGGCGCGTCGGTCTGATTTTTGCGCTTGTTTGGCTGGGGGGGATGGCAGTGAGCCGTATTTCCTCAGTTGGCGGGATGGTTGCTGCAGTATCAGCCCCAATCGCGGCCTATGCTCTTGGAAGCACACATCTTTCTATCCTGCTCTTGGTTTTGGCGCTTGCAGTGTTGTGGAAGCATGAAGCCAATATCCGACGGCTTCTCGCTGGCACTGAACCGCGCATCGGGCAAAAATCGGCATGACGAGGGCCGAGCAGGATCGGCTGGATAAACTCCGGCTCATCCGTTCGGCAAAAATTGGTCCTGTCTCTTATGTTCAGCTTATCCAGAGATTTGGAACGGCTGCTGCGGCTTTGGAGGCGCTACCCCAATTGGCTGCGCGGGGGGGAGGATCACCGCCCCGAATGGCGACAGAGGCTGAGGTGCGCGCTGAGATAACGCGTGTCGAAGATCTTGGGGCACGTCATATCTTTTTGGACGACAAAGATTATCCTCCCTTATTGCGGGAAATGGAGGGCGCGCCGCCGGCCTTGATTGCGCGCGGTGATACTCAATTGGCACATAAACCCAGCGTTGCATTAGTTGGTGCGCGCAATGCGTCTGCAGCTGCGTGCCGATTTGCCCGCGGCCTTGCAGCTGATTTGGCGAGACAAGGCATTGTCATTGTTTCGGGCCTCGCGCGGGGCATTGATACGCAGGCGCATATTGGCGCGCTGGACAGCGGAACAATTGGCGTGATCGCCAATGGTATAAACATCGCTTACCCGCCTGAAAATGCGGAACTGCAAGAAAAAATGGCCGTTTCTGGCTTGATATTGACGGAATATCCGCCGGGGCGTGAGCCACTTGCCCGGCATTTTCCAGCACGCAACCGGATTATCGCAGGCTTGGCGCGGGGGACTGTGGTTGTCGAGGCGGCCCCGAAATCAGGCTCGCTCATCACTGCAAGATTGGCAGCAGAAGCAGGGCGCGATGTCATGGCTGTTCCGGGCTCTCCGCTTGATCCGCGCGCCCAGGGGTGCAACCAATTGATCCGCGAGGGGGCCATTCTTGTTCAGGCTGCTACAGATATAATCGAACAAATTCAGATTTTTGATAATTATATTTCGCAAAAGGTCTCAAGAATTGAAGAGCCAAGAGAGGCTGTTCATCCAGATGACTTTGCCCGACAAATCATCATCAGTCTGTTATCGCCGGTTCCGGTTTTAGTTGATGAACTGGTGCGGCAATCAGGCCTGCCTGTTGGCGTTGTGCATATGCTGTTGTTGGAGCTTGATTTGGCAGGCCGTTTGGAGCGCCATGCTGGCGGGCGGGTTAGCTTGAGCTGAGCCGAAAGGGCTGCCGAGAACCGCGTGCCAAGCTGCGCCACAGCCACTCCAGCGGCCCATAGGCAAAATGGCGGAGCCACATGGGTGACCAGATGAGCATCACGGCCCAAACGAACGGGACGGCCAAATACGCCTGCGCCCGTGACACTTGACCATAAAGGCCAAAGCCATAGCCGTAGAATAATGTCGTCATCAGGAGTGAGGTGAGGATGTAGTTGGAAAATGCCATTCGCCCGGCAGCTGCCACACGCGCCAACCAAAGATCAGAGGCATTCGCCGCGCCAATCAGTGCGGTTAGAGCAAAGATATGCCCCAGCATCACGGCCATGCGCGCCGGAGTGTTAAGCGCAAAGTAAATGTCAGCAGTCACAAGCGTCTCAAAGCCAGAGCGGTAGGCAAATAAGGCCAGCGCAAGCGAGGCTGGCAAGCCCAGTCCATAGGCAATAAGCGCCTTGCTCATCAGCTTACGGCGCGACCATTGGCCAGTCAGCGCGCCAGATTTGAAGAGCGCCATACCCCATGCCATGAGCCCCATTGTCTCCAGGCCATAGCCAAAGAAGAATTCTAGGGGCCCGCTGACAAAGGTGCTGAGCCGCTCTTTGCTTAGAGCAAGATAGCCGGCGTGGTGAGTTTGCAGATCTTTGGCAATGCTGGCACCTTCGGGGGCCCCCAAGGCATCGGCCATTTCAGCATAAGTTGCGCGTGCAGCGTCTGTGTTGGCGAGAAGGGCGTCTTGCCGCAGGGCATGCGGAGTTAGCAAAATCACACACCAGATTAGTAAATTGCAAAGGATGAGCAGGCTGCCAGTCAGCACTAACTGCTTTGGCGCCATATGGCGCAATAGATAAGCGGCCATGCCGCACAGCGCGTACAGCGCCAATATATCCCCATCCCAAATGAACCATGCATGGCACAGCCCAAGAATGAGCAGCCAGCCCATACGCCGATAATGGATTTGGGCCGCATTTTGCCCGCGGGTATCTGCACGATCGATCACCAAGAGCAGCGAGGCACCAAAGAGCAAAGAAAAGAGCCCCCGCATCTTTCCATCAATCAACACAAAGGCCGCACCCCAGGCGAAAAGATCCGCAAAGCCATTTGTGCCATAGGCCATTGGGTTGGTGTAGGCCGACATGGGCATGGCAAAGGCAATGATATTCATAACCAAAATGCCCATGACCGCAAAGCCACGGAGCGCGTCGAGCGAGAGATGACGGCTTTGAGACATAACCAAAAGATGAGTGCCAGTCTGGTTGACGGCTGGCAAGGGCTCGACAATAGACGGGGGTTGAGAGAGCGAATTTCTAGCGGGGAGCTTTTACTTTGAGTGCTGTTGATACCTTGCTGTCGCCCGTGATTTTGTTCTTTGTGCTGGGTGCACTTGCAGCGGCAGTCCGATCTGATCTCTCGGTGCCTGAGCCTATTGCCAAGGGGATGTCACTTTATCTGATGGCAGCGATTGGCTTGAAGGGGGGCGTGCAAGTCTCTTCGGCTGGGTTTCATCCGGAAATGCTGTCGGCTGGCCTTGCTGGCGTGGTTTTAAGCTTTGCTCTCCCGTTTCTTGCCTTTGCATTGCTGCGCAGTTGGGGTGGGCTTGATCGGCTCAATTCTGGGGCTGTTGCGGCACATTATGGATCGGTCAGCATTGTCACCTTTGTAACCGCGAGCGAAGCGCTCAGTCGGGCTGGAACGCCGCCTGAAGGTTATATGGTCGCCGTTTTGGCACTCATGGAGACGCCCGCCATTTTGACCGGACTGTTGCTGGCGCAAAGCGGATTAAAGCGATCTCCAGATGCGCCGGGCAGCCATTTGTGGCGCGAGGTGTTCTTAAACGGCTCGGTCGTTCTGTTGTTGGGGGCTTTTGCTGTTGGCCTGATTGTGGGCAAAGACAAATATGAGGCGATTGCGCCTGTCTTTACCACGGGCTTTTCAGGGGTTTTGTGCCTCTTTCTGTTGGATATGGGGCTCATTGCCGTCCGCCGCCTGCGTGAAAGCCGCGCGATGACGCTGCGGCTGGCGAGCCTGGGTATCGCGCTGCCGCTGATGAATGGCAGTTTTGGCCTTGCCATTGGTGTGATGCTGGGGCTGGATGCTGGGACGGTCGCCGCATTTGCGATGCTTGCGGCCAGTGCGTCCTACATTGCTGTGCCTGCGGCCATGCGGATGGCGCTGCCCAAGGCTGATCCGGGGATTTATCTCTCTATGTCGCTGGCAGTGACCTTCCCGTTCAATATTGTTGTCGGCATTCCGTTATTTGCGGCTCTGGCCGCTCGCTTTGCCGGTTAGGAGGCGCAAATGGTTCAAATGGTTAAGCGCAAGCGGATCGAAGTGATGGCAGATGCCCCCTTGTGTGAATGGCTCGCTGAACGGGCGAGCCAAGTGGGGATTGTCCATCATAGTCTGGCAAGTCTTGCTGCGGGGGCTGGGCAGGGCGGTTCTTGGCGCGATGAGGATGTGTCTGGCGCTGTTGCCAAACGCCTGTTCATTGCCATTGCAAGCAGCGAGAAAGCGGACGCGTTCCTTGATGTATTGGCGCCGCATCTTGATGAATATGGCCTTCTGGTCACGTTGGGAGACGTAGATGTGGTCCGTGGAGATCGTTTCTAGCACCTAAATTGAAATATCACGCGCGAGATGGTTGACCTTCCGCATCATCCCGCTATCGGCAATCTCATTAATCGTCAGGGGTTTTAGTCATGGCTGAATTCCGCCTTCCTGCAAACAGCAGGATCACTAAGAACGGCAAGGTCCTCAAGGCCGAGGGGGCATCGCGCCCGAAATCCTTCAAAGTCTACCGTTACGACCCTGATAGTGGGGAAAACCCGCGTTATGACAATTTCGAGGTTGATCTCGATAATTGCGGGCCGATGGTTCTTGATGCGCTGATCAAAATCAAGTCAGAGCAAGATTCGTCGCTGACCTTCCGTCGCTCGTGCCGCGAAGGGATTTGCGGTTCCTGTTCGATGAATATTAACGGTACCAATACGCTGGCCTGCACCAAGTCCATTGAGGAATGCGGTGGGGAAGTGCGCATCACGCCACTGCCGCACATGGAAGTCATCAAGGACTTGGTTCCTGATTTTAAGCATTTCTATGCGCAATATGCGTCCATTGAGCCGTGGCTTAAGACGAAGACGACCACGCCTTCGGGCAAAGAACGTCTGCAATCGCCGGAAGATCGCGCCAAGCTGGATGGCTTGTATGAGTGCATTTTGTGCGCTTGTTGCTCCACCAGCTGCCCGAGCTATTGGTGGAATTCAGACAAGTTCTTGGGCCCGGCCATTTTGCTGCAAGCCTATCGCTGGCTGGCCGATAGCCGCGATGAGTTTACGGGTGAGCGTCTGGATGAGTTGGAAGATCCGTTCCGCCTCTATCGCTGTCACACCATTATGAACTGCGCCAATGTGTGTCCCAAGGGGCTGAATCCGGCTAAGGCAATTGCCGAAACGAAGAAGATGGTCGCCGAGCGCGCCATCTGATGTCGGATATTGCGGTTGCAGCGCAGGAAGTGGCTGCCTTTGTAAACGCGCCAGACCCGGAGAATCCGGGTTGGCACCGCTGGGACTTGAAAGACACGCGCCGTTTCAACGCGCAGGTGATGGGTAAGCTCATCACGCGCGTTGAGGCAAATGGCGCGGTCCGCTTGCGGATGTTCCCCGAGCTGAAGCATACCAATTTGCTGGATATCATTCATGGCGCGACGACTTTGTCGCTCATTGATATCTCGCTGTTCGCGTGCGGCCATATGCTGGGGCTGAAAGGCATGGAGGGCTCTGTCACGCTCGACTTGTCCACCCAGTTTATTGGAGGCGGCCTCCCGGATCGCCCGATGGACGCCGTGGCGGAAGTGTTGAAGGAAACAAACCGCCTCGTTTTCCTGCGCGGGATTGTGGAGCAGGGCGAGCATAAGGTTGCGGCATTTGCTGCGACGATCCGCAAGGGCCGTAGTCAGTGACTTTGGTGATAGATCGCTATCGGTCGCTTGTGACCGCTGGCGAGTTAAAGCCCGATGTAGAGCAAGAAGCCGCCGCCCAACAGCTCACCCAGTTACAACAGCAATTAGAAGTCCAGCCAGCCAAAAAGGGCCTGTTGAGCCGCTTATTTGGAGCGGATGACGTGCCAGTGCCACGTGGCCTGTACATGTGGGGCAGTGTGGGGCGCGGCAAATCCATGTTGATGGACCTATTTTATTCCTGCCTTGCCAGCCCCAATAAGCGCCGGGCGCATTTTCATGAGTTTATGCTGGATATTCACGCGCGCCTGCGGGTGGAGCGCGCAAAAGAACAAGGCGACCCTATCCAACCCGTTGTTGCCGCAATTGCGGCTGAAACGCGCTGTTTATGCTTTGATGAAATGGTGGTGAACAACAGCGCAGATGCGATGATTATGTCGCGGCTGTTTACCGGGTTGATTGAGGCGGGCGTGGTGATTGTTACCACCTCAAACCGCGCACCTAAGGATTTGTATAAAGATGGGCTGAATCGAGAGCATTTCTTGCCCTTTATCGCTCTGATTGAAGATCGGCTGGACGTGCTGACGCTGAATGGCCCCACGGATTATCGGCTGGAGCGATTGGCGGGTATCGCGACATGGCATAGCCCTTTGGGCGACGCGGCGACTGAGGCGTGCCGCGAAGCCTTTTTCCGCCTTACGGATTATCCGCCCGAAGATGCCGCGCATGTTCCGTCAGAGGAGTTGGACGTTGGCGGTGGCCGTATGCTTCATGTACCCAAAAGCCTGAAGGGCGTGGCTGTTTTTTCCTTCAAGCGACTCTGCGCCGAGGCGCGCGGTGCGCCCGATTATCTGAGCATTGCCCGGCATTATCACAGCGTCATTTTGGTTGGCATTCCCAAGCTGGGGCCGGAAAACCGCAATGAAGCCGCGCGCTTTGTGACGCTGATTGATGCGCTCTATGAGCATAAGGTAAAACTTATTGCGGCGGCGGACGCTGCGCCGACCGAGTTATACACGCAGGGCGATGGCCGTTTTGAATTTGAACGAACGGTATCACGTCTGATGGAAATGCAGAGCCTGGATTATCTCGCCGAAGGCCATGGCGAATCTTGAATAGGCCGCTAGGCTGATCACAAATTGAATGAGGAATTTGCTATGCGTTCACTTCTTCTAGCAGCGTCTGCCCTCATGCTAGCGGCACCTGCCCATGCGGCATCGCCAACGACCGATTGGCAAGCCAAAGGACGTGAACTGCTGGAGAAGTCCATCAACATCCCGTCCGTCACCACACGGCCTGAAGAGGTGAAAAAATATGTCGCCTATCTGAAGGGTGAATTTGAGAAGGGCGGCTTTTCTGACATTGTGGTGAAGGATTATGCAGGCACGCAAGCGCTGATTGTGCGTTGGAAAGCCACAGGAACGCCCAAGGCAAAGCCAATGCTGCTTCTGGGCCATATGGATGTGGTGGATGCCAAGCGTGAAGATTGGCCACGCGATCCGTTTATGATGGTGGAAGAAGACGGCTATTTTTATGGCCGCGGCACAACTGACATGAAGAATGGCATTGTCGCCATTACCCATGCCTTGCTGCGCCTAAAGGCCGAAGGGTTTCAGCCCAAACGTGACATTATCGTGTTCTTTTCAGGCGATGAAGAAACAGATGGGGAAGGGGCGCGGCTGGCGTCAACAGACTGGCGCAAGCTAGTGGATGCCGAATTTGCGTTGAATGCTGATGCAGGTGGTGGCGCCTTTACAAAAGATGGGACGGCTCTGGGGTTTGGCATTCAAACATCTGAAAAGATGTTCCAAAGCTTCACCCTCACAGCCCGCAATCCCGGCGGGCATAGCAGCCGGCCCCGGCCTGATAATGCAATTTATGAACTTGCCAGTGCACTCAAAAAGCTAGAGGCTCATCGTTTTGAGCCGATGCTGAACGAGACCACGCGGGCTTATTTCCAATTCCGCCAGAAGCAGGAACAGGGACCGCTGGGCGATGCCATGCGTCGTTGGCTTGCCAATGAGAAAGATGGGGCAGCGGCAGATTTGATTGAAGCCGATCCATTGGAAGTCGCGATGACGCGGACGCGCTGTATTGCGACCCGGCTGGAAGGCGGCCATGCCGATAATGCCCTGCCGCAAACTGCGCGCGCGCTCGTCAATTGTCGCATCTTCCCGGGTGTTGATGCGCGGGCGGTGCAAGCTGAATTGCAAGCGGCGATTGGCCCTGCCGTGACTGTTGAACCGCATGGATCGTCGACGCCGTCGCCGCCATCTCCTTTGCGCGCTGATATCATGAAGGTGTTCACCTCCAGCATCCATAAGCGGCATCCGGGCGTTGATATTGTGCCGCAAATGTCGACGGGGGCCACCGATGGCTTGTTCTTCCGCGCAACTGGAATGCCTGTTTATGGAGTGTCTGGCGCGTGGATCATCAGCCCAGAAGATGAACGTGCGCATGGCAAGGATGAGCGCATTCCCGTCAAGAGCTTTTATGAAGATCTTGACCATTGGCATCACATGGTCAGGGCATTGGCGCAATAAGGTGCGGTTACAATTCTAGCTGTGCTCCGGCTTAGAGCCGGAGCCTAAGAGGGCAGAGCAGGTGGCCTAAGGGTCACGCCCAAAGAGCGATCAGGCGGCTTCTTTTTCCAGAACCTTTTCAAATATGCGGACAAAGGTTTCGGCATCTTGTGCGCCGGGGATCATATATTTGCCATTGATAATGAAGGCGGGCACGCCCGTAATGTTCTGCATATCCCAATGGTGGATTTCTTGGGCGACTTGATCTTCATAGCGCGGGTCAGTGAGGGCGGCTTCTGCCGCAGCGCGATCGAGGCCGGCTGTCTCGACGACATTCAACAAGACCTCATCGTCGGAAATATTGAGTTGGTCGGTAAAATAGGCACGGAACAGCGCCAGTTTTAGCGCCGTCTGTCCGCCTGTTTCTCCTGCCCACGCCAAGAGGCGATGCGCTTTGCGCGTATTGTAGATCCGGCTGTCCGAAGAATAGTTAAATTCAAGACCCAAGGGTGCCCCAGCCGATTGAATTCGGGTGCGGTTCGCCGCGGATTGTTCAGGCGTTGCTCCATAGCGTTCCCGGCCATAGTCGCCGATATTCTGCCCATGTTCATCGAGATAAGGGGCAAGTTGAAAGGGGTGCCAGCGCACCCCAATGTCAATTTTCCCCTGCATGAGGCCAATAGCGCGTTCCAGTTGTTTAAAGCCAATGGCGCACCAAGGGCAGACGACATCGGACACAATATCAATGGAAAGCTGGGCTGGCGCAGTCATTTATCCGTCTCCCGGTCGGTCTCTCCAGCCGAGTAGACCAAAGTGCGATAAAGCGGAAATGGGAAAAATCGGCGTCTTCACATTTAATAACTGCTATTGCGAATGAGTTGCACAAAAACTCTTAACTTTGAGGCATTATGCGGTTGTCAGGTGGATCAAACGGGCCTAAGCGCGGCCCTAATTCCGTAATCTGGCCCTAAGGAAGGACTCGGCAATGGCTCGTAAGAAGATTGCACTTATCGGTGCTGGCAATATCGGCGGCACGCTCGCCCATCTCGCAGCGATTAAGGAACTCGGCGATATCGTCCTGTTTGACGTTGTGGAAGGCGTTCCGCAGGGTAAAGCACTTGATCTGTCGCAGTGCGGGCCAGTCGAAGGCTTTGACGCCAAGATTATTGGCACCAATGACTATGCCGACATTAAGGACGCAGACGTCATCATCGTGACTGCTGGCGTTGCGCGCAAGCCGGGCATGAGCCGCGACGACCTTTTGGGCATCAACCTGAAAGTGATGAAGGCGGTTGGCGAAGGCATTAAGAACAATGCTCCCAACGCTTTCGTTATCTGCATCACCAACCCGCTCGACGCGATGGTGTGGGCGCTGCGTGAATTTTCGGGTCTGCCGCACAATAAGGTTGTCGGCATGGCGGGCGTTTTGGACTCGGCTCGCTTCAGCCACTTCTTGGCCGAAGAATTTAAGGTGTCGGTCCGTGATGTGAATTCGTTCGTGCTCGGCGGCCATGGCGACACGATGGTGCCCGTTGTTGAGTATTCGACGGTGGCTGGCATTCCGGTGCCAGACCTCATCAAGCAGGGCCGCTCCACCAAGGAACGGATTGACGCGATTGTTCAGCGCACGCGTTCGGGTGGCGGTGAGATTGTGGGTCTGCTCAAGACGGGCTCAGCCTATTATGCGCCCGCCACCAGCGGCATTGCGATGGCAGAAGCCTATTTGCGCGATCAAAAGCGCCTGCTGCCCTGCGCGGCACACCTGACGGGCCAATATGGCGTGGATGATCTCTATGTTGGCGTGCCCGTGATTATTGGTGCGGGCGGCGTAGAGCAGATCGTCGAAATCGAACTCGATGCAGAAGCCAAGGCAAACCTTCAGGTCTCGGTCGACGCAGTCAAGGAACTGTTGGACGCCTGTAAGGGCATTGCGCCGGAACTGGCGTAAGCCGCGGCGATATTTAGGATCGGGAGAGCGCAATGAGCATTTTCGTCAACAAGAACACCAAAGTCATCACACAGGGGATGACGGGCGACACGGGGACTTTTCATACCCAAGCTGCGCTCGATTATGGCACGCAGATGGTGGGCGGCGTGACGCCAGGCAAGGGCGGCACGACGCACATTGGTCTGCCGGTTTTTGATACGGTTGCAGAAGCTGTCACCAAGACGGGTGCCGACGCATCTGTCATTTACGTGCCGCCGCCCTTTGCAGCGGACTCGATCCTGGAAGCCATTGATGCGGAAGTGCCGCTGATTGTGTGCATCACCGAAGGCATTCCGGTGCTTGATATGGTGAAGGTGAAGCGAGCCCTCTCGGGCTCCAAGTCGCGCCTCATTGGCCCGAACTGCCCGGGCATATTGACGCCGGGTGAGTGCAAGATTGGCATTATGCCGGGCAACATCTTCTCCAAGGGGTCGGTCGGCGTTGTCTCGCGTTCGGGCACATTGACCTACGAAGCGGTGTTCCAGACGACGGCGGAAGGCCTTGGCCAGACGACGGCGGTGGGCATCGGTGGTGACCCTGTCAACGGCACCAACTTCATTGACTGCCTGGAAGCTTTCTTGGCGGACGATGCGACGCAGTCCATCATCATGATTGGGGAAATTGGCGGCTCTGCTGAAGAAGAAGCGGCACAGTTCTTGATCGACGAAGCCAAGCGTGGCCGCAAAAAGCCGATGGCTGGCTTCATCGCGGGTCGCACGGCGCCTCCGGGCCGTCGCATGGGCCATGCTGGCGCGATTGTGTCGGGCGGCAAGGGCGATGCAGAATCGAAGATTGCGGCGATGGAAGCTGCGGGCATCCGCGTGTCTCCGTCTCCGTCTGAACTTGGCAAGACGCTGGTTGAAGCACTGAAGGGCTAGTTTAGCCCTTCATCGCCCGACATCCTCTCCCAGGAAGGCGTATCATGGGTTTTGAGAATCACGAATTCGAAGCGGAAAAAGGCCCAAGCTGGGCCCGGCCCAATTGGCCGCTCTCTGACACGGACGATCTGACGGCGGCACTTGATCCGACGCAGATGCAAGTTGCTGTCAAGCAAGCCGCAAAAGCTGCTGGCAAGCCGATGGCACAAGCTGATGTGGCGGCGGCCGCGGCAGACTCTATCCGGGCGATGATGCTGATCCGCACCTATCGTGTGCGCGGGCATTTGGCTGCCAATCTTGATCCGCTGGGCCTAACCAAGCAGGATCTTCCGCCGGATTTAACCCCCGAATATCATGGCTTTACCGGCACTGATCTGGATCGCCCTGTCTATGTCGGCGGGACGATGGGGCTGGAATGGACCACAGTGCGCGAATTGGTGGGCATTTTGCGCGCCAATTACTGTGGCAATGTTGGCCTAGAATATATGCACATTTCCGATGTGGAAGAACGCCGTTTCTTCCAAGAACGGATGGAAGGTGCAGATAAGTCGATTGGCTTCACGCCGGAAGGCAAAAAGGCCATTCTCGCCAAGGTAATTGAGGCTGAGCAGTACGAGAAATTCTTGGGCCGCAAATATGTCGGTACCAAGCGTTTTGGTCTGGATGGCGGCGAGGCGATGATCCCGGCGCTTGAAAGCTTCATCAAACATGGTGGCGCACAGGGCGTGCGCGAAATCGTGATTGGCATGCCGCACCGCGGCCGCTTGAACGTGCTCGCGAATGTGATGGGCAAGCCCTATCGCGTGATTTTCCATGAGTTTTCGGGCGGCTCGGCGCATCCCGATGACGTGGGCGGCTCCGGCGATGTGAAATATCACTTAGGTACGTCAACTGACCGCGAATTTGACGGCATTAACGTGCATATGAGCCTTGTGCCCAATCCATCGCACTTGGAAGCGGTGGACCCAGTGGTGCTGGGCAAGGTGCGCGCCAACCAGACGTTCCGCGATGATATTGGTAAGGGCAAGCATACGCAGGTTCTGCCGGTGTTGCTGCATGGCGATGCCGCCTTTGCAGGGCAGGGCATTGTTTGGGAATGCCTCGGCTTTTCGGGCATTCGCGGCTATAATACCGGTGGCTGCATTCACTTTATCGTGAACAACCAAGTCGGCTTTACGACCAGCCCACAATTTGCGCGCTCGTCGCCCTATCCGTCAGACGTCGCGAAAGGTGTGCAAGCGCCGATCTTGCACGTGAATGGCGATGATCCCGAAGCCGTGACTTTCGCGTGCAAGATGGCGGTGGAATTCCGCCAGACCTTCCACCGCGACATTGTGATCGACATGTGGTGCTATCGCCGCTTCGGCCATAATGAAGGCGATGAGCCGGGCTTTACCCAGCCGTTGATGTATCAGACGATTAAGAAGCATCCCGGTGTTTCGGAAATCTATGCCAAGCGCCTGATTGATCAGGGTGTGATCGACGCCAATTGGGCGTCAGAACATGCGATGCGCTTTACTCAAGTGCTGGAACAGGAATTCCAAGCCGCGCCCGATTACAAGCCCAATGATGCGGATTGGTTTGGTGGTCGCTGGGCTGGTCTTAACAAGCCAGCGGACCCTGAAACTGCGCGCCGCAATGTGGAAACAGGCATTTCCAAAAAGCTGCTCGACAGCCTTGGTCGCACGCTGACGACGGTGCCGGATGGCGTAAAGGTTCACCCGACGCTCAATCGCGTGCTGGACGCCAAAAAGGCGATGTTCGCGAGTGGTGAGGGCTTTGACTGGGCGACGGCGGAAGCCTTGGCGTTCGGTTCGCTCTTGTCCGAAGGTTATGGCGTGCGCTTGTCAGGCCAAGATTCGGGCCGTGGCACATTCAGCCAGCGTCATGCTGTGTGGGTCGATCAGGCGAGCGAGCAGAAATATATTCCGCTCTCCACCGTGCCGCATGGCCGTTTTGAGGTTTTGGACAGCCCCTTGTCCGAATTTGGCGTGTTGGGCTTTGAATATGGCTTTGCCAGCGCCGATCCGAAGAGCCTTGTGTTGTGGGAAGGCCAGTTTGGCGATTTCGCCAATGGCGCACAGGTGATGATCGATCAATTCATTGCCGCTGGTGAGTCCAAATGGCTGCGCGCCAACGGCCTCGTGATGCTGTTGCCGCATGGCTATGAGGGGCAGGGGCCAGAGCATAGCTCAGCGCGCCTCGAACGCTATCTGCAGCTCTGCGCGGAAGATAATATCCAAGTCGCCAACTGCACGACGCCAGCCAATTATTTCCACATCTTGCGCCGCCAGATGCATCGGCAGTTCCGTAAGCCGCTGATCATTATGACGCCCAAGTCATTGCTGCGTCACAAGATGGCGGTGTCAAAGGTGGAGGATCTGCTGGATCAGAGCCACTTTATGCGGATTTTGTCCGATCCTTGGGCGCCTGCTGATAAGGATGTGAAGCGGCTGGTGCTGTGTTCGGGCAAAGTCGCGTATGACTTGATGGAAGCGCGCAACACTGCGGGTGATAAGAACACGGCGATTGTGCGCATTGAACAGCTTTATCCTTTCCCATCCGAACCGCTCGTTGCACGGTTGAAGCGGATGGTGAACTTGGAAGAAGTTGTTTGGGCACAGGAAGAGCCCAAGAACAACGGCTCTTGGTTCTTTGTTGAGCCCTATATCGAAGAATGCCTGGCAGACGCTGGTGTCGGCCCAGATCGTGCGCGTTATGCAGGTCGCAAGGCCAGTGCAGCAACCGCAACTGGCCTTATGAAGCGCCACCAAGCCGAACAGGCTGCCCTTATCTCTCACGCGCTCGGTCACAGCGTGCGCGATGAAATTAGACGCCAGCGGAAAGGCTGATCATGTCGACAGAAGTTATCGTCCCCACTCTTGGTGAATCCATTTCGGAAGCCACGCTTGGCCAATGGCTGAAGCAGCCCGGTGAAGCCGTGGCTGCAGATGAGCCGATTGCGAGCCTTGAAACGGATAAGGTGGCCGTGGAAGTAACGGCGCCTGTTGCAGGTGTCATGGGCGCGCATGTTGTGTCGGAAGGTGCAACGGTGAACGTCGGGGCTGTGATTGGCTCGATTGAGGGCGGCTCTGGGGCTGCTGCCGCGCCTGCAGCGCCTGTCGCCGCCGCTTCCGCCCCTGTAGCTCCTGCCGTGGCAGCCGAGGATGCCGGCGATTTGACGCTGTCGCCATCTGTGCGCCGTCTCGTGTTGGAGCATGGCCTTGATCCAACAAAGATCAAAGGCACCGGCAAAGATGGTCGCCTGACCAAGGATGATGTGATGGCCGCCGTTTCGGCGGGCACGGCAACGGTCAAGGCCGAAGCTGCGCCTGTAGTTGCAGCGTCTGCGCCTGTCGTCGCCTCGGCCGCATCTGCCCGTGCTGAAGAGCGGGTGCGGATGACGCGCCTGCGTCAGACAGTCGCCAAGCGTCTCAAGGAAGCGCAGAATACGGCTGCCATGCTGACGACTTTTAACGATGTCGACATGACGGCAGTTATGGAAGCGCGCACCAAGTATAAGGACCTGTTTGAGAAGAAGCATGGCGTCCGCTTGGGCTTTATGGGCTTCTTCACCAAGGCCGTGTGCATGGCGCTGAAAGACATTCCTGCCGTCAATGCCTCCATTGAGGGCGATGAGATTGTCTATCGCAATTATGCGGACGTCTCGGTGGCTGTTTCAGCCCCCAATGGCCTTGTCGTTCCCGTTATTCGTGATGCGCAGGACATGTCAGTTGCTGATATTGAGCGTACCATTGGTGACTTTGGCAAGCGCGCCAAGGATGGCACGCTGACCATGGACGATATGAAGGGCGGCACCTTCACCATTTCCAACGGTGGTGTGTTCGGCTCGCTGATGTCGACGCCGATTATCAACCCGCCGCAGTCGGCCGTGCTGGGCCTGCACCGCATTGAAGACCGTCCAGTTGTTCGTGATGGCCAGATTGTGGTCCGCCCAATGATGTATTTGGCGCTCAGCTATGACCATCGCCTGATTGATGGCCGCGAAGCGGTGACTTTCCTCGTCGCAGTTAAGAACGCGATTGAGGACCCGACCCGTTTGCTGATTGATCTTTAATATCCGAGTAAGGCTCTGGTGATCTTCCAGGGCGGATGGAGCAAACTATGAGCGAGACCAATTTCGACCTGATCGTTATCGGCGCAGGGCCGGGTGGCTATGTCGCGGCGATCCGTGCGGCACAACTGGGCCTGAAAACGGCCTGCGTCGAAAGTCGGGCGACCTTGGGTGGCACCTGCTTAAATGTGGGATGTATTCCTTCCAAGGCATTGCTCCATGCGTCTGAGCTGTATGAAGAAGCCCATGGCGGTTCGCTGACCAAATTTGGCATTAGCTTTAAAGATGTGAAGCTCGATCTTGACGCGATGCACGCGGAAAAAGCGAAAGCTGTAGGTGAGTTGACGGGCGGCATCGAATTCTTGTTCAAGAAGAACAAGGTGGAATGGCTGAAGGGCCACGCCCGTTTTACGTCAGCGAACACGATTGACGTAAATGGCACCAGCTATTCCGCCAAGAAGATCATGATTGCGACAGGCTCGTCCGTCACCCCACTGCCGGGCGTCGAGATTGATCAGAAGGTCGTGGTGGATTCTACCGGTGCGCTCACCTTGCCCAAAGTTCCCAAGCATCTTGTTGTCATTGGGGGGGGCGTGATTGGCCTTGAGCTCGGCAGCGTCTGGCGTCGTCTGGGAGCCGAAGTAACAGTGGTGGAGTATCTCGACCAGCTTCTGCCCGGTATGGATGGCGATGTCCGCAAGGATGCTGCCAAGATCTTCAAGAAACAGGGTTTTGCACTCAAACTGTCAACCAAGGTAACTGGCGTGACAGTGAAGGGTGGCAAAGCGAGCGTGACGGTGGAGCCCGCTGCAGGTGGGGCTGCTGAAACGCTTGAGGCAGATTGCGTTTTGGTCGCCATTGGTCGCCGCCCGAATACGGACGGCCTCGACCTTGCAAAGGCGGGTCTTGAGACCAATGCGCGCGGCCAGATTGACGTCGGCCATGATTTTCAGACCAAGGTTCCCGGCATTTACGCGATTGGAGATGTGACGCCAGGCCCCATGCTGGCACACAAGGCGGAAGATGAAGGTATCGCTGCGGCAGAATTCTGCGCGGGGCAAATTGGCCTTGTGAACCATGATGTTATTCCAGGTGTTGTCTACACCTTGCCAGAATTTGCGAGCGTCGGCCTGACTGAAGAGCAGGCAAAGGAGCGCGGCGAGGTGAAAGTTGGCAAGTTCCCAATGATGGCGAACAGCCGAGCCAAGACCAACCGCGATACGGACGGGTTTGTGAAGGTCATTGCTGATGCCAAGACCGATAAGGTGCTGGGCGTCCACATCGTTGCCTCATTGGCCGGCACGATGATCGCCCAGGCCGCCCAAGCGATGGAGTTTGGCGCGACCAGCGAGGATATTGCCTATACTTGCCACGCGCACCCAACTCACGCCGAGGCGCTGAAGGAAGCGGCCATGGCCGTTATGGGCAAGCCAATCCATATGTAATTGGCAGTCAGGCCTGGCGGCCGACCCCTGATCTTCTGTCGGGGGTTGGCCTCTGGCTGGTTTTCGCGCAGATTGTCCACATGCGCCCGACCATTGATCACATTGCCGCCCGTGTTCGCTCTCAAAAAGAGCGGCTGCCTGCCATTTATGGGCAGCTGAATTTCGACGCACCGCCCGAACGCTTTGCGACTGAGCTCGGCGCTGAGACGGAGATGCGCTTTGGGGCATCGATGTCTCGCGAAGCCTTGCTCGCGGATGCTGACCTTGTTGCGCGCTTCCGCGAATATACAATGTTGGGCGATGTCACGGGGGATGCTTATGCTGCCCTGATGCCGAGCCAAGGCTTTCGCCGCTTAGTTGATATGTTGGTGACGGCCTGTGACAAAGGATTGGGGGCCGTACCGGATGCCCCGCCTGAACTTGTCGCGCTAATTCAAGAAATGGAGCGTGTGCCCGACTGGCTCGATATGGGACTGGTAGAGGAGGGCGCCCGCGAAGAGAGAAACAGTGCCGCCAACCTCGCGCCCTTTGCGATACGCGGGGCGTTTATCGCGACCTTCCTCAACAAATATTCGGCCTTGCCAATGGCGCTGACAGGCACATTGAGTCATGCGACTGCCGCACGGCGCGTGAAGGAAACGGCCACTTTTTTCACCACCACTATTTTGCCGGGTGCGCTGGAGCGGTTCGGGCCGGGCTTTCGCGCGGCGGCCATGGTGCGGCTGATGCATTCTATGGTGCGCGTCAATGTGCTCACGCGTCCGGGTTTATGGGATGCCAAAACCTATGGCATGCCCATACCCCAGTTGGACCAAATGCCAGCGGGGCTGATCCCCATTTACTTCCTGTCCAACGATGTGCTGAAGGCAGGGCGGACGCATTTCACGCGTGCTGAACGCGCGCGCGTCGAATTGGCGCGCTATCGCTGTTATCTGCTCGGTTTGCCGGAAGATTTGCTGGCCGATACGCCCGAAGACATTGTGCGCATCTGGTGCACGCGCAGTGCCACGCTCCGCTATGACTATGATGACAAAATTTGCGGGGGCCTGTTGCGCGCGACGATGGAAGCTGAGCTTTCAACGGATCAAAGTATTTCCGCCCGCGCTTTTCGCCGGTTAGAGAAATCTTTCTCTCGCGTCTTTTTTGCAAAGGCATTTTTGCAGGGGAATTTTGCCCGTGCGCGCGACCTGGGTGTGCCGATCTCTCTGGCAGATCGCTTGCTTTATGCCGCAACCATTTTTGTCATCTTGTTCCGTATGATGGCCTATCGATTGGCAGGCCATGTGCCGGGCCTAGCAGGCCTTGCAGATGCGCGGCTTGTAAAGCGGCTGCGTCAGCAATTGGCCAGTTATGGCCATGCTGAGTTTACCACAGATGCCGCCAGCTATCGTCCTGCTGTTGCGACTGATTGAGAGCTTTAGCGCAGCTTGGCGATCAACCTGTCGATCAGTCCTGTGTCCGCCCGCATCTTGGGTGTAGCTGGGCACGACAGGCAGCGGACCTGAACTGCGGGACCTTTGGCCACGTTGCTGGCTTCGATCATCGCTGCAGCAAGCTTCACCTGCTGGCGCTGCACCAGCTGACTATAGGCGTCGCGCGGCAGGCTGCTTTCCTCATTGGCGCCTGTAAAGCGCTCTGCATACAGCTCAAACCAACTCGGCATCCGATCTAAATAGACGGGGCGAACAGATTTGGGGTCGAGCTTGGCGCGTTTCGCAGCTTCGGCAATGGCATCATCCAGCGATCCAAAGCTATCGACAAGGCCAATTTGACGCGCCGTTCCGCCATCCCAGACGCGGCCCTGCGCAATTTCTTCAACGCGCGCCATCGGTATACGCCGCTGCTCGGATACCAATCGTGTAAAGCGCCGATAAATCTCATTCACGCCCGATTGAATGAGCTGATCTGCAACTGCATTCGTGCCCCGCAACACATCAGGTTGGCCTGAAAGTGGGGTGGTGGTGACGCCATCGGCCGTTACGCCCCATTTGGCGAGTGTCTTTTCAAAAGTTGGCACAATGCCAAAAACGCCAATGGAGCCCGTGATAGTGGCCGGCTCAGCGAAAATTCGATCACCAGCACTGGCAATCCAATATCCGCCAGATGCGGCCACATTCCCCATTGAGACAATGACTGGCAAATCCGCTTTTTTTGCAACCAGCAAGGATTGGCGGATTTTCTCTGAGGCAATGGCCGAGCCACCTGGCGAATCCACGCGAACCACCAAAGCTTTTAAATTCTTCTGGGCAACGGCATCTAAGATAATGCGGGAAATGGTGTCTCCGCCCGAAGTTCCTGCCGGGGCTTCCCCATCGACAATCTCGCCCGCTACGGTGACGACACCAATTTCGCTGCCACCCGGCACCGGATGGGCAGCAAGATAATCGGCATAATCCGTGCCCTTGAAGCCATCGACGGGGTCAGAGCTATCTCGTCCTGCAATGGCGGCTATCCGGTTGGCCCACGCGATCCGATCGCCTAATTTATCGACTAAGCCGCTGCGCAGCGCCGCTTGCGCACTGGATTGATTGGCAATGGTACCAAGGGGATTTTGCACATAATTGGCCAATTGGGCTTTGGGTCGCGCGGCTTTGACGTTCGCCATCCATGCAGAAAACAGAGAGTCGACAAGTGCTTGATCCGCCTGTTTTGCTTCGGGGGATTGGTCTGCCCGGGTATAGGGCTCTACAAAGCTTTTGAATTTGCCAACTCGGTAGACGCGAATGGTAACACCCAGCTTATCAATCAAGCCTTTAAAATAAGGGCGGCTGCCGCCGGGGCCCGCAATGAAAGTAATACCCATTGGATCAAGCCAGATTTCGCTGGCATGGGCGGCAAGAAGATAGCTGTCATCCGCATAGCCTGTTGCATAGGCAATGACTGGCTTTCCGGACTTGCGCACTTTGTCCAATGCTGCGCCCACACGCTGAAGGCTAACTTGGCCGCCGCCCATAAACCCATCCAAATCCAGCGCGACGGCTTTGATCCGGGTGTCGGTTGCAGCTGTTTCAATGACATGAACCACATCGCGCAGACGATGTTCGCGGAGTTGGGATGACGAATTAAACAAAAGATCTTGTGGTCTTGCCCGCTCCGGCTGTTCCGCAATTGTGCCGTCCAGCGCCACATAAAGGGCACCATCTTCAATCGCTGCCGCATTCGGCGTGGCAGAGAGGATGCTATAGAGAAGCGCAAAGAAGAGCAGCATTGTCGCTAGGACAAGTGCATCCTTAATGCCGACGAGCAAGCGCCAGACTTTTGCCAGAAACGACATGCAACCTCCGATAATCCCAATCGCTATGGCTAGCCGTTGGCGCGGCCGCTGTAAATGCGGCTTTGGGAAAGCTTAACACCTCTTTGTTAAGCGGTCCTCATGTCACTTACCTCCAGACCATCCGCCAGTGTGGCGCCGGGACGGCCGATGTCATGCGTGTCGCATGGTGCGGGCGCTGCGGGGCTTGCAGGGCTGGTCTTGTGGCTTTTCTTTGCACGACATCATGGGTTGTCGGCTCCGACCTACTCAATTTTTGCTGCAAGTGCGTGTGCCGCGCCCACCATTTTATGGTCAGTCTGGATAGACAAGGTTCATCAACGCCCGTCTACCGGATTGTCTTGGCGCACTCCAAATAATGGGCAAAGTTTCTGGTCTATTTCTGCCGTAAAGCTTATCGGCTTTTGGGCGGTCTGGGCCTTAATAGCCTTATTCTACTGCGTTTTTCGTTGGTATTGGCGCGGTTCCTACATTTTCGCGATGGATGTTTTAGGGGATGTGCTCCCTGTTCTTCTGCTTCAGTCCATTTCCTATGTAAGCTGGATAGACCGCTATCTAATTCAGCCAAAAGATGGCGCTTGGCATTTGGGAGCTTACATCTGCCGTTTGCCGGGCTGGTCAGGTGCAGCCATTGCTGAGTTTGCACGCGCATGGGCCGTTAAGGCCTTCTTCCTAGCATTCACGCTGTCCATTTTACCCGGTAGCTATGGCGTGGTTGTGGCGCGTCCATGGGACGAGGTTCTAGCGTCGCCTTTTGCACTTGCCACATGGTTGATTGCCTTCATGTTCGTGATTGACATCATGTTTGGAACAATTGGCTATGTGCTGACGCTGCGTCCCTTAGACGCGCATATTCGCTCGGCTGAGCCCCGTTTGGCCGGATGGGTGGCCGCGCTGTTATGCTATCCGCCCTTTGTTCTGATGGGCGAGGGCAGAGTTTTTGACGCCCGGTTTGCAACCTTTGGCGAAGAAAATTGGATCCATTGGTTGCCCAATTCGTCAATCGTCCAGGTAATTTGGGGCTCCATGTTGGTGCTGTTGACGGGGATTTATGCTTGGTCGACAGTTGCCTTTGGGCCGCGCTTTTCGAACCTTACGCACCGCGGCATCATCACGCACGGGCCCCATGCGCTGAGCAAGCACCCAGCCTATATTTCCAAGGTGATGTTCTGGTGGCTGTCCGTCACGCCCTTTTGGGTCACGAGCGGGAAACTGACCGACGTGATCCGCAATTGCGTTGCCATGGCCTGTATCAGCGCGATTTATTATTGGCGCGCCAAGACCGAGGAAACTCACCTGTCCAGCGACCCGATATATCGGGACTACGCGGATTGGATTGCGCAAAATGGTTTGTTGGCACGGCTAACGCGCTGGGGAAGGGGATGGCGCAAGGCCATCCCGATCCTCTCTAGAGCTTAATCAAGCGAGAGCTTACCATGGTCCAATTGCGGCAGGACGTAGCGGGCGAACATGTCGCACTCTGTCATATGGGGATAGCCTGACAGAATGAACGCATCGATGCCAAGGGCTTGATAGGCGCGGATTTTGGCAACGACTTGATCGGGATCACCCACAATCGCAGCCCCGCAGCCAGAACGTGCCCGGCCAATTCCTGTCCACAAATTATCTTCAATATAGCCGTCTTCACCGGCCGCCGCCCGAAGTTCGGCTTGGCGAGCAACGCCAAATGTTTGGGCATCCAGCGATTTGCCGCGGATTTCAGCGCCTTTATGAGCATCCAATTTGGAAAGCAGCCGGCTGGCATAATCGCGCGCCTCAGCTTCAGTCTCGCGGACGATGACATGCGCGCGGAACCCATATTTCAAGGTGCGGTCGCGCTTGGCTGCACGCTCGGTCATGTCCGCAATCAGGGCTTTGGCGCCATCCAGCGTTTCGGGCCACATCAGATAAACGTCACAGCCTTCTGCTGCTGCCTCGCGCGCGGCAGGTGAAAGGCCGCCAAAATAAAGCGGTGGGCATTTGCCAGACAATGTTGTGATGCGCGGCGGCGCGAGATCAAAATTATAAAACTCGCCCTTGTGCGACAGATGTTCGCCATTGAGCAGAGTCTTAAGGATTTTCATAGCTTCTACCGTGCGAGCGTAGCGCGGTTCGCTATCCATTTTTTCGCCCGGCATGTCGGAAGAAATGATGTTCACAGCCAGACGCGCGGCACCGCAGGGGGCGGCACCCAGAATGCGATCCAGCGTTGCAATTTGGCGGGCCAATTGCGGCGGCCATGTTTCGCCAATTCGCAGTGCCATCAGCAAGCGGATCTGGCGCGTGAGCGCCGCAATTGCGCCCGCAAACATCTGGGTATCAATGCCCAGCTGATAGCCTGACGGCAGCAAGATGTTGTCAAACCCGCCTTCTTCGGCGCGCATCACAATATTGCGGCAATGTTCCCAGCTCGAGGCGAGCGATGCATCGGGCACGCCCAGAAATTCATAATCATCATCACAAAGAGCGGAAAACCAAGCGATTTCCAGCGGCTTGCTCATGGCAATTTCTCCCCACGGCTGGCGACCAGCACATCATACCAATCTTGACGGGTCCAACGAACCTTCAATGCCTCAGCGGCTTCATGGATGCGCGCAACTTGCTGCGATCCGATAATCGGGATTGCGCCTGCCGGATGCGCCATAATCCAGCTATAAGCGGCAATTGTTCGGCTAACACCTTGTGCCGTAGCCACCTTGTCCAAGGCTGCAGCGACAGATTTTTCCCGATCTGTGGACGGCGCAGCAATGCGACCTCCACCGAGGGGAGACCACGCCAGCACTGTCATGCGCGAGGCCATGGCTTGATCGAGCAAACCTGTTTCAATCGGGTCTAAATGCAGCGGCGAGAATTCTGGCTGAGTCGACACCAATGGGATCGACAAAAAGCTTTGCAACGCAGCGATATGGCCATGTGTGAAATTGGAGACGCCAACCGCACCAACTTTGCCGCTTTTGACCATGTCTTCCAGCGTGCGCGCAAGGTCTTCAGGGTGAGTTAAAATATCGGGGCGGTGCACCTGCCAAAGCTCAACATGGTCCACACCCATACGGCTCAAAGAGGCGTCCAGCGCGCGCATCAAATATTCCCGGCTCTGGTCATAGGGAATGGGGGGCATGATGCCGCCCTTGGTCGCGAGCACCATTTTGCCGCGCAGTTGCGGTGCTGCTTTGAACACCCGACCTAAAAGCACTTCGGCATCGCCAAAGCCGGAGGTGCCGTTAAATCCGTAGATATCAGCAGTGTCAAACAGCGTCGCGCCTGCTTCAAAGGCGGCTTCGACCAGCTTCTGCGCAGCTGCCACGTCCTCACCCGTAAAACGCCACATGCCCCAAGCCATCGGGCTGACCATTGGGCCATCCGGGCCAAGGCGGCGGGGCGCGGGGGCGGGCAAAAAGCTCTGGTCAGTCACATCGACTCCTGTGGTGGCGGGTTATGATAACGTTGTCTTATTTGAACGCCGCAGATGGCTTTCGTCAAGCGGTGCGGGGGCGTCCCGTAGAGGCTCGGATCACCAATTCATGCGGAAGCCGCTGGTGGATTACAGTTTCGTCTTCGCCAAAAAGCAATGTGGCCGCCGTATAGGCCAGATCTCGCACGGGTTGGCGAATGGTGGTCAGGGGCGGCCAAACAAGGCTGGCAAGGGCTGTATCGTCAAACCCTGCGACCGACAGATCTTCTGGAACATCGAGCCCCAAGCCATGGGCATAGGCCAAAACACCGGCAGCCATATCATCATTGCTCGCAAAAATGGCTGTCGGCGGGTTGGGGAGGGCAATCAGCGCTTCGGCAGCTGCCCGTCCAGATTCAAAGTCAAACGAGCCTTGGCGAACAAGATTGGGCTCATAGGCAATGCCGGCCCGGTCGAGTGCGCGGCGATAACCAAAATGGCGTTGGTCGCTCGCCATGTGGTTGGGGTGACCAATCACAAAACCAATTCGTTTATGCCCTTGATTAATGAGGTGGCTGGTCATGTCGTCCGCGGCTTGCACATCATCCATGAAGACCGACGAAGTCATGGCATGATTGGTGCCGGGCGATATACGGACAAAGCGAATGTGGCGGCGCTCAAGCTCTGCCAAGACTTCCGGCGCATCCGTTACAGGGGAAGACAGGATGATTCCGTCGACATGTGTTTCATCAATCAGGCCGCCCACTTCTGCTGCCAAATTGGGGGAGGCGACATCCACGGGTTGCGCCAACATCCGCACGCCTTCTTCGCGCGTGCGCGCCCAAACGCCTTCTTGCACTTGGTGAATATAATGCGGGCTATGATTGTCATAGAGCAGGGCGATTTGAAAAGAGCGGCGGCCTGCCAATGTGCGCGCGGCCAGGCTGGGGCTAAAATTGAGCGCGGCCACAGCTTCTTCCACCCGCCGCTTCGTTTCTTCGCGGACATATTTTTCTTTATTGAGGACACGGGAAACTGTCTTGATCGACACCCCCGCCACTCGCGATACATCTTTGATCGTTACCCGCATGGCAAAAGGCTAGCATGGAATGGTCACAGGTCAAATTTGTTGCAGCGAGGCCACAGTGTCGACGCCCATTGTGTCGCATAGGCACCTCTTGCTTGCCTTCGCGCTGTAATTGAGAGAGAAACTCAATTCAGACATCGTTGTCATAACTGGAATAGCGTGGGAGAGGTCATGGTTCGCTACGGGCTCGTTGGCTCGGGAATGATGGGTGTGGAGCATATCCACAATCTGGCAATTACCCCTGGTGCAGTCGTTACTGCGTTGGCAGACCCTGTTGACTCTTCGCTTGGCTGGGCCAAGTCCGCGCTTGGTGAACGCGCAGACGGCGTTAAAACCTTTTCCTCATCTGCTGAATTAGCGGCCTCAGGCTTGGTCGACGCGGTGATTGTGGCGAGCCCCAATTATACGCACCGGGCGGTCCTTGAGCCTCTGTTTGATGCCGGGTTGCACATTTTGTGCGAAAAGCCGTTGGCGACGACCATTGAGGACGCACGTTGGATAGCTGAGCGTGTTAAGCAGCATTCTGGCGTGTTTTGGACGGCAATGGAATATCGTTACATGCCGCCCGCCGCTGCGTTTATTGAGCAGGTTCATGCTGGGCGCATTGGTTCCCTCAAAATCCTGAGCATCCGCGAGCATCGTTTTCCGTTCCTGGTCAAAGTTGGGGATTGGAACCGCTTTGCTGAGAACACGGGCGGGACGATGGTGGAGAAATGCTGCCACTTCTTTGATTTGATGCGGCTTATTACACAATCTGAAGCGGTGCGTGTCTATTGCTCTGGCGCGATGGATGTGAACCATCTCGATGAAGCCTATGATGGCCGCCGCCCCGACATTATCGACAACAGCTTTACAACAGTAGATTTTGCTAATGGCGTGCGCGCTATGCTGGATCTGTCGATGTTTGCTGATGGGGCAGAAAATCAGGAAGAGATTTGTGCTGTGGGGGATAAAGCTCGTCTTGAGTGTTTGATCCCGTCAGGCGACCTTATTTTCAGCCCGCGGACCGGCTTTATGAACCCTAAAACGCCAGAGCGGGTGCATGTGCCTGTTGATGAGGCGGCGCTGAAAGCCGGTAGTCATCATGGCTCAACCTATTATGAACACCAGAAATTCATTGCAGCCGTGCGAGGCGAAGGCCCCGTAGAAGTAACGGCGGATGATGGTTTGCGTGCTGTGGCAATTGGCATGGCCGCCGAAATCAGCGCGCGCGAGAAGCGCGTGGTTGATATGAGTGAGCTTGGTTTTTGAGGGGACCGGCCTAGTTGGCAGCCGGAATATAATGTCGACTAAAATGGTAGAGTATACGATAGTGTCTCGACCACTCGATTCGAAGGGAGGAACATCATGAAACTTATTCGTTCCGCCGTCCTCGCCAGCGCCGCTATGGCCCTTGCGTTGCCGGCTTTGGCTTATGCCCAATCGGCTGACGAAGGAGCCGCTGCTGGCGACATCATCGTCACTGCCCAAAAGCGTGAAGAAAATCTGCAATCGGTTCCGGTTGCCATCTCGGTCATTTCTGGCGCTGCACTTGCTAATAATGGCGGGTTGACGCTGGAAAATGCGCAGTATCTCGTTCCGTCGATGAACTTCCGTAAGGCAGGCACAACGCTGAACCAGGCCCTGTTCCTGCGTGGCGTTGGCACGATCAACTTCTCGATCGCCGCTGAGCCTTCAGTTGCAGCCGTTCTCGATGGCGTGGTTTTGAGCCGCGCTGGGGAAGGCTTTAGCGATCTGTTTGACGTCGAGCGTGTGGAAGTTCTGCGTGGTCCGCAGGGCACGCTGTTCGGCAAGAACGCGTCGGCTGGTGTGGTGTCGATCGTCACCAAGCGCCCGACGGACAAGGTCGAGAGCACAGTTGAAGCCTCGTATTTCGACAAGTCGGAATATCGCGCCCGCGCCACCATCAATGCGCCGCTGAGCGACAAGGTGCGCTCGCGCGTGACCGGTTTCTATGGCCAATATGATGGCAATATCTACAATGTTGCCACCAAGTCGAAGGTCAATGGCTATAAGCGCTATGGCCTTCGCGGCGTGATTGAAGCCGATGCCAGCGAAACGCTGACGCTGACGCTGCGTGCCGATTACCGCAAGGCCAATGATGATTGCTGCGGCGAAATCATCAGCCCGCGTCCGACCAATGCAGCGGCATTGGCACTGACGGGTACAACCTTTGATGGCGTTGAAGCACGTACGGTTAACCAGAATTTGGTAACGGCAACCAAGGAAAAGAGCTGGGGCACCTCGCTTCAAGCCGATCTGGAGCTTGGCGATCACACGTTGACGTCAATCACCAGCTATCGTGGTTGGGACAACCGCGAAATTCGTGATGGCGACTGGCTGAGCCAGCCTTATGTTGGGCTGAACCAGCTGCACGATAATGGCCCGCAAACGTCGAACACCTTTACCCAGGAAGTGCGCATTGCATCGCCAACGGGTGGGCTGGTCGAATATGTTGTCGGTGCCTATTATTCGCGTGCGAAGTCAGAGCGTACCTTCACGCGCAACGTGATTGCTTGCTCGGCATCTACCTTGGCAGAAATCGCCGTTGGCCTGCGTCCGTGCTCGACGGATCCGGCTGTATCGACCTTCACCAACCCCATTGGCAGCGCCACCTTTGGCTCTACCTTTGATAACAAGGCGTTGTTCGGCCAAACGACAATCAACGTGTCGCCTGCGTTCCGCCTGATTGGCGGTCTGCGCTACACCAAGGACGATCTCGACGTCTTCTTGGGTCGTACATCGAACTTCCCGGATGCACGTCCGGGTATTCGCCCCAACTTCAACTTCGCTGGCGAAACCAGCAAGTCGAACGTTTCGGGTAAGGCTGGCTTCCAGGCTGATGTTACCGAAGACACAATGGTCTATGGTAGCTACACGCGTGGCTATAAGGGCCCGGCTTACAACGTGTTTTTCAACATGTACAAGTCGGCCAATCCGCCGCTTGCAGGCCTTGCTGGCATTGATGACACCAACGTGATTGCGGCAGAAACTGTCGATGCGTTTGAAGTTGGTGCGAAAAATAGCCTGTTTGATGGTCGCGCGATCATCAACATCGCGGCCTATTACGCCAAATATTACAACTATCAGGCCAATAACCCGGATCTGGTGGCTGGTGTTGTGACGACTCGTCTGACCAACGCTGGTACAGTTTCGACCAAGGGCTTTGAAGTTGACGCTATTTTGCGTCCGGCACGCAATGTGAACATCTCGGGCGGTTTTGCCTATAATGATGCGCAGGTTGTGGCCTTCCGTCTGCCGGCTGGCGGCAACCCTGCCAACATCGTCGCTCCGGGCACGCCGTTGCCAAATGCGCCGAAGTATAAGGCGTCGGTTGGGGCTGATTGGACGATTGAAACGGGTAATTCGTTCAACGTCCAGCTGGGTACGTCACTCGCTTATCAATCGTCGCAGATCTATGAACTGACGGCGAACTTGACCACGCGTGCTGGCACGACCGTTGCGGGTTATTCCATTGTTGATGTCAACGCCTCGTTGGTGGACGTCAATGACCGTTGGAAGATTACGGCTCATGTGAAGAACCTGTTCGACAAGAGCTTTGCCTCATCGATCATCTCGGGCGGCCCGGGCGGTAGCTTCCGCTACATCATCCCTCGTGAAGCTGATCGCTATGTCGGCATCACGGCTCAGCTGAACTTCGGCAACTAAGCCAAACTCAGCACGAAAAAATAGGGCTGGGGCCATGTGGCTCCAGCCCTTTTTTTATGCCTCAGCGACTATTGGGCTGCGGCGATGGGCCGGATAACGGGCACCAGCACATGCACCCATAGAGTTGCTAAGAGATAGGCACTCGCCGCCATGGCGAACATGGGCCAATAGCCAACGCCATGCGTGAGTGACCAGCCTGTAAACTCAATAATGCCCATGCCGGTGAGATTGCCGAATACGGCGCCAATAGCCATCACCGTGCCAACACGTTGGGTGGGCACAGTGTCAGCCGTAAAGCCAAAGATATTGGTCGAAAAACCTTGGTGCGCGAAAAGGGCAAGGCCAATTAAGCCCGCGGCTACCCAGGGGCTTGAGGCTTCAAGCGCCAGCGGAATGGGCAGAATAAGCAATGCGTAAAACAGCATGGATGATTTGCGCGCAGCATTTGGGGTAAGCCCGCGTGCCAAGAGCAAGGGGAACACAATGCCGCTTGAAAGCGCACCTAGGGCCGCCATGCTATAGATGAGCGCAATGGGGCCGCCGAGTTCAGCTTGGCCCATGTTAAAGACGCGGCTGAACAGATCAGGCGTCCAGAACAGCATGAACCACCAAATCATATCCGTCAGGGCTTTGGCACCCGCCACGGCCCATGTCCGGCGATCGGAGAGCATATCTTTCACCCAGCCTTTGGGTTCATCTGTATCTTGCTTGACGGGTTCGGGCGCTGCGACGGGCTCAGATGCTGCGACAGGCTTCAGGTGCCGGGTGAGGGGATACCAAAACATCAGCCAGACAAAGCCCAAAGCCCCGGTTACAAGAAAGGCCGCTTGCCAGCCAAAGGCGAGCGCAAAAGGGGGGATGATAAGCGGCGTTAGCACAGCGCCGATATTGGGCGCCGTGTTCACAAGGCCGAGGCCGAGCGAGCGTTCCCGAAGGGGAAGATATTGCGCTGCTGATTTAACGGCAGCGGGCGTATTGATGGATTCAGCAGCGGCAAGGACAATGCGTGCTGCCAAAAACTGCCCAACTGTTGTCGCAAAGGCATGGGCCATGCCGGCAAGGCTCCAAATTGCCACGGCACCGCCATAGGCCGCGCGCACGCCAAAGCGATCCACCAGCCAACCGACAAAGACCACTGATGCCGCTGCCGTCAGCTGAAAGGCTGAGCCCAAATGGGCAAATTCTTGATCCGTCCAGTTAAACTCAGCTTCCAGCGTTGGCTTCAACAAGGCCAGTACTTGACGGTCTACATAATTGAGCGCTGTCCCTACAAAGACCAGCGCAATCAGCGCGTAGCGCAGTTTCTTTCCACGATCGATTTGACCATCTGACATGAATTGTCTCCACTCCTGAAGTGCGCCATAGTAGACAACGCTGTCATGATGCCAAGGGGGAGATGTAGGTGAGCAAGCAAAAGGCCGTGCCAGCTGTCGCAGATTTATATGGCGATTTGTATGAACCGGCCGCTGCAGCCAAGATTGGCGTGCGCGATTATAATCCCGGTTTGGTGGTCACTGGCGTCGCGGCGCTGGCCGCTGCTTATCTGGCTGAGCATTACGGCGCCCCGTTGATGTTGATGGGCTTGCTCATTGGTCTTGCCTTCAACTTTGCCAATGCAGACACGCGGCTGCACCCCGGCCTTAATTTTGCCTCGCGCAGCTTGTTGCGCTGGGGGATTGTTCTGGTGGGCGCGCAAATCACTTTCGCGCAAATTGCGTCTTTGGGTGTGCCAAGTTTCATTGCCATTGCCGTTATTCTCGCTCTGGTGACGGTAACGGGGCTTGGTGTCGCCCGCCTTTTTGGTCTGCCATGGGCCCTGGGGCTCTTGGCGGGCGGGTCTGTTGCAATTTGTGGCGCCTCCGCCGCGCTTGCACTGTCCACATTGCTGGGTGAAAAAAGGACAAGTCAGGCGCAATTGACCTTGGTTTTGGTCTGCGTGTCGGCGGCAAGCGCTTTTGCTATGTCGACCTATCCTATTCTGGCTGGCAGCTTAGCCCTGTCAGACCGGCAAGCCGGTTTTTTGATTGGTGCCTCCATTCATGATGTCGCTCAGGCGCTGGGGGCGGGATATAGCTTTTCCAACGAAGCTGGGCAGACTGCCGCCATCGTAAAGCTAACACGCGTGGCGCTGCTGGCGCCCACGCTTGCCGTCATCGCGCTCATCTTATCGCGTCAAGGCGCTGGAAAAGCTGGGCCAATCACAGTGCCTTGGTTCGTCATGGGCTTCCTGGCTGTTGCGGCCGTCAACAGCTTTATGCCGTTGCCGCCAATGGCAGTTGATGTCTCGCGCAAGGGCGCCAGTGCGCTCTTGTTGCTGGCCGTTGTCGCCACTGGCATCAAATCCCCCATGCAATTGCTGCTGCAGCAGGGCTGGCGCAGTTCTATGCCCGTGGTGGGGGCAACGCTGGTCTCTTTCCTGCTCTCCCTCGCAGCTGCTATAGTCCTTGCCTAAGCTTTACGCCGGAGGAAGTGTGGACGCTGAAGCTGGCGCAGTATTAGGTGACGGGGCTTTGCGCATCTTCATGCACTGATTAGGGTCTGGCCGAGAAAAGACCTCACAATTCCAGAGAGCCTTATCAATCCCGGCAGAGCGATTGCGTAAATAGCTGAAAGTCAGCGATTGCAGCTGCTCATCGCTAACTGGGAAGCGAAAGGGCGCCAGCTTTGGATCGGACCAGACGAGGATTTTGCAATAGGGCTTTGTGCCGCAGGAAAACAGAACAAGGCGCAGCATCAGGCCTGCGTCCGCTGTGCGCGGCAGAATGAACACCAGATAATCGCCCGTGCTATTCTGAAGCGCGGGAATAAAGCCATAAGGGTTCATTGGAACATTTTGGCTCGCTGATTCTGGGTCAAGCTGGCGCGCTAACAACTGGGCTTCTTCAGCTTCAAAATCAGGTGTCGTGCCCATTGTCCCATGGGCAGGGGAAAGACTGGCCAATTGCGCAATCAATGGTTCCGCGCCTGCATAACGCCCGCGAAACGCATTTAACTTTCCCCACCAGCCGGCCCAACGGAAGAATAAATGTGTGCCTTCTTTGTGGACCTTATCCAGCTTATTGCTCCACGCCGGCAGAACCCAATCTGTGTGGTAATGAGTGGCCGTCCCCACCGGACGGAACACCTCACCCGTCAGCATGATCCGCGCTAGCCCTTGCATATTGGCCCAAGCAGCAGGGCCTGGCTTGTGCACCATTGATCCATCGCAGGTAAAGGTGAATTGGCAACCTGTGGGGCGATCCGCCCCCTGAAAGACAACGCCGCAGACTGTTTTGGGAAAAGCAGGGTGACGCACTCTGTTCAACACGACTTGGGCGACCGCCTTTTGCCCGGCCAGACTTTCCGTCCCAGCCTCGTAGAGAATGGCGGCTGCCAAACAGTCAGTTGCGCGCGCGCGATCTTGAACGCTGCCCGTAATCCGAAACGGCTGTGCCGGCGGAATGGGTTCCTGGGTAAAGGGAGTTTGTGCGTTGATGCGCTGCGCCAATGTGGGGTCTAATGTGCGCAGGACAAGCAGCTCTACGGGGGGCGGAGCAAGGGCTGGCTCTGCCAAGGCTACTCGTAAGGGCGGTTGGCGCACGCCATCATAGGCAGTGCCCAATGGACCGGCATTGAGTGCCCAAACAACAATGCCGATGGCGACGGCCAAGCACAGCGCGGCAATGGGCGCCCAATGGACAGGGCGCTCGCCCAGCACTGACGGCGGGTCTGCCAGCCGTAAAACATCGGGCCGCATGGCTCAGGCTCGCTAATCAGGCTTCTGGTAAGAAGTCTGGGACTGACAAATAGCGTTCGCCGGTATCATAGTTGAAGCCCAACACCCGGGCATCTTTTGGAAGATCAGGCAGTTTCTGCGCAATTGCGGCCAATGTCGCGCCAGAGCTAATGCCCACCAACATGCCTTCTTCCGTGGCCGCGCGGCGGGCCATGGTTTTGGCATCTGCCGGATCAACCTGAATGACGCCATCCAGCAATTTGGTGTGCAAATTGGCAGGAATAAAGCCAGCGCCAATGCCCTGAATGGGGTGAGGTGAGGGGGAGCCGCCGCTAATGACAGGCGACAAAGTGGGCTCAACGGCAAAGACCTTCAGCTTGGGCCAATGCTGTTTCAGAAACTGCGCAGCGCCCGTAATATGGCCGCCGGTCCCCACGCCGGTAATGATGGCATCAAGTGGCGTTTCAGCAAAGTCCGCCAGAATTTCCGGGCCAGTCGTGCGGACGTGGATGTCAATATTGGCTGGATTTTCAAATTGCTGGGGCATCCACGCGCCCGGAATTGTCTCCACCAGTTCCAGCGCGCGCTCAATTGCGCCTTTCATGCCTTTTTCACGTGGAGTCAGATCAAATGTTGCCCCATAAGCGAGCATCAGGCGCCGCCGCTCAATCGACATGCTTTCTGGCATGACCAGAATGAGTTTATAGCCTTTCACCGCGGCGACCATTGCAAGGCCAATGCCAGTATTGCCACTAGTGGGTTCTACAATGGTGCCGCCGGGCTTGAGGGCGCCGCTCCGCTCAGCATCCTCAATCATTGCCAGACCAATACGGTCCTTAATTGACCCGCCGGGATTGCTACGTTCAGACTTGATCCACACTTCCCGATCCGGAAACAGGCGCGAAACGCGAATATGCGGCGTGGACCCAATGGTATCGAGGATAGAGGCGGCTTTCATGATGACGTCTTCCTGAAGTGAGGTTCAAAGGTCCGGGCATTTCTAAGTTCGGGGAACAGCCATGCCCAGACGCCTGTTACCAAGATAGCCCCGACGCCGCCAAAGACAACTGCGCCAACGGGCCCCAAAAGGGCTGCGAACATTCCAGACTGCATTTCCCCAAGCTCATTCGAGCCGGAAATTGCCAGCGAGGAGACTGCGGCGACGCGCCCGCGCATGTCATCTGGTGTGTTTAATTGAACAAGCGACGAGCGGACATAGACGGATAGCATATCGGCAGCGCCAAGAATGGAGAGCAGCCCGAGCGACAGCCAAAAGGACTTGGAAAGCCCAAAGCCAATAGTGGCCATCCCAAAGACAACAACGGCCCACAGCATCTTAATGCCCACATTGTGCTTCAGGGGGCGGAAAGAAAACCACAGCGCCATTATTGTGGCGCCCACTGCTGGCGCTGCGCGAAGCCAGCCCAGCCCCTGCGGGCCGACATTTAAAATATCGCGCGCATAAACAGGCAAAAGCGCCGTTGCGCCGGCCAACAGCACGGCAAAAAGGTCGAGCGTAATTGCCCCAAGCAGGAAGCGCTCATTCCATGTATAATGCAGCCCATCAATCATCTGCCGGAAGGGATGGGCTTGGCCCTTAATTTCCGTTTTGGGAAAAGGGCGAATGCGGCTGATCGCGAAAGACGCGACTGCCAGCAATATCGCTGAAATCCAATAGGGAAGAACAGGGTTGCTGGCAAAAAGGAGGCCGCCAACGCCGGGGCCAATGACTGTGCCAGTTTGCCATGCCATTGAGTTGAAGGCAATCGCGCGCGGCAGGATGCGTGCCGGCACGATATTGGCCACAATCGACGACATGGATGGGCCAACAAAGACACGGGCCACGCCATGCAATGCGGCCATCATATAGAGCAGCGGCAGCGTGAGCGCATCTTGCGCAGTCATGAACCCCAGCGTCAGCGCAACAATACCATCAATGCTGTTCGCGAAAATCGCCACACGGCGGCGATCAAACCGATCTGCCACCCAGCCGGCAACAGGCGTTAGCACGGCAAGGGGTATGAATTGCGCCAACCCCAGCAGCCCCAGCTGAAACGAGGCCTCGCGAATGCTCATCCCATAATCAGAGCGCGCAACATCATAAAATTGATAGCCGATAACAACGACCATCCCCATTGTCGCTAAGACCGCGCTAAACCGGGCAATCCAGAAATAGCGATAGTCCGGAATGGACAGCGGATGGGGAGAAGTGTCAGCCGTGTCAGTCACGACTTGCTCTTGGCCTCAACATTGCAGACGTGCAAGCGTTGACCGCGTGGATATCATAAAGAATTATTTGGGACGCCGATTGTCAGCGATCATGACCACCCGGCTGGTCACGCCGTTAAGCCAGCGTAATAAAGCTATCGAGCACGCGCTTGCGCCCCGCCTGATCAAAATCAATCTCTAATTTATTGCCTTCAATTTCGGCAATTTGGCCATAACCAAATTTGTCATGAAAGACGCGTTGGCCAATGGCTAAATCGCTGCGCCCTTTATTGCCGAGGCTGATTGCACTGGCGCGGGCCTCCACAATGCGTGTGGGGGCGCTGGAATAGCTGCTGGTCGCGCGTTGCCAACCGGGGCCACGACCCGTGCTGCGGGCAACATGCGCAAAGGGATCCGCGCTTTGCGACCAATTGGCCCGCCACAGGCTTTCTCCGCCAGAAAAGCTGCTCTCTTGCTCAACATGGTCTGCAGGAAGCTCAGCAATGAAGCGCGAGGGGATGCTCGACGTCCATTGGCCATAGATGCGGCGATTGGCGGCATGGAAAATCGTACATTTCTGGCGTGCCCGCGTGATGGCAACATAGGCCAAGCGCCGTTCTTCTTCCAAGCTTGCAATGCCCCCTTCATCCAGCGCGCGTTGCGAGGGGAAAACGCCTTCTTCCCAGCCTGCGAGAAATACGTGAGAAAACTCGAGTCCCTTGGCGGCATGGATGGTCATCATCGTCAGCTTTTCGCCATCGCCTGCTGCATCATTGTCCATCACAAGGCTAACATGTTCCAGAAACGCGCCCAGCGTTTCATAATCTTCCATGGCGCGGACAAGCTCGTTTAAGTTTTCCAGCCGACCAGCGCTTTCAGCTGATTTGTCGGCCTGGAGCATGGCCGTATAGCCACTTTCATCCAGCAATTGCCGCGCCAGTTCATGATGGGGCAGGGTGGTGGCCATGTCGCGCCAACGTGCCAAATCCCCGATAAATCCGCCAAGCGCACGGCGCGCCTGCGGGGTCAGTTCGTCGGTGTCTAAAATGCGCGCAGCCGCGAGCGAGAGCGGAATGGCGTCTGCACGCGCAAACATCTGCACTTTGGCAAGGGCTTTATCGCCCAGCCCGCGCTTGGGCTGGTTGACGATCCGTTCAAAGGCCAAATCATCTGCGGGTTGGTTGACGAGGCGCAGATACGCCAACGCATCGCGGATTTCCGCGCGTTCATAGAAACGAAAGCCCCCAACAATGCGATAGGGCAGGCCGATGGCAATGAAGCGATCTTCATATTCGCGAGTTTGGAACTGCGCGCGGACCAAAATGGCGACATCATCCAGCGATCCACCTGCACGTTGATAGTCTTCGGCAAGTTCACCCACGCGACGGGCCTCTTCAGGGCCATCCCATACGCCAATAACTTCAACTTTCTCGCCGCCGTCGACTTCTGTCCATAAGGTTTTCCCCAATCGTCCCCCATTTTGCGCAATCAGGCCTGAGGCAGCGCCCAGAATATGTGGGGTGGAGCGGTAATTTTGCTCAAGCTTTACAATGACAGCGCCAGGAAAATCCTTTTCAAACCGTAAGATATTGGCGACTTCTGCGCCACGCCATGAATAAATGGACTGATCATCATCGCCAACCACACAAATATTCTTGTTGGCTTGGGCCAAGAGGCGCAGCCAAAGATATTGGCTGGCATTTGTATCCTGATATTCGTCGACCAATATGTATTTGAACCGCCGTTGATAGCTGTCCAGCACATCGCGATGTGTTTTCAATATGGTGAGCATATGGAGCAACAAGTCTCCAAAGTCGCAGGCGTTAAGGGCTTTGAGCCGTTCTTGATAAATCTTGTAAAGTTCAGCACCTTTCCCGTTGGCGTATCGCTCATTTTCTGCGGCATCGATGTCCGCCGGGGTAAGGCCCTTATTCTTCCATTGGTCAATCAATCCGGCCAATTGGCGGGCAGGCCAGCGCTTTTCATCAAGCTCAGCTGCTTGGACGATCTGCTTCAACAAGCGCAGCTGATCATCTGTATCCAAAATTGTAAAATTTGATTGTAAACCAACAAGTTCTGCATGCTTTCTAAGCATCTTTGCGCAGATGCTATGGAAAGTGCCAAGCCAGGGCATCCCTTCAACTGCATCCCCAATAATGCGCCCGACACGTTCTTTCATCTCGCGCGCAGCTTTGTTGGTGAAGGTGACAGCCAGAATTTCAGATGGCCATGCCCGTCGGGTGGCAATCAGATGCGCCAATCGCGCCGTAAGCGCAGCTGTTTTGCCTGTGCCAGCCCCGGCCAACATCAGCACAGGGCCATCTGTTGTCAGCACGGCCTGGCGCTGAGGGTCATTCAGGCCGCTGATATAGGCGGGTTCTTGCATATTTTCAGGCAAAGTCATGATGCGAACGATTAGGGAACATCGGCGGGGCTTGCAAGCATTTGCCAGTCATATCACGCAGATAAAAAGCCGTGTTAGGCTTTGCCCAAGACGCTTCAGCACGCTAGGGCCCCATTGGGGAGAGGCACGGCATGACGAGCACGGTATCGCATAGAAGAGTTCTTACGGCCTCATTGGTGGGCACCGCTGTCGAGTTTTACGACTTTTACATTTATGCCACTGCAGCCGCATTGGTTTTCGGCCCGCTCTTCTTCCCCTCAGATGAGCCGGGTCTGCAATTGCTTTTAAGTTATGCCAGTTTTTCGGTCGCCTTTTTCGCGCGGCCTTTGGGGGCGATTGCCTTTGGTCATTTTGGGGATCGCGTTGGCCGCAAGTCGACTTTGGTTGCGTCGCTTCTCATCATGGGGCTGTCGACATTCCTGATTGCGTTTCTCCCTTCCTATGCCGTGATTGGCTGGGTCGCGCCCGCCTTGCTATGCGTGTTGCGCTTTGGCCAAGGCTTTGGCCTTGGTGGGGAATGGGGCGGGGCGGCCTTATTGGCTACAGAACACGCCCCGCCGGGCAAAGCCGGGCGTTATGGCATTTTCCCGCAATTGGGCGCGCCAGTGGGCTTCATTGCCTCCAATGGCCTGTTTTTGCTGCTGGGCCTGTGGTTGAGCGATGCAGATTTTAAAGATTGGGGCTGGCGCATTCCATTTTTGGGCAGTGCGCTGTTGGTTGGCGTGGGCCTTTGGGTGCGGCTGAAGTTGACAGAAACCCCGGCCTTTGCAGAAGCAATGAAAGCCGCGCCACCGCCGCGGGTTCCGCTGGCAGAATTGATGCGGCATCATTGGCCGGAAGTGCTGGGTGGCACATTTGCGGCCATTGCCTGTTTTGCGATTTTCTATCTCGCAACGGCCTTTGCTTTGGGCTTTGGCACCACACAATTGGGCATGGCGCGCGAGGAATTCTTAAGCTTGCAGCTCTTTGCCATTTTGTTTTTGGCGCTGGGGATTATCGTTTCTGGCCCAGCTTCCGATACATATGGCGCGGATAAGGTTCTGATGCTTGGCTGCGGACTAACCATGGCCGTGGCTGCAATCATCGTTCCAACCTTGGGCAGTGGGGATCCCGCCCGCGTGACGTTGTTTCTAACATTTGCCCTTTTTGCGATGGGCTTAGTCTATGGGCCCTTGGGATCTTGGTTGCCCAGCCTGTTTCCGGCGCGCGTGCGTTATTCCGGCGCGTCTGTCGCCTTCAACATGGCGGGCATTTTGGGCGGTGGCTTGGCCCCTCTGATCGCACAAAGGCTGTCAGATCAAAATGGTTTGGGCGCTGTGGGCGTGTATTTGGCTGTATGCGCGGGATTAAGCCTGATTGGGCTTATGGGGTTGCGCGCAAAAGCGTGATCCGCGCTTTGCCATAATCGCGCTGGGCCTCAATCTCAAAGCCATCCACAGCCACATCTTCGGTGCGTGAAGTTTCAATGCTGACCAAAGTTGCCGGGCCAATCCAGCCCAAGCGATGGAGCTTATCGAGCGCCACGGAGCCTGCCCCGCTATAATAAGGCGGGTCCATCATAACGAGATCAAGCGGGGTTGGTGTCGGGGGCAGGGCCAGTACTGACCCTGCGCGCACTTCGGCATTCTGCGCGCCTAGTTTGGCAATATTGGTGCGCAGAGCATCCAGTGCTGCGCGATCTTGCTCAACAAAAATGCACTGCGCGGCACCGCGGGACAAAGCCTCTAGCCCCAAAGCGCCTGAGCCTGCGAACAAATCGGCGACCCGCAGCTCTTCCAGCCCGCCCAAGCGGCTGACTAGCATGGAAAACAGTGCCTCACGTGTGCGATCAGCCGTGGGGCGTGTGGCATCTCCTTTGGGCGCAGCGAGCGGACGGCCGCGCCATTGCCCAGATATGATCCTCATGCCCCCAAGGCCCTTCGGAACTGGAAGAGATCATTGCGGTCCACTTCAGAAATTTGGCCTTTTTCCAAACCTGCCAGTTGGAAGGGGCCATAGCTGGTGCGGATAAGGCGAGCGACTTCGAGACCCAGATATTCCAAAACGCGGCGTACTTCGCGGTTTTTGCCTTCGGTCAATGTCATTTCAACCCAAACATTGGCGCCAGTTCGCCGCTCCATATTGGCGTCGATTGAGCCATAGCGGACGCCTTCAATCTCAATCCCGTGGATCAGCTCTTCCAGCTGCGCCTGCGTCACTTGGCCAAAGGCGCGGGCGCGATAGGTGCGGGGAACGCCAGTTGAAGGCAATTCCAGCGCCCGCTTCAGCCCGCCATCCGTGGTCATTAACAACAGACCTTCGGTGTTGTAATCGAGCCGGCCAACAGGCACCAGCCGGGGCAGCCCCTTGGGCATGACGTCATAAATGGTTTTCCGGCCCTTGGGGTCGCGCTCTGTGGTCAACACGCCAATGGGTTTGTAGAAACGGAATAGGCGGGCCGCCTTGGGCGGACGTACTGGCTTGCCATCCACAGTTACGCCATCAAGCGTGGTGAGAATTGTGGCAGGCGTTTCCACGGGGGTGCCATCAATGGCAATGCGGCGATCGGCAATCATCCGCTCAATTTCGCGGCGCGACGCAATGCCGGCGCGCGCAAGCAGTTTGGCAATACGCTGAGGTTCTGAACTGGTCATAGCCGCGCCCCTAAAGCAATTGGGGCGCAATGTCTTGTGGAAGATCGTCTCCGCGATACCGCTAGGTGCTCAGATGTGCCTCGATAAGCTCATGAAAGCGGGAAATGCCGGATTCGAGCGTGCCCAGTGTCAGTTCCGGCAATGCACCAGACGAGAGCCCTTCTTGGCCCAGAGCGGCCGCGCGGAAATCTTCTGATCCAAAGACGCCATTATCTAGCAAGTCCCAACTGCGTGCCCAATGGTCACGCGCTTTATCTGTTTTCGGCTCTTCAGGAATCAGCATGAAATCCTCAACCAGGGTTCGGCCTTCGGAGTGCGGCATAAGAACCATGATGTTCACATAATCTGGGCTGACAACAATGACTGTGGCGGGGAACAGCTGATAAGCAAAGGTCACTGCCGCGCGCAATTTGGGCCAATTGCCTATGTCAATCTCGGCCAATTCTTCGGCACGGCCAACGGCTGAGCGTTGATGCGGGCCAATACAATCGCCTGAAGTGATGCCATCTTTGAAAAACGGGCCAATCGTATTCGCATGGAGGCGCGCGACATGATAGCTTTCCAGAAACGCATCCATGATGAGCTTCCAATTGCCCGCCACATCATGCACCCGGCGGTTGTAGAGATAGAGATGGCGCATCCCAAAGGCATCAAAATCTGCGCCTAAAGCTTCGGCGTGAGTGAAATCAGCCGTGTCAGTGGGCGCATACCAAATGAGCCCGCCCGCTTCACAGCTGGGCAATTCTTTCAAGCCATAACCAGCCTTATCAAGGCCGGGGAATGTATCGGGCCGCGGAAGGCCCGTCAGGCGGCCATCAAGCGCATAGCTCCATGCGTGGTAGGGGCAGATGAGCCGGGGCGCGCATACGCGCTCTGTGCCTTCCACAAGCCGTGTCCCACGGTGGCGGCATACATTCAGAAAGACGTGCGCCTTGCCCTCAGCATCGCGCGTTAACAGCAGGGGCCGGCCAAAGCCGTCATGCGGCACAGCCATGCCCGGCTCTGGCAGCAAGGCACTTGGCGCAATGACTTGAGGCAGCTGGTCAAAAAGCGCTGCTTTTTCCTTTTGGAACCAGGCGGGATCAGTATAGCGCGCAGCAGGCACTTGATTAATGCCAGCGGCCGTCCGGGGCATCCCATCCGCAATTTGCCGGGCAAGTGCCATTTGGCCGGGTGTGGGTGTCATCAAGGTCATGACAGGGCTACCTTTCTGCGTCTAAGGCGCTAGGTTCGCGCGAAATCGAGTGGGGAGCAAGGGGCATGGGCAAAGAAAGCCAGACCGTAACGTCCGTAACAGGTGGTTGGGCCGGGGCAATCAAGCCTTATGTGGAAAAGGAATCGCTGGCGGCCTTTTTTATCGGCGTCTCCTCGGGCTTTCCCTATGCGATGATTGGCGCCACGCTGACCACGCGGCTGGCGCAAGATGGCATTGATAAGAAAACAGTCACGGCCTTCACGCTGGCCTTCCTTGTCTATAACCTCAAGATTTTCTGGGCCTGGATTGTCGATGGCGTCCGTTTACCGCTGATTGGGCGGCTCGGTCAGCGCGTATCATGGCTGATTTTTTCGGGACTGATGGTCATTGCATCAGTCATCAATCTGGCACTGGTTGATCCCGCAGCCAGCATTGGCGCGACGGTTTTAGCGGCGATTTTGGTGGGGGTGGCTGGCGCGACCTTTGATATTGTTATCGATGCCTATCGCATTGAAACACTGAAGCCGTATCAGCTTGGTGTTGGGTCTGGCATGTCACAATATGGCTGGCGGATTGGCTCAGCCGGGGCAGGGGCTTTGGCGCTTGTCTTGGCGGACCGCATTGGCTGGCAGGCCGCCTATATGGCGTGTGCCGCCTTTGCTTTGCCTGCGATGCTGACTGGGCTGTTGATGGGGGAACCTGCCCGCCATGTCGTTTCGAATGAAAAGCGGGCTGTGGCTGAGATATGGCAATCGGTGGCTGGCCCCTTTGTGGAACTTTTTCAACGTGCGGGGGCGTGGCTCGTCCTCTTGTTCATTCTCGTCCATAAAATTGGCGATACGCTGGCGAACCTCACTTTCCGGCTGCTCTTTGATGATCTGGGCTATACCAATGACGAGATTGCCATTTATGACGTTGGCGTCGGCTTTTGGGCCTATTTGATTGGCATCTTCATTGGTGGTGTCGCCTTTGCCCGGTTGGGCCTAAAACGCTCTGTGATCATTGCCTTGGTTCTTATGGCCTTTTCCAATCTGAGCTTTGCCGGGTTGGCAGCCAGCGGGCACAGCAATTGGGCCATGGCGGGCGCCATTGGCTTTGAAAACGCTGCCAGCGGGTTTGGGGGCGTGGTTCTGGTCGCTTATTTCTCGGCCTTGTGTGATCTGCGCTTTACAGGCGCGCAATATGCGCTGATTTCTGCTGGGGCCAGTATTGTGGGCCGGTTCCTCACGGGAACAACGGCAGGCGCGCTGATCGAAACGCTGGGTTATGTGAACTTCTATTTGCTCACCACGCTGGCCGCGTTGCCCGGGATTGCGCTTTTCTGGCTGATGTCGCGCAATGGGCTGGTGGATAGCGCAATGGGCTCTGCTGGCGCGCGGGATTAATCGGGCAGCTGGTCGTTTTCGGCCAGCGCCACACCGGCCAGATAGAGCGATCCCAAAATCGCAACGTCCTTGGGCAATCCGGCGGCCTTCGAGTCAATCTGGCTTAAGGCGTCCGCTAGATTCAGAGCAATTCCAGTGTCGGCAATGCCCAGTTCCCGCGCCATTGCGCACAAATCTGCAGGGCGATGGCACTCATGCCCGGGAATAGGCACGGCCGTAATGGACTGGGCAATGGGCGCAAGCAGCTTTAAAAATCCATGCGCATCCTTATTGGCCAACATGCCCAGAACAAGGTCTACCTTATCCCCATCAGCAAAGAATTCGGCGATCATGGTTGCAGCATTGGGATTATGCCCGCCATCCAGCCACAAAGTGCGCGCAGAAGGGATATTGGCCTTCAGTGGTCCATCTGCCAGCACTTGCATCCGTGCGGGCCAGTGCGCCCAGCCCATGGCGGCGCGCAAGGCGCTTTCGGGCATTGGAATGGCGCTCTGGTGACGTAGCATGGCAATGGCGAGCCCGGCATTCTCGGCTTGGTGCTGGCCCGCAAGTCGGGGCAGGGGCAGGCTCACTTTGCCCTGTGCATCGCGATAATGAAGCTGGCCCTGATAAACGGCACAGTCCCAATCTGATTTGCGGGCAATAACCTGCGTGCCGGCGGCAGTGGCCACTGCGGCGACGCGTGCGGCCACAGCGGTTGGATAGTCCATGGTCACCAGCGGTGCACTGGCTTTGGCAATGCCCGCCTTTTCATAGCCAATACGTTCCAAGGGTGGAAAAGCGGGGCCATTGCTAGGATCGAGCAAAAAGGCCTCATGATCGAGGCCCAGTTGCGCAATGCCCGTCATCAGAGGCGTGGCAATGATATTGGTGGCATCCAACCGCCCGCCAAGGCCGACTTCGATAATCGCAACATCAGCGGGCGTACGCGAAAAGGCTAAAAAGGCAGCCGCTGTGGTGGCTTCAAAAAAGCTGGGTCCAATCTCTGCCTGCTCCGCCGCGTCGAGCACTTCGGCCAAAATCTCGGCCAGTGCGGTATCGTCAATCAGCCGTCCCGCAACGCGAATACGCTCATTAAACCGCACCAAATGTGGGCTAGTGTAGACATGCGCTGTCAGGCCCGCACTTTCGATTGCGGCCCGCAAAAACGCGCAGGTCGAGCCCTTTCCATTGGTGCCCGCGACATGGAATATTGGGGGCAATTGCTGATGTGGGTTGCCCACCGTTGCCAGCAATTCGGCAATACGCTCTAGCCCCAAAATGTCCCGCCCGGGCGACAATTGGGCAAAACGATCAAGCTGGGCTTGAACAGCAGGATTATCGGAGCGGGCGTGATCAGCCACTGTGGGTCAGGCCGTAACCTTTTCGGGCATCAAAAAGGCAATGAGCCGACCCAGTGTTTCGCGCATATCCTTGCGCTCTACCACCATGTCGAGCATGCCATGCTCCAGCAGATACTCGGCCCGCTGGAAGCCTTCGGGCAGCTTTTCGCGGATCGTGTCCTGAATAACGCGCTGTCCGGCAAATCCAATCAGCGCATTGGGTTCAGCAATTTGCACATCGCCCAACATCGCATAGCTGGCTGTTACGCCGCCAGTTGTGGGGTCAGTCATCACAACAATATAGGGCAGTTTTGCCTCGCGCAGCATTGCAATGGCAACTGTCGTGCGCGGCATTTGCATCAACGACAAAATGCCTTCTTGCATCCGTGCGCCGCCTGCTGCGGTGAAGATGATATAGGGGCATTTATCGTCAATTGCAGCCGTTGCGCCTGCAATAAAGGCTTCGCCCACCGCAACGCCCATGGACCCGCCCATATAGGCAAAGTCTTGCACGCCAACCACGGCCTTATGGCCCATGATCGTGCCGCGTGCATTGATGAGCGCATCCTGTTCGCCGGTCGACGCGCGGGCGGCTTTGATGCGATCCACATATTTCTTGGTGTCGCGGAACTTTAGCGGGTCTTCTGCCACGCGCGGGGTGGGCAGCTCAGTCCAGCGGGCATTGTCAAAAATCTGCGGGAAGCGCGCCTTGGGTCCGATACGGCCATGATGGCCGCAGACGGTGCAGACAGAGAGATTTTCCTCATATTCTTTAATGAAGATCATCTGTGCGCAGGACGGGCATTTGTTCCACAAATTGCCCTCAGTCTCGCGCTTAGCCATGAAGGGAAGCGCGTTGCGGACGCGGCTTAACCAGTTCATGCTGCTTTCTCCTTTTGGGCGCCATCTACAGCGGCGCGAAGTGATGCGACATAATCGCGGACGGGGCCAGCCGCTTGCGCGCCATGCTGGCCGACCAGATCAACAATGGCAGACCCGACCACCACACCATCTGCCACTTGGCCAATGGCCGCTGCTTGGTCTGGCGTGCGGATGCCAAAGCCAACGGCAATTGGCAGATCGGTAGAGGCTTTCAAACGGGCAACAGCTTCCGCAACACTTGCAGTTGCAGCCTGTTGCAGCCCCGTGATCCCGGCAACGGACACATAATAGAGGAAGCCAGAGGCCGCCTTTAATACCTCGGGCAGGCGCGCTGCATCAGTCGTGGGTGTGGCCAAGCGAATGAAATCGACGCCTGCCGCACGCAGGGCAGGGCCAAGATCCTGATCTTCTTCCGGCGGCAGATCCACGCAAATGACGCCATCCACGCCAGCGTCTTTGCAGGCAGCGGCAAACCAATCCGGCCCACGCCGAGTCATTGGGTTGGCATATCCCATCAGCACCAAGGGCGCATCGGCATGGCGCGCCCGAAACCGCTTGGCGATGGCAAACAGGTCTGCGGTGGTCGTGCCAGCGCCCAAAGAGCGTAAATTGGCGAGCTGAATGGCAGGGCCATCTGCCATTGGGTCTGTAAACGGCATGCCAAGTTCAATCACATCGCTGCCGCCAGCAACGAGCGCGTCCAAAATTGCGTCCGTCGCCTCAGGACTGGGGTCACCCCCTGTCACAAAGGTGACAAGCGCCGGGCGGCCTTTGGCAAAAGCAGCAGAAAGCCGGCTCACATCTTTACTCCCAAAGCCTCGGCCACGGTGAAGATGTCCTTGTCTCCCCGGCCGCACAAATTGGCCACGATCAGCTTATCAGCTGCCATTTTAGGCGCAATGCGTGCAACGGCTGCCAAAGCATGGCTGGGTTCCAGCGCGGGAATAATCCCTTCTGTGCGGCACAATAGCTGAAAAGCCGAAAGCGCCTCAGTGTCAGTCGCGCTATCATATTTTACGCGGCCAATATCGCGCAGCCAGGCATGCTCCGGCCCTATGCCGGGATAATCGAGCCCCGCAGAAATGCTGTGCGCTTCATCAATTTGGCCATCTTCATCCTGCAACAAATAGGTTTTGTTGCCATGCAAAATGCCTGGAGAACCACCGGCCAAGCTGGCGGCGTGCTGCTTGTCTAGCCCATGGCCAGCCGCTTCAATGCCCAGCATTTCAACGTCTTTGTCATCCAAAAATGGATGAAAAAGCCCAATTGCGTTCGAGCCGCCACCAATGGCTGCAACGAGCAAATCTGGCAGGCGGCCTTCGCGCTCTAGCATTTGGGCGCGGGTTTCTTTGCCAATTACGGATTGGAAATCGCGGACCAGCTCTGGATAGGGGTGGGGGCCTGCAGCCGTGCCAATTATGTAGAATGTGTCATGCACATTGGCGACCCAATCACGCAGCGCCTCGTTCATTGCATCCTTCAAGGTACGTGAGCCACTCTCAACTGCGCGCACTTCAGCGCCGAGCAGCTTCATGCGGAACACATTGGGGGCTTGGCGCTCAATATCGCGTGCGCCCATATAGATGACGCAGGGCAAGCCAAACCGCGCCGCCACAGTGGCTGTTGCCACGCCATGCTGCCCGGCACCAGTTTCAGCGATAATTCGCGTCTTTCCCATGCGTTTCGCCAGCAAAATCTGGCCGATGCAGTTGTTAATTTTGTGGGCGCCCGTGTGGTTCAGTTCATCGCGCTTAAAATAGATTTTTGCGCCGCCCAGTTCTTCCGTCAGCCGTTCCGCGAAATAAAGCGGGCTTGGGCGGCCAACATAATGAGTCAGCAAATCGTCAAATTGCGCCGCAAACGCAGGATCAGCCTTTGCGGCCTCATAATGGCGTTCCAGTTCGAGAACGAGTGGCATCAGCGTTTCAGCGACATAGCGCCCGCCAAAAGCCCCAAAATGCCCGCGATCGTCGGGCTGCGTGCGAAGTGAGTTGCTGAGTGTCATAAGTTGCTGGCTGCTTTAAGGAATGCGGCGATCTTGTCCACATCCTTGATGCCGGGTGCGGACTCAACCCCTGAGGAAACGTCAAAAAAATCTGCGCCAGTCACCTGACGTGCTTCGGCCAGATTATGCGCATCCAGCCCCCCAGCCAATATCCACGGAAGAGGGTGCTGCACGCCTTGAAGCAGGGCCCAGTCAAAACGCTGGCCAGTTCCGCCCGGTAAATCAGCGCCTTTGGGTGGTTTTGCATCATATAAGATGTAATCCGCAGCACCCTTATAGTCCGCGGATTTCATCAGGTCAGCTTGGGTCCGAACGGGAACAGCCTTCCAAATTTCCAGCCCTTGGCCACGCAAGGCGGCGAGGCGGCTGGGGGGCTCATCCCCATGGAATTGCAGGGCAGTTAGCCCTGGTAAGTCCCTCACGATGGTATCAATAAATTCCGCTTCTGGATCAACAACTAATGCCACAGATCTGACAGATCGTGGGAGCTTTTTCAGAAGCGCTTGCGTGTTGGCTAGGGAGATATTTCGTGGGCTTTTGGGAAAGAAAACAAATCCAACATGGCTTGCCCCACCGGCGAGTGCGGCGTCCAGCGCCTCCGGCGTCGTGATGCCGCAAATCTTGCTACGGATCGGCATGGTCAGATCGTGGCGTCAATCGCTCGAGCCGCGGCGTCCGGATCAGCTGCCTGCGTGATCGGGCGCCCAATCACCAGAATTGATGCCCCATTATCCAATGCCTGACGTGGTGTCACAACCCGCTTCTGATCACCCACAACGCCATCTGCTGGGCGAACACCGGGCACGACAAAAAAGCCGTGAGGCCATATTTTCTTGGCAGCGGCCACTTCATTGCCAGAACAGACAACGCCATCCAACCCGGCTTCCATTGCTAAGCGCGTGAGCCGTTCCACTTGGTCATGCGGATTGCCGGGCACGCCAATGCTGTTCAAGTCTACCCCATCGAGGCTGGTCAAAACGGTGACGCCCACAACTTTGGTTCCCTTGGGCGCCGCGGCCTTGGCGTCTTCCATCATTGCGCGGCCACCTGCGGCATGGACTGTCAAAATGGCAGGTTCAATTGGGCGCAACGCCTGGATCGCCTTGGCAACAGTGTTGGGGATGTCGTGAAATTTCAGGTCTAGGAAAATAGGCAGGCCAAGATGGGCCATATCAAGCACGCCATTTTTCCCATTGGCCATGAAAAATTCTAGGCCAAGCTTAATGCCGCCAACATGATGCTTCACTTTGGAAATAAGGGCTTTGGCCTGATCAAAATCTGGCGTGTCGATAGCGACATAAATTGGGCTGCTCATAAAACCCCCGGTGGCACGGCAATGGGCGCAGCGGAAGGGGGAATCGCGCCACTTTCTTTATTTTCTGCCAAGCTTGGCGCCATCAGCGCGCGTGTTTCTGCCAATTGCCGTTCCATTTGGGTTAAGCGTCGTTGCAGCGACCAGCGCGTTGCACGATGAAGAATAAAATAGGGCAAAAAGCCAAGCAGCATCGCCAAAAAGACGGGGATTGGCAAAAAGGTTTCTAATATCAGCCCACTCCACAGCGTGATGGTGATTGGGGTCCAATTGCTGACGGTGAACACAGCCAGCAGCACGGCGATGGCAACCCAGAAAATGGTTTTCAGAAACTGCATGGTCGCCTTACTCCCTCACTCTTCTGCAGATTAGGCGCAGTCTTCAGCTTTTGCGAGTCCGCGCGTCACAATCTCTTGGCGCAGGCTAGCAATTAAATCAGGAATATTGGTCAAGCGGCTCGCCTCTTCCTCTAAAATCGCTTTGAAAATCTTGCCCTTCACTGCAGCCAGATCCGCCTGCGGACTGGGGTTGGGCAGCGTAGAGCACACAATATCAATTAATCGGTCTGCTCCATGAAGGCGGCCCCAGAGATAGTCGTTTTCCCGATACTTTCGGCTGAAAAATGCGCCAAAGCTATTCAGTTCAATGCCCTTTAAGGTCGCGGCAGCGCCACCTGTACGCAGGGCTGTCGCATCATCTGGAGAAATTCTATCGACGCGAATGGGGTTAAACTCATCAAGCCCTTCGCCCTGCAGCATCGGCAACGTCGCGATATCAAAATACGGAAATCCCAAATAGCTGAGCAGTAATGGGCGGCGCTGGGCTTTAGGGCATTTGGCAAAAGCTGCGGCAAGTGCAGCATCTAACCGTTTATCGCGCTCAGGCAGATTTTGCAGCACGGCGATGGCGTCCAGAAAGCCTGCAGCAGATGTCCAAGCCATCGACTTGTAAGTGGAGAGGTTCTGCAGATCGATTAGTTCACCAAGGCCCGCATAAAGCACCGTGCGCAGTGGATGAAGATCTGCCTCGTCGACCGATCCCTGATCCACCAACTGTGTCATTTGACGTGCCAAAAATCGCAAGCGGCGGATACGGAAGCCAAGATCTAGCTGCTGAAAAAAGCGCGTAGCTGGCTCATTTTTCTGAGGAGCTATGACCGTTATCTGGTCAGCCCCGCGCTGGCGAACCTGCTGCCACAAATCGCGCCGAAAGGCTTCTGCTGCCTGCTCACCCATCGCGCCCAAACGCGCTCCTAGATCTGCCAAGCCCTCGACAATGCCTGACAATTTTAGATGAGCGTATCCTGCATAAGCATAGCCGGCATCTCGGCTCGCGCGGTCATGTGCTTTGGCGCGCCACTGGGCGAGCCGCCGCGCAGTGGGCGTGTCGAGAAAGAAGCTTAGGCCAAAGAGCGCTTGAATATGCTGTTCCACCTCAGGGCCAAGGGCATCAACAATATGTTGCAATCGCCGGATACGGATGGACCGTGCATGCAGCGTTTCCAAATTGTCGCGGATTGGCTGTTCGCGCGGCAAGTCTGAAAGTGATCCCAAAATGGCGGAAAAGAAGCCGGGCCCTTCGTCCTGGCCAATGCGCGGCATGCTAATGGAGCGAATGCCCGGCTTGGGATCAATAAAAACGAAGCGTCGGTCTACCTCGCGGCGCGCGGGACGATCTGGCAAGGCATCAATTGCGGCCCGAAATGGGGCATTGGCAAGCACCGACCCATCAACCAGTGCCAAGGTGTCAAGCGTGCCGCCGGTGCGAGGGGCAATTTGCGCGATCAGATCATCCCGATCTGCCCAGTCTGCCCCGCGCGCGGCCACAAGCTGGTCAATTTCAGCAAGCGTGAGCGGCGGGAAAGCGCCCGGAAAGCTTGATGTGGCGCGGGCGGCCAGTGTTAGTGAGGCAAGGCTTCCAAGGCCTTGGTCTTGGCCTTCATCATGCCGGAACCGCAGCACAAGTCGATGTTCGCGCTCAACCACTTCGGCTGGGGAGTTAAGATGTAGTTTTTCAGGATGGCCGTTAAAATCAGTCACTGTAACAGCGAGGTCCAAGGGCTGATCTGGCGGCAAGAGCGGCGGATGTGTTGGGCCGGCCTGCATAGCGTCTAAGGCATCGAGAATAAGGCCCGACATATGGGGGCCGGAAAAGGGGGGCTCAAACCAGCGGGCGCGGACAAAACGGCTTAACTTGGCACGGACTTCTTCACGCGCTTCAAGGCCGACTGTCGTATCAACGGTGCCGCCGGGTTTGCGCGTGAAGAACCAAGCAATGGGCGCTGCCCAAAATTTGGTGAGTTTGCCAATTGGTCGGGCATCTGGGTCAAGCAGAACATCTGCATCTGCTTTTTCAAGCCACAAGTTGGTGAGGGGTTCTAGCGACTGGCCCTTGGCAATGGCTTGGGCCAAGAAAATGCCATTAATGCCTCCCGCGCTGGCGCCTGTCACAATATCCGTCAGAACACGCAATTTTAGCTGATAATTGCTCTCAATATGCGCCAGTAAGTCTCGGTAAACCAGTTCTGAAGGGCGCAAATCATCTGTGCCAGCATGAAAGGATTGGCTGGCCCGCGCCAGTTTCCAAATTTCTTTGGTAATCCCGTGCATATAAACGGCAAGGCTGATGCCGCCATAGCAAATGAGCGCCAGTCTGAGTTCTTTTTCCCGCACACGCCTATGATAGGGATTTGTTGGCTCTTGTCGAGGAAGTGGCTGGCACTTCGGGTGATTGACCGCATGACATCTGCCTCCTATGTTCTTCTTTCGTTCGTATCTAAGGGGTCGTGATGGCGCGAGTTCAAAAACGCTTTGTGTGCCAGAATTGCGGGAGCGTCAGCGCCAAATGGGCCGGGCAATGCCTTGATTGCTCGGAATGGAACTGCATTGTTGAAGATGCTGGTGCAATTATAACCCCGTTTAAAGCAAAACATGATTTGCAAGGCGGCGGGCAATGGATTGATTTGGTGGGGCTGGACACCGATGTGCGCCTGCCAGACCGAATGCCTGTGGGCATTGCAGAGCTTGATCGCGCCTTGGGCGGCGGGTTTGTTGCCGGGTCTGCAACCTTAATCGGCGGTGATCCTGGGGTTGGCAAATCCACCTTGCTGCTGCAGGCTGCCGCACGATTGGCCGAGCTGGGGCGTGCTGTTGCCTATATTTCTGGCGAAGAAGCATCAGACCAAGTGCGCCTGCGCGCCCAGCGCCTTGGGCTTGGGCGTGCGCCAGTGCAGTTGGGGGCCGCAACATCGGTACGTGATATTTTAACAACGTTAAGCGCGGGGACGCCCCCGGCTTTGGCCATTATTGATTCCATTCAGACGATGCATAGCGATTTGATTGAGGGTGCACCTGGCACCGTCAGCCAAGTTCGCGCATCGGCGCAAGAGCTTATTCGCTTTGCCAAAGAACGCGGCACTGCAATTGTTCTGGTCGGCCATGTAACCAAGGATGGTGCCATTGCCGGCCCCCGCGTGCTGGAACATATGGTTGATACAGTGCTGAGCTTTGAGGGGGAACGAAGCCACCAATATCGCATCCTGCGCGCAATTAAAAACCGCTTTGGCGGAACGGATGAAATTGGCGTGTTTGCAATGGAAGCGGGTGGCTTGACGGAAGTTGGAAATCCGTCAGCTTTGTTCCTGACCAATCGGGATGAAAGCGTAACAGGCACAACAGTATTCCCCGCTTTAGAAGGCACACGGCCCGTGCTGGTAGAAGTGCAGGCCCTGACGGTTCGTCTGGCCAGTGGGGCCACGCCGCGCCGTGCGGTGGTGGGGTGGGATTCGGGACGTTTGGCAATGATCCTTGCCGTGCTGGAAGCGCGTTGTGGCCTGTCACTCTCATCGGCAGAGGTCTATCTTAACATTGCCGGCGGCTATCGGTTGTCAGACCCGGCAGCGGATTTGGCCGTAGCAGCGGCGCTTATTTCTGCTTGGACAGAGCGGCCCGTGCCAATTGACACAATTGCCTTTGGAGAAGTGGCTCTTTCTGGCGAAATTCGGCCAGTTGCGCATGCGGGGCTACGGTTGAAAGAGGCCGCAAAGCTAGGCTTTGAAAAAGCAATGGTCCCAGCCGGTGGCATGCCTGAGTCTGCGGGCATATCCACGCAATCTTTCCGCACCTTGGGGCAATTCGTTGACCATCTGCTAGGACGGGGATAGCCAAGCATCATGACTTCTTTGGATATCATTGTGCTCTTGTTGATGGGCGGCGCTGGCATTTTGGGCTTTTCGCGCGGGTTTGTGACTGAGGCGTTGTCCCTTGCCGCTTGGGTGTTTGCCATTGGCGCGGTGCGGCTGTTCCACGCGCCGGTTGCTGTTTCGCTTGAAAAGACGGTGGGCACAGCCTCTGGAGCCTCCACCTTGGCCGCAGCGTTGGTTTTTGGGCTCGCAATGTTTGGTGGCCGCATGGCAGCCCGGCGGATTGGCAGCCAAACGCGCAATAGCTTTGTTGGATCCTTTGATCGTGTCCTTGGTTTTGGCTTTGGGGCAGTGAAAGGGCTGGTTTTAGCCAGCGTTGCGTTTCTGTTTTTCACCTTGGGGTATAATGTCATTTACGGGGCAGCTGCAGACCGGCCAGAATGGATGTCGCAAAGCCGCACATTCCCACTTTTGTCGGCCAGCTCGCGCGCGCTGGTTGATTTTGTGAAGGAACGCCAGACTGTAAAGCCGCAGCCGGTGCGCCCGCGATAAGCCATGGCCGCGGCGCTCTACACGACTGATATTTTAAGGCTGGCAGCCTCGATTCCGCATCTTGGCCGGTTGGCGCCGCCCGCACATAGTGTTGATCGGCGCGCACCATTGTGCGGCAGCCGAATAATTGTGGATGTGCAGTTGGATGATGCCGGGCGCATTCGCGCCTTTGGTCAAGACGTGCGGGCCTGTGCCTTGGGTCAGGCGTCGGCCTGCCTTTTGGGAGCGCATATCATTGGGCAATCCGGGCCTGAGCTTGCCCAAATTGCCGCTGATCTTGCGGCGTGGCTATCAGATCAGCGCGCAGATCCTCCCCAGTGGCCAGGCATTGAGATATTGGCGGCAGCCCGCGCGCATCCAGGGCGGCATGGGGCGATTTGTTTGCCATTTGAAGCGGCAGCGCAGGCTGCACAGGAGGCAGGGTGATCCAGACTATTGCAGCATTTGCCGCTGCCATTGCCATTGCGGCAGGGGCCTTTGGCGCGCACGCCGCGCAAGGCGATGCAGCCGACTGGCTCAAGACAGGCAGCTTCTATCTCCTTGTTCATGCGATTGCCGTTTTCGCGCTGACCAAAGAGACTGAGGGTGCCTTATGGTGCCTGTTGGGCGGCGCTGCGCTATTTGCCGTGACGCTCTATGCCATGGCATTGGGTGGCCCCCGCTGGCTAGGGGCAATTACCCCTATAGGCGGTACGGCAATGATTGTTGGCTGGCTGTGGCTTGGCTGGCAGTTTTTGCGAGGCTAAGCGCGGCTCGCATCTAAAAACTGCGCAATCTCTGTCAAATTGACAGTGCGATCCACATAGGATTGGCCAATGCCATGCGCGAGAATGAAGGGCAGGGTGCCAGCCGCCATTTTCTTATCGTGCAGCATATGGGCAACTAAAGCGGCTCCATCGCCTTTAACATGGGCCGCCGCCAAAGTGGCTGGCAAGCCAATGGCGTCTAAATGCTGCGTCACGCGGTGGGCATCGTCTGTCGCACACCGCCCAGTGGCGGCAGAAAACCCAAAGGCAAGGGCCATTCCCGCCGCAACGGCTTCCCCGTGCAACAATGTGTCCGAAAAGCCCGTATCCGCCTCAAGCGCGTGGCCAAAGGTATGGCCAAGATTGAGCAATGCTCGTTGATCTTTGGTTTCGCGCTCGTCCGCGGCGACAATTTCTGCCTTGGTCCGCACACTATGGGCAATGGCCGTTGCCAGCGCGTCTGGGTCACGCGCCAAGAGCTTTGTGGCATGGCTTTCGCACCAAGTGAAAAAGGCCGCGTCGTTAATCAGCCCATATTTTACAATTTCGGCATAGCCCGCACGCATTTGCCGATCAGGCAATGTCGCCAGAACGCTGGGGTCAATGACCACCAAAGAAGGCTGGTGAAAGCTGCCAATCAAGTTTTTCCCGGCACGCACATTAATTGCCGTTTTGCCGCCGACGGAGCTGTCGACCATGGCCAGCAGCGTTGTCGGCACCTGAATAAAGCCACAACCACGCTTTAAAATTGAGGCTGCAAAACCAACCAAATCGCCAATAACGCCGCCGCCCAGCGCAATCAGCTTATCACCCCGCTCGACGCCCAGATCGAGCAAGGCATCCGTTAGTCTTTCTAATTGCTGCCAACTTTTCGTCGCTTCTCCCGCAGGCAGGATAATGGCTTGGCAGTCGGCCCCCAAAGCGCGCTGCAGGCGGGGCAATTGGGTCGCCGCCACTTGCTCGTCCGTAATGATAATCGGGCGTCGGCCCGCCAAAAGGGGCGCAATAGAGCGATCAGCTTGGTCAATAAGGCCAGTGCCAATTACAATGTCATAGCTGCGGGCGCCTAGCCCAACATTTACTGTCGTTGTCATTTCAGCGCCTTTAAGATTTTATCCAGCGTCGCTTCATGCGGATTGGAGAGGCTTTTCACATGGATATGGGCCTCGGCGTATATGGGGTTCCGCTCGGCTGCCAGTCGCGTCAGGATCTCGCGCGGGTCGCCCTGTGCCAGAAGAGGCCGATCATTTTTGCGCGCTGTGCGCTCAACCAGCGTGTTGATGTCAGCATCAAGCCAGATCACAATTGCGCGTTCTAGCATCAGCTGGCGGGTTTCAGAATTGATGAAGGCACCACCGCCTGTTGCAATGATTTTGCGCGAGCCATCCAGCAAACGGGCAATCACGCGCCGTTCCCCATCTCGGAAATGCGGTTCGCCAAATTTCTCGAAGATTTCTGGTATCGATAGCCCAGCTGCATCGACAATCTCTTGGTCGGCATCGACAAAGGGCAGGTCCAGCTTTTGTGCGAGACGCTTGCCAATGCTTGTCTTTCCAACGCCCATCATGCCCACCAGGGCAATTGGCTTGGCAGTTAGATCATCTGAAGAGGGGCGTATGGACTTCATGATTGGGGGCTATACACAGAGCGGGCCTATCGGGCAAAAGGCGACCTCCTGATGCGAAGAAATGTTGGTAGATAAAATGGCGCGTAAGCCAATCTCTTATGGCCTTTTGGCCTCGGCCTGTGTTGCAATTGCGTTGGCCTTGCCAGCTCTTGGGCAAGATCGACCCGAATCAATCTTGCCGCCGGGCTTTGGAGATGCGCCAGAAGCGCCGCCACGCCGCACTGATCCTGCGCCGACTGCACGGCCACAGGCGCCAGCGCGCTCTGCTCCGGCCGCCCCTGCATCGGTGCGGCCTGCAGATGGGGCAGGAGCCGCCGCGCCAGCGCCGAGTGATCCGCTTGCTGGTTCTGAGCAACTGACGAGCACGGATCCCGCTTTGGAAGAGGCAGCTGCTCTTGCCGCCCTATCGGATATTCCAGCGCAAGCCCGGCGGTCCGCAAATCGCGTTGGGCTGCTGGGCGCGCGCGATGGCGATATGGGTGTTGGCGCCTTTCAGGGTGTGAATGGTCAATATTTGGCGCGCGTGATGCGGCGCTTGGATGCACCAATTGCATCACGTTGGGGGGCGATTGTGCTGCGCCGTGCGTTGCTCAGCCGGGCGCAGACGCCAGCGAATGTCTCCAGCGCCGATTGGGCAGCAGAGCGCGCATGGCTATTGGTGCGCATGGGCGAAGCGGTGTCCGCGCGTGGCTTGGTTCAGGCAGTGGATGTAGATCAATATAGTCCCGCGCTTTATGCCTTTGGTATGCAAGCAAGCCTCGCTTCGGCAGATCCGGCGGCTTTGTGCCCCATGACGTCGGGCGTCGACACTGCCAATCGCGATACAGCATGGACATTGGCGCGCGCCATGTGTTCGGCCTTTTCTGGCGAAGGATCGCTTGCCACTGCACAGCTAGACCGTGCGCGCAGCCGCCGCGGCGATAATGATGTAGATGTTCTGCTGGCAGAAAAAGTTGTGGGCGCAGCGCAGGATGCCCGCCGTTCTGTCACCATTAATTGGGACGATATTCGGACACTCAATGTTTGGCGCTATGGTTTGGCAACGGCCACGGGACTGCAAATTCCAGATCGGTTGATACAATCAGTGGATGTCCGGGTGCAGGCGTGGCGGGCGCAGGCGCCATTGTTAAGCTATACACAGCGCCTGCCAGATGCCGAGCGGGCAGCTGCTATGGGAGTATTCTCAAGCGCCGCATTGGTTGATTTTTATGGCGCGGCCTTTGCTGAGCAAGATCCGGCAGATCAGGGCAATCCATTGTTTGATCTTCTGCGCGATAGCTATGTGGGCGGGGATGAAGAGGCGCGGGTCGAAGCGATGTCGCGTCTGTGGCAGTTTGAAAGCAATGGGGATTGGCAATCCTATGCGCGACGGATTGTAACGGCGCGGGCGGCTGCGCGTATTCGTCCATCCGCAGATTTGGCAGATCAAGCGCCTGAGTTGATTGTGTCGATGCTCGCTGCTGGATTAGATCGCTATGCGGTTCGATGGCTGCCCGTCATTACGGACGCCGGAGATGATGTGTCATGGGGCTATTTGGCGGTGGCCAGTCCGCGTCCAATTTCGGGCATTACAGCCAGCCGAATTGACGATTTTGGCAAGGCCAGCGACGATAATGGGGACTTACGCGCCCAAATGTTGTTTGCAGGCTTGGCAGGGCTTGGCCGAGTTTCGTCTTCGTCCCTGCCGGGAATGGCAGAGAATTTTGATGTGTCCTTGAACAAACGGACTGCATGGACTGATGCGTTGGAGCGGGCAGTGCGCCTGCGGGCGCCGGGTGCAGTGGCCGTGCTATGTGCCGCTGGCCTGCAAGCCAATCGCTGGGCGGATATTCCGCCAGAACATCTCTACCACATTGTTTCGGCCCTTCGACGGGTTGGGCTAGAGCCCGAGGCGCGGATGATTGCGGCTGAGGCCATTGCGCGCGCCTGATATGCACCCTGGTGACGACCTTCGGCTTATTGCGCGCTTCTTGGAAATGATGTCGGCAGAAGCGGGGGCTGCACGGAACAGCTTAATGGCGTATCAGTCAGACTTGCGGGCTGCATCCTCGCTATTGTCTGGACGCCTCCATGCCGCACAGGCAGCGGATTTACACCATTTGGCAGAACAGTGGGCGGACTTGGCCGCAACTTCTGTTGCACGAAAATCATCGGCTTTGCGGCGCTTTTACGCGTTTCTGGCGGAGGAGGGACATCGCCCGGACGATCCGTCTTCGGCCTTGCCGCGCCCCAGCCGCGGCAGGCCATTACCCAAAACCTTGAGTCATGCTGACATATCAGCCTTATTTGCGGAATTAGAGCGGCGACGGCAGGCAGCAAACCCAAAGCCGAGCGATATTCGCCTCCACGCGCTGGTTGAGATTCTTTATGGGTCTGGCCTGCGGGCGACCGAGGCTGTGTCGCTTGACGTTCGGGCAATTGTTGCAGATCGCCCATTTGCAATTTTGCGAGGCAAGGGGGACAAAGAACGCCTTGTTCCTGTGTCTGACCGTGCCCGGGCAGCTGTTGCTGATTGGGTGAACGTGCGGCCTGCGGGCAGCAATTGGCTGTTTCCCTCAGGACGAACGCATTTAAGCCGGGTCAGGTTGTTTCAAATGATTAAGGATCTCGCGGGCGCCGCTGGGATATCGCCCGATCGGGTGAGCCCACATGTGCTGCGCCATGCCTTTGCCACCCACTTATTGGAAGGCGGAGCTGATCTGCGGGCCCTGCAAATGCTTTTGGGCCATGCCGATATCGCAACGACCGAGATTTATACGCACGTAGACCGCCAACGATTGGTTGATCTGGTGAATTCACGCCATCCACTCGTTGACGTTCGGCCTCGGCGCTCCTAACCGCTTAGCCATGGTTGCACTGCTCGAATTTGAAAAGCCCGTTGCCGAACTTCAGGCGAAAATTGCCGAGCTGCGCGAAAGCGCGGATACGGCAAATATTGGCCCAGAAATTGAGAAGCTGGAGGCAAAGGCGAATAGGCTTCTGCGTGAAACTTACGCAAAGCTGACGCCTTGGCAGAAGACGCAAGTTGCGCGTCATCCTGAGCGGCCGCATTTTAAGCATTTTGTGGCAGGCATGATTGAGGATTTCATGCCGTTGGCTGGGGATCGCGCCTTTGCGGATGACCAAGCCATTCTGGGCGGTTTGGGCCGTCTGGGCGGGCGTCGTGTTATGGTGATTGGCCATGAAAAAGGCGATGATACCACGTCGCGCATCAAGCATAATTTTGGCATGGGTAAGCCCGAGGGCTATCGCAAGGCCATCCGCTTGATGGAGTTGGCCGATCGCTTTGGTGTGCCGGTTGTGACCTTAGTAGACACATCTGGCGCCTTTCCTGGGGTTCAGGCGGAAGAGCGTGGTCAGGCCGAAGCGATTGCACGGTCTACCGAAAAATGTCTTGAACTGGGCGTGCCCATGGTTGCCGCAATTGTCGGTGAGGGTGGCTCTGGCGGGGCTGTTGCCTTGGCGGCGGCCAATCATGTGTTAATGTTTGAGCATGCTGTCTATTCCGTCATCTCTCCTGAAGGGTGCGCCTCGATTTTGTGGCGTACCGCTGAAAAAGCGTCGGATGCGGCAGAGGCAATGCGAATCACCGCGCAAGATTTGCTCCGCCTTGGCATTGCAGATGAAATTGTGCCGGAACCTGTGGGCGGCGCGCATCGTTCTTCTGCTGAAGCAATCAGCGCTCTTGGCAAAGCCATTGCTAAGTCATTGGACGGGCTAGCTGGTAAGGATGCGGCAAGCCTGCGTCGTGAACGGCGAGAAAAATTTCTTGCTATGGGCGTGCTCTGATCTGCTTCATGCTGCCAGAATAGCTCTGGCGACAGGGAGTGACGGATGAAGACTTGGCTTTATGGCGCAGCATGCTTGGCTTTAGCGGCGGCTGCTTGCACCACCAGCACCACGGCGCAACAGCCGGGTGTAGCGGCACCCCAATCCATTTCTGCGCGGGATAAGGCCGAAGGGGCAAAGGCGCATCCGCAATTGCTGGAAGAATTTGGCGGTTTATATGAAGGGCCTCAAAGCGCCTATGTGACGAGAGTTGGACGTGGTGTGGCAGCACAATCGGGCCTCGCATCCGCGCCGAATGAATTTACGATTTCGTTGCTCAATTCCCCAGTAAACAACGCTTTTGCGATCCCCGGGGGCTATGTTTATGTGACCCGCCAGCTGATGGTTTTGATGAATAATGAGGCAGAGCTGGCTTCTGTCTTGGGGCATGAAGTGGGCCATATCGCGGCACGCCATTCCCAAAAACGGAATGCAAAGGCCAGCCGGGCTGGTCTGGGCGCGATTTTGGCAACTGTGTTGGGCGGCGTTTTGCTGGGTGATAATGGTGCCCGTCTTGGCCAGCAATTGGGCAGTGCGCTCGCCCAACGTTATGTGCTGAGCTATTCGCGTGCGCAGGAATATGAAGCGGATGATCTGGGGATAACGTACCTCGCCCGCAGCGGATATGAACCTTTAGCTGCCTCAACAATGCTGGCATCGTTGGCGAGCCAAACGGCATTGGATGCCCGGCGGGATGGGCGCAATGACAAGGCCTTACCAGAATGGGCAAGCACGCACCCTGACCCTGCAAGCCGTGTTGTTCGGGCGCGGCAGAAGGCGTCCCAAATGGTCGCACAGGGGCGTCAAACCAACCGCGAGGCGTTTCTCCAGATGTTGGACGGCATCATATATGATGATGACCCGCAGCAGGGCATTGTTGAAGGACGAAGCTTTCAGCATCCCGGCTTGCGCCTCGCCTTCACCGCTCCATCGGGCTATGTGATGTCCAACGGTCCAAAGGCTGTCTCCATCAATGGTGCTGGCGGACAGGCGCAGTTTTCGGCTGGGCCCTATCAGGGGGATCTCGACGCCTATTTAGGCCGAGTTTTCCGATCAGTGGGTGGGCAGACTCAGCTAGCCTATAGTGCCCCGCGCCGTACGGTCGTGAACGGCCTGCCGACATCCTATGCTATCGCCCGCGCAAACACCTCATCCGGCCCTGTGGATGTAACTGTTTTTGCATATGAATTTGGTCCGACACAGGTGTATCATTTGGTTGCCATAACACGCGCTGGTGCGGCCCCATTTGAGGGTTTGTTTCAAAGCGTTCGGCGACTGAGTGCCGAGGAGGCTGGCAATATTCGCCCACGGCGTATTGCCATAACGACTGTGAAAGCCGGCGATACGGTCGCGAGCCTTGCGACAAAAATGGCCTATACTGATTATCAGATAGAGCGTTTTCGCGTGCTCAATGGTCTTGCTGAGGCGGAAGGGCTTAGGCCCGGCCAAAAGGTGAAGCTCGTGACTTTTGCCGCATCAAGCAGATGAAAAAAAGGCGGGCTAAACAAGCCCGCCTTTCCCTCTGGTCGTAATGGCACGCAACAGCCAGAGAAACTATATTATTTCACGGTGTTGACGGTTGAACCGACCGACGAGAAGCGTGCCGACAAGTTGGTGCCAAAGGTCTGAACACCGGTAATGATGCCAACTGCCACAATGACCACAATCAACACATATTCAACTGCGGATGCGCCCTTTTCGTCGCGACGAATTTTGCGAAGTCTCGAAAACATTTCTTATCCCCTGGAGTTGAAGCAAGTCTCAAAGGATCCTGTCTGGATCACGACCGTTATCGCTGATTGGTGCTAATAAATGGTGAATAGCCAGACAGAATGTTCTCTAGGGGCGGGGGCATTGGTGTTGCCACATCAATCTTGCCCTGATTATAGGCCTGAAATGCTATCACCTGCCCCCCAAATTACATTGCGGCTGATTGTGGCTGCCGCGCTGGTTAAGCCAGATGGGCGCATTCTTCTGCAAAAGCGGCCTCAAGGTAAGGCCATGGCTGGTTTATGGGAGTTTCCAGGCGGCAAGCTGGAAAAAGGCGAATGTCCTGAAGCAGCCTTGGCGCGTGAATTGCAGGAAGAACTCGGCATATTGGTTCATCCAGAGGATATGACAGCAATTGCCTTTGCCAGCGAGGCGCAGGCCGATGCCCATATGCTGTTGCTGCTATATCTCGTCCATGATTGGCAAGGGGACCCCCAAGCTCTGGAAGCTGAGGCGCTCTTGTGGGTGGAGACGCAGGATATGGCGGAATTGCCAATGCCGCCCGCGGATATTCCGTTGGTGGATGCCCTTAAAAAATGGATTTGACGGGTCCAGCAGGGCGGTGTTCGCCAGCACTGGGAGCCCAGCCAGTTAGATAAATTGGCGAGAATTGCTCGGGCCATGTGTCAGTGGTTGCTTCAGCAAGGAGCCGATGTGCAACGTTGCGGGGCAGGGGCTGGCATGTGTGAAGTGCATTGCTGATGCCAGTGCCTCGAATATCAGCTCGAAGCCGTGACCAGCTAGAATAGCTGACAGTGATATCCTCCTGATCAGCAACAGGCGTTGAAAATCCGGCACGGAACAGCAAGTCCCCGGCGGAACGGACATCAATTTGGGGGTGAAAGCGCAAGGCCATTTGCCCGGTTACATCAGCCTCAGCTGTCTGAAGCCGGGTCCGCAACTGCCCAAGGCTGCCTGCACCCATGATTGCACCGAGAAAAAGACCGCGCGGTCGCAGCGCGCGACGGATCAGGATGAGCGCGCCGGGTAAGTCATCAATGTTATCAAGCGTCCCACATGCCAGAATGAGATCTTGGCTGGCATCTGCCAGAGGGAGGCGATCTTCCTCGGCCACAAGGTCTACGCCCGGCCCATTGTCGAGATCACACCGCGAGAGTGTGGCGCCGCTGGGCAAATGCGGACGCAATTGGGCGCCACCATGGCCGAACACAAGCGCCTGGCGGATGTCGAGCGTGAGAAAAGACAGCCGATCGACAAGTTCTTCGGCCATGCGGTCGAGCAGCCAATGCGAGTCGGCAGGGGCCGCCATGGCGCGCGCGCGGATCAAGCGCCTGCGTGCACGAGAGAAAATGAGTTCGGACATGGGGCGCTTGTGCCCCGGTCTCAGGCGCGCGACAATATTGGATGAGGTGGATCTCAAAGATTATTTCTTGGCCGCTAGATTTTGCACTGCCGCAGCGGTGCGCTGGCTGTGGTGTGGTGCAGCCCGGTCCGGGTGATTTTTGTGGCCCCTGTTGGCAGGCGCTGTCGCATATGCCCCCATCTGGCTGTGTACGGTGCGGTCTGCCGATGGAGCAGTCTGGCCTAATTTGTGGCCCTTGCCTTGCAAATCCACCGTCGCATGATGGCGTTCACGCGGCGGTGGACTATGGAGGCATTGCCCGCCGCGTGGTGCTTCGTTTGAAATATGGGCGCAAGCTGGGTCTCGCCCCTGTGATGGCGCGGTTGATGATGCGTCATGCTGCTGCAGTTCCAGAGGCGATATTGGTGCCAGTGCCATTGCACTGGACACGGCTTTGGCACCGAGGCTTTAATCAATCGCTTGTGATTGCGCGGTCCATTGCGCGGCAAACAGGCCAACAGGTGCATCCCAATCTGCTTGTCCGCGTGCGACGGACTCAATCATTAGGTGGCTTGGGCAGGGCCGCACGTGCGCGCGAGGTGCGGGGCGTATTTGCGCTCAACACCTGGCTCGACTTGCCCGACGTGCGGGGGCGAGAGGTGCTGCTGGTCGATGATGTTTACACAACGGGCGCCACGGCCAATGCATGTGCGCGGCTGTTAAAGCGAAAAGGTGCCCGCTCAGTCCATATTTTGTGCTGGGCCAGAGTGTTGCAGGACCGGTTTGAACATTGACATTTGCGGCTTGGCTGCCCACCTCCGCACGGGAAGGAAGACGTTGAACAATGGCGAAAGTTGAAATCTACACTAAGGGATATTGCCTCTATTGCGCACGGGCTTTGGCCCTGTTGCGGTCCAAAGGTGCCGCCATTGAGGAATATGAGATCAGCATGGATGCGCCCAAGCGCGCAGAGATGATTGAACGAGCAAATGGGCGAACGACTGTGCCGCAAATCTTTATCGACGGGCAACATATTGGTGGATCAGATGATCTTGCGGCTTTGGATGCCAAGGGTGGTCTGGACCCACTGCTTGCGGCTTAGCCGATGAAGATTGCGCTTTTTCAAATGCGGTCGGGCATTGATCCTGCCCAAAATGCGGCAGCGCTGGTCGACGCTGTGCACAATGCGCAGAAAAATGGCGCGATCATGCTTTTCACTCCGGAAATGTCTGGCTTGCTTGACCGCGATCGCGCACGTGCCAGCGCGCATATTCTGCCCGAACATGGGCATCCTGTTTTGACGGCTGTACAGGCGGCAGCGCGCAAGGCGGGCCTATGGGTGCATCTGGGGTCGTTGGCCCTGCAAGGCCAAGATCGCTGCGTGAACCGGGGTTTTCTAATCACACCTGAGGGAGAGATTAGCGCGCGTTACGATAAGCTGCATCTTTTTGATGTGGACCTACCAACTGGGGAAAGTTGGCGCGAAAGCGCGGCGTATGAGCCGGGGAAAGACAGCGTCATTGCGCCAACGCCCATTGGCCCGCTGGGCCTTAGCATTTGTTATGATCTGCGCTTCCCGGCGCTGTACCAGGCGTTGTCAGCAGCGGGGGCAGAAGTTCTGGCGGTGCCAGCTGCATTTACCGTGCCTACAGGACAAGCGCATTGGCATCTTCTGTTGCGCGCACGGGCTATTGAAAATGCCTGTTGGGTGGTCGCGGCCGCGCAATCTGGTCAGCATGAAGATGGCCGCGAGACGTATGGCCATTCTCTCGTGATTGACCCCTGGGGGCGTGTGGTGTTGGATATGGAAGGCAACGGAGGCCTTGGATATGCCGAGATTGACCCGGCTATTCTGCCCGATGTGCGCGCCCGTGTGCCTGTGTTGGCGCACCGCCGTTCAATCCCAAATGTGCGTGTGGTTTCATGATCGTCTTTGACCTTAGATGTGAGCATAATCATGTCTTTGAGGCATGGTTTGCCAATAGCGATGCGTTTGCCGATCAACGGCAAAAGGGGCTTTTGTCGTGTCCGCTTTGCGGCTCAGCCCAGGTGGAAAAAGCCGTCATGGCGCCCAATGTTGCGCCCAAGGGCAACCAACGCCGAGACGCGGCTACTCCTGTTGTCGCGCCTGCCGCCAATGCGCCTCAAGCTGCTGACATCAAAGCGTTGATGGAAACACTGGCCAAGGCACAGGCCGCCTTGTTGGAAAAGTCGGAATGGGTGGGCAAAGACTTCGCCTCCAAGGCCCGAGCGATGGACGCGGGAGAAATAGACCAAGGACTGATCCACGGCCAAACCACCCCGGAAGAAGCCAAATCATTGATTGAAGATGGAATTGGCGTGGTGCCCCTGCCATTCCCTGTGGTCCCGCCTGAGAAGCAGAATTGACCCTTGCGGCACACGAGCCTAGTCATCAGCCACAGCGCACCCGTAGCTCAGCAGGATAGAGCATCAGATTCCTAATCTGGGGGCCACTGGTTCGAATCCAGTCGGGTGCACCATTTTGTGCAGTGCAGGTGCGCGTTAGAGGCGCAAGCCCGCGGTTTCAGGCAATCCGGCCATGAGGTTCAACGACTGCACGGCAGCACCGCTTGCGCCTTTGCCGAGATTGTCCAGCGCAGCGACAAGGCGGACTTGCGTGTCATCCGCCCGGCCAAAAACAAACAGGTCCAAGCGATCGGTGCCGGCACACTGCTCAATCATAAGATTGGCGTCGGCATGGTTCGGCACAATGCGGACAATGTCTGATCCGGCATAGGCGGCGCTCAGCGCATCCCGCAGGGCTGTAGCACTGGGACGGCCTGGCATGGCGCTTGTCATCAGCGGAATGTCGACAATCATCCCTCTAAAGACGGGTGCAACAGATGGCGCAAAAAGAGGGGGCAGGCCAAGGCCCGCATGGGCCTGCATCTCGGGTACATGCTTATGTGCAAGGCCCAATGCATAGGTGCGCCACGCCGTTGGGGCTGGCTGGTCTTCAAACTCGGCAATCATGGCTTTGCCGCCGCCGGAATATCCTGACACGGCATTGCAAACATAAGGCCAATTTGCGGGCAACAGGCCTGCACGGACCAAGGGGGTGAGTAGGGCGATAAAGCCTGTGGCGTAACAACCGGGGTTTGAGACGCGCTTTGCAGCGGCAACAGCATCTCGACCAACAATTTCTGGAAAACCATAGAGCCAGTCATTTGCGGTGCGATGTGCCGTTGAGGCATCAATCACGCGAGTCCGATCATTCTCGATCAGGCTGACGGCTTCGCGCGCCGCGTCATCCGGCAGGCACAGGATAACAATATCAGCATCATTAATGGCCGTCCGCCGGGCAGACAGGTCTTTTCGTTTGCTGTCATCGAGTGTGATGAGCGAAAGTTCTGGCCGATTAGCGAGCCGGTCTGCAATTTCCAGTCCCGTGGTGCCATGGCCTCCATCAATGAAGATGTGAGTCACTTCACCGGATCCAGCTGATCCAACGACACATAGCCCACAATATGCCCGTCTGCGGCAAAGCCCCAAGCCCATCCGCCAGCCATGTCAATGGCCATGAAGCGGGCGTCAGCCTCTAAAACTGCCAGAGCGTCACTTTGCGCATCTGCCTCTGCATATAGGGTTGCCGCCGTGGTGCAGCGCATTTCCATGGGTTTGGCATAATGCGGGACGAACAACTTGCCTGCCAAAGCGATATCCGCAAGGTCTCCGCGCACGGCATGTGTCCGGCCATCCAGTTCAATGGACGGGCCGCTCAGGGCAAAGCTGGGGCGTGGGTGTTCGGTCATGGCCGCGCGCCATAGCCGATCAACAGCCCGCTGTGCAATGCAGCGATGATGCAGCCATTCTCAATCAAGGGGATAGCGCCGTTTCAGCATTTCAAAACTGGCCCGTAACCCCATGGCTTCGCCGCCCTTGGGGCGCCCGGCACTGGCCGTTGGGCGCCATGCAAATGTATCAAAATGCGCCCATGGGGTGGCTTCCGGGACAAAGCGACGCAGGAAAAGTGCGGCCGTAACGCAGCCTGCCATGCCCCCTTCAGCGGAATTGACCATATCGGCAATGTCCGACTTGAGCATGTCATCATAGCGGTCCCAAAGGGGCATACGCCAACACGGGTCCGACACATCGGCTGACGCTTGTATCAGGCCTGCTGCCAAGTCTTCATGATTGGCAAACATGGCTGGCAAATCTGGCCCCAATGCCACACGCGCCGCGCCTGTCAGCGTTGCAAAATCAAGAATAAGGTCAGGATTATCTTCGCCTGCTTTGGCAAGCGCATCCCCTAGGATCAGCCGACCTTCAGCATCAGTATTGTCAATTTCTACTGTCGTGCCTTTGCGGCTCTTCAAAATATCACCGGGGCGCAAAGCGGTGGCTGCAATGGCATTTTCGACTGCGGGCACCAGCAAATGCAATCGCACAGGGAGGCGGGCCTCCATCACCAATTTGGCCAAGGCAATGGCATGGGCGGCGCCGCCCATGTCCTTCTTCATCTGGCGCATAAAGCCGCCCGTTTTGATGTTGAGGCCACCCGTATCAAAAGCCACGCCTTTGCCCACAATGGCAAGGCGCGGATTGGCTGGGTTGCCCCATTCCAGCTCAATCAACCGCGGAGCGCGGCTTCGGTCTGCCGCCTGACCGACCGCATGGATCATCGGGTAGCCAGTGATAAGGTCATCACCGCGTGTAATTGCAACATGCGCGTCAAAATCTGCGGCCATCTGCTCAATTGCCGCCTGAATCTCTGCTGGGCCAAGGTCTGCCGCTGGGCAGTTGACCATATCACGGACAAGCGCGGTCGCTTCGGCCAAGCGCGCTTGTTCGGCAATCAACCCCGGCTCAGTCGTGAGCAGGATGCGGTCACCCACAGTCTCTGTTTTGCTCAAAAACCGGTCATAACGATAATGGGCGAGCATCCAGCCAAGACCGGCTGCGCCGGGGCTGCCTTGTTCCAAACGATAAAGGCCCTCAGGAAGCGCTTTTGCGGCCGCTGCGAGATCCCATATTCCCGGCTTAGGGGCCGTGCCAAAAGCGGCAGACCATTCTCCGGGACGATCCCCCGGTAAAATGACATAATCACCCGGTGCGCCCGTAAAGCGATCTGCCAGCACTGCCGCTCGGGCGCGTTCTGGCAACGATTTGAGCCAATCTTCCAGCCCAGACTTGGACACCAGCATAATGCTCCGCGCCTCTTGGCCCTGATCGGGCTGGAGCAAATGGGCAAAGCGGCTCATGCGCAGTCTCCTAATGGGCTTTCACGGCTAGGCGCTCAGAGGAGCCCCGTAAAGATCATGCTCATCCGCATCTTCAATCTTTACAGAGACAATATCCCCGGGCTGCAAATGGCCAGCATCGCGCAAAAAGACATGGCCATCAATTTCCGGCGCATCGGCTTTGGAGCGGGCATTGGCACCGCCATCTTCATCCACAATGTCGATGATGACATCCAGCGTCTTGCCAATTTTGGCTTCCAGCTTGCGGGCGGAAATGGCAGCCGTTTTTTCCATGATGCGCGCGTAACGCTCTTCCTTCACCTCGTCTGGCACGGCACCGGGTAATTCATTGGCCGCCGCACCTTCCACAGGCTCAAAGCGAAAGGCACCGACACGGTCGAGCTGGGCTTCGTCCAGCCAATCGAGCAGATATTGGAAATCCGCCTCGGTCTCCCCCGGAAAGCCAACTACAAAGCTGGAGCGGATGGCGATATCTGGCACAATCTCCCGCCATGCGCGGATGCGTTCCAGAACCTTGGCCTCGTTTGCCGGGCGCTTCATGGATTTCAGCACTGAGGGCGCGGCATGCTGGAAGGGAATGTCGAGATAGGGCAGCACCAAGCCGTCGGCCATCAACGGGATAACCTGATCTACATGGGGGTAGGGGTAGACATAATGCAGCCGCACCCATGCCCCCAATTTACCCAATTCGCGGGCCAAATCAGTCATATGGGCACGGACCATGCCATCCTTCCAAGGCTTTTCGGCATGGCGCAAGTCAACGCCATAGGCCGATGTGTCTTGGCTGATGACCAACAATTCACGCGTGCCTGCCGCAATCAGCTTTTCGGCTTCGCGCAAAATGGCATCGGGGCGACGTGACGCAAGATCTCCTCGGATGGAAGGGATGATGCAGAAGCTGCAGCGATGGTTGCAGCCTTCTGAGATTTTCAAATAGCTATAGTGCCGCGGTGTCAGCTTTAGTCCGGCTTCAGGCACCAGATCGACAAAGGCGTGGGGTATGGGTGGGGCCGCTTCATGCACAGCTTCCACAACAGCCTCATATTGGTGCGGGCCTGAAATGGCGAGAACTTCTGGGAAGCGCGCGCGGATGGCATCTGCTTCATTGCCCATACAGCCTGTCACAATCACCCGGCCATTTTCCGCAATGGCTTCGCCAATGGCTTCAAGGCTTTCTTCCTTGGCACTATCCAGAAAGCCGCAGGTGTTCACCAGCACAACATCTGCACCGGCATAATCAGCAGACAGGCCATAGCCATCGGCCCGCAATTTGGTGAGGATGCGTTCGCTATCAACCAGCGCCTTGGGGCAGCCCAAAGAGACCATGCCCACCTTGGGCGCATCGGGAAGTTTCGTCGTCGTCATGATGGCCGCGGGCCTTACGGCAAGCCTTTGCCGAAGTCACGCAAAAGCAGGGGAGCTCGGCTTTATACGGTCAGCCGTGTCACGCCGCCCAAATAAGGCTGGAGAACATCAGGCACGGCAATGCTGCCATCTTCCTGCTGATAATTTTCCAGCACCGCAACAAGCGTGCGGCCAACCGCAAGGCCCGAGCCATTTAGCGTATGAACAAAACGTGTGCCTTTTTCGCCCTCTGGGCGATAGCGTGCATTCATGCGGCGGGCCTGAAAATCCCCGCAATTGGAACAGCTGGAAATCTCCCGATAGGCTTTTTGCCCGGGCAGCCAGACTTCCAAATCAAAGGTTTTCCGCGCGGTAAAGCCCATATCGCCAGAACAGAGCAGCATCCGCCGGAAATGGAGGCCAAGCTTTGTGAGAACGGTTTCAGCAGCTTGTGTCATCCGCTCATGCTCCGCATCTGACATGTCGGGCGTGGTGATGGAGACAAGCTCAACCTTTTCAAACTGATGCTGACGAATGAACCCACGCGTGTCGCGGCCCGCAGAGCCGGCCTCTGACCGGAAGCACTGAGTGAGCGCCGTCAAGCGCAGTGGCAATTCACCTTCAGTCAGAATTTTTTCGCGCACCATGTTGGTAAGCGACACCTCTGCTGTAGGAATGAGCCAGCGACCATCAGTCGTTTTGAACAAATCTTCTGAGAATTTGGGCAATTGGCCGGTGCCAAAGACAGCTTCATCGCGCACCATTAGCGGTGGGGCGACTTCTTCATAGCCAAAGTCACGCGTGTGCAAATCAAGCATGAATTGGCCAAGCGCGCGGTTCAGCTTGGCAATGCCGCCACGCAAATAGGCAAAACGTGCACCAGCGACATTGGCGGCTGTTTCAAAATCAAGCCCCAAGGCCGGATCAAGCCGGTCATGCTCTTTGGGATCAAATGAAAAACTGGGCTTTGCGCCATTTTCCGCGAGGAGCAGATTCCCCGTTTCATCGATGCCGTGCGGAACATCGTCTGCCGGAATGTTGGGGAGGGCAGACAAATCTGCGCGCAATTCTGCACCCATATCGCGCACTTTGGTTTCAAGTGCAGGCAGGTGGGCTTTGATATCTGCCACTTCAGCCTTGAGCTGCTCGGCTGTGTCTTTATCACCGCGGCCCATCGCCGCGCCAATGGCTTTGGCCGCTGCATTTGATTTGGCCTGAAGCTCTTCACTGTCTTTAATCGCGCTGCGCAGTTGCTCATCCTTATCGAGCAAATGGGCGGCTTGCGCAGAAAGTCCGCGACGCGCGAGGCCGGCGTCGAAAGCGGCAGGATTGTCTCGGATCAAACGAATATCATGCATGGCTTTGCCTATGCCGGGCAGGGCGCGACTTGCCAAGCGTTAAGACGCGTTGGCCCGGCTATTGCCGCAGGCTTGCCCGACGCCATTGCTGATCGCGATAGAGCAAGAGTCCAACACCAAGCAGGAAAATCCATGCAACCGGAGGCGCGGGAACGGGCACACCATTGCTGCCTGATGTGCTGACACCTGACGTTGTGCTGACGCCAGAGGTTGTGCTGGCGCCTGAGGTTGTACTGGCGCCTGAGGTGCTGGAAGAGCCGCCGCCAAGATATACGCCGCCGCCCCAAAATCCACCGCCATACCCACCGCCGCCATACCAGCCACCGCCAATAAGGCTTGGGAGAGAGCCGGCTCCGCCCATAGGCCCCTGACCTATGGTTTGCTGAGCCTCGGCTGATGCCATGACCATCAGGGGTGGGCAGGTGATGCGTGTGGTGCGTGTTGTAACGCGGATCATGCGCACTTTGCGTCCATTGATGGTCTTCACACTCTGGCCTGAGGAAAGTTTGCGACGCACGGCTGGTGTTGTGTGAGAGCGATAGAGCGGCGGTGGGCCTGACTGTGCGGCTGCAACTGGCCCGCTGGGGCCGCATTCTATGGTTGTTTTTCGTGTCCGAACACGGTGCTTTGTCCGCTGTCCGCGGCTTACTTGCTGCGACTTTGAAAGGTCAGTTGTGCGTTGATCAGTAGAATTCTGCTGCGGCCTGTTCTGATTGGCCATCACTGGCGTGGATGCGCCAAGTGTCTCAGCAGTATCTGGTCCCGGCGGTGGGGCAAATGCGATGCCCGTTTTCTGGGCGTGGTCTGGCGTGATCAAGGCTTTGGGTGGCCGCGTGCCGAACCAGTTTCCTGGAATGAGAACGAGGGCGCTGAGCCCAACCAAGAGAAGCAGAGCCACGAAAATGCGGATCGCTATCGGAATTCGCGTTTTCATTTTCAGCCTGCGCGGATCATTGGGGGTCTTCGCTCCTGTCCCAGCACTGCCTTTGATCCTGCAATGCAAATCAAGCGTTAATTGTGTCCATCTGTTGGAAATATGCGTGCTTTTCTCCGCGGGCTGGCTTTGTGTCTCATTTCAGGCCGAATATGGCGCCCACCTGAGCGCGGCTGCGTAGATTTTCGCGATGTTTTCTGTGTTCCACAAAACATGGAAGCGATTCGCCCGCTTGTGCGCGACAAAGGGGCTTATTATAGGCCCGACATCCGAAGCTGGACCGGCGCTGGTCGTGCCTGGCGCGGTTGGGAGAGTCAGAATGTCAAATGCGTTGAACGGTGAGGGCATTTTAGGCGCTGGCGACGATATGGATTATCGCCCAAGCGAAGATGAGCCGTTCATGAACCCAAGGCAAATTGCCTATTTCCGCCGTAAGTTATTGAACTGGAAAGAAGAGATCCTGCGGGAAGCACAGGATACTCTGGTGACGCTGCAGAATGAGCCCTTGCGAGAGCCGGACCTGACAGACCGGGCGTCTAGTGAGACTGACTGGTCAATTGAACTGCGCACGCGTGATCGTCAGCGCAAATTGATTGCCAAAATTGATGCGGCTCTGCGTCGTATTGATGAAGGGGAATATGGCTATTGCGAGGTGACGGGTGAGCCCATCTCCTTGGGGCGTCTTGAAGCGCGGCCCATTGCGACGATGACTGTCGAAGCCCAGTCTGCGCATGAGCGGAACGAAAAAATTTCGCGCGACGAATAGCCTCTGTCGACGTCGTTACGACTTTTTCAACCTTTTGGACCTAAGTCATGATGTATGACCGGGCCAAATCCAGATGATCTTGAGTCTGCGGCGTCGCGTGGACTGCGCAGTGAGAGCCGTGACAGCCTGTTTCTGCTTGCCCAAGTGGGTGTATTGGGCGGGGTAGCGCAAGAAACCGTGCGTGTGCGCAATCTTTCTCCATCAGGCATGATGGCAGAAACTTTAGTCTTATTTGTTGTTGGCACCCAAGTTCGCGTGGAGATGCGTGGCATTGATCCGTTATCTGGTAGAGTTGTTTGGGTCACGGATGGGCGAATAGGAATCTCATTGGACACAGAGGTTGACCCAAAGCGCGTTCGTCGCGAACAAAAACCAAGCGTAACCCCGCCCTATCTCCGGCAGGTTGCAGCGCGCAGGCCCGGACTCAAAATCGGGTAATATTGCGCATGCGCGCTTCTCTCGCGTTTTAAGCTTGGCTCATTTGTTCCTTAATTTTCAGCTTTCGCTTTTTCAGCAGAATCAGCTCAGCTTGATTTGGCAGAGGACGTAGCGTTTCTTGCTTGATAAGCGCATCTAGTTGCGCGTGTTTCGCTTCCAACGAGCTCATATGGTTCATTTCCATAAGCGACTCTCCTTTCGTGGTCAGCAAAAGGAGTAGATCATCAAATTTAATGCCTGTCTTGTGTTAAATATTAAACGGTCGCTGGACTTGGCTTTGCGGGCGAGGGTTGCCGACATCTCATTGGCTTGTCGGAGTTTCAAATCACGACTAGGCTTGCGCCTCCAAAGGAGACGCCATGCAAAGTCAGATGTTACAATCACGGCTCGAAGCCCTGAAGATTGAGCATCGTGACTTAGATATGGCGATCCAAGCTTTGGCGGAGTCCAGCGTGCCAGATCAGCTTCAGCTTGCGCGGTTCAAGAAGCGCAAACTGGCCCTGCGGGATCAGATTGCAGCGCTGGAATCTCACCTTGTCCCAGATATCATTGCTTAAACGCCTGTGCAGCATAGGTCATTGGCTCTTCTCTGCAGCGTTCGATCGCATGGCGAGCATGGAGTTATTGCGCGTGTCTTGACGCCCGATAAAGGGCTTGTCGCGGGCTATGTCCGTGCCGGTCGGTCGCGCGCGCTTCGGCCTGTGTTGGTGCCGGGCAACAAGATTACAGCGGATCGCCGCCAGCGCCATCCCGATCAACTCGCAAGCTTAGACGTGGAACTGGTTGACTCGCGGGCCCCGCTGATGACGGAGCCTTTGGCAGCTGTTGGGATTGATTGGACTTGCGCATTGGTTGCGGCCTGTTTGCCTGAGGAAGAGCCATTTCCCGATATGTTTGACGCCATGGATGGTTTGCTCTGCGCGATTGCTGCGGCCCCCAGTGCGCGCCGCTGGGCCGGCGCCATGGTCAATTTTGAACGGCTGTTGATGCGGTCTTTGGGCTATGGCAGCGCTCTGCCGGTTGCGGAGGAAGATTGGCCCTCGGTCATCGTTGGTTTAACTGCCAATGGGGCGCAACTTTCCCGTCATCTCCTGGCCGATCGACGCCGAGATATTCTGCCAGCGCGCGAAAGAATGATGGATCGTTTCAAAAGGGCAGTTGCGTAAATTGCTGCGGGCGGCCATTTGCGCGCCAGAAACGGAGATAAATGATGCGCGTTGCTTTGTTCCCCGGTGACGGGATTGGCCCTGAAGTCATTGCCGAGGCGCGGCTGGTGCTCGACGCACTCAACTTGCCCGGTCTTGAATTAGAGGAAGGTCTTGTTGGCGGAGCCGCGTATAAGGCAATGGGCCATCCTTTGCCGCAAGCAACGCTAGACATTGCCGAACGCGCTGATGCCATTCTCTTTGGCGCAGTGGGGGATCCCGATTGTGATCGGTTGGAGCGGCATTTGCGGCCTGAGCAAGCCATTTTGGGTTTGCGCCGCCATCTATCACTTTTTGCCAATTTGCGCCCGGCTAAGCTTTTTCCTGAATTGGCGGATGCCTCCGCCTTGCGCCCGGAAGTTGCCAGCCAGATCGACATGGTCATTGTCCGTGAATTAAATGGCGATGTGTATTTTGGCGAAAAGGGCATGCGGACAACAGCCTCGGGCCTGCGCGAGGGCTATGACGTTATGGCCTATAATGAGGATGAGGTCCGCCGCATTGCCCGGATTGGCTTTGAAACAGCACGCGCCCGTGGCGGCAAGCTATGCTCGGTTGATAAAGCCAATGTGCTCGAAACATCGCAGCTTTGGCGGGATGTGGTGATCGAAACTGCGGCCGATTATCCCGATATTGAATTGAGCCACATGTATGTCGACAATGCGGCTATGCAGCTGGTGCGCAATCCCGGTCAATTTGATGTGATTGTCACGGGTAATTTATTTGGCGACATTTTGTCAGATCAGGCCAGCATGTGTGCGGGGTCAATTGGAATGCTGCCATCGGCTTCGCTCGATGTGAATCAAAAGGGCCTGTATGAGCCAATTCATGGCTCAGCTCCTGATATTGCAGGGCAGGGCAAGGCCAATCCGCTTGCGACCATTTTGTCAGCTGCCATGATGCTGCGGTATTCGCTCAACCAACCCGAAGCCGCTGATCGTATTGAGGCCGCCGTTGCTAAGGCATTGGCATCAGGCGCACGTTCGCCTGATTTGGGAGGCACCCTCTCAACGCGGGCCATGGGGGATGCTGTTCGCGCGGTGCTTTAAGCAAGAGCAGAGCTGCCCTTTTCCTTGATCCTAGAGCCTGAACGGGGCAAAGCAGAGTTATGAAACGCACCACTGGTCAAAACCGCTCCATCACCCGCAATTGGCGCCCCGCAACACAGGCGGTGCGCGGCGGCACGTGGCGATCGGAGCAGGGCGAAACATCTGAGGCGCTGTTCCTGACGTCTGGCTATAGTTATGACAGCGCAGAGGCCGTTGCCGCGCGCTTCGCCGGTGAAGCGCCGGGGATGACGTATTCCCGCTTGCAGAACCCAACAGTTGAAATGTTGGAAGAACGCATTGCCCTGCTGGAAGGGGCCGAAGCGGCGCGCTGCCAGGCAACGGGCATGGCGGCGATGACAACGGCGCTGCTGTGCCAATTGCAGCAAGGCGATCATGTGGTGGCAGCGCGTGCCGCTTTCGGCTCTTGCCGCTGGCTGACGGACAATTTGTTCCCCAAATTTGGCATCGAAACAACGACAATTGACAGCCGCGACAATGCCCAATGGGAGGCGGCTATCCGCCCGAATACGAAGGTGTTTTTCTTTGAAACACCCGCCAATCCTACAATGGACATTGTAGATTTGGCCTTTGTATGTGGGCTTGCCAAAGCGCACGGGATTACAACGGTTGTCGACAATGCCTTTGCCACATCGGCTATTCAGCGGCCCATGGACTTTGGCGCGGATGTCGTTGCCTATTCGGCCACAAAGATGATGGACGGGCAGGGGCGGGTTCTGGCTGGCGCCGTTGCGGCAAGCGCGCAGTTTATGGAAGAAAAGCTGCTGCCCTTTCAGCGCAATACGGGGCCAAATATCTCGCCGTTCAATGCGTGGGTGGTTCTAAAGGGGCTTGAGACGCTTGATTTGCGCATTCGCCGCCAATCTGAAAATGCGATGGCCGTTGGCCGCTTTTTAGAAACGCGCGTCCCTAAGATTATGCACCCGGGGTTGGAAAGCCATCCACAGCATGCATTGGCGATGAAGCAAATGTCGGCCTGTGGGTCGATTTTTGCTTTTGGTGTTGATGGCGGACGGGCGCAGGCAATGGCTCTTCTGAACGAACTACAACTCATTGATATTTCGAATAATATTGGAGATTCTCGGTCACTCATGACGCACCCGGCGTCGACCACACATCACAGTGTTGGCCCCGAGGTGCGTGCGGAAATGGGCGTTGAGGAAGGCATGTTGCGCTTGAATGTTGGTCTGGAAGATCCGCAGGACTTGATCGAAGATTTGGATCAGGCGTTGCGCGCGGTTGGGCTGTGATCGACGCTTTATTCCCCTATGTCGCGGAAACGCGGGGCATAAAGGTCCGCGTCTCGGCCAATTATTTGCCTGAGCAATCCCAACCAGCAGGCGGACGCTGGTTTTGGGCCTATCACATCCGCGTTCAAAATGCGGGGCTGATGACGGTCCAGTTGCTGACACGGCGTTGGGAAATTGTAGATGGACGTGGCGCGCTGCAAATTGTGCAGGGTGAAGGCGTGATTGGCGAGCAACCCATTATCGAGCCGGGGCAAAGCTATGATTATGTCTCGGGTTGCCCATTGACCACATCTTCTGGCGCGATGGTTGGCAGTTATCGCATGTTGGGTGAAGATGGCGCCATGTTTGATGTCGCTATCCCACGCTTTGAGCTGCGTGCGCCAGTGGTGCAGGGATGAAGCGGACGCTGCTGCCTTTGAATGGGCTGCGTGTATTTGATGCGGCGGCCCGGCATTTAAGCTTTACTCGCGCGGCGGATGAACTGGCGGTGACGCCCGCTGCAGTTGGCCAGCAAATTCGTGCGTTGGAAGATGTTCTGGGGGTCGTCTTGTTCCGCCGGACCCCCAAGGGGTTGGAATTAACGCCTGAGGCTGAAAATGGCCTTGATGCCCTGCGCGCGGGCTTTCTTCAGTTTGAGGAATCGGTGCGGGCCATGCAGGCAGGCCAATCGTCCAATTCACTGACCATTGCCGCCCCCCGCGACTTTACGGCCAAGTGGTTGGCGCCGCGCCTTGCCGCCTATGGCCGGACGGACCCAGATGTTCGCTTTGTGATTATCGCTGCAGATACGCCTCCAGAGTTTACTGAGGCAAATCTCGATCTTGCCATTGTCTATGGCGAGGGGCCGGGCAATCATGAAGGGCTGAAACTGGCAGATGGGGCCACTGTGCTGGTCACAGCCCCTGATGGTGGCAGCGATACGCTGATCAGTTGGCCGGGCTGTGAGGCCGCGGAAGAAGCTGTGTTGCGTGTGGCTGATGCGGGGCTTGCCATTGATGCTGCTGCCAATGGCTTTGGACGCGCGCAGGTGCCGCTGCTTTTGGCCGAGGCAGATTTGGCATCGGGACGTGTGCGGGCGCTTGATAATGCAAAGCCCAGCGCAAATGGCTTTTGGCTTATCGCACCCTTGCCGCAATGGCGGCAGAAAAAGGTGCGGGCGCTGGTGGACTGGGTGTTAAAGGATTTAGGGCTGGCCTAAGCTCTTAGGCCTGTTGTGCTTTGGCGCGCACGAAATCAGCCAATGCGCGGGAATAGGTTTGGTGTTCCGCAATTAAGACACGCGCAGCCAAGTTATCGGGCGTGTCGCCCGGGACTATCGCCACTTCGGTTTGCGCCAAAACTGGGCCATCATCTAAGTCAGCAGTCACAACATGGACGCTGCATCCCGCGACGCTGTCGCCGGCCGCCAACGCGCGCGCATGGGTGTCTAGCCCCTTATATTTGGGCAAGAGCGAGGGGTGAATGTTGACCATCCGGCCTTCCCACTTCCCCACAAATTCTGGGGATAGAAGCCGCATATAGCCGGCCAACGCAATAAAATCGGCATCGGCACGGCGAATTTCAGCATCGAGCAACGCGTCAAATTCCACGCGCTTCATGCCTTTATGGCTTTGGCCAAAGGTCGAAATACCTTCGGCCGCCGCCAGCTTTAGCCCGGCAGCATCAGGGTCATTTGCCGCGACCAATATGATTTCATAAGGGCAACCTGGCTGCTTGGCGGCATAGACCAGCGCCGCCATATTTGAGCCGCGGCCCGAAATAAGAACGGCGATCCGCGCCTTAGCCATGGTGAGTTGCGCGCCAATTGGCCTTGGCGCTCCACGTGCCTTGCTGGCCAGAGACAGTGCAGCCTTTATCGCCTGCCGCAATATGGCCGATGCGCACAGCCTGCTCGCCTGCCTGTGTGAGTGCGGCAATTGCCTTGGCTTCATCTTCTGGGGCCACGACCACAGCCATGCCAATGCCGCAGTTGAACGTGCGGGCCATTTCCTCAGGCTCAATATTCCCTTGGGCTTGCAAGAAAGCCATCAAACGGGGTTGCTCCCATAAACCGGCATCCACATGGGCGTGCAAGCCTTCTGGCAGCACGCGGGGGATGTTTTCCAGCAACCCGCCGCCCGTGATGTGCGCCATGGCGTGTACCAAGCCTGCCCGCACCAGCGGCAGTAGCGCGCGGACGTAAATGCGCGTGGGGGCCATAAGCGCATCAATCAACAGCACATCTTGATCGAACAGGGCTGGGCGGTCGAGCTTCCAGCCCTTATCGGCAGCCAAGCGGCGGACGAGCGAGAACCCGTTGGAATGGACGCCCGAGGACGCGAGGCCCAAGATAACATCGCCTTCGGCCACCTTATCGGCCGTTAAAACGTCGGAACGTTCTACCGCGCCAACGCAAAAGCCAGCCAGGTCATAATCGCCCTCGCTGTACATGCCGGGCATTTCGGCAGTTTCGCCGCCAATGAGTGCGCAGCCTGCCTGACGGCAGCCTTCGGCAATGCTGGCAACTACAGCTTCGGCAACCTGTGTGTCCAATTTGCCTGTCGCGTAATAATCAAGGAAGAAAAGCGGCTCGGCACCCTGCACAATCAAGTCATTGGCGCACATGGCAACCAGATCAATGCCGACACCATCATGTTTGCCCGAATCGATGGCCAGTTTCAGCTTTGTGCCAACGCCATCATTGGCAGCAACCAAAAGCGGGTCCGAAAAGCCTGCAGCTTTCAGATCAAAGAATCCGCCAAAACCGCCTAAATCTGCGTCTGCACCGGGGCGACGAGTGGATTTGGCAAGCGGCGCAATGGCGCGCACCAAGGCGTTGCCAGCGGCAATAGAGACACCGGCTTTGGCATAGGTATAGGGTTCGGCGGAGGTGTTTTTGGTGTCCATTTTCTGGCTGCTAGCGTTATCGCACTTGGAATTCCACGCCCAACTCGTCAAAAGGCGCGCGTGACACGATCTTTGGGCTCTATTCGCTGGCTAGCTATGGCCGTTGCACTTGCGTGTGGTGCGCTGGCTGTGGGCGTTTATGCCCAGTTGGAAGGCAATGATCGTGGAGTCGCCCCCATTGATAGTGCCAGCAATTTTGAAGTGTCGGGTATTTCAGTCGATGTGGCCGCCCGCACGGCAGATATGGCGCGCACGCGCGGTTGGCGTGAGGCGCAGCGCCTTGGCTGGAAAAAGCTATGGGAACAAACTCATGGGACGGCCGCCCCGGGTCTGACAGATACTGAACTTGATTCGATGGTCTCAGGCATTGTGGTTGAGGATGAGCAAATTGGCCCCAACCGCTACATTGCACGCTTGGGCATTTTGTTTGATCGGGTCCGCACAGGTTCAGTCTTGGGTGTTGCAGGGCAGGGCCAACGATCAGCTCCGCTGCTGGTTATTCCCGTGCAAATTAGTGGCGGTGTCGCGCAAAGCTTTGAAATGCGGACCGATTGGCAAAAGGCATGGGCACGATATCGCACGGCTGATAGCGTGATTGATTATGTACGGCCCACTGGCAATGGCGCTGATCCTCTGCTGTTAACAGCGGCGCAAACCACACGGCCCGGACGGCGTTGGTGGCGTATGCTGCTTGATCAATATGGCGCTGCTGATGTTGTCGTGCCGCAGGTGCGGCTCCAGCGTGTCTATCCGGGTGGACCAATTATTGGGCATTTTTCGGCCTTTTTTGGTCCGGATAAAAAGCCCTTGGGCAATGTCACGCTGCGCGTCAGTTCGGCGGCGGGCCTGCCCAAATTGCTCGACGCGGGCGTGAAACGACTTGATGCCATTTATGCGGCAGCACTCGCCCGCGGTGTTTTGCGGCCTGACACATCTTTGGTCATTGAACAGCCTGTTGAAAACGAAGCCTTGGAAGATGTCGCCGCAACAGACGATGCCGCAATCACAAGTGACGGCATGGGCACAGAGCAAGGGGGCGCGTCTGCCGTCCAGAGCCGCAACTTCCTTGTTCAGTTTGACTCGCCAGATGTTGGCAGCGTGCCTGCAGCAGAGGCTGCGGTGCGCAGTATTGCGGGCGTGCGGGCGGCCAGCACCACCAGCCTTGCGCTTGGCGGTGTCTCGGTGATGCGTGTGACCTTTGATGGCGATGCAGAGTCGCTCCGTGCCGCACTTGCAGCGCGCGGTTATCGTGTCAGTCTGTCTGGTGACACGCTGCGCATCCGGCGATAATCCAGCATTATGAACCAGTTTGGATTGCCATTTGATTGGCCGGCGGAAGAAGAAGCGACGGACTTCATTGTAACAGAGGCAAATCAGGCGGCTGTCCGCCATCTGGAAAGCCCCGGCAGCTGGCCAGTGCGCGTGGCCCTGCTGACGGGCCCTCGAAAATCAGGCAAAAGCCTATTGGGCCGTATTTTTGCAGCGAGAACGCAGGCGCAGGTCATTGACGATGCAGACCAGCGGCCTGAGGATATGGTGTTTCACGCTTGGAATTCCGCGCAAGAAAGCCGCACGCCGTTGTTGTTGATTGCCGAGAATGCGCCGCCGATCTGGGCCGTTCGATTGCCTGATTTGCGGTCTCGGCTGCAAGCTACGCCTGTGCTGACCATTTCTGCGCCAGATGTTCCCTTGGCCGAGGCTTTGCTTGTCAAATTGCTGGCGAAGCGTGGATTGGCGCTCATGGCGGATAGCGCGGCCTATGCCGCGGCGCGGTTGGAACGCAGCTATATTGCCCTTGAGCGGGCCGCAGATGCCATTGATGCCGCGTCTTTGTCACAAAAGCGGGCCATAACCCTTCCTCTCGTGCGTCATGCTCTTGAATCGGCGCATTTGATTGACAGTCAGGGGGGAAGGCGTGAACACTCAGGGGATGAAGCCGAAATCGACTGAGACATGGCAGGAGCCCGTTGGCGCGAACGGGCAGGCGCGACGGTTTTTCAATCGTGAGCTAAGCTGGCTGCAGTTCAATTGGCGGGTGTTGGAAGAAGCCCGCAATCCGGCCCATCCTTTGCTAGAGCGGCTTCGCTTCTTATCCATTTCGGGCAGCAACCTTGATGAATTTTACATGGTGCGTGTGGCGGGCCTGCGCGGCCAAATGGTGCAGGGGATTGACCAGCGATCTATTGATGGCCTGACGCCGGCCCAGCAAATGGCCGCAATTGAAGCCGAAGCTGCCGCGTTGATGCGCGAGCAACAGGCACAATGGCGTCATCTGCGCGGGCTGTTGGCCGAGGCAGGCATTCAAGTTTTAGATCAGGACGCGCTGGCACATTTAGAAGACCCTGACTTGCTCCGCTATTTCAGCGATCAGATTTTTCCAGTGCTTACCCCACAGGCGCTAGACCCGGCTCATCCTTTTCCGTTCATTCCCAATCAAGGGTTAAGTTTGGTTTTTGATTTGCGCCGCTTGTCGGATGGGGAAACCGTGCGCGAATTGGTGATGATACCCGCTTCTGTTCCGCGTTTTGTGCGTTTGGCGGGCGGGCAGGCCCGCTATATTGCCATTGAAACTGTGATCCGCCATTTTTCTGACCGGCTCTTTCCGGGCTTTGAGCGGCGAGGCTCAGGGGCTTTTCGCATCATTCGCGATAGCGATATTGAAATTGAGGAAGAGGCCGAGGATCTGGTGCGCTATTTCCGTAGCGCCATTAAGCGGCGGCGACGCGGGCGTGTTATCCGGCTGAAAGTAGAAGCGGGTATGCCCGAGGAATTGGCCCAGCTGGTCCGCCGGGAATTGGGCGGTGATCAGGCATTTGTGGCGGAAACAGATGGCTTTCTTGGGATGGGGGATTTGAGCCAACTGGTCGATGAAGACCGCCCAGACCTGAAATTCCCGCCTTATGCTGCGCGTTTCCCAGAACGTATTCGGGAACATGATGGGGATTGTTTTGCCGCCATTCGGCAAAAGGACATCATCGTTCACCATCCTTATGAAACATTTGATGTTGTTCTCGCCTTTCTTAACCAGGCAGCGGCTGACCCGGATGTGGTGGCCATCAAACAAACTCTGTATCGCGCAGGCAAGCAATCCGCTGTAATTCGGGCGCTGTGTGATGCGGCGGAGGCTGGCAAGTCTGTTACAGCAGTGGTGGAGCTAAAGGCCCGCTTTGATGAGGAGCAGAACCTGCATTGGGCCTCGCAGTTGGAACGCTCAGGCGTCCAAGTTGTCTACGGCTTTATTGACTGGAAGACCCACGCCAAAATTTCCATGGTTATTCGGCGCGAGGCAAAAGGTGTGCGGACCTATTGCCACTTTGGGACGGGCAATTACCACCCAGTAACGGCACGGATTTACACTGACCTCAGCTTCTTCACTGCAGACCCGCGTATTGGACGCGATGCGGCCCAGTTGTTCAATTACATTACCGGCTATGTCGAGCCGAGTAAGCTTGAAGTGTTAAGCATGAGCCCGCGGGATTTGCGCAATGACTTAATGGCGCTGATTGATGATGAAATTGCCCATGTGCGTGCTGGCCGCCCTGGCGTCATTTGGGCGAAGATGAACAGCTTAGTAGACCCTGCCATTATTGAAAAACTTTACGAAGCAAGTGGTGCTGGCGTTCAAATTGACTTGGTCATTCGAGGAATATGCTGCTTGCGGCCTGGTGTGCCCGGTATGTCCGAAACAATTCGCGTAAAATCAGTTGTCGGACGATTTTTGGAGCACAGCCGCATTTGGTGCTTTGGCAATGGCGCAGACTTGCCCAATCGCAAGGCACGCGTTTTCATTTCCTCAGCGGATTGGATGCAGCGCAATTTTGACCGCCGGGTGGAATATGCGCTGCCAATTGAGAATCTTACGGTCCATGACCAGGTGCTCGATCAAGTGATGGTCGCCAACCTGATTGACAATGAACAAAGCTGGACCTTGCAGCCGGATGGCAGCTATGTGCGGGTTCAATCCGGTGATAAGCCCTTTAACTTGCACAGATATTTCATGACCAATCCATCCTTGTCTGGTCGTGGACAGGCATTGGCCTCGAGTGACGGGGTGCCGAAGCTCAGCCTGAATAGGTCGGCATGAGCATTAAGCGGCGCGCCGCCATTATTGATATTGGGTCAAATTCAGTTCGGCTGGTTGTCTATGGCGGCCCAGCGCGCGCGCCCTTTGCGCTGTTCAATGAAAAGCTGCTGGCTGGGCTTGGCAAGGGCTTGGATCAGGGCGGAGCGCTGTCTGAGCGTGCCATGGCGGCATCGCGGCAGGCTCTGGCACGGTTCCGGCATCTGCTGGATATGATGGGCGTCACCGATGTGCAGGTGGTTGCAACCGCCGCCGTGCGTGAAGCCAGCAATGGTGCGGTATTTTTGCAATCTGTTTCAGATTTGGGATTCTCGCCCCGGGTTTTAAGTGGCGAGGAAGAGGCCATGGCAGCAGGCTATGGCGTTATTTCAACGATTGCGGATGCAGATGGCATTGCGGGGGATCTGGGCGGAGGCAGCCTAGAGCTTGTGCGTATTCGTGCGGGCGAGGTGCTGGGCAAACTCTCATTGCCGCTGGGGTCGCTGAAGATACCCGCGCTGCGCCAATTGGGGCCAAATGGGCTGAGCCGCGCTCTGGCGCAAATGGTGAAGGGGCACGAGGCTTGGTTGCGGGAAGGTGAGGGGCGCCCGTTTTATATGGTGGGCGGCAGTTGGCGGACTTTGGCGCGCCTGCATATGCACAAAACTGGCTATCCATTGCCCATCCTCTCCAGCTATGAGCTGGCATCACATCAGGCGTCTCGTTTGATGCGGATGACTGCGCAGATTGATAAATCTATTGCCAAGGAAATCCCCTCTATTTCAGCCTCCCGCGTGGGCGGATTAAATGACTCAGCCGCACTTCTGGCAGCACTTGTCCGCCTGATTAGGCCTGCACGTTTGGTTACCTGCGCCAATGGCCTGCGCGAAGGTTTGCTGTTCCAGCGCCTCTCAAAATCTGAACGGGCGATGGACCCCTTGTTAGAAGAAGCGCGTGCCGAAGGCGCGCGGCTGGGGCGTTTTCAAGAACATGGGCGCGTCATTCACACATGGATCCAGCCCTTGTTTACAGAAGAGGCAGTGGCAGATGCGCGAGTGCGCCATGCGGCTTGCTTACTGGGCGATGTGGCATGGCAAGCCAACCCAGAATTTCGGGCAGAACGCGGGGTTGACCTTGCTTTGCATGGCGGCTGGACGGGGGCCTCACATCGCGACCGCGCCTTACTGGCTATGGCACTCCACGCCAGTTTTGGGGGTGGGGAGGATATTCCCAAGCCAATTCTTGAGCTGATTTCGCCAGAAGATCGGGCCATGGCGAAAAGCTGGGGGCTTGCCATTCGCCTTGCGCAACGCCTGAGTGGCGGAACGGCGGAGGCGCTCCAGCATAGTCAATTGGTGCGGCAGGCGGATAAGCTGGTGCTGACGATTGCGCCATCACACGCCGTTTTGGCGAGCGATCAGGTGCAGCGCAGATTAAAATCTTTAGCGGGCCATTTGGGCGCGCGGTTTGCCGTTGAGATAAAGGACTTGGTCTAGGCCGCTTCAGGGCTGTCTTCGATCCGAGTGATCTTCAACCGCCCATTGACCACAGCAAAGGCCAGACGGCCCTCCACAAGGTCAAGCGCGTCTCGCCCAAATTGTTCAAATCTCCAGCTCTCGAGAACCGCTAGGCCAGATTTTTGACCAGCGGCCAGCATATCAAGCTCATCAGAACGGGCGAGCAAGCGGGGAGCGACATCAATATCGCGCGCGCGGATTTTGAGGAGGAGCTTCAAAAGGTCAGCGACCAACGCACCTTCTTTGCCAAGACCGGGCTTGCGATCATCGCGGCTGGGCATTTCCTCTGCGCTGAGAGGCTTTGCCGCAGCAATGGCATCCATTAGTCGGCCGCCAATATCATTTCCGGCCCATGAGGCTGAAAGACCACGCACGCGAGACAAATCTTGCTGGTGGCGCGGCGGATGCATAGCGACATCGGCTAAGGTTTCATCCTTCATAATTCGTCCACGGGGGATGTTTTTGCCCCGCGCTTCCACTTCGCGCCACGCGGCCAAGGCTTTGAGACGGCCCAACACTTCTGGCTTGCGGCTTGAAACTTTTACGCGCTTCCACGCAGTTTGGGGGTCAGTCACATAGTTGGACGGATCCGCAATGCGCTCCATCTCATCATTGAGCCAAACGCCACGGCCAGTCTTACGCAGCTTTTCCAACATTTGCGGAAAAATGGCTGCCAGATGGGTGACATCACCAATGGCATAATCAATTTGCCGCTGATCCAAGGGGCGGCGGGCCCAATCTGTAAATCGGGCGCCTTTATCGAGCTGGATGCCCAGCCAGCTATCGACAAGGTTGGAATACCCCACTTGCTCGCCTTGACCCAGAGCCATGGCCGCAATTTGCGTATCAAACATCGGGTGCGGGGTCTTGCCCGTTAAGTTGCAGATAATTTCAATATCTTGACCGCCAGCATGGACGACTTTCAGCACATCTTCATTGTCAGTCAACAGATCGAGAAGGGGCTTTAGGTCCAGTCCATCCGCTTTGGGATCAATGGCAGCAGCATCCTGTTCATCTGCGACTTGGATCAAGCATAAGTCGGGCCAATAGGTGTTTTCGCGCATGAATTCTGTATCCACCGCGATGAATGGCGATTGCGCCCAGCGCGCGCATAGCTGAGCCAGAGCTTCAGTCGTTGTCACAAGATCGTGAATCTTCATGAAGCAAGCGCCTAGCCGGGTTGTGCGGCGAGCGCCAGTCCGCGTATTGAAATTGGCGGAAAAGCGCGTTTGCGACAAAGGGGTTTTAACATGAGTTGGGCCGAGCAACCCTTTGGCACGCGAGAGGTTAGCTGTGTGCATCCAACATCGGATGCTGTTTGGTAACGGCAGTATGGAGTAGGTGACATGGCGAATAATCTAAACAATCAAGGCGGTGGGGCTTCAAACCGCGGATTTGCCTCGATGGATAAGAACCGTCAGCGCGAAATCGCAAGCGAAGGGGGCAAGGCCTCAAGCGGCAATTTTGCACATGACCGTGAACGGGCCTCAGAAGCGGGTCGCAAGGGCGGTCAGGCCAGCCATGGCAGTGGCGGCAATAAGACCAAAGGCTAAGCACGAAAACGAGGAAAAGGGGAGCTTCGGTTCCCCTTTTTCTTGACAAATCGCGCCTGCAACCGTCTAGGCGCATCATGCATATTTATCGTTCGCACAATTGCGCCCAGCTGCGCAAATCCGATGTAGGCTCAACTGTCCGTCTTTCGGGCTGGATTCACCGTAAGCGCGACCATGGCAATTTGCTGTTTGTCGACCTGCGCGACCATTATGGCCTGACGCAGATTGTTACGGATGTCGATTCTGAAGCCTTTAAGGTTTTGGAAAAGATGCGTGCTGAGTCCGTCGTAACAATTACGGGCGAGGTCGTGGCGCGTGCGGCGGAAACAGTGAATGCCAATTTGCCCACGGGTGAAATTGAAGTGCGCGCCCGCGACGTTTCTGTCCAGTCGGCAGCGCAGGAATTGCCGATGCCAGTCTTTGGCGATGCGGAATATCCTGAAGATATTCGGCTGCGCTATCGCTTCCTCGATTTGCGCCGTGAACGGTTGCACAACAATATCGTTCTGCGCTCGCAGGTGATTTCGTCCATTCGCCAGCGCATGATTGGGCAGGGCTTTACCGAGTTTCAGACGCCAATCCTGACGGCCTCTTCGCCTGAAGGCGCGCGGGATTATCTGGTGCCGAGCCGCGTTCATCCGGGTAAATTCTATGCGCTGCCGCAAGCACCACAGATGTTTAAGCAGCTGCTGATGGTCGCAGGCTTTGACCGGTATTTCCAGATTGCGCCGTGCTTTCGCGATGAAGATGCGCGTGCAGATCGGTCGCCGGGTGAGTTTTACCAGCTCGATTTTGAAATGAGCTTTGTGACGCAAGACGATGTGTTCAACGCCATTGAACCCGTTCTGCACGGCGTGTTTGAAGAATTTGCCAATGGCCGTCGCGTTAGCGCCGCGCCTTTCCCGCGCATTCCTTATCGTGAAGCCATGCTGAAATATGGCAGCGACAAGCCTGATCTGCGTAACCCGTTGATCATTACGGATGTGACGCAGCATTTCACCAAATCAGGCTTTGGCCTGTTTGAGCGGATTGTTGAAGGCGGTGGCGTCGTCCGTGCGATTCCGGCGCCGAATACGGCAGATAAGAGCCGGAAATTCTTTGATGATATGAATGATTGGGCGCGTAGTGAGGGCCATGCTGGCCTTGGCTATGTCACGCGTAAGGGTGGCGAGTTTGGCGGCCCAATTGCCAAAAACCATGGCGAAGATGGCATGGCGGCCATTTATGACGCGCTGGGCCTTGGCCCGGATGATGGCTTGTTCTTTGCCGCTGGCAAGGAAGGCCAGGCAGCGAAGCTGGCGGGCGCCGCCCGGACACGTGTTGCGGAACAATTGGGGTTGATTGATCCCAATTGCTTTGAATTCTGCTGGATCGTCGACTTCCCGATGTTCGAATATGATGAGGACGCGAAGAAGGTCGACTTCTCCCACAATCCTTTCTCGATGCCGCAGGGCGAGCTGGAAGCGCTGGAAACCAAGGATCCCTTGGACATTTTGGCCTATCAGTATGACATCGTCTGCAATGGCGTGGAATTGTCGTCGGGCGCAATCCGCAACCATCGCCCAGAGATTATGTACAAGGCGTTTGAAATTGCCGGCTATTCTAAGGAAGATGTCGACACCAATTTCGCTGGCATGATCAACGCGTTTAAATTTGGCGCACCGCCGCACGGTGGCTCGGCTCCGGGCATTGACCGGATCGTGATGCTGCTGGCGGATGAACCCAATATCCGCGAAGTTATTGTGTTCCCGATGAACCAAAAGGCCGAAGACTTGATGATGGGGGCCCCAGGTCCGGTGACGGCCAAGCAGCTGCGCGAGTTGAATATCCGCGTGGTGGAACAGCCAAAGAGCTAATCTGGCTTAAAGCGCCCCGATACAGGGCAGGCAGGGCGGTTATTCCGCCTTGCTTGTGCGCCTGTGCGCCTTTTAGGCTGGCTGCATGTCAGTGGATCTTAGCCAGTTTGAGTCCGGCCATCGCTATGCTGGCGATTATGAGGCGGATTTAAAGCAGCTTCAGCGGCGGCTGGAGAGGATTCAGGCAGCCTATATTCTCAATGGCGGTCGGGCGATGATTGCCGTTGAAGGATGGGACGCGTCAGGCAAAGGCGGGGTCATTCGGCGGCTGACAGCGTGTTGGGATGCCCGTTGGTTTGATGTTTGGCCGATTGGCGCTCCGAAAGCTGAGGAAGCAGACCGCCATTTTCTATGGCGCTTTTGGCAGCGTGTGCCGGCGCGGGGAACCATTAGTGTGTTTGACCGGAGCTGGTACGGCCGTGTTCTGGTAGAGCGTGTTGAGGCATTGTGCAGCGAGGCGGATTGGCAGCGCGCCTATGATGCGATTAACGAGTTTAAGGCCCAGCAACGCGATATGGGGACAACGCTCATCAAAATTTTTATGCATGTGACGGCAGATGAGCAGGACAAGCGGCTGAAGGCGCGCTTGGATGATCCGTGGAAGCGGTGGAAAACAGGGCCGGAAGACTATCGCAATCGGGCGCGTCGCTTGGAGTATTTGAAAGCCTATGGCGATATGTTTGCCCAGTGCAATACGCGCTGGGCACCGTGGACCATTATTGATGGAAATCATAAAAAAGCCGCTCGAATGGCCGTTTTGCAAGCTGTTGCCGACCAGCTTGAACACGGCATTGATATGCGTCCACCGCCCTTGGATCCTGAATTAGCGCATTTGGCGGAATTGGCCTTTGGCCCGCGTTCGGGCCCTTAAGGGGCAGGATAGGAAATCTCGAGAACTTCATAATCTATGGCACCTGCGGGCAGCGTTAGGAGACGAACATCGCCCAGCCGTGCCCCGCGCACCGCGCGGGCAATTGGGGAATTCCAGCCGACACGCCCGTGTGCAGCATCAGCCTCATCATCGCCGACAAGCGTAATGACGCGGTGATTATCCTCCTCATCGGCCAATGTGACTGTTGCCCCAAACAGGATGACTGACTTGTCTGGCTGAAGAGCGGGGTCGACGACACGGGCGGCCTTTATCCTTTTGGACAGCCAGCCCAATTCACGATCGATCTCGCGCAGGCGCTTTTTGCCGTAAATATAATCCCCATTTTCTGATCGGTCGCCATTGCCCGCGGCCCAAGAGACGGTTTCAACCAGTTTCGGGCGTTCTTCGGCAAATAAGGCATGATACCGCGCCTTAAGATCTGCAAAGCCTTGCGGGGTGATGTAATTGGGCTTGTCCACTTAGCCGGGATAAAGCTTGCCGAGATAGGTGGAAAGGGGGGTGTTGCTGCGCACATTGGCCTTTGCTGGGTTTAGCGCATCATAGACAACAGCATTTTCGAGCACGCGTTGCACATAATTGCGAGTCTCAGAAAAGGGGATGGCTTCAATCCACTCTAACACATCGCGATCTTGCCGTGGGTAGCCCAAGGTCCGCAGCCAACGATTCACATTGCCTGGGCCTGCATTATATGCGGCCACCGCCAGCACATAAGATCCGCCATAAGCCGTCATGAGCCGTGAAAAATAGGTGGCCCCCAGCGCGATATTATAGGCTGGTTCGCTCAATCTATTCTCAGAATAGGTCAGGCCTGCCCGGGGCGCGGTTGCACGGGCTGTGGCGGGCATCAGTTGCATCAACCCACGCGCACCAACCCGGCTGACAGCGGCGCGATCAAACTGGCTTTCTTGGCGGGCAATTGCGTGAATAATGCTCCAGCTGGGCATATGTTCTGGCGGGACCTCAATTAATGGAAAGGCCGTTTTCATATAGCCGGAAAGCCCTGAATTACGGGCGTTCCGACCAACCAGAACGTTTAAATCGGGTCGGCCTGCTTGGGTCGCCAAGTCTGCTGCCAGAATATGGTCTGCATCCGTGCTGACAGCATTTGCGATACTGCGCACAAAAAGGCTTTGTTCATTCCAATTGCCCGCCCGGCCAAGGGCCAACATTGCCCGCACCACACTGCGGTTCAAGAATTTGCTCCGCTCTTGCGGGGTAATGGGTACGTCAATGGCATCATGCGTGACATCGGGCAAACGGCCTAGGCGTTCAGAGGCAAGCTGCCCGTGAAATTGATCGCTAAAGCGGGCGGCATTTTCAAAAGCCTTTTGCGCTGCCGCGGCATTCCCCGCCACTAGCTGCGCCCGGCCCGCCCAATACCAGCCGCGTGCTTGGGTTTGAGGCGATTTCGCAGCACCGGCATAAAGAGTAAACATGGCGGCTGCCTTTGCCGGCTCGTTAAGCCGGTTAAGAGCTGCCGTCGCTGCCAACCAAGTGAGATCAGTATACGCGTCTCGTTCTGCAAATGGGCGCTCGCGCACATTGGTGCCGGGGACATACGCAGTGCCCACGCGGCTCGCAATGTCATAGGCCATTTGCCATTGCCCATCTTTGGCCGCGTCTTGCGCAGACAGCAGCAACATCTGCAGCCAAATATCGGGCGATGCCGGATAGGAGGACATCGGCATATTAAACCGCAGAATTTGGCGGGCGACACCGGCTTGGCCCGTTGCGCGCAGCCACCACATATAGTCCGCAATAAACCCCGGATCGAGGCGAATGGGGCTGGTAGCATATGCCAAACGGTCAGGCGCGTCTGGTGCCTTTGTCAGCAATGCCAGCCGCACTTCAAACCCGGGGCGCCGGGCAGGGGTGGTCAAGCTTAACTGACGGGTGGCCGCGCTGGTTGCGCGCAGCCAGAGCAGTTTGTCCATCCGGGCATCATGGTCCTGACTGCTTAACTGGCTGGAGAACCGGCCCATGAGGCGGGTTTCATCATCGGCGGACAAAAGGCCGCCTGTCCATGCAGACCGTGCAGCGTCATAGGCGGTTTTGGTTTGGCCCAATGCCAACTGGGCTTCAGCAAGGCGCAACCAAGCAGCGGGGGACTGTGGCGGATAGTGGCTGAAAAAACTGCTAATGAGTGACGGGCTATCTATCCCAGGCCGAATGGCCCTTTCTGCCGCCGCGCGCATTTGTGCTTCATTTGGCCAATTCCGATGGGCGATGAGGAAATTAGCATAGCTTGCAAAACCAAAGCCATTGCCACGGCGCAGCACAGACCATTGGCCGAGCGGCGCCGCAACGGGATCGGTGGGAGAAATTTGAGAGCTGATCGACGTCGCGGGCGTGGTTTGAGATGGCGGGGGAGGCGGTTGGTCCAGTGTGTTTTGGGCAGCCAGCGGCGATGCGCTCATAAAAAGCGCCAAAAGGCCTGTTTTGGCTGAAAGATAATTTATCCTGATAGACAACATACTGGACATGATAGGGTCAGCTTCCTTATTTGGCGCTGAATGAGCTGAGGAGCAAGGACTTGCTCGCCAGTGCGCAATTTTACGAGCTAAGGGGCAACGTTATGTTTTCCGGTTCTATTCCGGCCTTGGTCACACCGTTCCTAAAGGGTGCTGTGGATGAGGATGCTTTCCGTCGGCTCGTGAGCTGGCAAATTGAGCAGGGGTCCAGTGCGCTCGTGCCCTGTGGGACGACAGGGGAAAGCGCCACCTTGTCCTATGAAGAGCATTATCGCGTCATTGCTCTGTGCATTGAAGAAGCGGCGGGTCGTGTCCCTGTCATTGCAGGCTGTGGGTCAAATGACACGGCGACTGCTGTGCGCCACATGGCCTTTGCCAAAGCGCAAGGCGCGGCGGCCGCTTTAGTCGTTGCACCTTATTACAACCGGCCCAATCAGGATGGGATTTACGCCCATTATGCGCATTTGGCCGAAAAGTCGGATTTGCCAATTATTCTGTACAACGTGCCGGGCCGCACTGTGACGGACCTGCTGCCCGAAACAGTGGCTCGGCTGTCGCAAATCCCCAGCATTGTTGGCATTAAGGATGCCAGCGGCAATTTGGCGCGTGTGGCAGACCATCGGCTGGGCTGTGGCACAGACTTTTGTCAGCTATCGGGCAATGACGATATGGCCGTTGCTTTTAATGCCGCAGGTGGCGTTGGGTGCATTTCTGTAACGGCAAATGTTGCCCCGCGGCTTTGCGCAGAGCTGCAGGCCGCCTGTCTTGCAGAAGATTATGCCAAAGCTCGGGCGTTGAATGATAAGCTCCACCGGCTGCACACAGCCCTGTTTACTGATGCCTCACCGGCGCCAGTCAAATATGCGATGAGCCGCGTTCTTCCCGGATTTTCGCAAGAATTGCGCCTTCCCTTGGTGCCAGCGTCGGCCACGTCGCGCGCCTCGGTTGATGCCGGTCTTGCCCATGCTGGTTTGATCTAATGGCGCGTCCGCGTCCCAGCACATTTGATAAGGTGAAGACTGTCGCCGAAAACCGGCGTGCCCGCTATGATTATCATATTGAGGACAGTTATGAGGCTGGCATCGCGCTAACTGGCACGGAAGTAAAATCTCTGCGCTTTGGCGAAGGCTCAATTGGCGAAAGCTATGCCGAAGTAAATGACGGGGAAGTGTGGCTGGTTAATGCCAATATCCCTGAATTTAGCCATGGCAATCGGTTTAATCATGAACCCAAGCGGCCCCGTAAACTTTTGCTTCACGAACGGGAGATTAAGAAGCTTCACGGCGCCGTGGCGCGCGAAGGAATGACGCTGGTGCCATTGTCCATTTATTTTAATGGACGTGGGCGGGCCAAAGTGGAGCTGGCATTGGCCAAGGGTAAAAAGGCGCACGACAAGCGCGAGACAATTAAAGAACGGGATTGGAAGCGCGAAGCGGCCCGGATTTTGAAGGATCGGGGATGAGCCGGTTCTCGGACTGGATCCGCGCGCAGGCGCCAGCCCGGGAGAGCTTTGAAAAAAGCCGCGTGCTTCGGCCTTTTGCCAAGCGCGTCTTTCATCCAGCTTTGTGGCGTTTTACGCGCCGGTCCGTTCCCCGTGGCGTTGCTTTGGGTCTAATGGTTGGCATTTTCTTGCTGGTGCCGGGTGTGCAGATTGCAGGTGCGGCTTTGCTGGCGCTGCCCTTTCGGGCCAATGTGCCCATCGCAGCAGCGATGACGTTTTTAAGCAATCCGTTGACCACCCCATTCTTGATTGCAGCGGCGCTTTATATTGGTGATGCAACTCTGCATATGGGAGCTGATGTTTCGCAATTTGAAGCATTAATGGCGCGAGGCGCGGGCTTTGCCGATTGGCTTGCCTGGCTTTTGTCGAGTGCTGCACCGGCCCTGTTATGGGGTCTGTTTGTCATTTCGGCAGCCGCTGCCTTATTCGGCTATGTCGTGGCAACGATTATCTGGCGTATTTGGCTGGTCCGCCGCTGGCGTCGGCGGCGGATGGCATAAAATTCATTAGCGTGACGTTTGTTTACAGGGCATGAGACGTTGAGTTCTCGTGCTTTGGCCTGTGCGTATAATCAGGATGGTGCCTCATGTTGGCGAGTTTTGCGCGACACGCAGATGTTCGGTTGTCTCTGCTGATTGGACTGGCGGCAGCTCTTTCAGCGGTGCTGCTTTTCTGGACCTTAGGGAGTGTTGGTTTTGCCGCAGGCTTGGCGGCGGGGCTGGGGGTTTGTGCGCTGTTGTTCCTAACCGCGGTGCGCCGTCGACCGGGAGCCACGGCCAGTCGATCTGAAATTGATTGGCAGCTTGTTCGGTCGATGGCCGATTTGGAGACAGCCGCTATTGCGGTGACAGATCGGTCCGGAGAATTGCGGTGCGCCAACCAAGTTTATCAAGACTGGTTTCAAGGCGAAGATGCGCCGCCCGCCCTGATTGGTGATCCAACACGCGCGGCTCTGCTCTCCTCCCTCGCATCGACAGCGTGGCGTGATGGCAGCGCGCAGCTGCGCCGTCTGCCGCGAGGTGCTGTGCTTTTGGATGTTGAAGTGGCGCGCACAGGCCATGATGAGGATTGCCTTATCTGGTGTTTTCGCGCGTCGTCCAGCTTTGATCTGGTTTCCGAAACGCAGCGCTTGTTGGCCGGACCCGCGGGAGAGCGTTTAGGCGAGGCTGGGGTTATGGCCGTGCTTATTGGCCCAAAGGGGCATATCCGCATTGCCAGCCCCGTCTTTGTCTCGCGGGCAACAGGGCTAAGAGGCACGGCACTTGAGGGGCGTGATTTTCCATCCTTGTTTGAGCGGGATATGAATGGGGCGATCCGCTTTGTGCATGAAGGATCAGCAGGCCATCCGCTGAGGCTGCTGCAGATTCCTGGGGATCCCGGTAATCCTGATAGCGATACGTTGGTCTTTTTGCTCGATGAAGAAACTGCCCGCGTGTCGGATCAAGGCGTTGTCGCATATGTTCAGGCAATGTTGGCAAAGCTCCCTATGGGATTGGCGCTGGCGGACCGAGACGGGCGCTTCTTGTTTCTGAACGATGCCTTTTGCCGTGCTGTTGGTTTAACTGGCGAAGATCGACCAATTTATCCGGGCGATTTGGTTATTCGCGAAGATAAAGCTGCCGTGGCAGATGCCGTTCGCCGCTATGCCAGTGGGCAGCCCGTTGGCTGTGACATTGCGGTGCGCCTGGCTAGCCAACCTGATGATCCTGTGCCTCTTACTTTGGTGAGTGTTGCAGGTCTTGGTGATGCGGCGGTGCTGCTCTCGATGAAGGATTCAACTGAGGAAACGCGTCTTAAGATCCAAGTCGCCCAAGCGACCAAGATGCAAGCCGTGGGGCAATTGGCAGGGGGCGTTGCGCATGATTTTAACAATATTCTCACGGGCATACTCGGCCATTGTGATTTAATGCTGATGCGCCATGCCCCGGGCGATATTGATTATGATGATATTCAGCAGATTCGGAACAATGCCAATCGAGCGGCCAGCCTGACGCGGCAGTTATTGGCTTTTTCCCGCCAACAGACGTTGCGGCCGCAAATCTTGCAATTGCCTGATGTGGTGGCCGAAATTTCTAATTTGTTGAAGCGGCTGATGGGCGAGCAAGTGGAATTGGTTGTCAAGCATGGCCGCAATCTTGGGTCGGTGCGGGCAGACCCCGGCCAATTAGAGCAAGTGATTGTGAATTTGGCGGTCAATGCGCGCGATGCGATGCCAGAAGGCGGGCGGCTGACGATTCAAACCTATGGAGTAAGTGCTGCTGATGTGCGGCGCATTGGCAGCGATATTCTGCCCATTGCCCATTACACAGCGTTAAGTGTGTCGGATACAGGAACGGGCATACCGCCTGATCTTCTGCCCAAGATATTTGAGCCGTTTTTTACCACCAAAGAAGTGGGGAAGGGCACGGGTCTTGGCCTGTCAACGGTTTACGGCATCGTCAAGCAATCGGGTGGCTTCATCTTTGCCGATTCTTCGCCGGGAGAAGGAAGCAGTTTTGTAATTTATCTGCCTGTTCACGTGGCGGAAACCGGGCAAGCCGCAGACGTGGCTCGGCCGAAGGAAAAGCCAACCGAATTATGGGGCAGCGGGACAATCTTGCTCGTTGAAGATGAAGATATGGTCCGCAGTGTGGCGGAACGGGCGCTGGCGCAGCATGGCTATGAGGTGGTGACGGCGACAAATGGCGAGGAGGGGCTTTTGATCTTGCAGGACCGGGCAGATATTGATCTGCTGATTTCTGATGTTGTTATGCCTGTGATGGATGGCCCCACGCTTGGGCGGCAGGCACGCGCCCTCTATCCTGAGCTGCCAATTATTTTCATGTCTGGCTATGCAGAAGAACAATTGCGCCAATCCATTGCGCTGGAAAATGTTGAATTTCTTCCAAAACCCTTTTCCGTCCAAAAACTTGCTGAGGTTGTGCGCAACGCCATTCAGCAGTGATTTTTGCCATGAGAACAAAACGGGAAAAAAATTTCGTTCCCCTCTTGTTCAAATGAGAACAAAGTGTATACATGTTGCATCTGATTGACGCAGCAGGTGCAACAGCTACGAGAGGGATACGCCATGTCGGCACAACTCAAAGTCATCGAAACGGATCGTTCGTCAGCTATGGATAGAGAAAAAGCACTCGAAGCAGCACTTGCGCAAATTGACCGCGCATTTGGCAAAGGCTCTGCAATGAAGCTCGGGTCGCGAGAAGCGATCCAGATCGAGTCGATTTCGACTGGCTCGCTCGGTTTGGACATTGCGTTGGGCATTGGCGGCTTGCCGCGTGGCCGTATTGTTGAAATTTTCGGCCCGGAAAGCTCAGGTAAAACCACCTTGGCCCTGCATGCCATTGCAGAAGCGCAGAAAACAGGGGGCACAGCCGCCTTTATCGATGCCGAACATGCGCTCGACCCGGTTTACGCCAAGAAGCTGGGCGTCAATATTGATGAACTCATTGTTTCGCAGCCGGATACGGGTGAGCAGGCGCTTGAAATTGCCGACACGCTGGTGCGCTCAAACGCGGTTGACGTTCTGGTGATCGATTCGGTTGCCGCGTTGGTGCCGCGGGCTGAAATTGAAGGCGAAATGGGCGATAGCCATGTCGGCCTTCAGGCCCGTTTGATGAGCCAGGCGTTGCGCAAGATTACAGGCTCGATCAATCGGTCGCATTGTTTGGTAATCTTCATCAACCAAATCCGCATGAAAATTGGCGTGATGTACGGCTCACCTGAAACCACAACGGGTGGCAATGCACTGAAATTTTATGCCTCGGTACGTCTCGACATTCGCCGCACGGGCCAAATTAAGGACCGTGAAGACATTGTCGGCAACACCACTCGAGTGAAAGTGGTGAAAAACAAGGTTGCGCCGCCGTTTAAGCAAGTTGAATTCGACATCATGTATGGCGAAGGCATTTCCAAGACTGGTGAAATTCTGGACCTTGGCGTGAAGGCCGGGGTGGTCGAAAAATCTGGCGCTTGGTTCAGCTATGACTCGATCCGCATTGGGCAGGGTCGTGAAAATGCCAAGACATGGCTCAAGGAAAATCCAGAAATGGCGGCGAAGCTGGAACAGCAGATCCGTGGCCGCACCGAGGAGGTGGCAGAAGGCCTGATGGTAGGACCAGAGGCGGATGACGATCTCTAATCGACATGCTGGGAGCGATCGCCCGGCATGAGCGCTAGAAGATGGTCTCGCGTCTCACGCTTCGAAAGGCCCGCCGCTTTGGCGGGCCTTTTTCATAGGGATGCTGGGCGTTTTCAACGCAATTTGGGCCAATAGGGTACAGCTGGTGCTTGAGTAGCGGCGATGCCTCGCCTAAGCGCAGTCAGATATGACTTCGACAAACGATATCCGCCGGTCCTTTCTCGACTATTTCGCCGCCAACGGGCATGAGCGCGTGGCCTCTGCGCCTTTGGTGCCGCATAATGACCCGACGCTGATGTTCACCAATGCGGGCATGGTTCCGTTTAAGAACGTCTTTACCGGGCTGGAAAGTCGCCCTTATTCAACTGCGACCTCATCGCAGAAATGCGTTCGCGCTGGCGGCAAGCATAATGACCTTGATAATGTGGGCTATACCGCGCGCCACCACACATTTTTCGAAATGTTGGGCAATTTCTCGTTCGGAGATTATTTTAAAGAGCGCGCGATTGAGCTGGCCTGGGGCCTGACCACGAAGGAATGGGGTCTTGATCCCAATCGCCTGACTGTTACCGTCTATCATACCGATGATGAGGCGTTTGACCTGTGGCGCAAAATTGCTGGCCTGCCCGAAAGCCGCATCATCCGCATCCCAACCAGTGATAATTTCTGGTCAATGGGTGATACGGGCCCGTGCGGCCCGTGCAGCGAAATTTTCTGGGATCATGGCGATCACATTCCCGGAGGCCCCCCGGGCAGCCCCAATGAAGATGGGGACCGCTTTGTCGAAATTTGGAACCTTGTGTTCATGCAGTTTGACCAAGCGGCGGATGGCAGTCGCACAGCCTTACCCCGGCCATCTATTGATACGGGCATGGGGCTGGAGCGCTTGGCAGCCGTGCTGCAGGGCGTCCATGACAATTACGACACGGATACGTTCAAAGCGCTGATTGGCGAATCATCGGACTTGACCAAAAGCGACCCCAATGGCCCCATGAAGGCCTCACACCGCGTGATTGCGGACCATTTGCGCGCGTCAGGCTTTTTGATTGCTGATGGCGTCCTGCCCTCCAATGAGGGCCGGGGCTATGTTTTGCGACGGATCATGCGGCGCGCCATGCGGCACGCGCATCTATTGGGCGCGAAAGAGCCTTTGATGCACCGTCTGGTCGGCTCGCTCGTGGCGGAAATGGGAGCAGCCTATCCTGAGCTGTTGCGCGCGCAGCCACTGGTTGAAGCCACGCTGTTGCAAGAAGAAACCCGCTTCCGCCAAACGCTGGATAAGGGATTGAAACTGCTGGACGAGGCGACAGTCTCGATGAAGGCGGGCGATGTTCTGCCGGGCGATACGGCCTTTAAGCTCTATGATACCTACGGTTTCCCCTATGATCTGACAGAAGATGCACTGCGCGCCCAAGGCCTTGGGATTGACCGGGCGGGGTTTGAAGAGGGCATGGCCCGGCAAAAGGCCATGGCACGTGCCGCTTGGAAGGGCTCTGGCGAAACAGCATCAGATGAAATCTGGTTTGATATTGCCGATGAATTGGGCGGGACCGAGTTTACAGGCTATGTCAGCACCGAGGGCGAAGGCCAAGTTGTTGCGCTTGTCAAAGATGGCCAGCGTGTAGAAACAGCGCAGGCGGGCGACAAACTTGTCATTTTGACCAACCAAACACCCTTTTACGGGGAAAGCGGCGGCCAGACAGGCGATGCGGGCAGCATCCGCGCCGATGGGGGGCTGGCCGCGCAGGTGGACGATACAGCTAAGCCCCTAGGCCGGTTGCACGCACACCAGGCGGTTATCACCAGTGGCACCCTCTCGGTGGGGCAAACGGTGCATTTGTCCGTTGATGTGGACCGGCGAAATCGGATCCGGGCCAATCACTCGGCCACGCACTTGCTGCATGCGGCGCTGCGCAATCGCTTGGGCGCGCATGTGACGCAAAAGGGCAGTCTGGTTGCAGCTGACCGCTTGCGTTTTGACTTTTCACACCCTTCCGCGCTGACGGCAGAGGATATTGCGGCCATTGAGGCCGAAGTGAATGCCGAGATCCGCGGCAATCAGCCAGTGTCGACGCGGTTGATGACGCCAGATGATGCCATTGCCGCCGGGGCGCTTGCGCTTTTTGGTGAAAAATATGGCGATGAAGTTCGCGTTTTAACCATGGGCCCCCGCAGCGCGGGCGGTGCCTATTCAGTTGAGCTGTGTGGCGGCACCCATGTGGCTGCGCTGGGCGATATTTCATTGTTTAAGATTGTGTCGGAAGGTGCCGTGGCGGCTGGTGTCCGCCGTGTTGAAGCCATGACGGGTGAAGCCGCGCGGCTCTGGCTGACTGACCGGGAAGATAAGCTGAAGGATATTGCCGCCCAATTGCGCGCCAATCCCGATGAAGTGCCTGCCCGTGTGGCGGCCTTGGCGGAAACAGTGCGTAAGTTGGAAAAGGATTTGGCAGAGGCCAAAAAGGCCTTGGCCTTGGGCGGGGGCGGGGGCGGGGCGTCAGCTGCCGAGCCCGAGGATGTGAACGGCGTTTTGTTCCTGGGCCAAAGTTTTGATGGGCTCGACCCAAAAGACCTGCGTGGCTTGGCAAATGACGCCAAGGCCAAGCTCGGCTCTGGCATTGCCGCTTTTGTTACCGTGAATGATGGGCGGGCGTCTGTGCTTGTTGCTGTGACGGATGATTTAACCGGGCGGTTTAGCGCGGTGGATTTGGTCCGCACGGGCGTTGAGGCGCTGGGTGGTCAAGGCGGTGGCGGCAAGCCAGAAATGGCGCAAGGCGGCGGTCCAGATGGCAGCAAGGCGGCGGATGCGCTGGCGGCTATTAAGGCGACGCTGGCGTAATAAATCCGGCAAAATCCCTTTTGGCTGCACGCGTTATAAAACTGGCAGTGGCTTTAGCGGCGTAATACCGCTAAGGCGCGCACAGTGGGTGTGGCCCATTTTGGCCTTTGGGCCAGCTATTGGAGCGGCAAGCTGCTGCTCATCCTCATGAACAGGCTGTTGTTGCAATGATGTCCCCTTTGATTCCGTCCCCGCTTCAGGCGGCCCTTTCCGCACGCGGGTATGAAACACTTACTGCCGTGCAGGCCTCCGTGGTTGAGCCGGAAACTGTCGGGCGGGATCTGATTGTTTCTGCGCGCACAGGCTCTGGTAAAACTGTCGCCTTTGGCCTGTCGATGGGCATGGAATTGTTGGCGGATGCCCCCGTTTTTGCGCGGGGGGGCGCCCCATTGGCGCTGGTGATTGCCCCCACGCGTGAACTGGCGCTGCAAGTCAGCCGTGAGCTGGTTTGGCTGTTTGAAGGGACCGGCGCGCGCATCACGACCTGTGTCGGCGGCATGGACCCTTCAAAGGAACGTCGGGCGCTCTATGCCGGCACGCATATCATTGTCGGGACGCCCGGGCGATTGCGCGACCATTTGGAACGCGACGCTCTCGATGTTTCAGCGCTTCGCTTCGTGGTGCTCGATGAGGCGGATGAAATGCTCGACATGGGCTTTCGCGATGATTTGGAAGGCATTTTGGATGCCACACCAGAAAACCGGCGGACGCTGCTATTTTCGGCCACAATGCCCAAGCCCATTGTGTCGCTTGCCAAGCGCTATCAACGCGATGCGCTGCGCATTTCGACTTTGGGGGATGATGCCGGCCATGGCGATATCAGCTATCAGGCCGTTACCATCAGCCCGGCAGATACGGAACATGCTGTCGTGAACTTGTTGCGCTTTCACGAGGCAGAAACGGCGATGCTGTTCTGCGCAACGCGTGACAATGTGCGCCATCTGCATGCAACATTGGTGGAGCGTGGCTTTGCCGCTGTGGCCCTTTCGGGGGAACATAGCCAAAGCGAGCGAAACCAAGCCTTGCAAGCCTTGCGCGATATGCGCGCACGCGTCTGCGTGGCGACGGATGTGGCCGCCCGCGGCATTGATGTTGCGTCGCTCAGCCTTGTTATTCACGTTGAACTGCCGCGCGATGCCGAAACATTGCAGCACCGATCAGGCCGCACCGGGCGCGCGGGCAAAAAGGGCACGGCCATTTTGATTGTGCCGCATATGCGCCGCCGCCGTGTCGAAATGATGCTGCGCAATGCCCGTATTCAAGCAGAATGGGTACCTGCACCCACGGCAGAGGCCATTCGCGAGCAAGACCGAGAGCGGCTTTTGGCAGCACTTATGGCGCCCGTTGAGGCGCAAGATGACGATAGCCTGATTGCAGAGCGGTTGTTGGCGCAAAAAACACCCGAGGAAATTGCCGTCGCTCTTGTCCAGATGCACCGGGCGCAATTGCCGTCTCCTGAAGATTTGATTGATCTGTCCCGCAAGGCCGAGGCTGATGGCCGCCCAGCGCATCATCGCGAAGGCTTTGATGATGTTGTTTGGTTCCAACTTGATGTGGGGCGCCAGCATCAGGCGGATCCGCGCTGGCTGATGCCGCTCTTATGCCGTCGCGGGCATATTACGCGCAACGAAATTGGCGCTATTCGCATTGCGGCGACGGAGAGCTTTTTCCAAATCCCTCGCACATTAGAACAGCGGTTTGCAAAGGCTGTGGCGCGGACCTTTGTGGCTGGGGCAGAGGATGAAACGGGTTTGATCATCAGTCGATCTGAAGCGCCACGGCAAGTCGCGAAGGCGCGCCGGGGGCAGGGGCGCCCGGGGCCTGCGCCGGCACGCCATAAGCCAACGCCAACCAAGGCCCACCGCAAAGGCCGCAGCCATCCCCATGGCCGGGGATAAGCTGCTTATGGACCGAGGCGGGCCTTATCGGGCGGGCTGAAACAGCTGGTCGACCTCGGGCTGGGCCTCAATGCTTTGCGCAAAGCTGGGGCGCAGCTTCATATCTGGGGCGGCCTGCTCAAAGGCATAACCAAGCGCCAAAAGCTGTGCCTCGCTCCATTTGGGGCCAATGAAACTTAACCCAACAGGCAAGCCCAAAACGCCGCCCATTGGCACGGTTAAATGCGGATAGCCCGCAACAGCGGCCAGCGAACCAGCGCCGCCAAAGGGGGCCTGATCGGCATTTACGGGATCAATAAACCAAGCCGGCGGCGCTGTGGGGGCAATCAGCGCAATGGTGCCGCTTTCTGCCAACATCCGGTCAATCCCTTCAGGCCCAGCAAGCCGTTGGCCCGCGTCCCGCGCTTTGAGATAGTCAGGATCGTCGACGCCCTGCGTTGCTTGTGCCTTTTCAAAGGTTTCTTGGCCAAATAACGCCATTTCCTGCGCGGCATTTGCGCGGTTAAAGGCAATGACATCGGCAAGCGATCGGGTGCGCACTGCAGGGGCTGTCATCGCCAAATAGGCGTTCAGATCCGCCTTGAGTTCTGTCATTAACACCTTGTTTTCATGAGCACTTATTTGACGGCGGTCAGGCGCTGTCTTGATATCAACTAGCACTGCGCCTTGCTGGCGCAGCACAGCCAACGCCGCCTCAAACCGGGCATCAAGGCCCGTATGCCAGCCAGTTGCCCAGCGCAGCACGCCAATACGTGCGCCTTTCAGCGCGCCTGGCCGCAAAGCGGCTGTATAATCCATTTTGCGATCATCTGCCTCGCGCGTTGCAGGGTCAGCAGGATCACGCCCTGCCATTGCTGTGAGCAAGAGGGCCGCCGTGCGCACATTGCGCGTCATTGGCCCTGGCGTGTCCTGGCTATGGCTAATGGGGACAATATGGGTGCGGCTGACCAGCCCAACACTTGGCTTCAGGCCGACAATGCCGTTTACAGCAGCGGGGCACGTAATGCTGCCATCCGTTTCTGTGCCAATGGCGGCATCGACCATTCCGGCCCCCACAGCCGCGCCGCTGCCGGAAGAGGACCCACAGGGATTGCGGGATAAAGCAAAGGGATTTCGAGTTTGCCCGCCAATCGCGCTCCAGCCCGAGATGGACGAATCTGACCGGATATTAGCCCATTCCGACAAGTTTGTTTTGCCCAAGATAACGCCGCCGGCAGCGCGAAGCCGGGCGATTATAGGCGCGTCTCGTCCTGTCACATTTGCGCGCAGAGCAAGGCTGCCGGCTGTAGTCGGCAAGGGGCCTTTGGTTTCGATATTATCCTTCACCAAAATCGGCATTCCGCCCAAAATGCCTCGGGCTTTGGGCTTGCGGTCTAGCGCTTGTGCCTGATCCATTGCTGTCGGGTCCAGTGCAATGACGGCACGGACCTTGGGGTTTAACGCCTCAACGCGCGCTATGGCGGCAGACACTTGCTCCACAGCTGGGGCCGGATCTGTAGCTTGCGCTGGAGCCGCCGCGCCGATCAGCAGAGCGAAAATGGAAGGTGTCGCCAAAATGCGTAACGTCATGCCCCTAACTCCCTCTTTTGAATGAGAGAGTGGCGGTTAGGATCGTGAAGATCAACACGAGCAAAAGGCGGGAGTGGCGCACCCAAGAGGATTCGAACCTCTGGCCTTTGCCTTCGGAGGGCAACGCTCTATCCAGCTGAGCTATGGGTGCGTGCGATTGCCGTTAGCAAAGCCGGGGCCTGCCTGCCAGCCCCCGGCTCTTATTATTTCTAAAAGGCGGCTATTTCTTGGTTGGGCGGACCAGTTCTACCGGCTGAAATTTGCCCAATCCGCAATGTGGGCCTTCTTGCAGCGCGCTTCCATAATTTTGCAGCACGGCAATGGTATCAACTGAACAGAGCTGGCTGGTTGAAGTTCGATAGCTAAACCGTTCTTCATAGCCCAAAGAGGGGCAGCTTTGCGGCAATGTGTTGCGATACCATTTCTTGCCGCCCACGCGAAAATCGATAATCGAATCGCTGCGCACGCGACTTTCCTGAATTTGGTTGATTGAAATGCAATTGACTGGCTCCCCAACTGGTTTTGCCTCAGGGACAGGTTTCTGTCGCGCAAAGCCAGGGGTGGCGGCCATCAGGCCAGCAAGCGTGGCGGTGAACAACACTCTTTTCATCCTGCACCTCCTGCATTTTTTAATTTTGCCAATTTAGCCGGCAAGGCTGACTTGGGCCTGAACGTGCACAGATCAGCCACGGCGCAGCGCCAACATTCTGGCGTACGCGCCTTGCAAACATAGCGCCCATGCAAGATCAGCCAATGATGCGCCCCCAGCCGAAACGGGGCAGGGGTATGTTTATCGAGCATCTTTTCGACAGCCAGCGGCGTTTTACCTTTGGCGAGGCCCGTGCGATTGCCAACGCGGAAGATATGCGTGTCGACAGCAAAGGTTTCGGCGCCAAAGGCCGTGTTCATCACCACATTGGCAGTTTTGCGGCCCACACCGGGCAGGCTTTCCAGAACATGCCGGTCAGCAGGCACTTGGCCGCCATAATCCCGCTCTAAGATTTCCGATAAGGCAATGACATTCTTGGCCTTGGCGTTGAACAGGCCAATGGTCTTGATATGCTCTTTGAGGCCAGCTTCGCCCAAGGCAATCATTTGGGCGGGCGTTTTAACGCTTTCAAACAAGCGGCGCGTGGCTTTGTTCACGCCAACATCTGTCGCTTGAGCAGATAGAACCACGGCAACCAGCAATTGATAGTCATTGCCATAGGCCAATTCCGTCTCAGGCGAAGGGTTTTCCTCAGCCAGTCGCCGGTAAAACTCAAAAATATCGGCCTTTTTCATGGCTCTTACAGGCCCAGCACTTGATCCATGGTGTAACGGCCTTTGGGCTGGCCTTGCAGCCAAGTGGCGGCGCGCAACGCCCCACGCGCAAAGATGCTGCGGTTTTCAGCCCGGTGGATCAGTTCGATCCGCTCATTCTCGGTGGCGAACATTACATCATGATCGCCCGCAACGCTGCCGCCGCGCAAAGAGGCAAAGCCAATGGCACCGGGGGCACGTGCGCCCGTTACGCCATCACGGCCGCGGTCACTGTTTTTGGCCAGATCAATGCCACGGCCCTTGGCTGCAGCTTCGCCCAGCAACAAAGCCGTACCAGATGGCGCGTCCACCTTCATCCGGTGGTGCATTTCCACAATCTCAATGTCCCAATCCGGCCCAAGGGCGGCTGCAGCCTCACGGACCAACCGGGCAAGCAGCGTCACGCCCAAAGACGTGTTTCCGGTTTGGAGAACGGCAATATGTTCCGCCGCATCATCAATTGCGCGGTGGTGATCTTCCTCCAGCCCTGTGGTGCCAATAAGTATGGGCGTTGATGCGGCAACAGCTGCCCCCAAATTAGCAACCAAAGCTTTTGGCGAGGAAAAATCAATTAACACATCAGCCGTGCGGGCAAGGGCCAAGGGATCCCCACCGGCATCAATGCCACCAGCAATGGCAAGCCCTGCCTCTACCGCCGCGGCTTGAATGGCCTGACCCATGCGGCCCTGGCTGCCAATAACCCCAATCCCCGCCATGTCTCTGCCCTGTCTTGCCAGTAAAATACTATGTCATAGCCATAGGGCCAAAGACCCATGGCCGACAAGCATTCCCGTCTTGATGGCCCGCTTTGCACAGCGCATAGGCAAGCCATGGCTGATATTCGCAATATTGTGGTGCTGACTGGCGCAGGAATTAGCGCCGAAAGCGGGATTGATACTTTTCGCAGCGCAGGCGGGCTGTGGGAGCAGCATCGCGTGGAAGATGTGGCGACCCCAGAAGCCTTTGCGCGCGACCCTGATCTGGTCTTGCGCTTTTACGATATGCGTCGGGACAATATTCAAAAGGCGCACCCCAATGCCGCGCATGATGCGTTGGCGCGGCTAGACCAATATTGGCAGGGCAATTTGCTCATTGTGACGCAAAATGTGGATGATCTGCATGAGCGGGCAGGGGCCGAACGCCTGATCCATATGCATGGCGAGCATTTGTCTGCCTGGTGCCTATCTTGTGACGGCCGCACGCGCTGGCACGCGCCTCTGAGTGATCGGCCTGCCTGCCCGCAATGCGGGGAGGCGGCGCTTAGGCCCGATATCGTGTGGTTTGGCGAAATGCCCTATCGCATGGATGAGATTGATCGGGCGATCGGCCAATGTGATTTATTCGTATCTATTGGCACGTCTGGGGCTGTCTATCCGGCGGCAGGCTATGTGCGCACGGCGCGGCATTATGGCGCGCGGACGCTTGAGCTGAATCTTGATCCGTCCCAAGGCAGCATCATGTTCCACGAATGCCGCATGGGCCGCGCGACGGACTTAGTGCCGGCGTGGGTGGATGAGATGCTCACCCATCAAGCAGACCGGCTTTAATCCACCCAGTCGAGACCAATATCGCGATACAGACCGCGATCTTCATCCCATTTCGGGTCGACTTTGACATGGAGATACAGGTGCACGCGGCATCCCAGTGATTTAGCAATCTCTGCGCGCGCAGCAGAACCAATTTGCTTCAAGCGCGCGCCACCCTTGCCCAGCACAATGGCCTTTTGGCTATCGCGTTCGACTTTGATTTGCTGGTGGATTTCGACTGACCCGTCATCGCGCTCAGTATATTTTTCGGTTTCAATGGCAGTGGCATAGGGCAGTTCAGCGTGCAGCTGGAGATAGAGTTGCTCGCGCGTAATTTCAGCCGCCGTCATCCGGTCAGTTGCGTCGCTCACTTGGTCTTCGGGGAAATGCCACGGACCCTCGGGCAGATATTCGGCAATTTTGTCTTTCAGCAGATCAAGCCCGTCGCCCGTTTCGGCGCTGACCATCAGGACATCGGTAAAGTCCAGCATCTCATTCAGGCGCGCTGCGTGCACCAGCAGCTTGTCCTTCGCGGCAATATCTACCTTGTTGAGCACCAGCATCTTGGGCTCAGGCCGGTGGCGAAGCCCCTCGATGATCCGTTCTACCTTGGCGCCCAAGCCTGCTTTTGAGTCGACAACAAACAAGATGATGTCCGCATCTTGCGCGCCACCCCATGCCGCTTGCACCATGGCGCGGTCGAGCCGGCGATTGGGTTCAAAAATGCCGGGCGTATCCAGCAGCATCATTTGCGTCTCGCCATGCAGGGCAATGCCCATCAGCCGGGTGCGTGTGGTTTGCGCTTTGGGGCTCACAATGGCGACTTTTTGGCCAACCAAGGCGTTGACCAGCGTTGATTTTCCGGCATTTGGGGCACCTACAATTGCCACCAGCCCACATTTTTGTGTCATGAATGTCCTAATTTTTTGAGCAAGGCTGTGGCCGCTAATGTCTCGGCTTCCTGCTTGGATTTACCTTCAGCTTCTGCCGCGCCAGCAGAGCCAATTGAAACTTTGATGCGAAAACGTGGAGCGTGGTGCGGGCCAGACCGTTCCATCACCTCATAGGCGGGGGGCTTGCGGTTATGCGCGGCGGCCCATTCTTGAAGTTCTGACTTAGGGTGGCGGCGCGCACTGCGCTGCACATCGAGCAGCGGCTCCCATTGCGCTTGAATGAAGCGACGGGCGGCTTCTAGCCCATATTCTAAGAAAACAGCCCCAATCAGCGCCTCAACAGCATCGCCCAGCACATTATCGCTATCATAGGCACCATCATCCAGCGCCTGTTTGCCCAATCGCAAGCGAGACGACAGGCCAATCGCGCGGCCAACATCGGCGCAGGTCTCGCCTGAGACAAGATTGTTGAAGCGCCGAGACAATTGACCTTCGGCATCTTTGGGAAAGCGCGCGTAAATCCAATCCGCAATGACAAGGCCCAACACCCGATCGCCCAAAAATTCGAGCCGCTCATAGGTGTCGCTGCCATGGCTGCCATGCGTCAGCGCCCGGGCGTAAAGGTCTTCATCCTTGGGGGTGACACCAAATGTTTCGGTGACCCAATGGGTTAATGTCGTCAAAACGTCTCGCCGATCCTGTTCCAGCGCGCGGCTGTAAACCAAGTCCACGGCAAGAGCCAGTGGGCAGAGCCATCCGTTGAAAAGACGGAGATCTGGGCTTTGCCCACCAAATTCTCTACGGGCACAAAGCCTATGCCCCCGCCAAGCTCTGCTGGAAAGCGGCTATCAAGGCTGTTGTCGCGATTATCGCCCATCATGAACACATGGCCCTGTGGCACGGTATAAACATCCGTCGTATCCGCCTCGCTGTCCATCAAATCCAGCACGTCATAGCGGCGGCCACCGGGTAGGCTTTCTTGATATCGCGGATAATGGCAGCTGATGTTGCCGTTCTGGTCTACGCGTTCAAATGTCAGGGCAAAGCAGCGCGTATTGGGGCTTGCCGCAACCACCAAATCGGCTTTGCGATTGCGCGCTATCGCCTGGCCATTGAGGAATAACTGTCCGCCTCGCATTTGGATGCGATCCCCCGGCAAGCCAATGACGCGCTTAATATAATCAACATGATTTGAGGGCGGCGCTTTAAAGACCACAACATCCCCACGCTCAGGGAGCGACGCCATCACGCGCCCGGGAATGAGCGGCACGAAAAAGGGCAGGGCATGGCGCGAATAGCCATAGCTCCATTTGCTCACCAACAGATAATCCCCCACCATCAAGCGCGGGAGCATGGACTCCGAAGGAATGCTGAACGGGGCGATGATAAGGCTACGCAGGATAAGCAAAAAAGCGCCTAGCTTTGCCAAATAGACTAGAAAGTCCCGTATTTCGGAGGATGGAGTGGCTTTGGGGGATATCCCCGCTTTCGGCATCGCCTCATTCGGTGTATCGCTCATCCACTTGCTCTGCGCGCGTGCGGGCAGGTTCGTCAAGCAAAAGCCCTGTCTTTAAGGAGACTACATGTCCGGTTCTGATCCGCGCTTCTCGTTTCGCTCGGCGGCCCCTCACACATGTTTGGTCTCGCTATTTGCTGCAGACTCTGACCGGATTTCTCGCTTAAGCGTAAGCGAGCAGGGCATTTATTTTGATTTTTCCAAAACACACCTCACGGAGACTTTGGTCTTAGGCTTTAAGCAGGCCTTGCTCGACCATGGGTTTGAACAGCGCCGTGATGATCTCTTTGGGGGGCGCATTGCCAACCCCACTGAAGGGCGCGCGGCGGAACATAGCGCCGAACGGGGCGAGGGCGCACCTGAGTCGGTGGCTCAGGCAAAGCAACTCCATGGCCGTATGCGGGCCTTGATTGAGGCAATTGAGGCCGGCGCGTTGGGCGATATCGCCCATATTCTGCACATTGGCATTGGCGGCTCTGCTTTGGGGCCAGATCTGCTGGTCGATGCTCTTGGCCGTGATGCGGGTCGCTATGACGTGGCAGTCGTGTCCAATGTCGATGGCAGTGCCCTTAAAGAGGCATTTGCCCGCTTTGACCCGCATAAGACGCTGCTTGTTATTGCCTCGAAGACATTCACCACGACTGAAACGATGCTGAATGCCGAAAGTGCACTGAGCTGGATGGTGGAGGCTGGCGTTGAAGATGCCAGTGGGCGTGTGGTTGCGCTGACCGCCAATCCCGAGCGGGCCTTTGAATGGGGCGTGGATGAAACGCGCATCTTGCCATTTTCTGAAACAGTCGGCGGCCGATATTCCTTATGGTCGAGCATCGGATTTCCAGCGGCCTTGGCCTTAGGCTGGGCCGCGTTTGAAGAAATGCTGGAAGGGGCAGCGGCCATGGACCGGCATTTCCGCTTGGCGCCGGTAGAGCATAATGCCCCAATTCTCGCGGCCTTTGTGGATCAATATTATTCCCTAGCGCGTGGGGCAGAAACGCGGGCCGTGTTTGCTTATGACGAGCGGCTTCGCTTGCTGCCATTTTACCTTCAGCAGCTTGAGATGGAGTCCAATGGCAAGTCAGTGACCTTTTCTGGCGCGCCCTTGGGCGTGCAAAGTGCCGCAATTACATGGGGCGGGGTGGGCACAGATGCGCAGCACGCTGTTTTCCAATTGCTGCATCAAGGGACACGGCTGGTGCCCGTTGAATTTGTTGCTGTGATTGAACCGGGGCATGATCTGGATGAGGCGCATCACCGCCAATTGCTGGGCAATTGCTTTGCCCAAGGGGCCGCGTTGATGGCTGGCCGCCCGCATGAGGATGGCGCCCACGCCTATGCTGGGGATCGCCCGTCAACCACGATTTTGCTTGATGAGCTGGACCCGCGCACGCTGGGGGCCTTAATTGCCTTTTACGAACAGCGGACTTTTGCCAATGCTGTGTTGTTGGGGATCAACCCCTTTGACCAATTTGGCGTTGAGCTGGGCAAGGAAATGGCCAAAGGAATTGAAGCCGGCGACATTCAATTTGATGCATCAACCCAAGCCTTAATTGATCGCGCTTTTGGCTGATCTGAGCAGTGCAGGATAAGACTATTCCATGACGTTTGATTTTGATCTGTTCATCATTGGGGCTGGCTCTGGCGGCGTTCGTGCCGCGCGTGTGGCCGCTCAGCATGGTGCCAAAGTGGCCGTGGCTGAAGAGTATCGCGTTGGCGGTACGTGCGTCATCCGCGGCTGTGTGCCAAAGAAAATGCTCGTTTACGGGGCGCATTTTGCCGAAGATTTGCATGAGGCGGCACGTTTTGGCTGGGATATTGGCTCAGCGGAGTTTAACTGGCCCCGGCTGCGCGACATTGTCCAGGATGATGTCACCCGGCTCGAAGGGCTCTACACCCAGACACTCAACAACAATCACGCCACGATTTTTGCGGAGCGCGCAACTGTTGCCGGCCCTAATTTGGTTCGGCTTGCCAGCGGGCAAGAGATTAGCGCCAAATATATTCTCATTGCCGTGGGGGCTTGGCCCGCCATTCCGAATGTGCCGGGCGCGGAATTGGGCATTACATCAAATGAGATTTTCCATTTAGAGGCTTTGCCCAAGCGCGCTGTGATTGCGGGGGCAGGCTATATTGCCAATGAGTTCGCCGGCGTTCTCCATGCTTTTGGGGTTGAGGTGTCGCTGGTGACGCGTGGCGACCGCATGTTGCGTGGCTATGATGCTGAAATCGTGGATCGTCTGGTCGCAATGACCACGGCGAAAGGCATTGATTTGCGCTTTAACTTTCCTTTTCACAGCGTGGCTCGTCAGGCCGATGGCAGTTTGCTGGTGGATGGCGGCGAGGCTGGCCAAATTGAAACGGATATGCTGCTCTGGGCCATTGGCCGCACGCCCAAGACCCCCGGGCTCGGCCTGGACGCCGCTGGAGTGGCGCTTGATGACGATGGCGCCGTGATTGTGGATGCGCATAGCTGCACCAATGTGCCGAGCATCTATGCTGTTGGCGATGTCACCAACCGTGTCCAGCTTACCCCAGTCGCCATTCGCGAAGGCCATGCGTTTGCCGACACGGTGTTTGGCAATGCGCCGCGCACAGTGGATTATCAGGCGATTCCCACGGCTGTATTCTCGAGCCCGCCACTGGCGGGCGTTGGCCTGACCGAGGACGAAGCCCGCGCGCACTATGGTGACAGCGTGAAAGTTTTCCGCAGCGATTTCCGTCCCATGAAAAATGTTGTCTCAGGCCGAATGGAACGGAGCTTGTACAAAATGGTGACCGCTGGCGCTGACGAGCGCGTGGTTGGCTTGCACCTGATTGGCCCCGATTCCGCAGAAATCCTGCAAGCTGCGGCGATTGCCGTTAAAGCTGGACTCACCAAGCAAGCCTTTGACGATACCGTGGCGTTGCACCCAAGCATGGCGGAAGAGCTGGTTCTGCTCAAATAGGCGCCGGGTGCAAAGGACAGGGTGCATATGGCGGGGCAGGCGCTTGCCCCGCTCATTATGACACGCGGTTTGCCACCAGATCATCAACCACGCTTGGGTCAGCCAAAGTTGATGTATCGCCAAGGCTTGAGACATCACCCTCGGCAATTTTGCGCAATATGCGCCGCATGATTTTGCCGGACCGAGTTTTGGGCAAGCCCGGTGCGAATTGAATGGCATCAGGCGTGGCAATAGGCCCAATTTCCTTGCGGACCCATGCGACAAGCGCCTTGCGGAGATCGTCATTCGGCGCTTCATGCGCGTTCAAAGTGACATAGGCGTAAATGCCTTGGCCCTTAATATCATGCGGGAAACCGACCACAGCGGCTTCGGCAACACTGGGATGCAGGACAAGCGCACTTTCCACCTCGGCCGTGCCCATGCGGTGGCCAGAGACATTAATCACGTCATCTACGCGGCCCGTGATCCAATAATAGCCGTCTTCATCGCGCCGACAGCCATCGCCCGTGAAATATTTGCCGGGATAAGTCGTAAAATAGGTTTCAAAGAACCGCTGATGATCGCCCCATACGGTGCGCATCTGGCCCGGCCAGCTTTGGGTGATGCACAAATTGCCATCAATAGCGCCCTCAAGCACTTTCCCATCCGCATCGACCAACTGGGGAACAACGCCGGGCAAGGGCTTGGTTGCACTGCCGGGCTTTAAATCCGTTGCGCCGGGCAGGGGGGCAATCAGCGCGGCCCCCGTTTCAGTTTGCCACCAGGTATCAACAATGGGGCAGCGGCCTTCTCCCACCACTTTATGATACCAGCGCCACGCCTCTGGGTTAATGGGTTCTCCCACAGTTCCAAGCAAGCGCAATGACTTACGTGAGGTTTTTGTCACAAAATCATCGCCATCGCGCATTAGGGCGCGCAAGGCTGTGGGTGCCGTGAATATGGTCTCAACTTTGTGCCGATCAACCACTTGCCAAATGCGGCTGGCATCAGGCCAATTGGGCACGCCTTCGTACATCAACGTCGTCGCCCCATTGGCGAGTGGGCCGTAGAGGATGTAGCTGTGCCCTGTGACCCAGCCAATATCGGCGGCACACCAATAAATCTGGCCGGGGCGATAATCGAACACCCATTCATGCGTCAGGCTGGCCCAGAGCAAATAGCCCCCTGTGGTGTGCAACACGCCCTTGGGCTTTCCTGTGGAGCCAGAGGTGTAGAGAATGAAGAGCGGGTCTTCCGCATCCATTACTTCGGCTGGGCAGTCGGCATAAACTTTTGCCGCTTCTTCATGATACCAAACATCCCGGCCCGCCGTCATGCTAATGTTTGCGCCGGTTGCCCGCACGGTGATGACTGACTTCAGGCTCGGGCAGCTTTGGGCGGCAATATCCACATTGGCCTTTAGCGCCACAGGTTTGCCGCCACGGCGGCCTTCATCGGCTGTAACAACAACGCTGCTGTCACAATCCTGAATACGGCCCACTAACGATTCAGGTGAAAATCCGCCAAAAACAACGGAGTGAATGGCCCCGATCCGCGCGCAGGCCAGAAGCGCAAAAGCCGCTTCGGGGATCATCGGCATATAGATGGTCACGCGATCGCCTTTGCGGACGCCTTGCGCCTTCAGCACATTGGCAAATCGGCACACTTCGGCGTGAAGTTCCCCATAGCTGATATGGCGCGCCGCCTCGGTGGGCACGTCGGGCTCCCATATAATGGCAATATCGTTCGCGCGGCTGTCCAGATGGCGGTCGATGCAATTGACGCTGGCATTTAATTGACCATCTTCAAACCATTTGATCCCAAAATCTGCCTTGTTGAACGAGGCATTGCCAGCCTTGGTCGGTGCGCGATGCCAATCCAGTCGTTTGGCCTGTTCCAACCAAAACTGCTCTGGATCCTTGAGGGCGCGGGCATAGAGCGCGTTATAGCGGTCTGCCGTGATCCGGCTATTTTGGGCCCAGTCTTGCGGCACGGGAAACAGGTTTTGGTCTGACATCGCACTTCCTTTTCTCTGCCCTTTCATTGGGAAAATGCGCTGACATAGGCAAGCCTAAAGAAGCATGTTGCTTTGTGGCATTGGGTAGCTACCCTCCGGCGTAAATCGCGTAACAGGAGGCGTAAATGGCAGGGAAAATCTTCGTTTCGGGCGGCAGTGGCTATATTGCGGGCTTTTTGATCCGCCAGTTGATTGCCGAAGGTTGGCACGTCAACACCAGCATTCGCAATCTGGCACGCGAACCTGAAGTGCGCGGCCGGCTGAACGTTGATGATAATAAGCTGCACTTTTTTCAGGCTGATCTCATGTCAGATGCTGGCTGGGCAGAGGCGATGGCAGGGTGCAGCCATGTGGCGCATGTGGCCTCACCACTCCCCGCCAATGCGCCAAAATCAGATGATGATTTGATTATTCCAGCACGCGAGGGTGCCTTGCGTGCCCTGCGCTTTGCCAAAGAGGCAGGCGTCAAACGGTTTGTGATGACATCGTCTGTTGCAGCCATTGCCTATGGCCATGGACGGGAAAAGCATCACTTTACTGAGGAAGATTGGACCAATGCGGACAGCCCAGACGCGTATGCCTATGTAAAGTCTAAGACAATTGCTGAACGCGCGGCCCGCAATTGGGTGGCAGAGCATGCGCCAGAGTTGGAATTTGTAACTGTTAATCCCTCTTTGGTGTTGGGCCCCTTGTTCGCCGCAGATTTTTCAACGTCGCTTGAGGCGATTAAGAAGCTGCTTGAAGGATCGATCCCGGGGCTGCCCAATTTTGGTTTCTCAGTGGTCGATGTGCGCGATGTGGCCGATTTGCATGTGCGCTGTCTGACAACGCCGGGCCTAGCGGGGGAACGTTTCATTGCTGCCGGACCATTTTTGTGGATGCGGGATGTGGCAGAGATTTTGCGTGAAGGCCTTGGGCCGCAAGCGCGCAAAGTGCCAACGCGCAACTTGCCCAATTTCCTGTTGAAGCTGCTGGCGCTGTTTGACCCTGTTGTGAAGCAAGTTGTGGGCGAACTCGGCAATGTGCGGGATACATCGGCCGCGCATGCGCTTGATAAGCTGGGTTGGAAAACACGCGATGTGCGCGAGAGCATTGTCGATACGGCGCGCGATATGATCCGGCTGGAGGTTGTAAAACTCCAAGATTAGGCCAGGCGATAGGGCACAACATCGCGCCGATCAGGATCAACCAGAATATCCCGGTCAGAGGGCGGAAATGCCCTTTGGTCACAATCGCTTCTTGGGCAGATGCGGCAACTAATACCAATTTTGGTCGCGGCACGCGCGGATGTGAGGTCCAGTCCATCAGCATAAATAAACTCGCGGGCGTGATCAATTTCACAGCCCAAAGCGACGGCATAGCGGCGCGGTGTACGATCATAGCTGCCCGTCGCTTTCACTAGCCCCTTCGCCATAGAGACATAGCGGACGCCATCTGGCGTTTCGGCGAGCTGCACCAAGATGCGGTCAGGAATGGCCACGGCCTCATGCACAATCCATAACGGACAGGCGCCGCCAAAACGTGCAAATTGTAATCGGGTGGCGGAATGGCGCTTGGTGATGTTGCCTGCCATATCCACGCGACAGAAGAAGAAGGGCACGCCCCGCGCGCCTGGGCGCTGCAAGGTGGATAGGCGATGGCAGGCCTGTTCAAAGCTAACGCCAAAGCTTTGCCTGAGGCGATCAATATCATGGCGTGCCGCCCGGGCATCCTCCCGAAAGCGGGTATAGGGCATCAGCAAAGCCCCAGCGGCGTAATTGGCAAGCCCTATGGAGAGCAATTGGCGAGCCGCGGCGGTACGCAGGCCAGCAGCTTCAACAACTGTGCTAATCTCTTGCTTGAGGGCAAGAGCGGCCAATTGATGCGCAAGTTGAAAACGCTGGCTCTCAATCGGTTGCGCGCCATCAATGATGAGGTGACCCATTTCGGCATCAAAATCCCGCAAACCCGCATGGGCAGCATAGACCAAGGAAATTGAAAGCGCGTTGCGCAGATAGAGCTCTAGTGCCTCACGGGGCGGCGTGGGGAGTGTTCCCCGCAAACGATTCCCCAGGTTTTCAGCCGCACAGTCCAAAACATCAACATAATTGCCGGCATTGTGGAACCAATCGCGCACTTCCTCCCAAGGCAGGCGACTGCCGGAGGATTGGTCGGCGCCAAGGGCGTCATCAATAATTTGAAGGCGCTGCCCGGCATTGCGATAGGCGGCGTGAAGCTGAACGAACTGATCGGCCAAAACTGGCTGCTGCTCGGCGATCCGGGCCAATTGATCGGCGCTTAACGGGCTGTGGAAAAGGGGGTCGGCCGCCGCTTCGCGCAGGGCGGCAAAGCGGCGTGTGGCGGCATCTTCTTCAAAGTCTTGCCAATCAAGTGGAAAATCGCGCGCCAATATTTCGAGTAAGGTCGGAGTGAGGGGCCTATCATCGCTTTCCAGCTGCGACAGATAGGAAACAGAAATGCCAAGACGTGCGGCCATATCCGCTTGTTTCAAGTCGCGCATGGCACGCAGGGCGCGTAGCTTTGTGCCGGCAAAAATGCGGCGACGGCTTAATTGCGGTGGGCGGGCATCGCTGGTCATGTCGCGCAATATGCGCTCGGCGCGGGAAGTTTGCAAACTTGTACTTTGCAACTTCGCAAATTCACATTGGACATTGCCAATGACTGGTCCCAAAAGCGACGCTTCAATTTTTAGGGGATCGCCATGTCATCGAACATCGCAGAGCTCGAAAAGCGCCGGTCTGCTGCCCATATGGGCGGGGGGCAAAAGCGCATTGACGCGCAACATGCTAAGGGTCGCTTAACCGCGCGCGAGCGGCTCGACGTGCTTTTGGATCAAGGCTCGTTTGAAGAGCTGGACATGTATGTTGAGCATAATTGCGTCGATTTCGGCATGGAAGCAACCAAGATCCCGGGGGACGGCGTTGTCACTGGATCGGGCACGATTAATGGCCGCTTGGTCTATGTCTACAGCCAGGATTTCACTGTTTTTGGCGGTTCATTGTCTGAACGTCACGCCCAGAAAATCTGCAAAATCATGGATATGGCGCTGAAAGTTGGCGCGCCGGTGATTGGCCTGAATGATAGCGGCGGTGCCCGCATTCAAGAAGGCGTGGCCTCGCTGGGCGGCTATGCAGAAGTGTTCCAGCGCAATGTGCTGGCCTCAGGCGTTGTTCCTCAATTGAGCCTTATCATGGGCCCTTGCGCGGGCGGCGCAGTCTATTCGCCCGCCATGACGGACTTCATCTTCATGGTGAAGGATTCGAGCTATATGTTTGTGACTGGCCCGGATGTGGTGAAGACCGTCACGAACGAAGTTGTGACGCAGGAAGAGCTTGGCGGCGCAATTACGCACACGGCAAAGTCCGGCGTGGCAGATCTGGCTTTGGAAAATGACATTGAGGCACTGCTCGCCGCGCGTGACTTCATTGATTTTCTGCCGGAAAACAACCGCATGGGTGTGCCAGAACGTCCAACCAATGACCCATGGGATCGTGTGGAACCGAGCTTGGATACACTGATCCCTGCGTCTGCGGCGACACCCTATGATATGCATGAGCTGATCCGCAAAACCGTGGACGAGGGCGATTTCTTTGAAGTTCAGCCCAATCATGCGGGCAATATCATCATTGGCTTTGGCCGAATTGAGGGCCGGACTGTGGGCATTGTGGCCAATCAGCCGATGGTGCTGGCGGGCTGCTTGGACATCAACGCATCTAAGAAGGCGGGCCGGTTTGTTCGCTTCTGCGATGCCTTTGATATTCCGATTGTGACGTTTGTCGATGTGCCGGGCTTTTTGCCGGGCGTGAGCCAAGAGCATAATGGTATTATTAAGCATGGGGCAAAGCTGCTCTTTGCCTATGCCGAGGCAACCGTGCCGAAGATTACCGTTATCACCCGCAAAGCCTATGGCGGTGCCTATGACGTGATGGCCTCCAAGCATTTGCGCGGGGACTTGAACTATGCTTGGCCGACGGCTGAAATCGCCGTGATGGGCGCCAAAGGTGCCGTGGAAATCATTTTCCGGTCTGACATTGGCGACCCAGAAAAAATTGCCGAGCGGACCAAGGAATATGAAGACCGCTTTGCCAACCCATTTGTCGCGGCCAGCAAGGGCTTTGTGGATGAGGTCATCATGCCGCACGCCACCCGCCGCCGCATTGCCTTGGGTCTGCGCAAGCTGCGCAATAAGCAGCTCGAGAACCCTTGGAAGAAGCACGATAATATCCCGCTTTGAGGATTTGATGTCATGAAACTCGGCCGCTTAAACCATATTGGCGTCGCAACGCCTTCAATCGAGGCCAGCATCGCGTTCTGGCGGGATGTGATGGGCGCAACGCATATTCATGCGCCTTTTGATCTGCCGGAGCAGGGGGTTAAGGTCTGCTTTGTCGATACGCCGGCTGAGGGGCCGCATAATGGCACGCAGATTGAGCTGATTGAGCCACTGCCTGGCAATACCAGCATTGCGAGCTTCTTGGAGAAGAACCCGCAGGGCGGCCAGCACCATATTTGCTTTGAAGTGCCCGATATTCACGCCGCTAAGGCGGAATTTGAAGCCATGGGCAAGCGCGTGTTGGGGGAACCGCGCATTGGCGCGCACGGCACTCTGATTTTCTTTGTTCATCCCAAAGATATGGGCGGGGTTCTGACTGAAATAATGGAAACGCCCAAAGCGGCGCATTGAGACACTGGAGAGGATGGAGAAAAAATCATGAAATTTGAAACCATTACACTCGATATTAGTGATAACATCGCAACAATTACGCTGAACCGGCCTGAGCGGCTGAATGCCTGTTCGCTCGATATGGCTGACGATATTGCGGATGCGCTGGACCAATTGGGCGATGCACGCTGCTTGATCATCACCGGCGCAGGCCGGGCATTTTGTTCTGGCGCGGACTTGCAAGCGCGCGGCGAACGTCCAGTCACAGGCGGGCAGGGCAGCTATGCGGCACTCACGCGGCGCTACAACCCAACGATGATGAAGATCGCCCGGTTGAACATTCCGGTCATCACTGCCGTCAACGGCCCGGCGGCGGGCGTGGGCTGCTCGATCGCGCTGGCGGGTGATTTCGTGATCTCCGGTAAAAGCGGCTATTTCCTGCAGGCGTTTGTGAACATTGGCTTGGTGCCTGATGGCGGGGCCAGCTGGATGCTCCCGCGCTTGGTTGGCAAGGCCCGCGCGACCGAAATGATGATGCTGGGTGAGAAAATCTCCGGTGATCAGGCGGTTGCCTGGAACATGATCTACAAGTGCGTCGAGGATGATCAGTTGATGGCCGAAGCGCGGGCCTTGGCCACGCGTCTCGCCAATGGTCCGACGCTCGCTTACGGCATCATGCGCCAGAACATCCTGACCGCGCTTGAGCAGAATTATTCCTTTGCGCTGAATGCAGAAGCCGAAGGGCAGCAGAAAGCGGGCAGCTCGGAAGATGCACGCGAAGGTGGGCTCTCCTTCCTTGAGAAGCGCAAGCCGCAATTTAAGGGTCGATAAGCATGGCAAATCTGGACGACTGGAAACAGGCAGCGGCCAAAGAGGTCAAAGGTAAGGACCTGACTTGGCACACGCCGGAAGGCATTGACGTGAAGCCGCTTTATACGGCGGAAGACGTCAGCGAAGATCCCGGTTTGCCGGGCTTTGCCCCCTTCACGCGTGGCGTGCGCGCGTCGATGTACACCGGTCGTCCATGGACCATTCGTCAATATGCCGGCTTTTCGACGGCCGAACAGTCCAATGCCTTTTATCGCCGCAATTTGGCGGCAGGGCAAAAGGGTCTGTCCGTCGCGTTCGATCTGGCGACGCATCGCGGCTATGATAGCGATCATCCCCGCGTGGTTGGCGATGTCGGCAAGGCCGGCGTTGCGATTGACAGCGTGGAGGACATGAAAATCCTGTTCGACGGTATTCCGCTCGATCAGATGTCGGTTTCGATGACAATGAATGGCGCGGTTATCCCCGTGCTCGCCTTCTTCATTGTGGCCGGCGAAGAGCAGGGCGTTCCCGTTGAGCAACTGGATGGCACGATCCAGAATGACATCCTCAAAGAGTTCATGGTGCGGAACACCTATATCTATCCGCCTGAACCCTCTATGCGGATTATTTCAGACATCTTCGCATTTACCAGCCAGAAGATGCCGAAATTCAATAGCATTTCCATCTCTGGCTATCATATGCAGGAAGCCGGGGCGACGCAGGTGCAAGAGCTTGCCTTCACCATCGCCGACGGCATGGAATATGTGAAATATGGTGTCGCTTCAGGGCTCGATATCGACAAGTTCGCAGGCCGTCTGAGCTTCTTCTTCGCGATTGGCATGAACTTCTTCATGGAAGTGGCAAAGCTGCGGGCGGCCCGCGTGCTGTGGCACCGCGTAATGACGAATTTGGGCGCCAAGGATGAACGATCGAAGATGCTGCGCACGCACTGCCAGACATCGGGCGTGTCGCTGACGGAGCAAGATCCGTATAACAACGTGATCCGCACCACAGTGGAAGCCATGGCGGCCATGCTGGGCGGCACACAATCGCTGCACACCAATGCGCTGGATGAGGCCATCGCGCTTCCGACTGATTTTTCTGCCCGCATCGCTCGTAACACCCAGATCATCCTTCAGGAAGAAACGGGGATGTGCAATGTCGTCGATCCGCTCGGCGGCAGCTATTATATCGAGGCGCTGACCAAGGAATTGGTCGATAAAGCGTGGGAGATTATTGAGCGCGTGGACGCCGAAGGCGGCATGGCCAAGGCTGTGGCCGCAGGCTGGCCCAAGGCGATGATTGAAGAGGCGGCCGCGGCGCGTCAGGCACGCGTGGATCGCGGCGATGATGTTATTGTGGGCGTCAACAAATATCGCCTCGCCAATGAAGACCAGATTGATATTCTCGAGGTTGATAACGCCGCCGTCCGTGAAGCGCAGATTGCGCGCATTCGTGATGTGAAGGCCAAGCGCGATGAAGCCCGCTGCCAAGCGGCGCTGACCGCGTTGACCGAAGGTGCAAAGGGTGGAGCCAATCTGCTGGAACTCGCCGTAGAAGCGGCGCGTGCGCGGGCGACGCTGGGTGAAATCTCCGCCGCAATGGAAGCGGTGTTTGGTCGCTATGGCACCACGCCGACGCCGGTAAAGGGCATTTACGGCAGCGCTTATGAATTTGACCGGCGCTGGGCGCAGGTGCTCGAGGGCGTGCAGGCCGTCTCACGGCGTTTGGGCCGCAAGCCGAAGCTGCTGGTCGCCAAAATGGGCCAAGATGGGCATGATCGCGGGGCAAATGTCATTGCCTCGGCTTTTGCCGATATGGGCTTTGACGTCGTTTCCGGTCCCTTGTTCCAGACGCCTGAAGAAACTGTCGTTCTCGCGCTGGAGAGCGATGTTGATGTCGTCGGCGCCTCGTCGCTCGCGGCTGGCCACAAAACGCTGATCCCCGAATTGATCACGATGCTCCGCGAAAAGGGGCGGAGCGACATCAAGGTGATCGCAGGCGGCGTTATCCCAGCGCAAGATTATGACTTCCTGAAAGCGGCGGGCGTGCAGGGCATTTACGGCCCCGGCTCAAATGTGGTGGAGTGCGCGGCCGATGTGCTGCGTCTGCTGGGCCATAATATGCCGCCGCTGGATGCAGCGTGATGTCAGTATTCGCACCGCATCACCCTTTATCCACTGCTCGTCACCCTGAACTTGTTTCAGGGTCCACGGTGTCGCGTGGCAGGCTGGTTGAGCGAGAAGCCCAGACCAATTGCAAGGTCATGCCAATCGGGATTGGCGGTTTCAATAAGGTTGATTTTCCATTGGCGATGCCACCGCTTGAGTTGCTTTTCGCGGGCAATGGCGGGCTGCATGGAGTCAAAGCGCTCATAATACAGCAATTTCATCACTTGATAGCGCTGGGTAAAGCCGTCTTTCGCGGCGGTACGATGCTGCCACAAGCGCCCAACCAAATTGGACGTGACACCGATGTAGAGCGTGCCGCGCGCTTGGCTTGTCAGGATATAGACGCAGGGCTGGCGTTCATCCGTCATGGTCCCAAGGCTATGGCACGGTGGACCCTGAAACAAGTTCAGGGTGACGAAAAAATACAATCCAATTCTCTATTCCAATCCGACCTGAAAAAGGCGTTTTCCTGATGTTCAAAAAAATCCTAATCGCAAATCGTGGCGAAATTGCCTGTCGCGTGATCCGCACGGCAAAGCGCATGGGCATTCAGACTGTTGCTGTCTATTCCGATGCGGATGCGCGCGCGCCCTTTGTGCAAATGGCGGATGAAGCGGTGCATATTGGCCCGTCCCCCGCGGCGCAGAGCTATTTGATTGCGGATAAGATTATCGCGGCGTGCAAGGCAACGGGCGCAGAAGCTGTGCACCCCGGCTATGGCTTTTTGTCGGAGCGGACGAGTTTTGCCGAGGCCTTAGCTGCCGAAAACATCGCCTTCATTGGCCCGCCGGTGAACGCGATCGCTGCCATGGGCGACAAGATTGAGTCCAAAAAGCTTGCTAAGGAAGCGGGCGTTAATGTCGTCCCCGGTTTTGTGGGCGAGATTGAAGATACTGAGCACGCCGTGCGCATCTCAAACGAGATTGGCTATCCGGTAATGATGAAAGCCTCTGCTGGCGGCGGCGGCAAGGGGATGCGGCTCGCCTATACCGAGCAGGATGTGCGCGAAGGCTTTGACGCGGTAAAGCGTGAAGGCCTTAACAGCTTTGGCGATGACCGCGTGTTCATTGAGAAATTCATTCTCAACCCGCGCCATATCGAAATCCAGATTTTGGGCGACCAGCATGGCAATGTGCTCTATTTGAATGAGCGTGAATGCTCGATCCAGCGTCGTCACCAAAAGGTGGTGGAAGAAGCGCCATCGCCCTTTGTCACGCCGGAAATGCGCAAGGCCATGGGTGAACAATGCGTCGCGCTGGCCAAGGCTGTGGGCTATTACAGCGCCGGCACAGTCGAACTCATTGTCTCGGGCGCAGACCCCAGCGGCAAGAGCTTCTACTTCCTTGAAATGAACACCCGGCTTCAGGTGGAACACCCTGTGACTGAAGCGATTACGGGTGTTGACCTAGTCGAGCAAATGATCCGCGTGGCGGCAGGTGAAAAGCTGGCCATGACGCAGGCCGATGTAAAAATTGACGGCTGGGCAATTGAAAACCGCGTTTATGCGGAAGACCCTTATCGCGGCTTTCTGCCGTCTACAGGCCGTATTTCGCGCTATAAGCCGCCCGTTACGGGTTGGACAGGTGACCCCATTCGCGGCACCAATGGCGTGCGTGTGGATGATGGCGTGATGGATGGCGGCGAAGTCTCGATGTTCTATGACCCGATGATCGCCAAGCTGATCACATGGGGCAAGACGCGCGATGAATCAGCGGATCGCCAAGTCGCCGCGCTGGATCGCTTTGAGCTGGAAGGCCTGGGCCATAACATCGATTTTCTCTCGGCCATTATGCAGCATCCGCGCTTCCGCTCGGGTGAATTGACAACGGGCTTTATTGCCGAGGAATATCCAGACGGCTTTGCTGGGGCCGCCACATCCGAAGATTTGGTGCGGACATTGGCCGGGATTGCTGGCTTCATGGCCTGCGCCAATGCCGATCGCGCGCTTCATATTGATGGGCAGCTGGGTGATGATTTGGAGCCTGCTGAATGCTGGCAGGTCAGCCTAGCTGGGCATAGCTTTGAAGTGTTGGTCAGCGAGGATGATTTGCTGGTCGATGGTGCAGAGCTGGACGTGTCGCTGGAATATACCCCCGGCGATAAGCTGGTGATTGCCGATGTGGCTGGGCAGGAATTGGCCATCAAAGTGTCCAAGACGCGCACGGGCTTTACCATGACCACGCGCGGCGCCATTCACAAAGTGACCTGCTTGGCCGGTCATATTGCGCCTTTGGCGGCGCATATGATTGAGAAGGTGCCGCCAGATATGTCGCGCTTCCTGCTCTGCCCAATGCCGGGTCTGGTGACGGCCATTCATGTGGCCGCTGGCGACAAGGTGGAAGCGGGCCAACCACTGGCAATTGTGGAAGCGATGAAGATGGAAAACATCCTCCGCGCTGAAAAATCGGGGGTCGTCAAACAATTGCACGCAAGTGCAGGCGAAAGCTTGGCCGTCGACGCCGTTATCTTGGAAATGGAGTAAATCAGTCGCGCGGTGGCACGCTAAAAGGCCAGTGCCACCGCGCGGTGATCCAAGACCATATGGGCAGACCGGTCGGCCATGGTCAGGAACATCGCGTCGCCCCGGTCAGTCTGTTGAACGACCATCGCCGCTGTTACGCCCATCATCATTCCTGAGAAGGACGAGGCGCGATACGCATCCCATTGGCCCGCCAAATCCGCTTGTGGCACGCCATAGCGCTCTAGCGCGGCCTGATACCGGGCAATTAACGTCTTTTCCATTTCCAGACGTGTCGCCGGGTCCATGGCTGTGCCCAGATAATAGGCAATGTCGCTTGCGCCTTCGCCAACACCCACAGTTTGCCAATCCACAATGACAATGGGCTTTGCCGCATCCTGCGGGGCAAACAACATATTGTCAGGCCGAAAGTCATTATGTGTCAGGCAACGCGGCCCGCTGCGCCCATCAATCCATCGCTTGATATTCCCTAAATAGGCATCGCCCACGTGGCGCATTGCTGGCGTGACGCGATCACCATAGCGATCACAAAAGGCAGGCCAGAACATCGCGTAGAGTGCTTCGCTGTCGAGAGGCGGGGGCACAGCCTTGGTGCCATTGAGCCAATCCTGCTGGTCGAGCAGTGGATCACCCCACCAAGCGGCATGGATAGAGGCTGCTGCATCCATTGCCCATTGCGCCTCTTGCAGGCTGGGCACGGCCAATTGATTGCCCGGCACGTGGTGCGGCAGATCGTGCATCAAGAGAGTGAAATCATGGCTGTCTTCATCAAAGGCAATGTAGAGATGGTCTGGCACAGCCATGGGGCGCTTGCCCGCAAACAGCTGATAAAAGCGGCTCTCGCGAATATAAGTGAGGTGGGTCTTTCCCGTCGCGCGGCTTAATGGATCATTAGATGGCAGCTTGGCGACAAGAGTGGCCGGGCCTTTTGGATGACCAGGATCATAGTCTAAACTGAGCCGATAGGTCGCGCCCACTTGGCCTGTGCCAATGGGTTGGGCGGAAAAGCCTGTGACGCGTGCGGGACTGCCGGCACTTTGGAGGCAATCCGTCAGCCAGTCTGCCGTAAACTCCGCCAAGCCTAAAACCGGATTAGTCATTGAAAATGCTCGTCAGGCCCAAGGGCTCATAAGCGCCGAGAATTAACTGCTCCAATATGCCGGTGCCTGTTTCAGTTTTGCCGTCGAGCGTAAGATGCAGCTTTGAAATGGATTGAATATGCAGATGGTCAGCCCGCCCGGCAGTGATGCCTGCCAAGTCGATATCCTCTCTCTCAACGGCCAATGCGCCTTTCCAGCCACCATGTGTCCAGTCTGGATGGCCATAGCCAAGGCCGCGCATTAGAAACGGCGTGCCGGGCTCAAAGCGTGCCTCTAAAATCCGCCCATCCGGCAAGGCGGCGGAAAGCTCGGCCGAAGCCGCATGACGCCAGCCGGGCTTTAGCTCAACGTCAAGATGGCAATCCTCCGTCTCCAGCATGGCGTCCGGTGCTGCGCCATCAGGGACAAATGCCAGACGTGTGTTCCACGGGCGGCCATATTGATCGGCATTGATATGGAAATAGAGGCTGGTCTCGCCAAAATTCACTGGGCTCCACATCCAATAAAATTGGGGAACCATTTGGGGAACTGTTGGCTGTGGGTCGCTTGCGCCAATAGGGCGGATGCCCCAGCTGCGGTCGCGCGTGCCAATCGCGCCCGAAACATCCGTGCGCACGCCATCGACCTCAATCCAGCCCTGCCAATGGCCGTTCTGGGTGAGGCGGGTATAATCCATGAAGGTGCGCGGACCAATGCGGCGGGTAAAGCGCGGCTCCTCGACTGGAAAAGCGCGGCCTGTGAACGTGAGGTCTGCGGATATGCCATCCTGCTGATCAACCACCACGCGCAGACTTTTGAGGGGTTCTAGAATATCAATTTGGATCGGCCCGACGTTTAGGTCCATTCGTTCCATATCCAAGAGGCGCGACGCATGGAGGCAATGCTGCGTCTCGCCGCGAATGCAGGAGAAATGGGCATCTGCCACATTCAGATGTGGGTAAACACCAAAGGCAATGGCAAAGAAATTGCTGCCATCCGCGCTATAGCCATTGAAGAAATAACGATCGTAAAAATTACGATCCGACCCCGAATAGGCAATGGGTTCAGGGGTTTGGTGGATCGGATAATCATCGCCTTTGGTCAGCATCAGCCTTTTACCCCTTGCTTAATCTCATCTGTGTGTTCGCCCAGCTTTGGCGCAAAGCCAATGGGGCGGTTTGGGTCTGCCGAATAGCGCACCGGTGGCCGCATCTGGCGGATTGTTCCTTCGCTGGGGTGTTCCGCCAGCTGGAAAAAGCCGGTGGCTTTGAGGTGAGGGTTATCAAATACCTCGGCCAAATCAGCGACGGGCATCGCCGGAAAATCATTCTCATTCAAAAGGGCAATCCAGTCCGCGCTCGTTTTCTTGGGCGTCAATTCGCCAATGCGCGCATAAATGGGTGTCATATTCTGGAACCGCCCCATGGGCGTGTCGAACAGCGGCTGCGAAAGGAAGTCGCTATCCTCCAGCAATTCAAACAGCCGGACAATCTTGGCATCGGTATAGGGCACAATCACAATATGCCCATCAGCAGTGGGGAAGGGCTGGCGAGCAGGATCCAGCTGGCGCGGATAGCCGGGCGGGCCAATAGGCGGCTCAAACACGGCGTCTTGCAGATGTTCTGTCAGCATGAAATTGGCAAAACAATCGAGCATCGGCACTTCGACATGCTGGCCTTCGCCCGTGCGCAATTTGTGGACCAAAGCCACCAACAGCGCCTGTGCGCCATATGTGCCCGAAACTTTGTCCGCAATGAGTGACGGCAAATAGCGCGGCGCCGGATTGCCATCAACGCGCGAGAGCAAAGATGTTGTACCCGTCGCCGCCTGAATAACATCATCATAGGCGGGCCAATCCTTCCACGGCCCATCTTGGCTAAAGCCCGTGAAATGGGCGTAGATGATATCGGGCTTAATCGCCTTCACATCCTCATAGCCAAAGCCCAGCTTATGGATGGCCCGCGCGCGGATATTGTGAACGAAAATATCCGCCGTTTCGATCAGCTTACGTAAAACATCAGCGTCTTCCGGCTTTTTCAAATCTAGCACCGCAGATTTTTTACCGCGGTTCACTGTCAAATGCGTGCCGCCCATATAGGGCGTGTTTTTAAATTGCCCCATATAGCGCGGTGTATCGCCCGCGGGGCTTTCAATCTTGATAACTTCAGCCCCCAAATCCGCCAGCATTTGCGTGGCATAGGGGCCAAAGATCACCGTTGAGAGATCGATAATGCGGATGCCCTCAAGCATTGTCATTCGGCTGCCTCCGGCGGTCCCGCATAATCTCTCCCTTAAGTGTCGGACGGGCAGATTAACGCCGCCCTATTTTTGTCTGGCGTTGAGCTTCCTATTGGTTGACGTTTCCGTCAAGTGCAAAGCCACATGAGTCGCAAAGGAGACGATGAGATGAAGGCCATTCAGATCAGCTTACCAGCATCACTTGAGAATTTGCGACTGGTGGATTTGCCAGATCCTGCAGCGCCTGGCCCCGGCGAAATTACGGTGCGGCTCCGTGCCAGCTCGCTTAACTATCATGATTTTGCAGTTGTTTCCGGGATGTTGCCCTGTGCTGATGGGCGTATCCCCATGTCAGACGGCGCCGGCGAAGTTGTTGCTGTTGGGGCAGGGGTTACGGACTATCAATTGGGTGACCTTGTTGTGTCCACCTTCTTTCCCGATTGGCTGGATGGCACACCGCCTTCGACAGCTTTCACGCGCGTGCCGGGCGATGGCATTGATGGTTATGCGCGCGAATTGATCACGGCGCCTGTCACTTGGTTTACACCCGTGCCAAAAGGCTATTCCGCCGCTGAAGCCGCAACATTGACGTGCGCTGGTCTTACTGCATGGCGCGCCTTGGTGGTCGATGGGCAAATAAAGGCGGGGGCCAGCGTGCTGGTGCAGGGAACTGGCGGGGTTTCTGTCTTTGCATTGCAATTCGCCAAAATGATGGGCGCGACTGTCATCGCGACATCATCGTCCGATGAGAAATTGGGGCGGATGAAGGCCTTGGGTGCAGATCATCTCATCAACTATAAGCAGGTGCCCAATTGGGGTGCCAAGGTGCAAGAGCTGACCGGCGGGCGCGGCGTAGACCATGTCATTGAAGTGGGCGGCGCTGGCACGCTGGATCAATCCATGGTCGCGGCGCGCAATGGCGGCCATATTGCTTTAATCGGTGTGCTTGCAGGCTTTGCCGGACCAGTGGCAACGGCCATGCTGATGGCCAAGCAACTGCGCGTTATTGGCCTGACTGTCGGCAGCCGCCAGCAACAATTGGATATGATTGCCGCAATTGAGGTTAACCAGATTAAGCCTGTGCTCGATCGGCATTTTCCCCTGGCCCAATTGGCTGATGCTTTCTGTCATCAGGCTGCCAATGCCCATTTCGGAAAGATTGTGGTCGATATCTAAGCGGGTGAGGGGCATCCGCCGACACATCAGGGTAAATGGGTGGCATGTCGCCGCGCCCTGCCAGACATTGACCATCTGACTGTGGAACAGCATGGCTAATCCGTTGCCAAAGCGAAGTTAAGGAAAATGTGATGGAAGCCTTGTTTACGTCCACCGCTGTGGTCGCATTGGCTGAAATTGGGGATAAAACCCAACTGCTTGCAATAGTGTTGGCGACACGCTTCCATAAGCCCTTGCCGATCATATTGGGCATTTTCGTCGCCACACTTGCCAATCATTTTCTGGCCGCGCTGCTCGGATCCCAAGTTGCTGCAATTTTGGATGGCCAATGGTTTCGCTATATGATTGCCCTGTCCTTTATTGCCATGGCGGGCTGGACCCTCATCCCCGATAAAATGGATGAGAATGAAGCCAAACCTTCAAGATTTGGGGCGTTCCTGACCACTGTGATCGCGTTCTTTTTAGTTGAAATGGGCGATAAGACTCAGGTCGCGACCATAGCCTTGGGCGCGCGCTTCCATGATGTGATCCCCGTGACCTTTGGAACCACGTTAGGCATGATGATTGCCAATGTCCCGGCAGTGTTTCTGGGGCATGAGTTGCTAAAACGTGTTCCGATTGATGCGGTGCGCCGTGTGGCAGCCGCCCTGTTTTTGGGAATTGGCCTATGGGTCTTGGCGCAGACGGCGGGGTGGATCGGCGCGTAGATGAAGGGAAGTGGCGGACAGGGTGGGATTCGAACCCACGGTGGGCTTGCACCCACGCTGGTTTTCAAGACCAGAGCCTTAAACCACTCGGCCACCTGTCCGTCTGGGAGGAGCCTTTAGCCGCGAGGCGGCCTGCCGTGCAAGGGCCGAGACAGTCTGACTTGCATTCGCCTGCTATTCTGCCAGTTTGTGACGATGCAGCGTTGGCGTTTCAAACAGGGTATGGCGTGTGTTTTCCTAGGTTTAGTGGGAATGGTCCCCATGACCTCGGTCAATTCGGGCGCCGCCTTGGCGCAGATGGAAGACGAAACGCCAGACGGCTTTTCGGCCTTTCGTCAAACGCTCCGCAGCGCGGCTGCCGCACAAGGTGTTCGCCAAGCAACGTTGGATAGCGTGATTCCCAATTTGCGGTTTGTGCCGCGCGTTGTGGCTTTGGATCGCAAACAGCCGGGCGGCGGCATTGATAGCCCAATTCCTAAATTTGCGCCGTATCGCCAGCGTCATGTTGATCGCGCGCGTATCGACCGTGGGCGGGCACGTTATGCCAGTCTGCGGCCCGTGTTAGAACGTGTCGAGCGCGAAACGGGGGTGCCTGAATCCATCATGCTCGCCATTTACGGGCATGAGACCAATTATGGCGCCTATACGGGCAGCTTTGATTTGCCCAACGCGCTGGCCACGCTGGCATTTGAGGGGCGGCGACGCGACTTGTTTACGCAAGAATTTGTCGCGGCCCTTAAAATGATGGATCGGGGCATCCCGCGAGAGCGGCTGCGCGGCAGCTGGGCCGGGGCCACAGGTTACCCCCAATTCTTGCCATCAGCCTATCTTCGCTGGGCGCGTGACGGCAATGGCGATGGCACCATTGATATCTGGCGCAATGAGGTGGATGCGTTGGCGTCAATCGCCAATTATTTTGTCGAAGCGGGATGGAAGCCGGGTGTCAAATGGGGCACTGCTGTGACTGTTCCGGAGAATTTTAACTGGGCCCGCGTTGCGCCGCGTGTGGCCGCGCCAAATTGCGCGCGCGTCCATGGCCGATTAAGTCGTTGGCAAAGCGTGGCAGAATGGCGGGCACAAGGCATTATGCCCTCGCGGTCTGACCTGCCCGACCATGAACAGGCGAGTCTGTTCCAGCCAGATGGTCCGGGAACCTCTGCATGGCTGTTAACCGGAAATTACAGGGTTATCCTCGAATATAACTGCTCGAACTTTTATGCTCTCTCCGTGGGGTTATTGGCCGATGCAGTGGAATCAGGCGGGCAAACTTAGTCTTATCGCCCTCATCATTGGGATTGTGCCCGGCTGTATGAGGGTTGCTTCCTCGCAAAATTTTGGTGTCCCTTATCCGCCCGCTTGGCAAGCACGCATGGCGCAGCCCGTGGATCCGGGTGATAAAATCCAGAGCCCTGCCGTCACTCCGCAAGACAGCACAGCTCTTGCAATGACAGCCTATGATGAGGTGCAATTAGGCGCATGGCCGGCAAAGCCTGTCGGGCAAACAGAACCAACTGACGCAGGGGTTTGGCTCTCGCATCCCAGTTTACCTGTGCCAAGCTATGTCGAGATTACCCGGTTGGATACTGGCCGGACTGTGCTGGCGCGCGTGGCCGCCCGGGCCCCTGGATCGCGGCCAGTCATATTGGCGCTATCGGAAGGGTTGGCGCGGCACTTGTCACTCGGGGCATCTGGGCAGGCCGCGTTTCGTGTGCGCCGCGTAAACCCACCAGAACCAGATCGAGCAGCGCTTCGCCAAGGCCAAGCCGCCGCCGCGCGGGTTGATACGCCCGAGTTTCTGCTTGCTGTTTTGCGCAAACAGGCTGCCAATTTGCCCGATATTCGGTCGGCCGAAGTGCGTGCAGCAGCGTCTCGGCTCACCGCACCGCCATCTATGGCGCCCGCCAATACAGACTCGGGCAATCCACAGAAATTTACGGGGTGGCAAAGCCCCTATCCGGTGCAAGATACGGCCATTGATGGCCCCAATCAGGGGGCCTCTACGCCCAGCTCGCTCACGCCGCCTGAAACAGCCTGGTTTGTGCAGATAGCCGCGCTTTCAAATGGGCAAAATGCCCAGGCTCTGGCGCGCCAAATTGGCGGGCGCGTTCGACTGCAACAGGGGTTATATCGGGTTCTGTCCGGCCCCTATTCAACACTTGCGCAAGCGCGGGCCGCGCTTGGCCCCTTGGCTGCGAAAGGCTATCCAGACGCCCGAATCACGCGCTGAGTCGTCATCTCGGGAAGTCTTCATGAAACAAGCATTTATCGCCGCCTCTTTCCTATCTGTTGCGGCGGCCTCGGCTGTTGCCGCACCGCCGCCGTTCGAAACAACAGCTCCCATTGCCTATTTGGTTGATTTGTCGTCCGGCGCAGTCCTCTATGCCAAAGATGCCGATCGGCAGATACCGCCTGCTTCAATGGCAAAGATGATGACGACCCATATTGTCTTCGACATGATCAAAAAGGGCGAGCTGAAGCTGGATCAAAAGTTCACCGTTCGCCCAGAGACGTGGCAAAAATGGCATGGCCCGTCCGCGGGCTCTACGATGTTTCTGTCTCCCGGTGAGCAGGTGAGCATTGAAAATCTGCTTCATGGCGTTGTCACCCTGTCGGGCAATGATGCCTGTGTCGTTTTGGCCGAGGGTATTGCAGGCACTGAAGAAGCCTTTGTCGCGCGCATGAATGCCGAAGCACAGCGATTGGGCATGAAGAACAGCCGCTTTGGCAACTCAAATGGCTGGCCGGATGAAGGACGCACGCAAGTAACAGCGCGAGATTTGGCAACGCTCGCCGTCAGCTCCATTCGCGATTATCCGGACCTCTATCGTAAATTTTACCAGCAGAAAGAATTCAGCTGGGGCAAAACCATGGGCAAGGGCGAGAATATCGTTCAGGCCAATCGCAACCCGATTTTGGGCCGCATTCCGGGCGCTGATGGCTTGAAAACCGGGCATACAGAAGAAGCTGGCTATGGATTTACCGGATCGGCAGAGCAAAATGGGCGGCGGCTGGTGATGGTGGTTGCAGGCCTAGATAGCTTTAACGGGCGGATCACAGAGTCTGTGAAGTTCATGGACTGGGGATTTAAGGCTTGGGCGACTAAGCCCTTGTTCGCTAAGGGTGCGGAAATCGAAAAGGCCAAGGTCAAAGGCGGCAATGCCAGCAAGGTCGCGCTCGTCGCACCACAGGCGATTAACTTGACCTATCCTGCGGGCTTCCCAGTCCCGAAATACAGCACCAAAGTGCGCTATCTGGGCGAGATCAAAGCGCCGCTCAAGGCTGGGCAGCACATTGCCGATTTGGTCGTCACGTCGCCAGAAACGCCGGCGGCCATCATTCCCTTGGTGGCCGGCAAGGATGTGGAAGAAGCTGGTTTCTTCATGCGCATTTGGATTTCAATTATCTCGCTCTTTGGGTTTTAAGCCATGGAGCGGGGGCGCTTCATAACGCTGGAAGGCGGGGAGGGGGCAGGCAAGTCCACCCAAATCCGCCTTTTGGCTGAAGCGCTGGAAGCACGTGGCAAGCGCGTTGTAACAACGCGCGAACCCGGTGGGACCGAAGGTGCCGAGGCCATTCGCGGGCTTTTGCTCTCTGGTGGGCAAGATCGCTGGAATGATGCAACCGAGGCGCTGCTGTTTGCCGCAGCCCGTGCTGATCATGTCGCAAAGCTTATCCAACCTGCTTTAGACCGCGGGGATTGGGTGTTGTGTGATCGCTTTGTCGATTCCACGCGCGCCTATCAAGGCGGAGCGGGCGGCGTGAGTGATGCTGATATTTTGGCTCTGCATCAGATTGGCTCTGGCGGTTTGCTGCCCGATCGCACCTTGGTGTTGGACATACCCGTAGCAGAAGGCGCACGCCGGGCGGCGGCGCGATCCGCCACGGCTGACCGCATGGGCGCAAAGGCCCAAGACTATTATGAGCGCGTTGCCTTGCGCTTTCGCGATATGGCCGCAGCCGAGGCGGATCGGTTTCGACTGATTGATGCCATGGGCGCGCCAGAGGCTGTCTCCACTCGACTCATGGCCGCTTTGGATGATTTGCTGTGACGCTGATCCACGGGCATGATGCGCCTCTGGCAGCCTTTCGGGCGGCCATGCACGGGCCGCGCTTGCACCATGCGTGGCTGCTGACTGGGCCTGAAGGCGTCGGCAAGTTTACCACGGCCCTGCAATTTGCGCGGCGGCTATTGGCCGAAGGCATGGGTCTGGACTGGGACACGCCCGGCATAGATGTGCCCATTCAGCATCCCGCCGCAAAACTTTTAGATGCGTGGAGCCACCCGGATTTCGCGCTGCTCGATCGCTTGCCCAAGGATGACAAGGTCGCCCAAGGCAAGCCGCGCAACGAATGGGCAAAGGATGAAGAGCGGGCACGCAGCATCCGCACCGATCAGGTCCGCGCGCTCAACCCGCTCTTTGCAACAGCCCCCTCCATGTCCTCGCGTCGGGTTGTGGTGATTGATGACGCAGAAACGCTAGAAGTCAGTGCGGCAAATGCGTTGCTTAAGCGTTTGGAAGAACCGCCGGCAGGAACCATTTTTCTGTTGGTTGCACACAGCGCCGGGCGCCTTTTGCCAACCATCCGATCGCGCTGTCGCGTGCTGCGGTTTGAGGCGCTGGACGATCAGGCGATGCGCGCAGTGCTAAACGGGGCATTGCCTGAGGCGTCGGCAGCTGAAATGCAGGCGTTGATTGCTGTGGGGCAGGGATCCCCCGGGCGGGCACTGCGCTTTGCCGGGCTTGATCTGGCTGGGCTAGACCGCGCCCTGCAGGAGCTAGCCGAGCATGGTGACCCGCAAAATGCCCGGCGATTGGCGCTGGCACAGCAATTAAGTGGCAAGGCCGCCCAAGCCCGTTATGAGGCCTTTTTGCAGCGTGTTCCCAGCTTTATTGCAGATGTGGCACGGAGCCGATCGGGCGATGGGCTGAAGCTTGCCCTAGATCAGTGGGAAAAGGCCCGAACTTTAGCTGCGCTGGCTGTTCCAACATCGCTAGAAGCGCAAAACACCGTCTTTACGCTGGCAGGTCATGTCGCAGCGCTTGCTCAAAACGCACCATCCGCTAAAGCCTGAGCCATGTCTGGCGAACCCTTTTATATCACAACCGCAATTGCCTATCCCAATGGGCGTCCCCATATCGGCCACGCCTATGAGGCCATTGCAACTGACGCAATTGCGCGTTTTCAGCGGCTCATGGGCCGCGATGTCCGGCTGGTCACGGGCACTGATGAGCATGGCCTGAAAATGGTCCAAACTGCGCGTGCCGCAGGCCGAGACACACTTGAATTTGCAGATGAAATGTCATCCTATTTCAAAGAGATGTGTCAGGTTTTGAATATCTCTTATGATCGTTTTTGTCGTACAACAGAAGCGGATCATAAAAAGGCGAGTACGGCTCTTTGGGAAGCGATGGCCGCCAATGACGATCTTTACCTTGATCGTTATGAAGGCTGGTATTCCGTCCGCGATGAAGCCTTTTATGATGAAAGCGAGCTGATTGACGGGGAAGGTGGCCAGCGCCTCTCGCCGCAAGGCACGCCCGTGGAATGGACCACCGAAGAAACATGGTTTTTCCGCCTGTCCAAATATCAAGAACCGCTGCTGAAGCTGTATCAGGACAATCCTGACTTCATCCGCCCGGAAAGCCGCCGCAATGAAGTGCTGCGCTTTGTAGAGGGCGGCCTGAAGGACCTGAGCGTCTCGCGCACCAGCTTTGATTGGGGCGTGCCTGTGCCCGGGTCCCCCGGCCATGTCATGTATGTTTGGGTGGATGCCTTAACGACTTATATGACAGGCATTGGCTATCCTGATCAAACGAGCGATTTCAGCCGCTTCTGGCCCGCCAATGTGCATATTATTGGCAAAGATATTGTGCGCTTTCACACCGTATATTGGCCAGCCTTTTTGATGTCGGCCAAGCTTCCCTTGCCGCAACAGGTGTTTGGCCATGGCTTTTTGCTGATCCGCGGCGAAAAAATGTCCAAATCCTTGGGCAATGTGGTCGACCCAATGGACTTGGCCAAGCATTTTGGCGTGGATGCGCTGCGCTATTTCTTAATGCGCGAAGTCAGCTTTGGACAGGATGGCAGCTATAGCGCCGAGGCCATTGTCACGCGCGTGAATGCCGAGCTTGCGAACAGCTTTGGCAATTTGGCGCAGCGCACATTATCATTTATTTTTAAGAATTTAGATAGCGTTCTTCCGAATGAAGGTGAAGATACGCCAGAAGATGCTGAATTGCTGGCGCTTGTTCATCAAGCCTGCGCCAATGATGTCCCGCGGGACTTTGCCGCCTTTGCCTTTTCACAAGGGCTAGATGCGTGGATGCGTGCGGTGTTTGCGTGCAACCAATATATTGATGCTCAAGCACCTTGGGCGCTGCGCAAAACTGATCCAGGGCGCATGGGTGTTGTATTGCGCACCTTGGTCATAGCCATTCGCGATCTGACCCTTGCGGTGCAGCCCATCATCCCCACATCTGCCGGCAAAATGCTTGACCAATTGGGGATTCCCGCGGGCGACAGGGATTATGCGGCCTTTGCAGACCTTGATTGGTATGATCGTTTGACGGGATCTGGCTTTCGTTTAGCGGCCCCGACGCCGCTATTCCCGCGTTTGGAGTTGCCAGCAGAAGATGCGGCCTAATGTTTGTCGATAGCCATTGCCACCTCAACTATAAGGGCCTGATTGAAGATCAGGATGCCGTGCTGGCGCGGGCTGCTGCGGCAGGCGTATCCGCTATGCTAAACATCTCAACGCGGCGGCGCGAATGGGATGATATTATCGCAACGGCTCAAAAAGCCCCGAATATCTGGGCGACAATTGGCATTCATCCGCATGAGGCTGATGATCATGCGGATGTGGATACCGCCTTATTGGTTAACGCCTCGGCGCACCCCAAGGTGATTGGAATTGGTGAGACTGGGCTCGATTATTATTATGATCATAGCGATCGCGAGCAGCAAAGGACAAGCTTTCGGGCGCATATTGCCGCCGCGCGCGAGACCGGCCTGCCGCTAATTGTCCACACACGCGATGCCGAAGAAGATACAGCACAGATCCTGCACGAAGAAATGGGGAAGGGGGCCTTTCCCGGCGTCATTCACTGCTTCACGGCCAGTCAAGAATTCGCAGATATCGCCCTGAAATTAGGGCTTTTTATCTCAATTTCGGGCATCGTGACCTTTAAGAGCGCTGCTGATCTACAGGCAACAGCGGCCAGAATTCCGGCAGATCGGCTGCTGATTGAGACGGACAGCCCATTTTTGGCGCCTGTGCCACATCGTGGAAAAAGCTGTGAGCCTGCCTTTGTCGCTGATACAGCCCAGTTTTTAGCCACACTTCGCGGGATTTCCGTGGAAGATTTGGCCCAGCAGACCCGAGACAATTTCTTCCGATTATTCTCAAAGGCCGCCAACTAATGGCAGATGTGGCCGGCAATTTGATCCTGCTGGTCCTAATGATTGGGCTGGTTCTCTCAAGCCTGTTAGCCCGGCGTTTGCCGATCTCTCAAATGATGAAAATGTTGGCCGCTTGGGCATTGATTTTCATAGCAATTTTTGTGCTCTTCAGTTTCCGGGCCGAAGTGAAGATGGTCTGGGAGCGCGTGAAAACTGAGGCTGGCTTTGGCACCCAAGTTCAGGCTGACGGGACAGTGCGGATCACCAAATCCGCTGATGGGCATTTTCATATCGTGGCCGACGTGAATGGCCATCCCGTTGAATTTCTGGTCGATAGCGGCGCGACAACAACGGCTCTGTCCGCCGCAGATGCCGCAAAAGCAGGTGTCCGCACGCCGCCGCTGGCGTTTCCAGTGATTGTCTCAACCGCAAATGGCCAAGTTGAGATGCAGCGTGGCCGTGTTGACCGGCTGACGATTGGCCCAATTGTCCGCGACGACTTTGGGGTGCTCATTTCGGATCGCCTAGGCGGAACCAACTTATTGGGCATGAACTTCCTTTCAACGCTTAAAGGATGGCGCATTGAAGGGGATGTGATGATTTTAACGCCCTGAGGCGAATGGCGGAATTCTGCGCCGGGGGGCTTCTTCACAGATATTCCCAAGAATATATTTTACATAATATGTATTATCGGGTTCTTAGATATATGAAACGGGGCGGGCCAATTTGGCCCGCCCCGTTTCATTGTGTCACTTAAAACGCATCAACTGGCAGTGCCATGACTGTCTCTGCGCCAGCTTCGAGTTTACGCCGCAACGATTGCGTGTCCGGCAACATCCGCTCTGCATAGAAACGCGCCGTTACCAATTTGGCGTTCATATAGTCTGTGTCGCTCTTGCCCTCATGCAAGGCCTTATCCGCGGCAACGGCCATGCGCAGCCACATCAGGCCAATCGCCACCAGCCCCATGATGTGCATATAGGCCACTGATCCGGCCCCAGCGTTATTGGGGTCTTTCATGCCATTGGCCATCAACCACATGGTTGCCGCCTGCAAATCCCCCAAGCCAGCCTCAAGCGCGGCTGCAATGCCTGCGGTGGCTGGATTGGCTTTGGCGGCCGCACATTCCTGCGCCACAATCCCGAAAAACGCCTGAACGCCGCGCCCGCCATGCGCCGGCAGCTTGCGCCCCACCAGATCCAGTGCCTGAATGCCATTGGCGCCTTCATAAATCATCGCAATGCGCGCATCGCGGACATATTGGCTCATGCCCCACTCTTCGACATAGCCGTGCCCACCAAAGACCTGCTGCATATTGGTGCAGACTTCATAGCCCTTATCGGTGCCATAGCCTTTGATAACTGGCGTGAGCAGCGAGAGCAGATCATCCGCCAATTGCCGATCTTCTGGTGTTGCCGCTTTATGTGCAAGGTCCGACTGAATGCCGCCCCATAGGCACAAGGCGCGCATGCCTTCTGTAAAGGCTTTGGCTTCCATCAACATCCGACGGATATCAGGGTGCACAAACAGCGTGTCCGCCTTTTCATTGGCGTCCTTTGCGCCTGTCAGCGATCGGCCTTGGCGACGATCCTTGGCATATTGCACGGCATTTTGATATGCGCCCTCAGCTTGCGCTAGGCCCTGCACGCCAACGCCCAGACGCGCGATATTCATCATCACGAACATCCCAGCGAGGCCCTTATTCTCCTCACCGACCAAATATCCTGTGGCGCCATCGTAATTCATAACGCAGGTGGCGCTGCCGCGAATGCCCATTTTATGCTCAATCGCGCCGCAGCTGACGGCGTTCTTTTCCCCCAGCGAGCCATCTGCATTGACCAAATATTTGGGCACAATGAACAGGGAAATCCCCTTAGTGCTATCAGGCGCGCCCGGCGTTTTGGCGAGCACCAGATGCACGATATTCTCGGTCAGATCTTGGTCACCACCTGAAATGAAAATCTTGGTTCCTGTCAGGCGATAACTGCCGTCTGCCTGCGGCTCTGCGCGCGTGCGAATAAGGCCGAGATCTGTCCCGCAATGTGGCTCAGTCAGGTTCATCGTGCCGGCCCATTGGCCTGCAATCATCTTGGGCAAATAGGTTCGCTTCTGATCTTCTGAGCCAGCGACCAAAATGGCAGACACAGCCGCACCCGCCAGGCCCGGATACATGGCAAAGGCCTGATTGGCGGTTGCCTGAAACTCTTCCAGCGCAATGTTAAGAACATGGGGAAGCCCCTGCCCGCCAAATTCCGCAGGCGCACCCAAGGTTGTCCAGCCTGCTGCGGCATAGGCCTTATAGGCTTCAGGAAAGCCCTTGGGCGTCGTCACGCGGCCATCTGGGTGGCGGGTGCAGCCTTCTTCATCGCCAGAGCGGTTGAGCGGGAAGAGCACTTCAGCCATGAATTTACCGCCCTCTTCCAAAATGGCATTCACCATATCGGGCGTGGCATTTTCAAAGCCGGGCAAATTGGAATAGCGATCTAGCCCAATCACATGATCAAGCACGAAACGAACGTCACGCACGGGTGCTGCATATTGCGGCATATAATTTCCCTTTAACGAACCAGTTGGTCAGGATTTAAGCGTCGAACGCCGGATCCGCCTTCTTCACCAGATCAATAAAACGCGCGAGTTCATCAATATGCGCATCAATATCGACCCGCTGGCGCTTTAGCAGCGCAATCCGCGCTTCGCATTTCTCAATGGTGACCTGACGTTGGGTATGGCGACCATCCCCAATATCATACAGATCAATCATCTCGCGGATTTCTGAGAGGCTAAAGCCAACGCGCTTTGCGCGCAAAATCCACGCCAGACGGGCGCGGTCTCGCTTGGTATATACACGCGTAAGCCCACGCCGAATGGGCGAAATCAGCCCTTCATCTTCATAAAAACGCAGCGCCCGCGGCGTCACATCAAACTCTTCCGACAAATCGGAAATGGAATATTGGTGGCGGTCGCGCGGATCGGCGATCTCAACGGTGGCACTCGACATGGGCCAATCCTACTTTACGTGCACGTAAAGTCAACTCTCCCCCACGCGGGAAAAAGACGAAGCCCAATGCCTAGCGGATCAGCTGATTGCCCTCGATAATCCGGTAAAAACAGCTGTCAGCGCCAGTATGGCACGCCGGGCCAGCGGGACGGCAGATCAACCAGATGGCGTCTTGATCACAATCAATTCGCGCTTCGACCAGATGCAGGACATTGCCGCTTGTCTCGCCCTTGGTCCACAGGCTCTGTCTCGAGCGCGACCAAAAGGTCGCTTTTTTGCTGACCAGCGTCTGCGCCAAGGCTTCGGCATTCATATGAGCAACCATTAGCACTTGGCCCGAATCAGCATCAGTGCACACGGCCGTCACCAGGCCATGAGCGTCAAATTTAGGGTCTAAAGTCAGTCCGGTTTCGCGAAGATCTGCCATTTTACCCTCCCAAAAACTGCGCCCCCTGCCCCTAACGACCAATGTCAGAGAAAGAAAAGCAAATTTGATGAAAACACGGGAATGACAAGTGCGTGACCTGCGCCTATATGCCCGGGCGTCGGGCGCAACCACAGGCGAAGCAGCATGTTTTCCACCAATCCCTTTGATGATGACAAGCTGCGCGAAGAATGCGGCATTTTCGGCGTTTGGGGGGCTGACACTGCCTCAGCCGTGGTCGCTTTGGGCCTGCACGCGCTCCAGCATCGTGGTCAGGAAGCCGCAGGCATTACCAGCTGGGATGGTGAACGCTTTCATTCCCACCGCGCAATGGGCCATGTGGCCGGCAATTTCGACCGCGACGAGATTATTCGCGGCCTGCCCGGCGAAGTGGCGTGCGGCCATGTCCGCTATTCGACCACGGGGGAAACCTCGCTGCGGAATGTCCAACCGCTTTTCGCAGACCTTGCCTCAGGCGGCTTTGCCGTTGCGCATAATGGCAACATCTCCAATGCGATGACAGTGAAGCGGGATCTGGTTCGCCGGGGTGCAATTTTCCAATCGACGAGCGACACTGAAGTTATCATCCATCTGGTCGCTACCAGCACCTATCGCACATTGCTTGATCGGTTCATTGATGCGTTAAAGCAATTGGAAGGCGCCTATGCGCTGATCTGCATGACACCTGAGGGCATGATTGCCTGTCGTGATCCGCTGGGCATTCGCCCGCTGGTCATGGGGAAATTGGGAGACGCAGTAGTCTTTGCGTCAGAAACTGTGGCGCTGGACATTGTTGGCGCTGAGTTTGAACGCGAAGTGCTGCCCGGCGAAATATTGATTGTCACGCAAGAGGGCGTGCGTTCAATCAGCCCCTTGGGCGAGGCACATCCCCGCCCCTGCATTTTTGAACATATTTATTTTGCCCGGCCTGATTCAATAACAGGCGGGTCGAGCATTTATTCAGTCCGCAAGGCCATTGGCGCTCAGCTGGCCGTTGAAAACCCTGTGGCTGCAGATTTGGTTATTCCGGTGCCCGATAGCGGCACGCCCGCGGCCATTGGCTATGCCCAACAATCCGGCATTCCCTTTGAGCTCGGCATTATCCGTTCGCACTATGTGGGCCGCACCTTCATTCAGCCGACAGACAATATCCGCCATTTGGGCGTAAAGCTGAAGCATAATGCCAATCGCGCGTTGATTGAGGGCAAGAGCATTGTCTTAATTGATGACAGCATTGTCCGTGGCACGACGAGCCTGAAAATTGTGCAAATGATGCGCGATGCTGGGGCCCGCGAAGTCCATATGCGAATTGCAAGCCCACCAACCCGCCATAGCTGCTTTTATGGGGTCGACACGCCAGAACGAGCCAAATTGCTCGCCGCCAATCATGACGTGGAAGGCATGCGCCAATTTATTCAGGCAGATAGCCTGTCCTTCATTTCCATTGATGGGCTTTACAAGGCCGTGGGCGAACCCCAGCGCAATGAGATGCGGCCGCAATATTGCGATGCCTGCTTTACCGGCCATTATCCGACAAAGCTGACTGACCAAGATGATGTCGACACGTTTAACCAACTGAGCTTGCTTGCAGAACGCGTGGTATGACCCAAAAAGATTTGACCGGACAAATTGCGCTGGTGACAGGCGCAAGCCGCGGCATTGGTGCTGCTATCGCTGAGGCGCTCGCCGCCAAAGGCGCCCATGTTCTGATTACCGCACGCGAAACCACTGATTTGGAAGCGCTGGAAGAGCGTATTCATCAAGCCGGGGGCAGTGCCACCATTGCGCCCATGGATATGAAAGATGCCGACAGCATTGGCCGCTTGGCGCTTGCCGTTGGAGACCGCTGGGGCAAGTTGGACATTCTGGTTTTAAATGCGGCAACATTGGGCACGCTGACACCACTCAACCATGCTGATGCGCGCGAATTTGCGGATGTGTTTACGCTGAACGTAAGCGCGCAACAGGCCATGATTGCTGCGTTTGACCCCCTGCTCCGCAAGAGTGAAGCGCCTCGGCTAGTGGGGATTACGTCCAGCGTTGCAACCAGCCCCCGTGCCTTTTGGGGTGTTTATGGCGCATCGAAAGCAGCTTTTGAAATCATGCTTGGCGCCTATGCTGAAGAAACCCGCAATGTTGGCCGCATCAAAGTGGCCATTATTGATCCGGGTGCCACCGCCACCAAGATGCGCGCCAAAGCCTATCCGGGGGAAGACCCCGCAACGTTAAAGTCGCCCAAGGTCGTGGGCGATCGTGTGGCAGAGCTGCTCTGCACGGGGTATGACACTGGCCATCGGGAGCGAATTGAGGCGAGCCACTAAGCGCGCCAGCCTCTCTCCCCTGCTCTTTCCAGCTTAAGGATGGCCGTGATGCGCGGCTTCTGCATCCACTGCGGCTTGAACGGCCTGATACATGGCTTCCCGTTCTTTGCCCACGCCTTCAGGATCTGTCGCTGTTGGCCAATTGCCATTTGAGGCAATAATCAGCTTGCGCTTGGGATCAATGAAAATGCCCTGACCAAAAATGCCCTGGGCGGCAAAGCTGCCCGTGTCATAAGTCCACCACTGAAACCCATAACCACGGCCCGGCTGATCAATTTCGGCTTGTTTCTGCGTAGCTTGGGGCAGCCAATCGGTCGGCAGAACATCTTTGCCACCGGCTTTACCCCCGCCCAGAATGAACAGGCCAAAGCGGGCGTAATCGCGCAGGCGAGCCGAAATGCAGCAGCCTGCAATTTCATGCCCCGTGCGACCCAGCATCCAAATCGCCTCGCCCTCCATGCCAAAGGGCTTCCAAATTTTTTCCGAGAGATAGGCCGATAGTGTCTTGCCCGTTGCACTGGAGACCAGAACACCAATTAAATTGGTTTCGCCTGTTTTATACACCCATTTGCCGCCCGCTGGGGCTTCGCGCGGCAGGCGCTTCATATAGCTGACTGTGATGTCCTGGCCCGGATCAGGCTGATGGCGATCAAACAGCGCTACATCAGACTTGCGATCCGTATAATCCTCGTTCCACTTCACGCCCGACGTCATTGTGAGCAACTGGCGCACTGAAACGTCATCATAGGATGAGCCACGCAAGCCCGGGATATAGGCCGACACTTTATCATCAAGGCTCTTGATATAGCCGTCTTTCACGGCCGCGCCGACCAGCGTGGATGTCAACGATTTGGCGACTGAAAAGCTGGTCCACCGGCCCTCTGGGCCATAGCCAAGGGCATATTTTTCAAAGCGAATTTTGCCATCATGCAGAATGATCAACCCCGCATTGCGCTGGCGCGCCATATAGGCATCCATATCCATATTAATCTTCAGCGGCGTGCCTTGGCCCAGCGGCAGCACGGCACCGCCAGCGGGAATGCTGTTGACCTTGGTCAGAGTTTCTGTGGCGCGAAAGGCAGCGTCGCGCTGGTCCTGAGTCCAAAAAAGCACATCGAGATCCTTTGGCAAAGGGGCGGCATTTTGGGCAGCAGCAGGCAAAGCGAAAGCCCCACCAGCCAAAACCAAGGCCGAAGCCCCGATCATCCAAGCGCGCATCCTCGTTCCTCTTCCTTAACTTGGGTGGTGTCACCGCGACGCACTAGACCAGACAAAGCCAGCTAAGATCAATGCCCTATTTTCCCCGGCTCGCAGCTTGAGCGGCCAAGGCACGCTCGCGGGCCGCTTTATGCCCAACGATTTTGCGCGGATACTCACGCGGCCGCACGCCAAATTCATCTGGATCATGGATATAGGGAGAAGAAAGGCCCGCCAATTCCGGCACCCATTTTTGGATATAGCCCGTGGCATCAAATTTTTCAGATTGCGACAAGGGCGCCATGATCCGCGAGAAAATCGGCGCATCTACGCCAGTGCCTGCCACCCATTGCCAGTTCGACGCATTGGCAGGAGCATCAGCATCAACCAGCGTGTCCCAAAACCACGCTTCGCCGCGCCGCCAATCAATCAACAAATGCTTGATAAGAAAGGAGGCGGCAATCATCCGCACACGGTTGTGCATCCAGCCAGTGGCCCATAGCTCGCGCATGCCCGCATCAACAATGGGGTAGCCTGTGCGCCCCTGTGTCCACGCCTTAAAATCAGCGTCCGCCTCGGGGCCAGAGCGCCAGACCAGCGCATCAAAGGCTGGGCGGCCATTCCGTTCCGGGTAGTCCGGGAATTGATCAAGCAAATTGGTGGCATAATCACGCCAGCCCACTTCGCGCAGAAACGGCTCAGCCTTGGCGCCGGCCTCTTTCGAAGCCAAATGCCAGATTGTTGCGGGGATAATTTCCCCAAAATGCAAATGGGGTGACAAGCGCGACGTGCCCGTGATGGAGGGCAAATTCCGCCGATCATCATAATGGGTGATAAGAGGCAAAAACGCCCGCAAGGCGGCCACTGCCCCCACTTCCCCCGGTGTCCAGACAGAAAAGCCGCCAGCCCAATTGGGCTTAGTGGGCAGCAAGGCCCAATCCTCCAGCTGATCTGAGGCCACGCCCGAGATCGATGCTATTGCCTCTGGCGCGGGCGTGGGGCGCGGCGGTGGCATCATCGACAGCAATTGCCGCCACCACGGCGTGAACACCCGATATCGCCCGCCAGAGCCGGTCAGCACGCTCTCTGGCGGTGCAAGCTGGTTGCCGTGATGGAGAACCAGATTGGCGACCTCTGCGACTTCCGCCTCGGCCATTTTCCAACCCGGCTCAAAATGGTGCACCGCATGGATGGTCTGCGCACCTGTTTCGTCCACCAACGCCTTCAGCACAGTCGCAGAACGGCCACGCCGCAAAATCAGATCTCCGCCCTTGGCCTGCAGGGCAGCCCGCAAGCTTTCCAGCGAATGATGCAGCCACCAGCGCGCAGCCCCGCCCAAGGGCCGAAGCTCCGGTGTTTCCTCATCTAGGATATAAACGGCGAGAACCGGGCCAGCCGCCGCAGCTGCCGCCAAGGCGGGTTGATCAAAAAGGCGCAGGTCCTGCCGGAACCAGAGAATAGATTTGGTCATCGGCAGCGGATCGCAGGCCAAGGCTTGGCCTGCAATACCCACCTAAAGCCACTGCCCCTGCAGCCCCTTAATCAACGACCCACGTCTGGCCCTTGGAAATCAGCGATTGCAGGTCTGGCTTTTTGCCCGCTGAGGCCGCTTCATTCTGCGCAATGACTGCTTCGTCAAATGTCGGCATAGGATCATCATACAAAATGCCCAAAGCCATGGGGAATGGCCCAAAGGGCATTTCCACCAGCATATGGGCGACAGCACGATTGGTCACATCATGCACGATTACGCCTGCCGACTGCCAATCGCCATCAACGACATCAACAACTTTGAGCGTCAGCGCTTGCGTGTCCATCGTAATGCCCTTGGTGCCGCCGGCAAACAGCATTGGCTTGCCATGTTCAACCCAAAGCTGATGGTTCTGGTTCGCCTTTTCCGTAAAGCCGGCAAACACATCGGCATTATAAACGATGCAGTTTTGGAAGATTTCCACAAAGGCGGCGCCTTTATGGCCATGCGCGGCTTTCAGCACGTCAACCAACTGCTTCGACACATCATAAGCTCGCGCGACAAAGCGGGCCCCGGCTCCCAGCGCAAAGGCGCAGGGCCGCGCCGGGTGGTCAACGGAGCCAAAAGGCGTTGAGGGAGAGCGTGTCCCTTCGCGACTGGTCGGCGAATATTGGCCCTTGGTCAGGCCGTAAATTTCATTGTTGAATAGCAGCACTTGGCAATCGAGATTGCGACGCAACAAGTGCATCGTGTGGTTGCCACCAATGGACAGAGCATCGCCATCGCCCGTGATAATCCAGACATCCAACTCAGGATTGGCAAGCTTCACGCCTGTGGCCACAGCAGGTGCGCGGCCATGGATGGTGTGAAAACCATAGGTTTCCATATAATATGGGAAGCGGGACGAGCAGCCAATGCCGGAGACAAAGACCGTTTTCTCGGGCGTTGCGCCAATTTCCGGCATGGTGCGCTGCACGGCCTTCAAAATGGCATAGTCGCCACATCCAGGGCACCAGCGGACTTCCTGATCGGTTTCCCAATCTTTGGGGCTCGTCTTGATAGCAGTCATGTCGTTCATGCGAGTGCTCCCTCAATGGCAGCTTCAATTTCAGCGATACGGAATGGCTGACCCGAAACTTTGTTCACAGGCTGGGCATCAATCAAATATTGATCGCGCAGCACTGTCTTTAATTGGCCCGTGTTCATTTCCGGCACAATCACCCGATCATAGCTTTTCAGCAGATCCCCCAAATTCTTGGGCATCGGCCAAATATGGCGGATATGGATATGGCTGACATCCAAACCCTTGGCCCGGGCGCGGCGGACAGCCTGATGCACTGGACCAAAGGTTGACCCCCAGCCGACCACGGCGAGCTTGCCGCCAGCGCCACCCAAGGTCACGTCCTGATCGGGAATATGGTCTGCAATGCCATCCACCTTGGCCTTGCGCAGATCCGTCATGGCTTGGTGGTTCGCGGGGGCATAGTTGATATGGCCAGTATCTACCTGCTTTTCGATGCCGCCAATGCGATGCAACAAGCCGGGCGTACCGGGCTTCACCCAAGGCCGGGCAAGTTTATTGTCGCGACTATAGGGCTTAAATCCGCCTTCGGGCACTTGGTCCAAATAGCTCACCGGAAAGGGCTTATAGCCTGACATATCCGGCACTTTCCAAGGCTCTGCCGCGTTCGCGATATAGCCATCCGTCAACAGCATGACCGGCGTCATAAACTGAGTGGCAATCCGCACCGCCTCAATCGCACAATCAAAAACGTCTGACGGGGAGCGCGCGGCCAATACTGGCATCGGCGCATCACCATTACGGCCATAGACAGCCTGATAGAGATCAGACTGTTCCGTCTTGGTCGGCAGACCCGTAGACGGGCCGCCGCGCTGCGAATTGACGATAACAAGCGGCAGCTCTGTCATGATCGCCAAGCCAATAGCCTCAGTTTTCAGGGCAATGCCGGGGCCGGACGATGAGGTAACGCCCAATTGACCGGCATAAGATGCGCCAATGGCAGAGGCGATGGCCGCAATTTCATCCTCTGCTTGAAATGTCGTGACGCCATATTCCTTCAACCGCGACAAGGCGTGAAGGATGGAGGACGCTGGCGTGATGGGATAGCCGCCAAAGAACATGGGCACACCGGCCAATTGGCAGCCTGCGACCAAACCATAAGCGGCTGCATCTGCGCCGCTGATTGTGCGATACAGCCCTGGCTCAGCCGGCGCGGCATTCACATGGCGCTGGGGAATGGCAACGGTGCCGGGCTGGCCAATTTCTGCCGTTTCGCCATAGCTATGACCTGCGTTGAGCGCAGCGATATTGGCATCGGCCAATGTCTTGTTCTTGGCGAATTTGTCATTGAGCCAGTCAATGATCGGCTGACGATCGCGGTCAAACATCCAGAGCGCAAGGCCTAGCGTCCACATATTCTTGCAGCGCAGCGCCTCTTTATTGCCCAGCCCAAAAGGCTTCACGGCATCCAGCGTCAATTGCGAGATGTTAAAGGCAATCAGCTGCCATTTGCCAAGCGAACCATCTTCCAGCGGATTGGCATCATATTCCGCCTTGGCAAGGTTGCGGGCAGAAAACTCACCACTATCAGCGATAATCAAGCCACCCGGCTTCAAATCCCCAACATTGGTCTTCAAGGCGGCCGGGTTCATTGCGACCAAAACATCAGGGGCGTCTCCCGCCGTATCCACTTCAGTCGCGCCGAAATTAATCTGAAAAGCTGACACACCAAATAAGGTGCCCTGTGGCGCCCGAATTTCTGCTGGAAAGTCAGGGAATGTCGCAAAATCATTGCCTGCGAGAGCCGAAGACAGCGTGAACTGCCCCCCGGTCAACTGCATGCCATCGCCTGAGTCGCCGGCAAAGCGCACGACAACGGCTTCGCTTGTCTCTACGGCATGGGGCGTCGATGATGCGTCTAAAGGCGCGGCTGTTGCCATGTGTTTGATCCTACAGTCTTGCTGTTCAAGCGCGCTCTATGCCGCCATTTTCAGGAAACCAAAATAGGAAAACTGTTGCCTTACGCAGCATGGCTTTGCCCATAGACGTGCAACCAGCGGAAGGATAAGCAGGGAAACCAATAAAAAAATGAGCAGAGAGTGGATGACTGAACCCTTTGTTCGCCCCGATGTGGCGGCCTTTCTTCAACATCTAAACGCCCAAAATGGGCCCAAGATGCATGAAGTCCCCCTTGCTGATGCGCGCGCGATGATGATGGCCATGCGCCATGTGGCTGATGCTGAAACGGGACCCTTGGCTATTATCAAGGATTTGGAAATCCCCGGGCCCGCAGGCCCCATCCCCGCACGGCTCTATGATGCCCGGGCCAATCGCGCGGCTGGCCTTGTCATGGTGTTTTACCATGGCGGTGGTTTTGTTGTCGGCAATATCGACACGCATGAGCCTTATTGCGCAGAAGCAGCCCGCCAACTGGATATGCCTGTCATCTCAATTGATTATCGCTTGGCTCCCGAAGCCCCCTTTCCCGCCGCCCCTGAAGATTGCGAGGCCGCGACACGCTGGATTGCCGAGAACATCCCGTGCACCGGCCTCGTCTTGTCTGGGGACAGTGCGGGCGGCAATTTAACTGTGGTAATGGCAATGGCGCTGCGTGACACGCCGGCTGCCAAGCCTGTGGTGGCGCAATATGCAATTTACCCCGCCGTTGCAAAACATGCCCCTTGGCCCAGCTATGCTGCCTTTAAACACGGCTATTTCTTGACCGAAGACACAATGGACTTTTTCATGTCGAGCTACGCAGGCGATGGCAGTTGGCGTGTCGCGCCTTTGCATCATGATCTTGCTGGGATGCCGCCGGCTGTTGTCATCACTGCAGGGCTCGACCCACTGCGCGATCAAGGCCGCGCCTATGCCGCACGATTGATTGAGGCGGGGGTTGAAACGACCTATCTTGAGGCCGGTGGCACGATCCACGGCTTTATCTGCTTGCGCAAAGCCCTGCCTTCGGCCCAGACTGATATCACCAATGGCCTTTCGGCATTGAAGACAGTTTTGGCGAGCCTTACCCAATGAGTGATCCTTACGCCCACCTGCCCTACCGCCCCTGTGCCGGGATCATGCTGCGCAATTCAGACGGATTGGTCTTTGTTGGCCAACGGCTCGATAGCTCCAGCGAGGCGTGGCAGATGCCGCAAGGCGGCGTTGATCCGGGGGAAGACCCGCTGGAATCTGCCATTCGCGAATTGGGGGAAGAAGCGGGCATCGCTCCACATCATGTCGATCTGGTTGCGCGGTCGGCTGGTGAGCATCTCTATGATTTGCCAGACGATATGATCGGCAAAATTTGGGGCGGCAAATATCGCGGGCAAAGCCAGCACTGGTTTTTGATGGCCTTTTTGGGGAGCGATGCCGACATTAATATTGAAACGGAGCATCCTGAATTTCGCGCCTGGCGATGGGCCCATCCGAGCGAATTGGTCGATCTCATCGTGCCCTTTAAGCGGGAGTTATATGCCAATGTCCTCCAAGAATTCGCCGACCATCTCTAATCAGCCGCGGATGACCTGGTGGGAACGGCATATGGTGCCGCGTCTCATTGGGTGTTGCTGTGCCCAACCTCAGATTATGAAGGCGCGCAGCCGCGTTGTCCCCTTAGCCGAAGGCGATGTGTTGGAATTGGGCTGTGGCGGCGGCATTAACCTTGGCTTTTATGATCGCACCCGCGTGAAGAGCTTGACGGGGCTAGACCCGTCCCCGGGCTTGCTCGATCAAACCCGCGCGATGATGCAGGCCACGGGCATGACGGCGGATACTCATGCCGGCATTGGCGAGGCCATGCCCTTTGCCGATGCGCGCTTTGATACAGTGTTGGTTACTTTCACCCTCTGTTCAGTACATCAGCCCCAGCAAGTTCTGGCGGAAATGCGCCGGGTGTTAAAGCCTGGTGGAAAAGTGCTTTTCCTTGAGCATGGCCGCGCGCCAGATGCTGATGTGCAGACATGGCAGCGTCGAATTGAACCCCTGTGGAAGCGGATTGGCGGAAATTGCCACCTTACGCGCCCAATTACGGGCAGCTATGCTGACGCGGGCTTTAAAATCGCCCAAGCGGAAAAGGGCTATATGCCCAAAACACCGCGCCCCTTTGGCTGGATTGAATGGGGCGAAGCGCGCATTTAAGCGCAATGTTGGCAGGTTTTGCCGGCGTCCATAGGCCAAGTGCAATTGGGGCAAATATCATGCCCGCCCGGTACCAAGCCATGGCCAAGGCTGACGCGCTCATCAAAGACAAAACAAGCGCCGTCCCATAGGCTTTCTGCCTCAGGAACCTTCTCTAAATAATTGAGAATACCGCCTTTTAGGTGAAAGACATTGCTTAGGCCCTGTTGGCGGAGAAAGGCTGTCGACTTCTCACAGCGAATGCCACCTGTACAAAACATGGCAATTTTTGGGGCTTGAGCAAGCTTGTCCTTATTTGCTTCAAACCAGTGGGGAAATTCGCCAAAGCTCTTGGTTTTTGGGTCCAACGCGCCGCGAAAACTGCCAATCGCCACTTCATAATCATTGCGCGTATCAATGACGATTGTCTCTGGATCGCTGATCAGCGCATTCCAATCTTCTGGCTGAACGTAGGTCCCAACATCACGGGCAGGATCCACCTCGGGTCGGCCGAGTGTTACAATTTCCTTTTTCAGCCGCACTTTCATGCGTTGAAAGGGCAAATCCGCAGATGTTGAATATTTGACGTCGAGGTCCGCACATCCCGGCAGCGCCCGAATGTCGGCCAAAATCTCGGAAATCCCGGCCTCAGTTCCGGCAATCGTCCCATTAATGCCCTCGCGCGCCAAAAGCAGCGTGCCGCGAATGCCAGCCTTCAGGCATTGGGCCTTGAGCGGACCCTGCAACGCTGCAGGATCCTCAAAGGGGGCAAAGCAATATAGAGCAGCAACTGTGAACATAGGCGCGCGCTTGCCCTAAAAAGCAGGATTTAGGCAAGTACCAGCACGTTACTGGCGCGCACCATGGGTTTCTCGATGGTTAGGGCAAACATATCCTTGCCCCCGGTTCGCGCCAGCAAAGCCTCAAAACGTTGGGCCTCAGCTTCTGGCATCATTTTGGCCTGGGCTTGGGCCGTGGCGAACATCCACACGGCATGGGGCGCACTGCCCCGCTTCATCTCTACCCCATGAAATGGGTAGGAGACTGGCCCCAGCGTTGGGTGCACACGCCGTTCACCATCTTGCGACACAATATCACCTGACTGGTGCGTGGCGGCCCATGCGTTATAGGCTGCCACATCTGCGGCCAAACCGGGTGTCCAGTCTCGAAAAACAAGGTTCAAAACTGCATCCAGCGTTTCGGGAATGGCGTCATCGGCCAAATAATCAGTGCCATAGCCGGGATATTCGCCATCAGGGATGATGTGCAAATTCATCCGCTCAGTCCAGCGATAGAGATTGGGCGCCTTCGACTTCATCAGCCCCGCAGGCACAGGGTCTCGCCCCAGATGCGCGTAGAGTGAGGCCATCATCCCAAAATCCCCCCGGCACGGGCGGCCTCCCAGCAAATAGGGATGATGTTGGAAATGCTCATCCAAAGCATCAAGCCAATCCATATAGGCCGCCTCCAGCGCGGGCACAGTCTCAGGAAACACGCCGAGATTGGGCAGAAAGCTGGCGAACAGGTTCATGACATTGCCTGCCATCATCCGGCGGTCAGCCCGGCTTTGGCCCGCAATGGCAGCGCGGCCAAATTCTGCTTGCAAAAAGGCTTCCTGATCCGCCCGATAGGTCCAGCGATAATGCATGGCGAGTGGCATCAAATATTCTGACCCCACGCCATCGAACAGCGCAGAAATAGCCTTTTGAACAGGCGTTTCAGGATCTAAAACGGGCGTGGCATGGCGCGCTTCAAGATGATCAATAATGTCGCCGCTATCTTGCAGTATGTCGCCCGCCGGCGTTTCCACAACTGGGATCACCATATGGCCGACAACCGGCAGAACACGCATCCCAAATTCAGGGTCAGAGGGGTTTCGCTCCTGATAGGGCAAGCCCTTCTTGATCAAGTAAGACCGCATTTTGCCCGAATAGAGCGAATGGGCAGAACCCCATAATGTGTATGTCATGACTGCCCTGCCCCCGTTACATTCTTATCAGGCGGCCTTTTTTGCCTGCCGGAAGCGATGAAGCAAGGGCTCTGTATACCCATTGGGCTGCACCACCCCCTCAAACACCAACGCGCGCGCGGCTTGGAAAGCGATGCTCGTGGGCGTCAGGTTTTCATAGAGTGGATCATCCGCATTTTGCGCATCCACCTTCGCCGCCATTTTGACGAGAGCCGCATCCACTTGGTCTGGCGTGCACACGCCATGCAGCAGCCAATTGGCAATATGTTGCGATGAAATGCGCAAAGTTGCGCGGTCTTCCATTAAGCCAATGTCGTGAATGTCCGGCACCTTGGAACAGCCAATGCCCTGATCAATCCAGCGCACCACATAGCCCAAAATCCCTTGGGCGTTATTCTCAAGTTCGGCCTGCACCTCATCATCCGACCAATTATGGCCGGGTTCTGCCACAGGAATGCGGAGCAGCGCGTCGAGCCCCGGGGTTGGCTGTGCCGCCAATTCGCGCTGGCGAGCAAAGACATCAACTCGGTGATAATGCGTGGCGTGGAGCGTGGCCGCCGTGGGCGATGGCACCCAGGCCGTATTGGCGCCGGACTTGGGATGGCCAATCTTTTGATCGAGCATATCGCGCATCATGTCAGGCGCGGCCCACATGCCTTTACCAATCTGCGCCTTGCCCGACAGGCCACAGGCCAACCCAATTTGAACATTGCGGGCTTCATAAGCCTGAATCCAATCGCTGGATTTCATGGCTGCCTTGCGGATCATTGGCCCCGCCTGCATCGCGCTGTGCATTTCATCGCCCGTGCGGTCGAGAAAGCCCGTGTTGATAAAGACAATCCGGTCCTTCACTGCATGGATGCACGCCGCCAAATTGGCGGATGTGCGGCGTTCTTCATCCATCACGCCAACTTTAACTGTATGCCGGTTCAGCCCCAAAAGGTCTTCCACGGCATCAAACAGATCATTGGTAAAGGCGCATTCGTCTGGCCCATGTTGTTTGGGCTTCACAATATAAATGCTGCCCGTGCGGCTGTTGCGGAACTGGCCCAACCCCAGCAGATCATGCAGCCCGCACAGCGAGGTAAAAACGGCGTCTAAAATGCCTTCGGGGGCTTCAGTCCCATCTGGCAGCAAGATGGCCGGGTTGGTCATTAAATGCCCAACATTGCGCACGAATAACAAGCTGCGGCCATGCAGAAGGTCGTCACCCCATTCCCGGTCTGGCTCCAGCGAACGCGTGAGAGTCCGTCCACCTTTTTCAAAGCTGGCAACCAGGTCGCCCCGCATCAGGCCGAGCCAATTGGTATAGGCCGCGACCTTGTCTTCCGCGTCAACTGCCGCAACTGAATCTTCTAAATCCACAATTGCTGTCAGCGCGGATTCCAGAACCACGTCCTTGATCCCTGCCGGATCATCGCGGCCAATGGGGTGCGTGCGATCAACCAAAATCTCAATGCCAAGGCCATTATGGCGCAGCAAAATATCATCCCCCCGGCGCGTGATGCTGACCTCCGGGTCGGCCAAGCTTAGGCCACCACCTGTCCAATCCGCCCAGCGGCCATTGGCCAACGGCACAACATCATCCAGAAAGGCCTTAGCCGCTTTTATGACAGCGGCGCCGCGGACCGGATCATAACCACCGGGCTTGGCAGGCGCAGCATCAAGGGCATCCGTCCCATAAAAAGCATCATATAGGCTGCCCCAGCGGGCATTGGCCGCATTGAGAACAAAGCGATCATTGAGCACTGGCACCACCAATTGCGGCCCGGCCATCACCGCAATTTCTTCATCCACATTGCGTGTGCCAATTTGAAATGGGGCAGGTTCGGGGACGAGATAGCCAATCTCGCGCAGAAACGCCTGATAAGCGGCCATATCGCGAATGGGGCCCGGGTTGGCCTTGTGCCAATGATCAAGCTGCGCCTGAATAGCATCGCGTTGCGCCGAAAGCGCCCGATTGCGCGGGGTAAAGCGAGCCAATATATCGGCAAGGCCAATCCAAAGCTGGTCTGGGCTAAGCCCGGTGCCAGCCAAAGCCTTGGTTTCAACAAAATCGGCGAGAATACCAGCCACTTGAAGGCCGGCGCGCTCGGTATAGCCCGTCATGATCTACCCTTTATTCGCGTTACACTGTGCAGCTTTGCGGCTTCCTGGGGAGGAAAAGGGCACTCCAGTTATGCGGCAAAACCTTGGCTGGCGCAAGCAGGGGCAATACTGCCCCCTCGCCTTCGCTCCGCCGGGTCGCTATACTAAGCTATGAGCACAGTGACGTCCGCAGAACAGGCGGTTCTTGACCACGCCAGTAACGCCCCAATGCTAGCACAGGTGGAACGCTGGGCGGCCATGAATAGTGGGACTACCAATCTGGCTGGCCTGAAAGACATGGCCGGCGTGCTGGCAGATGCCTTTGCCGTCTTGCCCGGGTCCGTGCAGCTCGTTGATCCTGATCCAGTGGAGAGCGTGAATGCGCAGGGGCAAATAACCAACATCGTCCGCGGCCAGCATGTGCACGTGCAGGTGCGGCCTGAGGCGCCGCTGCGCCTTTTGCTTACTGGCCATATGGATACCGTTTTTGCAGCTGACCATCCTTTCCAAACTCTGAATTGGCGAGATGGTAATATCCTGAATGGGCCCGGCACGGCTGATATGAAAGGCGGCATTGCTGTGATGCTGGCTGCTCTACAAGCCTTAGAGACCAGCCCCTTGGCTGGACGCGTGGGCTATGATGTGCTGATCAATTCCGATGAGGAAACGGGCAGCCACGCCTCAGCCCGCCTCATTGCACAGCTTGCCGCTGGTAAAGCGGCGGCTTTCACCTATGAGCCCGCCTTGTCTGATGGCACGCTGGCTGGCGCACGGCCGGGCAGCGGTAATTTTTCCATCACCATCCACGGCAAAGCTGCCCATGCAGGCCGCAACCCGCAAGAGGGCCGCAATGCGCTGCTCGCCGCGGCTGACCTTGCCTTGCGGTTGGCCGCCTTGCGCAGCCCGGCCTTAAAAGTGAACCCAGCCCGCATTGATGGCGGCGGCCCAAATAACATTGTGCCGGACCTGGCCATTCTACGCGTCAATATGCGGCCTGACACACCCGAGGCATTGGCCGCTGCTATGGACGATATGACAAACATGATCCGCGCAATATCTGTCGAGCATGATGTGCACGCCCAAGTCCATGGCGGCTTTAACCGCCCGCCCAAGCCACTCGATAAACAGGCTGAGCGGCTGTACCAGATGGTTCGCACGTGCGGGGCAGACCTTGGCCTGCGAATTGCGTGGAAAGCCACCGGCGGCGTGTGTGATGGCAATAATATTGCAGCGTGCGGCATCCCCGTGGTGGATACAATGGGGCCATGTGGGGGCGCCATTCATTCCGATGAGGAGTTTTTGATTGTGGATAGCCTTGCAGAACGCGCCCGGCTTTCAGCCTTAACTTTTCTGCGTTTGGCTGAAAAAGGTGAATTATGAGCCATATTTTGCGGGCCGCGCGGGCCAGTGACCTTCAAGCCCTGTATGAAATGGCCAAAAGCACGGGCGGCGGCTTCACCAATTTACCGCCAGATCGCAAATCCTTATCCACAAAACTTGAGCGTGCGGCCGATGCCTTTGGCCGGGCGGATGATAAAATTGCCGATGATCTGTTTGTTTTTGTTCTTGAAAACACAGAAACAGGCGATGTCCGCGGCACCTGCCAAATCTTTTCCCAAGTGGGACAGAAATGGCCATTTTACAGCTATCGCATGGGGATGCTGACCCAACATAGCGTTGAGTTAGACCGCACATTTCGCGCCGAAATGTTGAGCCTGACAACTGATTTGGAAGTGTCAACTGAAGTTGGCGGCCTCTATTTGCATCAAGGCGAACGCGCCGGAGGGTTGGGCTTGCTGATCGCCCGAAGCCGCTATCTCTTCATTCGCAACCACCGGGCGCGCTTTGCTGACAAAACCTTGGCTGAATTGCGGGGCGTGATTGATGAGGCAGGCGGCTCTCCCTTTTGGGATGGCGTGGCAGGCCGCTTCTTCGGCATGAATTTTCAGCAGGCAGATGAATTTAATGCCGTGCATGGCAACCAATTCATTGCGGATTTGATGCCCAAACATCCCGTTTACACGGCAATGCTGCCCGAAACGGCCCGTGCCGTGATTGGCATTCCCCACCCCACAGGCCGCGCCGCGATGCGGATGCTGGAATTAGAAGGCTTTGCGTGGGAGAATTATATCGACATCTTTGATGGCGGCCCCACTATGACCGCGCGGACTGACCAAATTCGCAGCGTGCGTGAGGCGCAAGATGGCACAATCCGGCGCGTTGACTCAAATCTCGCCACGCATCCTAATGCTGAAAAAATGCTTGTGGCGCATGGGCAATTGGCAGACTTTCGCGCCACTTATGGCTGGGTGGTTGCAGAAGACGATGGTCTTGTCATGGATCGCGCCAGTGCAACTCTTCTGGGCGTGGACGAGGGAGATGTCATCACGCATGTGGGCCGGTGGTAAGCCATGTTGGTTGAAATCAATTTTGATGGATTAATTGGCCCCAGCCATAATTATGCTGGTTTAAGCCTCGGCAATATTGCTTCCGCCAAAAATGCCGGTGGTGTGTCGTCGCCTCGTGCAGCCGCGCTGCAGGGGCTAGATAAGATGCGCGCCAATTTACGTCTTGGCCTGACCCAAGGGCTTTTTCTGCCCCATGATCGGCCAAATCTAGGCTGGCTTACTGCTTTAGGAACCACCATGGACACAGCCGAGCCTCAGCTGCGAGCCAATGCGCTGTCTGCCTCAGCCATGTGGGCGGCCAATGCCGCCACTGTGTCACCTGCGCCAGATACGCTTGATGGACGGTGCCATTTGACGGTGGCGAATTTGATGACAATGCCGCATCGCAGCCATGAATGGCCCGGCACTCTGAAACAGCTTAAACTTGCCTTGGCCCATCCCAGCTTTGCCATCCATGCGCCTGTGCCTGCGCCTTTTGGCGATGAAGGCGCGGCCAACCATATGCGGCTGTGCGCAGATCATGACGCCGCCGGCATTGAAGTTTTTGTATATGGCGTCGCGGGTGGGCCCTTCCCTGCCCGCCAGCATAAAGAGGCGTCTCGCGCCGTTGCCCGGCTGAACCATGTGCGCGAGGCCCTGTTTGTTGCCCAATCAGAAGCAGCCATTGCCGCTGGGGCATTTCATAATGACGTGGTGGCTGTGGCCAATGAACATGTCCTCTTTTGCCACGAACAGGCCTTTGCCGATAAAGACGAATTTTACGCCGCACTCAGAGCCGCGCTTCCCCAAGTTGAGATTATCGAAGTGCCTGCTGCGCGCATCAGCCTGGCCGATGCCATTCAATCCTATCTTTTTAACGCCCAATTGGTGACCTTGCCCGAGGGCGGCATGGCGCTGATTTTGCCCAGCGAAGCGCAAGAGAATGGCCGTGTTTGGACATGGCTGAACGAACTTATTGCGGGCAATGGTTCAATCCGCCGGCTTATTCCCGTGGATGTGCGCCAATCCATGGCAAATGGCGGCGGCCCCGCGTGCTTGCGCCTGCGAGTGGTGTGTGATCCGGCCCATATCGACCCTCGGTTTTTGCTCAATGAGGCAAAGATTGACGTTATATCTCGGAATGTTGCGCGCGATTGGCCAGCAGAAATCACACCCGATGCCTTAAACAATCCACATCTATGGGCTGATATATCGCGGGCACGCGCCGCGCTTTTGACTGACCTCCAGCTGGAAGATCTGATCTGATGACTGCGCCTTCTCCTCTCGACCAGATGGATCGTTTGCTGCAAATCATGGCGCGCCTGCGCGATCCCGTTTCGGGCTGCCCATGGGATGTAGAGCAGACCTATGCCACCATCGCGCCCTATACAATTGAAGAAGCCTATGAAGTGGCAGATGCCATCGCCCGGCATGATCTGGCGGAGTTGAAAGAGGAATTGGGCGATTTACTGCTGCAAGTCGTCTTTCACGCGCGGATGGCGCAAGAGGAAGGCGCTTTTAACTTTGCCGATGTGGCAGCTGCCATTTCAGACAAGATGGAACGGCGACACCCCCATGTCTTTGGCGATGCCACGGGGGTAGATTGGGAAGCGATTAAAGCCGCAGAGCGTGCCGATAAGGCACCGGCAGAGCCACAAACCGCTCTGTCTGGCGTGGCCCTTGGCCTTCCTGCCCTATTGCGGGCAGAAAAGCTGCAAAAGCGGGCCGCCCGCACTGGCTTTGACTGGCCCGATGCGAATGGCGCGCGCGCCAAGATTATCGAAGAACTGGCGGAAGTTGACGCCGCTCCTGATCAGGATGCGCGCGAGGATGAGCTGGGAGATCTGCTGTTTGCCGTTGTGAATTGGGCGCGCAAATTAGACATTGATCCAGAGGCGGCCTTGCGCCGTGCCAATCGCAAATTTGAGGACCGCTTCCGCGCGATGGAATTAATGGCGGGCGATGCGTTTGTCGGCCTAAGCCTTGATGACAAAGAGCTCCTTTGGCAGCGGGCGAAAACCGCCGTCTAATCTTTAGCCAAAGCGCGATTGAAAGCGTGCATAATCTTCATCGGACAAACGCACAGCCAAGTGCATTTGCGCTTCGTCAGCCTCTTGGGTGACGACGTCGCCATGCGCATGAATCCATGCAATCGCGGCCCCTTGTGCCAGAGGCAGGTCTAAATGGCGGATGCGATGCGTCGACGTGAGCTTTGCCGAACAGGCCTGCGCCAAGTCTTGTGTGCCCTCCCCCGTCAGCGCCGACACCAGGACAACATCGTCCCGCCGCGCAGCTTCGGCCCGCAGAACTTCCCGCGCCTCAGGGGTCAATTGGTCAATCTTGTTCCACACCTCAATCATCGGGGCGGCTTCTTCTCCGCGTGCCCCAATATCGGTTAAGACTTGCTCCACATCGTCGCGCTGTGCCTCGCTATCGGGGTGCGATATGTCACGGACATGGACGACAAGGTCAGCGGAGTTGACTTCTTCCAGCGTGGCCCGAAAAGCCGCCACCAACTGTGTCGGCAAATCAGAGACGAAGCCCACTGTGTCCGACAAAATGGCTTTATCCACCCCCGGCAACGAAATCTGCCGCATCGTTGGATCCAACGTAGCGAAGAGCAAATCTTCTGCCATCACCGTTGCGCCTGTCATCTGATTGAACAAGGTCGATTTGCCAGCATTGGTATAGCCGACCAGTGCAATGACGGGCCATGGGGCCTTTTTGCGCCGATCCCGATGCAAGCCACGCGTCCGGCGGACTTGCTCTAATTCTCGCCGAAGCTTGGCCATACGGTCGCGGATCATCCGCCGGTCAGCTTCAATCTGAGTTTCGCCGGGGCCGCCCAAAAAGCCAAAGCCGCCGCGCTGGCGTTCCAAGTGAGTCCAACTGCGCACCAATCGCCCAGCTTGATAATCCAAGTGCGCCAATTCAACTTGCAGCCGGCCTTCGGCAGTTGCTGCGCGCTCGCCAAAAATTTCGAGGATCAGGCCAGTCCGGTCGATAACCTTGGCCTTGGTTTCCTTTTCCAAATTACGCTGCTGAACGGGCGTTAACGCGCCATCGATGATGATAAGTTCTGCATCTTGCGCTGCGCGCCGCGCGGCCAAATCTTCGACTTGCCCAGACCCAAATAACGTCGCTGGGCGGGCCCCGCGAATGCGATAAGAGGTCCGTTCGACAACGGATATACCAATGGCTTCGGCAAGGCCTGCAGCCTCGTCCAAACGCGCCTCTGCAGTGCGAGCGCTGCTGCCAATATCGGGATAGGCGATAACGGCCCGGGCACCACGCCCAAAGCCGTCCTCTTCCTGGCGGTTAAAGACGCTCAATCTTCGTCCGCTTCTTCCTCGGCCAAGTTCAGCGGATGCGCCGGCTGAACGGTCGAAATCGCATGCTTATACACCAGCTGCGACATGGATTCACGCTGCAGCAGCAAGCAGAACAAATCAAATGTCGCCACTTCGCCTTGCAGCATCACTCCATTGACCAAAAACATGGTGACAGGCGTTTGGCTGCGTTCTGCCGCGGACAGGAAAACATCCTGCAACGCCTTTGACTTTTTGCCAGCCCCAATCGCCGCACGCATACCATCCACATCAACGGGTTGGCCGGGCATAATGGTGGAAATGGCATGTTTATACACCAGCTGTGACTGGCCATCGCGCCGCAACAGAACCGAGAAATTATCAAACCAAGTGATAATGCCCTGCAGCTTTACGCCCTTCACCAAGAACATGGTGACGGGGATTTTGCCTTTGCGCACGGTGTTAAGAAAAATGTCCTGAAGGGTGTTGCTTTTATCAGCCATGTTATCTTCCTTTTCTATCTTTGGCGGTCAAACCGCAGGCGCGCCACCCAAAAGGGAGGCAAGCCGATCCCCCCAAAAGCCGTGGGAGCATGGCGTGGTTTAGCGCGAAACAGGCTGTGGGTCTACTCTGGCAACGTTAATCTTCGCCAATGTCCCGATCTTCAACCATGCCCAAAATCTTCAGTTTGCGATGCAGCGCCGATCGTTCCATGCCAATAAACTGCGCGGTGCGCGAAATATTGCCCGAAAAGCGCCGGATCTGGACACGCAGATATTCGCGCTCAAAGGCTTCCCTGGCTTCGCGCAAAGGCGCGCCCATAATTGCTGTCGTGGTGCTCGCTGCAGGCCCGCCTGCTGGATCATGCAGCACTTCGGGCGGCAGCATATCCACTTCAATACAGCCAATACGATCACCTGGGGCCAGAATGATGGTCCGTTCCACAATGTTACGGAGCTGCCGCACATTTCCGGGCCAATCATAGGCTTGCAACGCTGCAAGCGCATCTGCCGTCACTTCAGGTGTTGGAACACGCCGTTCAGCGGCATAGCGCGCCACAAATTGCTCGACCAAGGCGGGAATATCCTCTCGGCGCTCACTCAAAGCCGGAATAAACACGGGCACAACGTTGAGGCGGTAGTAGAAATCTTCCCGAAAACGCCCTGCATCAATTTCCGCCGTCAGCGTGCGGGCCGTGGATGACAAAACGCGCACATCCACTTTCACCTGCCGCTGGCCACCCACGCGCGTAAAGCTTTGGTCGGTCAGAACACGCAGAATCTTGCCCTGCGTTGTCATGGGCATATCCGCTATCTCATCCAGAAACAGCGTACCGCCATGGGCGCGTTCTAACAGACCAGGGGTTGTTGACCCATCTGAGCGTTCAGACCCAAATAGCTCTTCCTCCACACGCTCAGGCGTCATCCGCGCGGCACTCACAACCACAAAGGGGGCCGATGCTCGTGGGCTCCAGCTGTGCAGCATTCGGGCGGCAACTTCCTTGCCCACCCCTGCTGGGCCACTAATCAGCACACGGCTGCCCGTAGGTGCCACGCGTTTCAGCGTCGCGCGCACCTGATTAATGGCTCCCGATGTCCCGCTAAGCTGTTCTTCAAAGCCCATTTGCGCGCGCAGTGTGGCGTTTTCCGCGCGCAGACGTTCAGTTTCAGTCGCGCGCGAGACGAGCAGCAACAAACGCTGGGCCTCAAACGGCTTTTCGATAAAGTCACTTGCCCCCCGCCGAATAGCGGAGACAGCCGTATCCAGATTGCCATGCCCAGAAATGACTAAGACGGGCTGGCTGGGATCACGCCGTTTAATCTCGTCCAAAAGCTCCAACCCATCGAGGCGAGAGCCTTTCAAAAACACATCGAGCAACACCAAAGAAGGCCGACGATCAGCAATGGCGGCAAGCGCTGCATCACTATCGGCGGCGGTGCGAGGGGAATAGCCCTCGTCTTCCAAAACACCGGCCACCAAATCCCGGATATCTTCTTCGTCATCAACGACCAGAATATCGAGGCCCATGAGTTAACTGCTCCTTGCACGTGTCAAAGCAGAAGGAAGGTCCTCCTGCGGTGAAGCTGTCTCTTGCGCACGTCGCGCAATCGCTGCTGCCATTTGAACCGGATCCAGCCGCAGGGTTACAATTGTCCCGCCGCCCTCTCGATCCGCAAAGCTGATGCTGCCCATATGTTCCTCAACAATTTTCTTCACAATTGCGAGGCCAAGACCCGTGCCGCCGGGCCGTGTGGTCATATAAGGCTCAATGATACGATCTCGTTCTAAAGGAAGGCCAATGCCATCGTCTGCAATTTGCAGGATGAGCGCGCCTTCCGCCGCAGTTGAGATGGTCATCTCAATCGCGCCGCTCCCCCGCTGTGTTTGTTCAATGGCTTCCACGCCATTTTTAACAATGTTGGACAAAGCTTGGGCCAATTGCCGTCGATCGCACAAGATTTCGGGCGATGGCGATGGCGCAGACAGTGAGAATTGGATCGCTGGATTGGCCACTTCATGGAGGAACATCGCTTCCCGCGCGACATCGACAATAGCTTCTTCTGCAAATTGCGGCTTTGGCATCCGCGCGAACGAGGAAAATTCATCCACCATACGCCGCAGATCACCGACCTGCCGAACAATGGTGTCCGTCAGCCTGTCAAAAGCCGCGGTGTCAGACGAAATTTCTTTCGAAAACCGACGCTTCAGCCGCTCCGCCGCCAATTGGATGGGCGTGAGCGGGTTTTTAATCTCATGGGCCACGCGTCTTGCAACATCGGACCAAGCGGCCCGGCGCTGATCAATAAGTTGTTGGGTAATATCATCGAAAGTGAGAATCTGACCAAACTCACTCGCCACAATCTTGACTGCCAAAGTCCGCGGCTCCCCGGCACTGGCCAGTTGGATCACTGCTTCATGTCGATCTTCATTCATCAACGCATCAAATTCTGGCGCCAAATCTTTCAGCTCAGTTCCAGTGGCCGCCTCGGGGTCCACACGCAGCAGCTCACTGGCCGACCGGTTGATCAGCCGCACGCGGCGTTCCGGCGTGATCGAGACTACCCCAGCCGTCACCCCGGAGAGAACGGCCTCAATCAATGCGCGGCGCCGATCGAGCAAGTCATTGGACGCAATCAAGTCCATATTCTGTTCGCCCAGACGTTCCGTCATGCGGTTAAACGCGCGGGACAAAACCCCTACTTCATCCCGGCTATGCGATGTTGAGACGCGGACTGACAAATCACCCCCCGCAACGCGGCGGGCCGCATCGACAAGCTCACCCACTGGCTGCACAAGGCGGTCTGCCACACGCAAAGCCGTGAAGACGGCAAGCCCAATAATTGTCAGCGATAGTAAATATAGCGCGGCGTTCAGCTGCCACTGCAATTTGCCAGACCTAGCCAGCAACGCATTATAATCTTTCAAAACACGAGACGCGCGGCGGGCCTGTGCCAAAGTTTCTGTGTCAGCGACACGGCTCGCATAGAGGAACAAGTCCTTCGTCCCCGGCATTGGCGTGACAGCTTCCATGCGACTGCCCGTATCCCGAAAAACTGTCTGCCGCCGCTCGCGCAAATCTCGGGCGATGTCAGCTGGCACCCAGTTGCTGGTTTTGCGCTCATAGGGATTCACAATGGCAAGCGTTTGCACGCCATTTTGTTCAGAAATTGCCAGAACAGCAGCCTCAGACAATTCCCGCTGATAGACTTGATAGGCAAATTGGTTGGCAAAAGCCTGGCTATCAATTGGGGCCACGGCCAGAGCGGACACCAGATCTCCGGCCATAACCGAAGTTTCGTCCATAACCCTTTTCTGCTTTTCGGAATACAGCTGTTGGGCAAGCGCTGTCGTGTTTTCAAACATGCCCTGCGCGCGTTTGGAATACCAAATATCAACGCCATATTGGAACAGAAGCGATGCAATAAGCACCATCAGCACAACGGGAATTGTGGCAATCAACGAAAACAGAGCCACCAACCGAACGTGAAGCCGCCCATTGGTGCCCACCGCAGATTTTTCAGCCCGGCGCATGGCCAGCACACGCCCGCCCAACACCATCAGCACAACGGCTGGCACCAAATTGGCAAATAACAGGGCAACACCGCCTGCCGCAGACAGCCCCTGCCCGCCGCGCAAGCTGACCCAGGTGAGAATTGCCATTGCCACAACAAGCACTGCAGACAGCCAAGTTACAGCCGGAAATAGCCGGTTCCGCCGGCTCATTTGGCGAAGGCGGCGCCATCCTTGATCTGCGAGGGACAATTTCCGATGCGGCACAGTTGCAACCTTACAACACGTGCGTGGCAGATCAAGCACAGGGCCTAAAAATTTACACGCGGATCACCGCTTTCCGCGGCTGGCATCAATCCCCAAATCACTTAGCTTTTTGCGCAAAGTATTGCGATTAATACCCAAGAGCCTGGCTGCTCGAAGTTGATTGCCATGCACCGCGCCCAGCGTGGCCAACAGCAAGGGGCGCTCTACTTCTTCGAGAATGCGATCATATAAACCATCTGGCGGCAATTGCGTGCCGAATTCTGCAAAATAGCCGGCCAAATGATGCTCTACAGCCGTGGCCAGACCAGTCCGGGAAATGAGCACAGGGGCCTCTGGCCGCGCGGGCCGCCCTGCCAGTTGCTGATCAATAATGTCCGGGCCAATCACATCGTCGCGCACCAAAACGGCGAGCCGACGCATCAAATTCTCCAATTCACGGACATTGCCCGGCCAATCATGCTCGGTCAGCCGGGAAATGGCCGCTGGGGAAATACCCTTGCGGGGCAGCCCTTCCATCGCTGCGCGTTCCAGAAAATGCTGGCTTAAAAGGCTGATGTCCGCTGCTCGTTGGCGCAACGCAGGAAGCGCAATGGGCACAACATTAAGCCGGAAATATAAATCTTCGCGAAATTGGCCGGACGCAATAAGCGCTGGCAAGTCCTTATGCGTGGCCGCGATAATGCGCACATCCGCACGTATGGCCCGGTTACCCCCCACTGTCGTGAACTCGCCAGATTGCAAGACACGCAACAATCGGGTTTGTGCATCCATTGGCATATCGCCAATTTCATCAAGGAATAAGGTGCCCCCTGCCGCCTGTTCAAAACGGCCCGCGCTGCGTTGCTGCGCGCCTGTAAAGGCCCCCCGTTCATGGCCAAAAAGCTCTGCCTCAATCAAATCCCGGGGGATGGCCGCCATGTTGATCGCCACAAAAGGCGCAGTTTTGCGAGGCCCCAAATCATGAATAGCGCGGGCCACCAGCTCTTTGCCCGTGCCGCTTTCCCCCAAAATAAGCACCGTCAAATCATTGGGCACAACACGTGCAATCGTGCGGTAAACTTCCTGCATTGCTGGCGATCGACCAATAAGCGGCAGGGCTGCATCGGCCTCGCTGAGCGCTGGCTGCACCGAGGAAATGCCCCGACGTCTCAACCCATCTTTGACGGCTTGGCACAGCTCATCCAAATCAAAAGGCTTTGGCAGATATTCAAATGCCCCTTGCTCGGTTGCGCGGACTGCCGTTGCGAGCGTGTTTTGAGCCGACAACACAATCACCGGCAAATCAGGCCGCCGAGCCAAAATCTCGGGCACCAAATCCAACCCATTGCCATCCGGCAAAATCACGTCCGTTACCAAAACATCCGGCTCAAATTGGCTGAGGATTTTGGCTTGTTCCGCAACACTGGCAGCGGTGCGAACCTCATGTCCTTCGCGGCTGAGCGCCTCATGAATCACCAAACGAATGGCGTCATCATCATCGACAACCAGAATTTTTCCTTGTGTCATAGTCTGTTCGCCTACCCCGCCCGGCCATCTGCGCGCGGCAGCAAGAGGCGGAACACTGTCTGCTCCGGTCTGCCCTCACGCGCATATTGCACAATACCGCCCATATCCCGTGTCAGTTTATCCACCAGCGCAAGGCCAAGGCCCTGGCCTTTCGGCTTGCTGCTGACAAAGGGATCAAAAAGATGTTCGACAATCTCTGACGGCGCGCCCGGCCCATCATCCACGATGCACAATTCTATTGGCAAGGAGAGTTTGCGCCCGCCATCTTCTACTGAGACGGAAACGCCATGGCGAAACGCAGTGGTGATTGTAACGCGACGCAATTCCCCAGCGTCCGCCGTTTCTGCTGCATTTTTCAAAAGATTGAGGATCACCTGAACCATGGTGTCGCGATGGACGAGCACATCAGGCAATGAAGGGTCATATACTTCACGGATCAAGAGCCTATCGCCATAGCCCGACATGGCAACCGCGCGGGCATGATCAATAATGGCATGGATATTTTCAGCCTGACGGTCGAGCTTGCGAGTGTCCGTAAAGCCTTCCATCCGATCAATCAGACTAGCGACACGGTCCACTTCATCCTGAATGAGCTTGGTAAGGCGCGCCGCACCCTGATCTGCGTTTGACCGGGATAAGAGCTGCGCTGCCCCCTTAATACCCGCCAAAGGATTTTTAATCTCATGTGCCAGCATGGCTGCAATGCGCACGGCGGCCCGCGTTCCACCCCCATGGGCGCGACTGCCCACACGATGCGCCGCTGCCCCGGCGTGCATCGATAACAGCGTCCAACCGGGCCGCTCAATCATAGGCGTCACAAAAACATCTGCGCGTAAATCTCCGCCCCGGCTTAAAGCCAAATGCGCATCATAAGCCGCAAAAGGCGCATCTCCTGCCCCATAGCCGGGCGGCATCGACACCAGATCAGGCAAAGCCCTCCCGATAATCATTTGCGCACTCTGGTTTAACAGCATTTCGCCTGCCGCATTCACCCGCCGCACAATCTGTGCAGGATCAAGCATCAGCATGGCAATTGGCGAGGCCGCAATCAGCTCTTCTGCTGATGGGCCGGGCAAAGGCTGGGCCGGCGAGGTCAGGCTGCCGCGCGGCTCAGCCATGGTGTGTAAAATTGCTCAAGCATCTCCAGAACGATCTTGGGATCGTTAATCTGGTTGACGGCATTTCGGAAATCCGCCGATCCATGCAGGCCCTTAGTGTACCAGCCAATATGCTTGCGGGCCATGTTAACGCCTGTAGTGGCACCATAATGCTCCAACATATCCTGATAATGCCGCACAATCAGATGATATTGTTCTTCAATTGTCGGATCAGCGAGCACAGTGCCCGTGGTGAGTGCCGCCATAACCTGTGAAATGATCCACGGGCGGCCATAGGCCCCACGCCCAATCATCACACCATCGGCGCCAGACAAGTCTAACGCCTGTTCGGCATCGGCAATTGAACAAATATCACCATTGACGATGACGGGCAGCGACACGGCCTCTTTCACCTTGCGCACAAAGGCCCAATCGGCAGAGCCCTTATACATTTGGTTGCGCGTGCGACCATGGACGGTGATGAGCTTTGCCCCAAGATCCTCGGCAATATGCGCAAGTTCTGGCGCGTTGAGCGAGTCATGATCCCACCCCATGCGCATCTTAACCGTTACTGGCACTTTGACGGCCTTTACAGTGGCCTCAATCAGCTTGGCCGCCAGCGGAAGATCGCGCATCAGCGCAGAGCCCGCATCGCCATTGACCACCTTCTTCACAGGGCAGCCCATATTGATATCAATAATGGCCGCCCCACGATCTTCATTCAGCTTTGCGGCCTCTGCCATTTCATGCGGCGTACAACCCGCCAACTGCATCGAAACGGGCTCTTCAATTGGGTCCCAGGCAGCTTTTTGAAGGCTCTGCCGCGTCTCACGGATCATCGCTTGGCTGGCAATCATCTCCGTCACATTCAAGCCGCAGCCAAACTGCCGGACGATCTTGCGAAACGGCATATCCGTCACGCCTGTCATAGGCGCGAGGATGACGGGAACGTCAATACGGACTGGGCCAATCTGAATGGGGTTAAGTCGCTGCATGAAACTGCCTAAAAATTCAGCAGACCTCTAAGCAATTTTATGTTGCCGCGCAACAGATTTGGGTGCTTATGCCGCCTGCGATGACTATTGCAGCAATCATTGTGGCCGCAGGCAAGGGCGAACGTGCAGGTGGAGCCTGCCCCAAGCAATTTGCCAATTTGGCAGGGCGCCCCATGGTCACGCACAGTATTTCTGCATTCGCCGCGCATCCACGGATCTCTCAGATCATTTTGGTGGTGGGCGCCGGACAAGAAGCCATGGCAAAGGATGCCGTTGGGCACTTGCCTGTCGATGCAATTGTCATTGGCGGCGCAGAACGCCAAGATTCTGTTCGCGCAGGCCTTATGGCGGCCAAAGAGGCGCAATTTGTGCTGATCCACGATGCAGCCCGGCCTTTTTTGTCGGCGCAGGTGATTAATCGGTTGATTACTGCGCTGGAAACAGAGGCGGCCGCCGTGCCTGTGCTGCCTGTTGTCGATACCCTGGCGCGCGGCACAGATGCACTTGGCCCAGTTGTCGATCGTTCCGGCTTGATGCGCATACAAACGCCGCAAGCCTTTTGCCGTACAATACTGGAAAAGGCGCATGAGGCTTGGGGGGCTGGCCCCGCTACGGATGACGCCCAAATGGTTCGCGCCCTTGGCACACAGGTGGCGCAAGTCGCTGGAGATAAAATGCTGGAAAAGATCACTCTGCCAGAAGATTTCGCGGAGGCAGAAGCCCGGCTTGCCGCGCGGCTTGTTACGCGCACGGGCATGGGCTTTGATGTCCACCGCTTAGCGGATGGCGAAGAACTGTGGTTGGGCGGCATTCAGATTGATCATAGCCAAGGCTTAGCGGGCCATAGCGATGCAGACGTGGCGCTTCATGCATTAACGGACGCCTTATTGGGCGCTCTGGGCGATGGAGATATTGGGACCCATTTCCCACCGAGTGATCCGCAATGGCGTGGCGCACGGTCAGACCAATTTGTGCGCCATGCAGCGCAGCTTATCCGCACTGCAGGCGGACAAATCGATCATGTAGATGTTACGCTTATCTGCGAAGCGCCGAAAATTGGCCCGCATCGCCCAGCCATGCGCACGGCGATTGCCGATATGCTTGGTATTTCTGAAAGATGTGTCAGCGTAAAGGCAACAACAACCGAGCGACTTGGGTTTACAGGCCGAGGCGAAGGCATTGCCGCACAGGCAATCGCAACCATTAGGATGCCCGTGGAATGACATTTAAGCGCAAAATACAGAACGGCCTGGCGGTTGTGACGTTGGCGTCTCTGCCTGCGCCATTGGCGGCCCAAGCGGCCCTTCCCTGCCTCACACCCAGCGAAGCGCAAGCCATTATCAGTGTCACCTTGCCAGACATCATCTCTGGCGCGACCACCAAATGTGGCCCCGTAAATGGCGCAACGTCCTTTCTTTCGTCCAATGGACGCAATTTGGCAGAACGCTACCGCCCAACCGCGATGACCGCATGGCCAGCAGCACGGCCAGCGCTTAAGAAATTGGCTGGCCCGGATGGATCCCTGCTCGACATGATGTCGGACGAAAATCTTCGTCTCTTTTCATCCACTTTGGTCGCCACTGCTGTTTTGAAATCGATCGATGCACGCCAATGCGGCGATATTGATCGGATTATGCGGGCCGTTGCGCCCCTTCCCCCGGAAAATATGTCGATGTTGGTCGGAATTTTACTTGAAATTATGGCCCGACCAAAGGCACAGGCCGCCGTCGCAAAAACAAAGTCACCCATAAACATTTGCCCAGCCTCAACCGGGTCGGGTCAACCTATCACAACAAAGTAAGTCTCATGATTGATGCAATTCCACCAGAACTGGTTGATGCCGCGCGCCGCGTGATTGAGGAAAACCGCGCAAAAGGGCGCCGTATTGCTGTGGCGGAAAGCTGCACGGGCGGGCTTGTCTCAACTGCGCTGACCGCCATTCCAGGGTCGTCAGATGTATTTGAAGTGGGCTTTGTAACCTATTCCAACGAAGCGAAGATGAGCGCGTTGGGAGTCGACTCGAACATTCTTGAAACTTTTGGTGCCGTTTCAATTGCGACGGCATGGTCCATGGCGCAGGGCACGCTTGACCATTCAACGGCCGATGTCGCTGTGTCCATCACAGGCATTGCCGGGCCCGATGGTGGCAGCGCGCAAAAACCAGTGGGAACTGTGGTGTTCGCCCGCGCCCGGCGCGGGGCTGACCCGGATGATGTGATTGCGGATACTAAGCAATTTGGGGATTTGGGCCGTGGCCCCATCCGCGTTCAGGCCGCGCTTGTGGCGTTAGAATTGCTGCTGCCGGGCGCCGAACTGTAAAGCGCTGCGGCGCGCGCCTCAAAAGCATCGGTCATTTTGGTCAAAGCGCGATCAAACACTTGACCGGCAATGGCCTCAAAAACTCGTGACTTGAATTGAAAATCGACCATGAAGTCGACCGCGCAGCCCCCTTCGGGCAAGTCGCGAAACGTCCATTCATTGTGCAGATATTTCATTGGGCCATCGAGATAATCGACGCGAATGCTGTGTGGCCGTTCTTTCTTCACACGCGATGTGAACTTTTCCTTGATCGCCTTAAACCCGACCAGCAGGTCAGCGACCATTTCCGTCTCGCTGTTTGATGTGATGCGCACACCACTCACCCAAGGCAGAAATTCGCCATAGCGGCCAACATCCGCCACCAGCTCATACATTTGGGCCGCGCTCCAGGGGAGCGTGCGGGTTTCGCTATGCTTTGGCATTGGCCAGCTGTGTCGCCCGCGCCTGCTGCATCAAGGCAAAATCCCGATCCGCGTGATAGCTAGAGCGCGTGAGCGGGGAAGACGCAACGAGCAAAAAGCCCTTGGCACGCGCAATTGCGGCATAAGCGTCAAAAGTTTGTGGCGTCACAAAATCCATAACTTTTGCGTGCTTAGGCGTGGGCTGCAGATATTGGCCAATGGTCAAGAAATCGATGTCAGCCGAGCGCATGTCATCCATCACCTGATGGACTTCCAAACGCTGTTCCCCCAGCCCCACCATGATGCCAGACTTGGTGAAGATAGACGGATCATGCCGCTTCACAGTCTCCAGCAACCGCAGCGAGGCATAATAGCGCGCACCTGGGCGGATCGTTGGGTAAAGCCTTGGGACAGTTTCTAGATTGTGATTATAAACATCGGGGCGGGCTGCCACGATCGACTCAACCGCCTTTTCCATCTTGTTGCGGAAATCAGGCGTTAAAATTTCAATGGTGGTTTCCGGCGTGGTGCGGCGCAGTGCCTCAATCACCTTCACAAATTGGGACGCGCCACCATCGGGAAGATCGTCACGATCCACCGAGGTGATGACGATGTGTTTCAGGCCCAATTCTGCGGCCGCATCTGCAACATGTTGCGGCTCATTCACATCCACCTTGCGCGGCATGCCCGTCTTGACGTTGCAAAAGGCACATGCCCGCGTGCACACATCCCCCAAGATCATGACTGTCGCGTGTTTCTTGGTCCAGCACTCCCCGATATTGGGGCAAGCGGCTTCTTCGCACACAGTGTTAAGCGACAAGCGGCGCATGAGCGCCTTTGTTTCAGCAAAACCAACTGACGTTGGCGCTTTAACACGGATCCAATCCGGCTTGCGGACTCGTTCAGTTTGAGCGGGGGCTGTCATGCCGCTGCCCATACTCTCTGCCACAAGGCTTGCCAACCTTGCCGGGCTTGCTAAGCGCAAATTCCCCTCAGGAGACTCTCATGCCCGAATTCAAGGCTCTGATCGAAGGATATAAACGCTTTCGCGCCGATGCCTATCGCGAGCAAAAGGCGCGCTATGATGAACTGGCCTCAGATGGTCAGTCACCCCCTGTCATGGTCATTTCCTGCTGTGATAGCCGCGTTGATCCAGCCACGATTTTTGACACAGTTCCGGGTCAAGTCTTCGCGCTACGCAATGTCGCCAATCTTGTGCCACCCTTTGAAACAGGTGGCGGCTTGCACGGCGCGTCCGCAGCCATCGAATTTGGCGTGCTGGGATTGGGCGTCAAACATATTGTTGTGATGGGCCATGGCCAGTGTGGCGGCATTAAAGCCGCTTTGGCTGATGCCAAGCCGGGCCCAAGCAACAATATCTTCATTGATAGCTGGATGGGCATTGTCCGCGACGCCCGCGATGCTGTTCTGACATGCCATCATGCGGACCCCCAGCGCGCGCTGGAATGGGAAGCGATTAAAGTCAGCCTTGCGAATTTGCGGACCTTTCCTTTCATTGCTGAGCGCGAAGCGGCCGGCGAGCTTAAGCTGCATGGCTCTTGGTTCGCCATTTCTGAAGGCAGCCTGTATGTTCTGGATGAAGATAGCGGAAGCTTCAGCGCCGCATGAACGCGCCCGCCCCCGATACGCTTGAGGCCGTTCTCGCAGATAGCCTAACACGCTGGACAGGCGCCGTAAAAGACCGGCGCAGCCCTCTGCATACGCCCGTTGTTACGTCTGTAATCAACGACCTCCCAGCGCCGCGCATCATGGTTTTGCGGGCGGTGTCACAGGATGGCTACCTGTTTCGGTTCCACACCGATGCGCGGTCCCCCAAGGCACAGCATATTGGCGCAGGCACCCCCATAGCTGTTCTGGCCTATGATCCCGCAGCGCGCGTTCAACTTATTGCGCGCGGAACCGCCCGCATTGAACATCAAGGCGATATCGCTGACACGGCGTGGAACTCGACCGCGCTGTCCAGCAGACGCTGTTATCTTGCTGCCCATGCGCCGGGAACGCCGGTTCCCGAACCCATCAGTGGGTTACCCGAACATCTCTTGGCGCGCGCACCTACTGCGGCAGAGAGCGAAGCTGGACGTGGCCAATTTTCAGTCCTTTTGATTGATGTGACTGAGCTGGAATGGCTGTTGCTCACCAGCTGCGGAAATAAAAGGGCGCGCTTCCAGCGTGATGCTGAGACGTGGCAGGGCCAATGGATCACTCCTTAGAGCCAGTCCTAAAGCCCGCGCTCACCATTTGGTATGATGGCGCTTGCCCCTTGTGCATCCGGGAAATTGCGCTGATGCAGCGGCTTGATCGCCACAAACGCATTGCCTTTACTGATGTGGCGAACGGCGATGCCCCCTGCCCGCTCGACCGACAGCTTATGCTCGCGCGTTTTCACGCCACCACAGCTGCAGGAGAAACCCTGTCTGGGGCCGCAGCCTTTGCCGCGATGTGGCGTGAGATCCCGATATTGCGGCCGCTGGGCCTTGTTGCACGCAACCGGCTTGTGCTGGCACTGCTGGAGCGGGCCTATCTCCAATTTTTGAAGATCAGGCCCGCTTTGCAACGCTGGGCGCGTTAACGCGTCAGCTTTTTATAGGCGAGGCGCGTCGGACGATCAGCTGCATCGCCCAAGCGACGGCGCTTATCTTCCTCATACATCGCAAAATTGCCTTCAAACCATTCAACATGGCTGTTGCCTTCAAAGGCAAGGATGTGCGTGGCCAAGCGATCAAGGAAGAAGCGGTCGTGGCTGATGACCACAGCACAACCGGCGAAATTCTCAATCGCGTCTTCCAAGGCACCCAGCGTTTCGACGTCCAAATCGTTGGTCGGTTCGTCAAGCAACAGCACGTTGCCGCCGCGCTTCAGCATCTTGGCCATGTGAACGCGGTTGCGCTCCCCCCCAGAGAGTTTGCCGACATTCTTCTGCTGGTCTTGCCCCTTAAAGTTGAAGGCACCGACATAAGCCCGCGTCGACATGTCATGGCCGTTGACCTTCACATAATCGAGGCCATCTGACACTTCTTCCCAGACATTTTTCGAGGCGTCGAGGTGATCACGGCTCTGGTCAACATAGCCCAGACGCACCGTCTCGCCGACTTCAATCGTGCCACTATCCGGCGTTTCCTGACCTGTCAGGAGCTTGAACAGCGTTGATTTACCTGCCCCGTTCGGCCCAATCACTCCCACAATGCCGCCCGGCGGGAGCATGAAGGACAGATTTTCAAACAACAGCTTATCGCCATAGGCCTTAGAGATATTCTTGGCCTCAATCACCTTGCCGCCCAAGCGCTCGGGCACCTGAATAACAATTTGGGCCTTGCCGGGTGTGCGGTTTTCCTGCGCGGCAACCAGCTGCTCAAACTTGGAAATACGCGCCTTTGACTTGGTCTGACGGCCCTTTGGCCCCTGCCGGATCCAGTCCAGTTCTTCCTTAATGGCTTTTTGGCGACCCGATTCCTCGCGATCTTCCTGTTCGAGGCGCTTGGCCTTCTTTTCCAAATAGGTCGAATAATTCCCTTCATAGGGGAAGTATTTCCCGCGATCGAGTTCAAGGATCCAATCCACAACATTGTCTAGGAAATAGCGGTCGTGCGTGATCATCAGCACGGCCCCCGCATATTCCTTCAGGTGCGTCTCGAGCCATTCGACGCTTTCGGCGTCCAAATGGTTGGTCGGTTCGTCAAGCAGCAAGATGGAGGGCTTTTGGATCAGCAGGCGCGTCAGCGCGATGCGGCGCTTTTCGCCGCCCGACAGATTTTCAACTGACCAATCAGAGGGCGGGCAGCGCAACGCCTCCATGGCGATTTCCAGCTGGTTATCGAGCGTCCAGCCATCAACGGCATCAATGCGTTCTTGCAGCGTGCCCATTTCTTCCATCAGCGCGTCAAAATCGGCATCAGGCTCACCCATCAGGGCCGAGATTTCATTGTACCGATCAACCATATCGGCCACGTCGCGCGCGCCGTCTTTCACATTCTCAAGCACCGTCTTCGTCGGGTCGAGCTGCGGTTCCTGCGGCAAATAGCCAACAGTAATATTTTCACCCGGCCAGGCTTCACCCGAAAAATCGGTGTCGATGCCGGCCATAATCTTAATCAGAGTCGATTTACCGGCGCCGTTCGGGCCAACGATGCCAATCTTGGCACCTTGGTAAAACTGCAAGTTGATGTTGCTCAGAACAGGCTTTTGTGCCCCCGGGAAGGACTTGGTCATGTCCTTCATGACATAAGCATATTGCGCGGCCATCGGTCGTTACTCTCGCTCAATTGTCGGATTTGGCGGCTGCCCTAGCCTAGCGAAAGGACATTGGCAAACCCGCTTCAACGCGTTAGCCCTGCCGCATGAAATTTGGTTCGCTTATTTTGATCCTTGGCGCCTTGCTCACGACGCTGGCGGGCTGCAGCAAGATTGAGCCTGGCACCAAGCCGGAAGAAGAAAGCGCACGGCAAATTGCCAATCGCGCGCAAGAGATTAGCGCCGCCGCCGATGCCGCTGTGAATCAACAAATTTCAGATATTCTGGACTCAGAGCGCTCAGCAGCAGACCAAGAGCCTCAAAACGGAGCAGCTCCCGGCGCACCGTAAGAAAATGGTCGGGGAGACAGGATTCGAACCTGCGACCCTCTGCTCCCAAAGCAGATGCGCTACCAGGCTGCGCTACTCCCCGACTGGGGGCTCCATAGTCGCCAAATCGGCAACCGCAAAGCCTTAATATGGTGGGCCCGGCAGGATTCGAACCCGCAACCTAGCCGTTATGAGCGGCCTGCTCTACCATTGAGCTACAGGCCCCACCCCTGATGGCCGTGCGATAGCGGAGCCTTCGCCCCGGATGCAAGGTGGTTGACCTTTTTCCCTCTGCCTTGAATGACGGCGGAATGTCCATTCATCTTCTCGGCCTGCCAACAGACATTAATAGCAGCTTCCTGCGCGGTCCTGCCAAAGCCCCTCGCCTTATTCGCGAGGCCTTGTTTTCCGATCGGGGAAATCAAGCAAGCGAGCTGGGCCTAGAATTAGGTCATGATATTGATCTGGTTGATGACGGTGATCTTGTTTTGGCGGAAACGCCGGCGGATTTTGAGCTTATTTCAAGCAGAGTTTCCGCAATTGCAGCCAATGGCGGCATCCCAATCTGCCTTGGCGGCGACCATGCCGTCACTTTTCCTATCATTCGCGGGCTCGCCACGCATCATGGCCCGATCACGATCTTACATTTTGATGCGCACCCCGATCTTTATGATGATTTTGAGGGCAATCCTCTGTCCCACGCCTCGCCCTTTGCGCGAATCATGGAGGGAGGGCTGGCCACACGCTTGGTGCAAATTGGCATCCGCACCCTGAACCAACATTGCCGCGCTCAAGCAGCGCGTTTTGGTGTCGAGATTATCGAAATGCGTGACTTCGCCGTCGATAAGGTGCCTGTCTTTACAACGCCATTTTATGTCAGCCTTGATTTGGACGCGCTTGATCCATCACAAATGCCCGGCGTCTCTCATCCAGAACCAGGCGGGCTGTTCGTCCGTGACATTCTGAAAGTGCTGGACCGGCAGACCGCGCCTATGATTGGTGCAGATATTGTCGAATTCAATCCAAACGAAGCTCAAGGCCCGCTTTCCGCAGTGACAGCCGCAAAATTTGTAAAGGAATTAGCCGCCCTTGCGACGCGCACTCAGGGCAACGGCGCGGCCTGATGGGATGGAAACCGCAAGGACAGGCTTGGTCGGGACAGTTCAAACCGCACGCCTAAACAATCCGCAAGCGCGCGGACCAAGCGCAGGGCAAATCCCAAACCCAAAGGCGGCCCTGTGCCAGTGCCAGCTGATAACTGGCCGGGATCAAATAAAACACCGTCCTCTGCATCTTGCAGCGTCATTGGCCGCGCAACAGACAGCACAATATCGCGCCCACGCGCGACCAAGCGAGTCTCAAGGCGTTCTTGCGCAGTGGCGGCCGAGAGCATGGCCTGAAACAAGCGGCGCACCATATGTCGCACCAAATCCGCATCGCCAACAAAGGGAGAAAGGCTGGCGTCTGCGTGAAAGCTAAGAGGATTATGGGAGAGCTCCGCTGCTGTATGAATTTCCGCTATAATTTCCGCGACAAGGGCAGGAAGAGCCATTTTTTCATGTATCTCCGACTCAAAAGTATCTTCGCCCAGCCTCCCAAACAACTGAACTTCATCCAGAATTTCTGATAATTTGACCGCCTCTCTTGCAATGGCGTCGGCGCGGCGGCGATAGCCCATATTCACCGGGCCATATAACTGTGCTGCGATAATCTCAGAAAACCCGCGAACGGCGTTTAAGGGCGTGCGCACTTCATGCAGAAAATGCCGCAACCCATCTGGCAAGGGCGGCAAATCGGTTCCAGCATCTGTTGCGCCCTGCCGATGGCGTCCGCGTGGCTGGCGGCGCGCACTGCAAAAGTATCCGAGGAAACGTCCACTCTCCTGCGTAAAACGCGGGACACCAGACACAAGCCAATCGCCAGCCAATGGTCCTTGCCCAGGCACATATAAATGGGCGTCGCGATAAGCCGAGCGGGAGCGAAAGGCCCCTGCGGCAATGCCATCCACGCCGGCAGCCCCCGGTTCAGCCATGCGGGATATATCTATGCCTATCAACATGGGGCTTGGCGCATCCCACGCCGCAATAATCCGCCCGTTCATCTCGGTGGCGAAGCGAAAACGACGGATGAGGCGTGCGGGACGTTCATCTCGTGCCAGCGCTTTCGCATGCTGTGGCATATCCGTGCGAGGCGCGGCCATGGCAGGCTCGGCCCGCGAGGCTGCACCACGATCAACAAGAACAAAGTCCTGCGCGCCATAGGATTGAAGCGCGTGATGAATACGCGCCGGAAGATCCCGCCGTTCGCGCAACAGGGCACGTGCTGGAACGGGCAGACGCGGAATAATGCGCAACCAATCTGCCGAAGAAAGTTGCGCTTGCGCTATGATGGGCGCTGCAACCGAGGGGAGATCCGTCGAGAATAAAAGCACGATATCAGGAGATCGGCACATTGGCCCCAGCGCTGCGGCAAGCCGACGCCGCACCTCTATCGGAACATCCGCCCGCACATCATGCGCAACTTGCCATGCCCGCTGCACCTCGGAAATCGGGCGATACCGCTTGTTCTGCGCCAATTGATCAACAACTTGCTGCCACAACGCAATGCGGCCGGCCTCCGATGCTGAAGGCTGAGCAAAAATGGTTGTTAGCGTGTCATCAAACCGCACTCGAAATCCTGACCCCGAAATTTGACGACACGCAGTGCCGTCGCTGACATGGTTAGAGGGGCGCTTGGGCGAAGACGACTTGTCAAAATGGGACGTCGCAAACTGACACAATTGCAAATTTCTGAAATATTATTATGATCATCGGCAACTTACTGAATGGATTAATCGAAAATGACGCAAAACACGTTCGATCAAATTGATCAGCACATTCTTTCTGAACTTCAAAAGGATGGCCGCATCACGAATGTAGAGCTCGCTGGGCGTGTTGGCCTGACCGCGCCGCCCTGTTTGCGCCGTGTTCGCACCTTGGAAGAAGATGGCGTTATTGAAGGCTATCACGCGCAACTCAACCCTTTGCGCCTGGGCTATACCATTACAGTCTTCGCGATGGTTAGCCTAAAAAGCCAAGCAGAAGCAGATCTACGGGCATTTGAAGACCATGTCGCCCGCCTTGCGCCCGTGCGGGAATGCCATATGCTCAACGGCGAAATTGATTTTATTTTGAAGATTGTCGCGCGCGACCTTCAAGAATTTCAGGAATTTTTGACCACCTCGCTTACAACAGCGCCGCACGTTGCGGGGGTTAAAACATCCCTGACCATCCGCACATCAAAGAACATGCCGGGTGTTCCAGTCGGACCGGATTGATCGGCAAACTAAATCTGCCAACCAGGCATAAAAAAGGGGCGCCGGCAGACAGCCGAACGCCCCTTTTCTTTGCCCTAAAACTTAGGCCTGTTGGTCAAGCCAAAGCAGCCAGAAATCAGCGATATCCTTGCGCTGTGCGCCCGTGACTGCCTTGAAGGCCGCCCGAGCACCGTCCTTGTCACCAGACCGTGCCAGCGCAATGCCGAGGCGGGTATTTACCGTATCGGCATCTGCCCCACCCTTTTGCTGTGCCAGTTTGAACAGCGCAATTGCCTTGGCGTTCTCGCCATAAGCCAGATAGGCGCTCCCCGTATTGGCTGCCAAACGGCCATCTGGTGAAGAGGCTGCCCGCTTTTCGTCGGCGACAACAGACGCGCGGTCTGCGGGAATTTTGGCATTTGCATCAGTCAAACGTTCAGAAACGGCCCGGCTCGACTTGGTAACCGCGCCCGACGCAAAACCTTCTTCAATCACGGACTTGGCCTCACCCGGCAAAGCGCTCAGCGTTGCAAGTGACGCATATTCAAAAAAGTCACGCTCGCCTGACAGAGCCTTAGTATCGTGCATCAGGCGGAAAAGATCGATCATCGCTTGATTGTCGAGCTTGCTGCCATCGCGATAGACAACCAGTGCACTGCGCCAATTTTCCGCTGTGGGATAAGCGGCAACTTGCATCCGCGTCCATTTTGCCGTGTCTGAAACCATCTTGGCACGATACGCCATGGATGCACCGCGGCCATACCATTCGACAGGAGCCTTACGGCCTGCAGCGGCTTCCGACTTGATCGCTGCTTCAAGGGCAGCAAGGCCTTCGGGCGTAGCATTGGTTTTGAAATTGGTTTCAGCAAGCAACAAGCTGGCGCTGACATCGGAAATTCCCAAACGGACAGCTTCGCCCAGATACCGCTTTGCGTCAGGATAATTGGCCGCCTGATACGCCAATTGACCAGCGGCATAGTTCAAGCGCGGCAAATCAGCGGGATTCGCACTGCCACTGGTGATCATGCCAATCACGCCATCATATTGATGCTTCGGGTCCTTCGTCACTTGGCCAAGCGTCAAGCGCAAGGCAGCAGCAGCATATTTTTCATCCGCGCCTTTGGAAACGGCATCAACAGCTTGAACCTTGGCAAGCGCATCTGGCGCATTCGCCTTCACGGCAGCATCAGCCGGCGCATAGGCAGCCCGAAATTCCTTGCTGAGCTCCCACTTCTTTTGCGGTGCTTTGGCCTTTTCTTCCTTCGCAGCCATTGCCGGTGAGAGAGCAAGCGGGGCAGCAACCCCGAGCACAAGGCCCAGACCCAAAGCGGCGCGAGAAACCATCTTCATATCAACCATCCTCCTGCGTGCTGGCCCGACTCCAGCCCGACTCTTAAAAAGCGGACATCCGCTAATCGGTTCCAGAAACGGGCACAAGCAAAACGAGAATTGGGCTTTGGCAATAGCCAACTGAACATGGTTTGAACCAGTCCACAGAAACTATGCTGGTCCACGCCTTGACGCTGGCTTTCTGTCACCATTGGGATTAGGCAAAAACTAGATAAATCGACCGTTTGGAAAGAGCTTTTTTTGAGTACTGACGCGCCCATTCTCGCCGATCCGTCGGACATCTCGCCCATCAACATCGTGGACGAAATGAAGTCGAGCTATCTCGACTATGCCATGTCCGTCATTGTGTCGCGCGCCCTGCCCGACGTTCGTGATGGTCTAAAGCCCGTTCACCGCCGGATTTTGTTTGCTGCCCAAGAAGGCGGCTTCGTTCCGGGTCGGCCTTATCGTAAGTCTGCCAAGATCGTTGGCGACGTGATGGGTAATTATCACCCGCATGGCGACTCCTCGATTTATGACGCACTGGCACGTCTGGCGCAGGATTGGTCGATGCGCCTGCCACTCATGGATGGTCAGGGTAACTTCGGCTCGATGGACCCCGATCCACCCGCCTCCATGCGCTACACCGAAGCACGGTTGGCCAAGCCGGCGATGAGCCTGTTGGAAGATCTCGATAAGGATACGGTCGACTTCCAGCCCAATTATGATGGCAGCCGTGATGAACCGCGCGTTCTGCCTGCCCGGTTCCCGAATTTGCTGGTCAATGGCGCGGGCGGCATTGCTGTCGGCATGGCGACCAATATTCCGCCGCACAATTTGGGCGAAGTCGTCAATGCGTGCCTTGCCTATATGGAAAATGGCGCAATCAGCTCGGAAGAACTGATGGAGCATGTTCCCGCTCCGGATTTCCCAACGGGCGGCATCATTCTGGGCAAGGCGGGTGCCCGCTCTGCCTATTTGTCGGGCAAAGGCTCGATCATCGTTCGCTCCCGTCACATGGTGGAAGAAGGCCGCGGCGATCGTCGATCAATTGTGCTGACCGAAATTCCGTTCCAGCAGGGCAAGAACGCACTGGTCGAAAAAATTGCCGAAGCGGCGAAGGATAAGCGGATTGAGGGCATTTCCGACATTCGTGATGAATCCAACCGCGAAGGTGTGCGGATCGTTATTGATCTAAAGCGCGATGCCTCGCCGGAAGTCGTGCTGAATCAGCTGTGGCGTTACACGCCTGCGCAATCGAGCTTCCCGGCAAATATGCTCGCCATTCGCGGCGGCCGCCCAGAAACACTAACACTGCGGGATATTATCGAATCCTTCGTCAAGTTCCGGGAAGAAGTCATTACTCGGCGCTCAAAATTTGAGCTGAACAAGGCGCGCGACCGCGCCCATATTTTGCTTGGCCTTGTAATTGCAGTTACCAATTTGGATGAGGTCGTCCGCATCATCCGCAGCTCAGCCAGTCCTGCCGAAGCGCGGGAAAAGCTGTCAGTCCGGGATTGGCCAATTGCTGAAATTGCCAGCTATATTCGCCTGGTTGAAGCTGTTGAGACGGAAGTTACTGGCGACAGCTATCGCCTGAGCGAAACGCAGATCCGGGCTATTCTGGAGTTGCGTTTGCATCGTCTTACCGCGCTTGGCCGTGATGAGATTGGCAGTGAGCTCAAGGGTTTGGCCGCCAGCATTGAAGAATTGCTCTCCATTCTGGCTGATCGCGTCAAGCTCTATGCTGTTATGCGCGAAGAGCTGGTTACCGTGCGCGATGAATTTGCCACCCCGCGCCGCACAGAAATTGCACCCGCGGCCGATGGCATTGACGATGAAGACTTGATCGAACGTGAAGACATGGTCGTTACCGTCACGGTGGATGGCTATATCAAGCGGACCCCGCTGGATACCTTCCGGGCGCAGAAGCGCGGTGGCAAAGGCCGCTCGGCCATGTCAACCAAGGATGAGGATGTCGTCACCGAGCTGTTCGTCACCTCGACGCACACCCCTGTGCTGTTCTTCTCCACACTGGGCAAAGTTTATCGCATGAAGGTCTGGCGCTTGCCGGAGGGCGGACCCAACACGCGTGGGCGCCCCATGGTGAACCTGCTTCCGCTTGCCAAGGACGAGACCATCTCGACGGTCTTGCCACTGCCCGAGGATGAGAATGAGTGGGGCAAGCTGCACGTGATGTTCGCCACAGCCAAGGGCTCTGTACGGCGCAACAGCATGGATGCCTTCACCAACATCCCGTCAAACGGCAAAATTGCGATGAAGTTTGAGGGCGATGATGCCGATGATCGCCTGATTGGCGTCGCCCTGTTGACCGAGGAAGACGATGTCCTCCTCGCCTCACGCAGTGGCAAAGCCATTCGCTTCATGGGCACCGACATTCGCGAATTCCAGAGCCGCAGTTCAACTGGGGTCCGCGGGATGAGCCTTAAGGATGGCGACGAAGTTATGTCGCTTTCCATCCTCCGTCGCTCAGGTGCCACACAGGACGAACGCGAAGCTTATCTGCGCGCTGCCCCGTGGAAGGAAAATGAAAACGCCCCCACGCTCTCGCCGGAACGCATGGCGGAAATGGCAGAGCGCGAGCAGTTCATTCTCACTGTCTGCGCCAATGGCTATGGCAAACGCTCCAGCGCTTATGAATATCGCCGGACAGGCCGTGGCGGTCAGGGCATTACCAATATTGATAATATCGCCCGCAACGGCCCCGTTGTTGCCAGCTTCCCGGCGCATGATGCAGCCCAGATCATGCTGGTGACCGATCAGGCAAAGATGATCCGCATGAAGGTATCTGACATGCGCGTCATTGGCCGCAACACGGCCGGTGTTCGCCTGTTTGATGTCGCCGATAAGGAACAGGTGGTCAGTGCCGCTTTGATTGAAGCGGATGATGACGGGGATGATACCGACGTTATCGATGAAGCTGTGGAAGCCGGCATCGAACCGTCAAACGGTGAAACGGTCTCCGCGGCAGATATTGGGGAAGAGCCTGAAGCCTAAAACGCCCAGCGCTCAAGCACTCAAAAGAAAAGCCCCGGCCAAGACCGGGGCTTTTTTTATTCCGTTGGGATGAAGCCAACTTAGCGCTTGAGCGAAAGACCACCGAAACGCTTGTTGAACTTGGCAACCTGACCGCCCGAATCCATCAGACGCTGCTGACCACCAGTCCAGGCGGGGTGCGAGAGCGGATCAATATCCAGCGTCATCGTGTCGCCTTCCTTGCCCCAAGTGGAGCGCGTTTCGAACACGGTGCCGTCAGTCATCTGCACCTTGATCATGTGGTAATCGGGATGGCCTTCTTTTTTCATCTTACTGCTCCGGTTGCGGCTGGTTCCGACCAGCCATGGATGCGGGAAAGCGCGGGCCTTAACGGCTCACGCAGGGTTTGGCAAGCAATGCGCCGCTCAGCCTTGCGGCGGATCGGCAATCATTGCGGTAAAATTGGCTTCTGCGGCCAGCTTGCCATCAATTGAGGCACGCCCAACGAACTTGCACACAGTGGCACGCTTTTGAACAAATTCAGCCTCTAAGGTTAGGAGACACCCGGGCTCCACTGGCGTGCGGAACTTGGCCCCATCAATCGCCATGAAGTAAACAAGCTTGCCTGAGCCGGCCAAGCCGAGGGATTCAATTGCAAGTACACCAGCCGCCTGTGCCAATGCCTCAACAATCAACACCCCAGGCATGATCGGGCGACCGGGGAAATGCCCTTGAAAAAATGGCTCATTAATCGTGACGGCCTTAATCGCGCGGATCGACTGATCCGGCACAATTTCTTCCACACGATCTACTAGAAGCATCGGGTAGCGGTGTGGCAAAGCTGCCAACACCGCCCGAATATCAAGCGCACCCGCCATCATTTTGTCCAATCGACGCCTTAGCGACCCTGGGGCTGCTGCTGGTTTGCAGCCGGTGCCGCAGAACGCGGGCCTTGCTGTTGGCCGGGCTGCCAATCCGCCGGCGGCGTAATTGATACGCTGGGGACCAACACATTCAACTCTGCCAGAATATCCGGGGTCAAATCAGTGCCCGGCGTGTTCTTGATCACCACATTGCGCTGAACGAGCAGAGCGACCTTCTTCTTGGCCATGGCGGCAGACACAGCTGCATCCAACTTCGGCTCAATCTGCTCAAGGACATAAGCGTTGACGCGCTCAATCGGGTCGCTCAGCTTCGCCAGCTCTTCCTGAGCGGCGCGCTGCTTTTCCTGAATGGCCCGCGCTTGCGTTTGCAAGGCAGGATTATTCGGGTTCGTCTTTTGATCAGCTTGGAACTTAACGACCATGGCGTTCAATTCGGCCTGCAAAACGCGCGAGCGCGATTCAATTTGGTCATAGGTGGACTTATAGGTCACCCGCATCTGCTGGTCAGCCGTGCGTGCCGCTTGCGATTGCGCCAAAATCTGCTGCACATCGCTATAGGCTACGCTTTGCGCAGCTGCAGGCGCGACAGGTGCCAAAGCCAGCGCCGATGCGGCGAGAAGCATTTTGTTGATCATCTTCATTAGAATTGTGTTCCTACGTTGAATGTGAACAGTTTTGGATCGTCTCCGTCCTTCTTGATCAATGCCTTGGCAAGATCAATGCGGAACGGACCAAAGGGAGACCGCCAGTTGACGCCAAAGCCAACGGACAAGCGCGGTTGCCATGTGTCGCCATAAAAGACTTCGCGGAAGCCTGGCACTTCAAACAACAGCGTCTGCGATTCCGAGCAGGAAGACCCAAAGGTCTGCTCAGTCACAACGCCCGTCGTATTGTCGCGGCAGCGACGCAGACCATTTGGCAGATCATTGGTCTGTGGCCGCTTCACACCAAAGACAGAGCCCATAACGGCAAAGATGGAGGGGCGAAGGCCCATTTCCCGCGCGCCAGACCCCAAGGGCAATTCCAGCTCCATACGGCCCAGATAATAAGCCCGACCACCCAAGGAATCGTCCACGACCTGATTGCGCGCCGTAATGGGATTGCCATTGCTGTCATAGAATTGGCGCTGCACCCGGGGCCCCAAGCCACGAATATCAAAGCCCGGGAATTGCGGCTCACCCAAGAAATACCGGTCAGTCAGGCGAACAGGGTCACTGCCCGGTGTTTTGGGATTTTCAAAGCTGTGAATAAAGCCACCCTCGGCCGACAGCGAGAAGACATAATTGCCAAAGGGCTTCCAATATTGGCGCGCATCAACATTTGACCGGATATAATTGACGCTGCCGCCAAGCCCGGCGAAATCCTGACTAAAGACAAAGCGACGGCCTCGCGTTGGCCGCAAGCGATTGTCCAGATCATCAAACACAAGGCTGTAGCCAACGGAGGACGTTGTGCGCTTGCCAATTGCGTCACACAAATAACGGCCTGCTAAGAAGGGATCGCACTGGCCGTTATAATAATAGGTCAGTTCATTCAGCGACACATCATCAAAGCTGAGGCCATAGCGCACAGCAAAGGACCAATATTCGGTAATCGGCGCCCCCATACGCACCTGCATACCCGTTGTGATCTGCTGATAGGTGGTCTGGCGTGACTGGTTGATGAAGTTGAAGGAATTCAAATCCCGGCGGAACACGTCCGCACCCAGTGCGATGTTCCGGTCCATGAAATAAGGCTCAGTAAAGCCGAGTTCGACGGATTTGGAATATTGCGAATAGTTTACACCCGCGCGCAATTCCTGGCCCTTGCCGCGGAAATTACGCTGGCGGATTGAGAAGTTGATGATGAAGCGTTCCAGCGACGAGAAGCCGGCAGACAATTGCAATTCGCCCGTCGCCTTTTCTTCAACATTCGCTTGCAGAACAATCCGGTCCGGCGTTGAGCCGGGCTTTTGTTCAATTTGCAGCTTTTCCTGAAAATAGCCGAGGCTCTGAATACGATCCGAAGACCGCTTCACTTGGAAGCTGTTAAACGGATCGCCTTCGGCCAAGCGGAATTCACGCCGAATAACCTTATCCAGCGTTGTCGTATTTCCGTTAATGTCCACCCGCTCAACATAAACGCGCGGCGCATCGCTAATCTTATAGGCGATCGACATGGTGCGCGCGTCTTTATCGCGCACAAAATCTGGGTTCACTTCGGCAAAGGCATAACCAAATAGGCCAGCGGCTTGCGTCAGGCTTTCAACAGTGTCTTCCACCAGCTTGGCATCATACCAATTGCCCTTGCGCGTCGCGAGCGTATCAGCCCGAGGCTTATAATCACGCAATTCGCTGTCGATGGTCACATCGCCAAACTTATAGCGATCCCCCTCTTCCACCAAATAGGTCACAATGAAATCACGTTTGTCCGGTGTCAGCTCTGCCGTGGCAGAGACAACACGGAAATCCGCATAGCCCTGCATCAAATAGAATTGCCGCATCTTGGACTGGTCATAGGCCAGCTTATCAGGGTCGTAGCTGTCCTTTGACGAGAAGAAGCCGAAAAAGCTCGATGGCCGGGTGGCCATTTCGCTAATGATTTTCTTGTCAGAGAATTTCTCGTTGCCGAGAATATTGATCTGGCGAACCTTGGATTTTGGGCCTTCGCTAATCTCAAAGATGATATCGACGCGGTTCTGGTCGAGCTTGACCATCTTGGGCTCAACAATGGCCGCATAGCGGCCTTGGCGTTGATAAAGCTCAATGATCCGGGCGACATCGGCACGAACCTTAGACCGGGTGAAGATTTGGCGCGGCGCAATCTTAATCTCAGGCCGGATTTTCTCGTCTTTCAGGCGCTTATTGCCTTCAAGAACGATGCGGTTGATGACTGGGTTTTCCTGAACCTCAATCGTCAAATCGCCTGCATTGTCGCGGATTTGCACATCGGCAAACAGCTCGGTGTCGAGCAACTGGCGCAAGGCATCGTCAAGGGCTTCCACCGTGTAAAGCTGGCCTGGGCGTAGCGTGATGTAGGACCGCACAGTATCCGGCTCAATCCGCTGTGACCCGGTGACGTTAATCGATTTAATGCTGCCAACAGTCTGCGGGGCGAGGCTGGTGACGGGCGGTGCCGGTTCCGCTTGCGCCGGGATGGGCTGTGCCGCGGCGCGGCGCGTGCGTTGCTGTGCTTCCGCCGGCGAGATGAGCGCCGGCAACGCTGTGCCAAGCAGCAGCGCAGTCAGACACCGATTGCGGAAACGGACAGTTTCGATTTTACCCACACGCTCTCTCATTCACCAATAAAGGACGTTTACCGCCCTGTTTCATTATCCGCCCAGCCCCGTCACTTGCCACAGACCCAGCGAACCAAGGTCATTGAACGTAACGAACAGCATCAATGCCAATAAGGCATACATACCGGAGCGGAAGGCAATTTCCATTGTTCTTGGACTTACCGGACGCCGCTGGATAGCCTCAACCGCATAGAAGCTGAGATGACCGCCATCAAGCATAGGAACTGGCAACAGGTTAATGAACCCGAGGTTAATTGAAATGAGGGCCGCCAGATAGAGGAAAGGCTGCCACCCCAATTCTGCTGCTTCCCCAGAAACCTTGGCAATTTTAATCGGCCCACCAAGCTCCGCCACTGAGCGACGGCCCGTTATCACCTGCCAAATGCCAGTTGCCATGCGGTCGATAATCGCACCTGTCCGCTCAACCCCACTCACCAGGCTTTGACCAAGCGATAAATCGCGGATCATTTCCTCGGCTGCTGGCATGATGCCGATTCGACCAATGCGGTACTCATTCCCAAAGCGATCTTTGGACACAACAACGCTTGGCGTCATCTGTGCCGTCAGCTCCTGGCCAGACCGCATATAGGTGACTGTCAACGTCATCCCGGGGCGATCTTGCACCAATGGGTAGATATCCTGAAAATTCTCAATGGTGCGGCCATTCACTTCCGTGATCCGATCACCAGAGGCCAGACCCGCGCGCGCCGCAGGGCTGTCAGGCGCGACAGAAGCAATGATGGGTGGGCGATGCGGCTCACCATAAGCATAAGCAAAGCCAGCTAGAATAAGGACAGCCGTAATGAGATTTGCCACCGGGCCAGCCAGAACAATCAGCGCCCTTTGCCCTAGGGGTTTCGCATGAAACACACCTGCCCGGTCTTCCGCTGGCAAACTGCGCCATTGCGCGTCTTCCATGCTGGCGCCGTTCATATCGCCAACAAACCGGACATAGCCACCCAAGGGTAGCCAGCCAATTTTCCACCGCGTGCCGAGCCGGTCAGTCCACCCAAAAACTTCGCGGCCAAAGCCAATTGAGAAAGCCTCCACCTTCACGCCAAACCAGCGCGCGACGAGAAAATGGCCCATCTCGTGCACAAAGACGAGCGGACCAATAATCAGGATAAAGCTCAGGATCGTCCAGAAAAAGCCGGGCGAACTCATCATGCAGCTACCGCCTCCACCTGCTGCGCGGCACGACGTCGTGCCTCACTGTCCAGCGCCAATATGTCAGCAATAGTGGCTGGCACGGGAGCGTCATACCCGGCCAATACAGATTCCACAACGCTGGGGATGTCCATAAACCCAATGCGCTTGTCCAAAAATGCAGCGACTGCAATTTCATTTGCAGCGTTGAGAATGGCAGGCGCGCCGCGACCTTGGGCCAGTGCATCTTTCGCCAACTGCAAACAGGGAAAGCGCACCAAATCTGGCTCTTCAAAGCTCAGCTGGGCAATTTTTGCCAAATCCAACCGCTCTACTGGCGCGGGCATTCGGTCTGGCCAGGCGAGACAATAAGAAACTGGCGTGCGCATATCAGGCGAGCCCAATTGTGCGAGAACCGAACCATCCTGATATTCCACCATGCTGTGGATCACGGATTGCGGGTGCACAATCACGTCCAACTGATCCACAGCAACGGGGAAAAGATGATAGGCTTCGATAAGTTCTAGCCCCTTGTTCATCAAGCTGGCGGAATCGACCGAGATTTTGGCGCCCATTGACCAATTGGGATGTTTGACAGCCTGTTCGGGAGTTACCTTACACAGCATGTCTGCGTCCAATTGACGAAATGGTCCCCCACTTGCCGTCAAAATGACACGACGGACTTGAGCTGCATTCTCGCGCTCAAAGCACTGAAAAATAGCATTATGCTCAGAATCCACGGGCAATAAAGTCGCCCCATGGTCCCGCACAGCAGCCATCAGAACATCGCCTGCCGAAACCAGCGATTCCTTATTCGCTAAGGCAATCGTCCCGCCGCGCCGGATGGCAGCCATAACAGGCTCTAGACCCGCACAGCCCACAATCGAAGCCATGGTCCAATCCGCACCACAGGCTGCCGCATCAATTACGGCTGCACGCCCGGCAGAAACCTCAATCCCCGTCCCCGCCAAAGCGGCTTTCAGCGCGGCATAATGGCTTTCATCGCCAATCACGGCGCGCTTCGCCTTTACGTCCTTTGCCGCTTGGGCCAACCCGTCCACATTGGCTTGGGCTGTCAACACCTCAACCGAAAACGCATCAGGCTGACGGCGGACCAGATCCAAGGTGGATTGGCCTATGGAGCCCGTTGCCCCAAGAATGGAAAGTGATTTCATCGCCAGCGCCTAGGCCCAGAACCAAATCAAAAGCGCGGCCACTGGCAAAGCTGTGACAACCCCATCCAGACGATCCAACACGCCGCCATGGCCGGGAATAAGCGCCCCGCTATCTTTCACTCCGGCGCGGCGCTTCATCCAGCTTTCAAAAAAGTCTCCCGCTTGGGCAATCAGCGCCAAAGCTGGGCTGGCAAGCGCCAGATGCGTGGGTAATGTCGTATAGCTGGCAAGCATCCAGCCAAGCAAAAATGCCCCCGCCATGCCGCCGAGCAAGCCGGACCAAGTTTTATTTGGGCTAATTTTCGGGGCGACTTTGGGACCGCCAAAGCTGCGTCCCGCAAAATAGGCCCCAATATCTGTCGCCCAGACCAAAGAGAGGGCCCAAAAGGCGAGCAATAAGCCATCCTCTTGCATCCGAAGCCATAACAATGCGGTGATTGGCAGGCCAACATAAATGGCCCCGCTGGCCAGCCACAGGTTACGCGTACCCAGACGCAGAACCAGAAAAACGCCAAGAAATGCAATTGCGACGAGGACGCTGGGACCGGCTGCAATTGGGGACAGTAAAGCCAGTGGCACGCACATAGCATATTGCGCAAAGCGGCGATGCTCGTGCCCCTGTGTCAGGCCCGCCCATTCGCCCATCATCAACAAGCCAACAATCGTGGCCAAGACCCAAAGCGCATTCCCCCCCAACCATAGCTCTAAGGCGGCTATGACGATGAGGAAAATCCCAGTGATTGAGCGTTGAACGAGTTCAGGAGTCACAGGCCACCAAAGCGCCGCTCGCGTGCAGCATAAACATTTAAGGCATCTGCCAAATGGCTCTTGCCGAAATCAGGCCAGAGCGTGTCGACAAACATAAGCTCGGCATAAGCTGCTTGCCACATCAAGAAATTAGAGAGGCGCTGCTCTCCCGATGTCCGAATAATCAAATCCGGTGGCGGAATATCAGCGGTATAGAGCCGGGCTTCCAGCGCTGCTGCATCAATAGCGTTCACATCCAAAACGCCCTGACGCACATCTGCTGCCAAGGACTGCGCGGCACGCGCAATTTCTGCCTGTGACCCATAATTCAGGGCGATGACGAGCGTTGTCCGCGTATTGCCTGCCGTGTCTTGAACAGCCCTGTCGATCAGATCGACCAGATCAGGCTGCAATGTCTGATACTCGCCAATCACCTTCAGCCGCACGCCATTTTGCTGCAGCTCTTTTACATCATGCTCAATAAAATGATGCAAAAGGGCCATCAAATCGCTGACCTCATCCGCAGGACGCCGCCAATTCTCAGTGGAAAAGGCATAGAGAGTCAAAACCTCAACCCCCAAATCCCCGGCAGCGCGGGCGACAACCTTCGCCGCTTCCACGCCTTTTTTATGCCCAGCAATACGCGGCAAAAGCCGGCGTTTGGCCCAGCGTCCATTGCCGTCCATAATGATCGCGACATGGCGAGGCGGCTTTGCCCCCTGCCCCGACGCAATGTTGGGGGCGGCCGCCAGTGTCACTTGCCGAGAATTTCCTTTTCCTTAGCAGCAAGGGCGGCATCAATCTCGGCAATGGTTGCATCCGTCATCTTTTGCACTTCAGCTTCCAGACGCTTGCGATCATCCTCGCTAATATCTTTCTTCTTTTCATCAGTCTTCAGCGCATCATTGCCGTCACGGCGTACATTGCGCGCGGCAATCTTCGCTTTTTCAGCATATTGATGGGCAAGCTTTACCAATTCCTTACGACGTTCCTCGGTCATATCAGGAATGGGCAGACGGATGTTCTGGCCGTCCACAATCGGGTTGATCCCCAAGCCAGCCGAGCGAATTGCCTTTTCCACTGGCGTTACGTTCGACTTGTCCCAAACTTGTACCGACAGCAAGCGCGGTTCAGGCGCCGAGACGGTGGCCACCTGATTGAGCGGCATATTCGCGCCATAAACTTCCACCTGAATGGGGTCGAGCAGCGACGTATTGGCGCGGCCAGTCCGCAAACCTGCAAGATCGCTTTTCAGCGACTCCACAGCGCCATTCATCCGGCGTTCGATATCGGCCTTATCATAGGCTGGCATGATCCTGCTCCCTTAAGCTTGGTTGGTGACGATCGTCGCCGTTCCCTCACCCGCCAGGACCCGGGCAAGATTGCCCTCCTCACGGATCGAAAAGACAACGATCGGAATATTATTATCACGGCACAAGGCGACAGCACTTGCATCCATGACTTTCAAATTATCAGACAAAACAGTGTCAAAGCCCACGCTGTCATAGCGCTTCGCATCAGGCACAAGCTTGGGATCAGCATCATAGACACCATCCACACTTGTGCCTTTGAACAGTGCATCGCACTTCATTTCGGCCGCCCGCAAAGCCGCACCACTATCTGTCGTGAAATAGGGGCTACCGACGCCAGCTGCAAAAATAACGACGCGACCTTTTTGAATATGGCGCTCTGCCCGGCGACGAATGACGGGCTCACACACTTGATCCATCTGAATGGCAGATTGCACGCGGGTATCAACGCCCAGCTGCTCCAGCGCATTTTGCATCGCGAGCGCATTCATGACAGTTGCCAACATGCCCATATAATCGGCTTGCGCCCGATCCATTCCTTTGGCGGCCCCTGCCATGCCGCGGAAGATATTTCCGCCGCCAATAACGAGGCACAGCTCAAAGCCAGCATCTTTTGCGGCTTTCACTTCTTGCGCCATGCGCGCGACAGTTTCGGGGTTAATGCCAAAGGGCTGATCGCCCATGAGGACTTCGCCAGACAGCTTCAGAAGAATGCGTTTGAAGCTAGGGCGCGACATGATCCGTGGTCTCTCTCAACAAGGCACTGAAAAACAGCAAGGCGCGCACCCTAATGCGGGTGCGCGCCCTTGCCAAGCGTCAGACTTAGAGGCCTGCTGCTGCAGCGACTTCTGCAGCGAAATCGCTTTCTTCCTTCTCGATGCCTTCACCGAGCTGGAAGCGGACATAGTCCTTCAAGACAATCGAGGTGCCAGCTTCTTTGCCAGCTGCCGCGACCACGTCAGAGATTTTGGTTTTGCCATCCATCACGAACAGCTGGTTGAGCAAAGCGTTTTCCTTGACGAACTTGGCGACTGCGCCATCGACCATCTTGGCAATCACATCAGCCGGCTTGCCGCTTTCGGCCGCCTTTTCCGATGCAATTTTGCGCTCACGCTCAATCATGTCAGCCGGAATGCCGCTTTCGTCGAGCGCCAGCGGGAAAGCCGCTGCCACGTGCATGGCCAATTGGCGACCCAAAGCGTCAAGCGTTGCAACCGGAGCGTCCGATTCCAGCGCGACAAGCACGCCAATCTTGCCCATGCCGGGAACAACCTGGTTGTGGACATAGGCCACAACGGCACCCTTATCGACCGAGAGACGACGCGCACGACGCAGCGTTTGGTTTTCACCAATCGTTGCAATGTTGTTGGTCAGCACTTCAGCAACGGTTCCGCCCGTCGGATAGGCTTCGTTCGCGAGCGCCTCGACATCATCGCCCTTGGCGAGCGCAATTTGCGTCACGTTGCGAACAAAGTCTTGGAACTGGTCGTTCTTCGCCACGAAGTCAGTTTCCGAGTTCACTTCAACAGCGGCACCCGACGTGCCATTAACAGCAACGCCAACTAGGCCTTCAGCAGCTGTACGGCTCGACTTCTTCGACGCTGTTGCCAAGCCCTTGGCGCGCAGCCAATCAACGGCGGCTTCCATGTCACCATTGGCTTCGGCAAGCGCCTTTTTGCAATCCATCATGCCCGCGCCAGATTTTTCGCGCAAATCCTTGACCATTGCCGCAGTAATTTCTGCCATGTTCTTGTCCTTTCGGTTCTAAATGCCGTCACCCCCGCCGAAGCGGGGGATCATGGGCCGCGCCAAGGCGCGTTATGACGTCCCGACGATACGGGAATGACGGAAAATGGGTTTAGGCGTCGGCGAGAACAGCTTCAGCCGGCGGCTCGTCCATAGCGCCCAGATCGGCACCACGGGCTGCTGCGCCCTGCTGACCACCGCGCGTTGCAGCAGTCGCCACAGCTTCGCAGTAGAGACGGATCGCGCGGCTTGCATCGTCATTGCCCGGAACCGGGAATGAAATGCCATCCGGCGAGACGTTTGAGTCAAGAATCGCAACGACTGGAATACCAAGGACATTGGCTTCCTTAATCGCGAGTTCTTCCTTGTTCGCGTCAATCACGAACATCACGTCGGGAATGCCGCCCATATCGCGGATGCCACCAAGCGACAGTTCCAGCTTGTCGCGTTCACGCGTCATCTGAAGAACTTCCTTCTTGGTGAAGCCCGAGGTGTCGCCGTTCAGCGTTTCTTCCATCGACTTCAGGCGCTTGATCGAGCCCGAGATGGTCTTCCAGTTGGTGAGCATACCGCCCAGCCAACGGTGGTTTACGAAATGCTGACCCGAAGCGCGGGCTGCATCTGCAATCGGCCCTTGCGCCTGGCGCTTGGTGCCAACGAACAGAACCTTACCGCCGCGTGCCGCCGTCTGCGACACAAAGTCGAGCGCGCGGGCAAACAACGGAACAGATTGCGACAAATCTAGAATATGCACGCCATTGCGATCACCAAAGATGTAAGGCTTCATCTTCGGGTTCCAGCGGTGCGTCTGGTGGCCAAAATGCGCGCCAGCTTCCAACAGCTGGTGCATCGTGACAGTCGGTGCTGCCATGGGATAGTCTCCTTCCGGTTGGTCCACTGGGCAGCGAGAACGAAGCAAACGCTTCGCACCGGGATATGTGCCGCCCATGCGGGATTGAGGCGCGCCCCTTAGCTCGGCTGCATCGGCTTGGCAAGCCTTTGCCGCGGAAAAAAGGCGATCAGGGCAACCCCAGCGCCTTATGGTTTTGGAGCGATAATCGCCATTTGGGATGCTCCATCACAAATTGGATTGCCGCCTTCACATTCTCAGCGCGCGCAATGCTGTCCATTGGCTGGATAAGGAAATGGTCAAAATGCCATGCCTCCATCGCTTGCCAATCGCTTCCGGTCTGCGGCCATACGAGCTTTAATTCATTGCCGCTGGTTTGAACCACTTCACTGCCCGCTTTGGGGCTAATGCACAGCCAATCAATGCCCGCGACCGCCGGAATTGTCCCATTACTCTCAACGCCAATTTCAAAGCCATGCGCATGGAGTGCATCAATCAAGCGCGTGTCGAGCTGTAACATCGGTTCACCGCCGGTGATGACGACATAGGGGCGTGCACCGGGTGAAATAGTGCCCCAAAGATCGGCGACCTTATCAGCCAATGCTGACGCATCAGCATATTTACCGCCATTCTCACCATTGGTGCCGACAAAATCGGTATCACAAAATTGGCATATCGCGTCAGCCCTGTCCGCTTCGCGTCCAGACCAGAGATTGCAGCCAGAAAAGCGCAAAAACACAGCACGCCGACCCGCTTGCGCGCCTTCCCCCTGCAATGTCAGGAACATCTCCTTAACTGCGTAGCTCATGGCTGCACTGCATAGTGTGTAGGATCGGAAATACCGGCCTCTTCAAAGCCCTTATGCCGCAGGCGGCAACTATCACATTCGCCGCAATGCTTGCCGTCAGGAGTTGGGTCATAACACGACCAGCTGATACCAAAATCGACACCCAAGGCTGTGCCCGTGCGAATAATGTCTGCCTTCGTCATTTTGACCAAGGGGGTGTGGATTTGAAAAGGATTACCCTCAACCCCAGCCTTAGTCGCCAAATTGGCCATGACTTCAAACGCCTGAATGAAATCAGCGCGGCAATCTGGGTAGCCAGAATAATCCAACGCATTCACACCAATGCCAATATCGCGCGCGCCAACTGCTTCTGCCCAGCCCAAGCAGAGCGACAAGAAAATGGTGTTGCGTGCAGGCACATAGGTAATGGGGATCCCCTCCCCCACACCAGATTTGGGAACAGCAATATCAGCGTCAGTCAGCGCTGAGCCGCCAAACCGGGACAGATCAAGCGGCAAGACAACATGCCGCTCCGCCGCCATGGCCTGCGCAACGCGTGCTGCTGCTTCGAGCTCAATTCTATGGCGTTGGTTGTAATCAATGGTCAGCGCAAAAAGGCGCCATCCTGTCGCGCGCGCCATGGCTGCGACAACCAGCGAATCCAGCCCGCCCGATATAAGCGCAACGACTGCGCCGCCTTCTGGTGCTTTAGGGAAAGTCATGCCGCCAGCTAAAGCGAGATGCGCCGCGTTTCAAGCAAAGGTCGCGCAAAAGAAGCGGGCCACCCCAAAAGAGCAGCCCGCAAGGATCATTTCATAAGGGATCTGAAGCCACCATGGAGAAGACTTCAATCTTGCAATACTCCAGGAAACATTAACAATAGACTAACAAAGAACGATTATTTCTTCATACTACTGCACTCGCCAATACGCCGTGCTTGATAACGCCATTGAAACGGCGTCTGCCGAACCATGCCTTGGGTCTCAATCTGCAGAAGCCGCGGTGTTTCCACTCGAATATCGGTTTGACCACTGCCTGTGCCGGCGCAGCTATAATGAACCGCCACGCTGTTCTCGGTGCTGGAAATTACAAAGCGTGAACAGGTAAGTCCGGGATGCGCCAACTGAGTTAAAACAAGGGGGTCTGCGACGCACATCGTCCGCCCGCCATCGCGCACGTCCTTGGACTGAATATCCCATAGGCCCGGCTCAATCTTGCGGAGAACGGACAAATCCGCCGCATGAAGCGCAGCCGTGCCGAATAGCATGGCGAACGCACCACCGCCCAGCACCACCCGTCGAAATCTATCAGTCCACACCATAATTCTCCTGACCAAGCGCCAAGGTAGGAGCACTACGCCTCTAAAATGCAGAAATAATGTCAACCGGCCAGATATTCAAATGCGAACGGCTCCACGCCACTCACGAAATCTGCACTGGAAAAATCTTTGAGCAAAACGCGCAGTCAATGGAGATAACGCCTTTGTCATCCGCCATGTCGCGCTGTTCTTCCTCAGAAAACCGCAAAATGACGGACCGAACATAGTCCGCATCACATCGACAGCCCTTACGCAGCGCCTGACCGTCCAGAATCCTAACTTGGTCTTCCTCGTGGAATAGCCGCCAGATGATGTCATCAAGCGGCAGCGCCGGGTCAGTCAGTTCTTCCGTCGAAATTGTGTGTGCAAGGATGGACACATGTTCCCATTCCGGGTGGTCATGGCGCACATGCAGGCGTTCTCGACCAACTTCGCCCTCGGGCAAATGCTGAACAAGAATTCCGCCAGCGATATCGCCTGACATAGCCGTACGAACAAGGCTGGGGATCTGCTCTGATTGAGCAAAATAATGCTCAATTGCTTCGCCCAAATGCGTCCCCTCTAGCGGCACAATGCCCTGATACCGCTCTTTGGTTAAGGCCTGGTCGAAGGTAATCGCCAGATAGCCTTTCCCAAACAGAGTCTGAAGATCCGGATCATGCGGGAGAGCCGCAATTTTCTCGGGATCATGCTTTACATAGCCGCGGACTTCACCCGCATGATAATCGCAAACCAACAGCTCAATCGCGCCGTCTTCGGTTTGCGCCTGCATGGTCATCTGACCATCATCGGACTTGAGTGTCGTGCCCAAAAGTGCAGCAATCACCAATGCTTCGGCTAACAGCTTTTCAACGGCAGGGGGATAGCCATGGGCTTGCAACACCTGCTCCAGCACGGGGCCGAGGCGCACGACACGGCCGCGCGCATGGCGGCTGGCAATCGTAAAGCCAAGAACGCAGTCCATATCAGCCATTAAAGCAGCCCCAGCGCCCAGAGAAGAATAGACTTCTGCGCATGGATCCGGTTTTCCGCCTCATCCCAAATCAAGGATTGCGGCCCATCCAGAACCGCGTCCGTTGCCTCTTCGCCGCGATGCGCGGGCAGACAGTGAAGGAAACGCGCATCAGGCTTTGCTTTGGCCATCAGGGCCTCATTCACTTGAAAGGGGAACATGGCCGCAATCTTGTTGTGCGCATGATCCTGCCCCATGGAGACCCAAGTGTCGGTCACCACAATATCCGCGCCATCCACTGCAGCGGCGGCGTCCGCAATGATATCAATACGTGCGCCTTGGGCACGGGCCTGTGCCACAAAATTCGCGTCCGGCTCATAGCCTTGCGGACACCCAGCCCGAACATTGAATTTCATCAATCCAGCAGCCTCGATGATCGAAGCGAGCACATTATTGCCATCCCCCAACCAGGCAACTTCCAGCCCCGGCAGCGCCTTGCCCTGCTCAAGGATCGTCAGCAAATCTGCGACAATCTGACAGGGGTGGGAAAGATCGGTCAGGCCATTAATCACCGGAACCGAGGAATAGGCCGCCAGTTCTTCAACCTTGGCATGATCATCAGTGCGGATCACTATGGCGTCCACCATGCGCGAGAGAACACGCGCCGTATCGGCCACTGTTTCGCCCCGGCCCAATTGCATCTGGCCTGCCGCCATGAACATCGCGTCGCCACCCAATTGCCGCATCGCCATTTCAAAGCTGACGCGCGTGCGGGTGGAGTTTTTCTCAAAAATCATACCCAAAGTATGATCTTTCAACGGCGCATCGGCGTCTGCGCGGCCTTTGGGCCAGCCTTGGCGTGCTGACTTACGCGCCAAGGCATCATTCAAAATCGCCGCAAGAGCATCTGCCCCGGCGTCTGCAAGATTAAGAAAATGCCGGGTCACGCGGCATCCGGCAGCGTAAAGCTGGCCGCCCCCGCAGAGAGCTTTTCAACACATTCCGCAATATGGCTATCGTCAATGATCAGCGGCGGCAAAATGCGAACCACATTGTCGCCCGCTGCCACGGTCAACAACCCGTGATTATCACGCAAATGCGCGACAAAAGCGCGGCTATCGACCTTCAACTTCAGCCCCAGCATCAGACCAACGCCACGTACGCTATCAAATAACATATCGTGATTGGGGATCATCTGCTCAAGGCTCGCGCGCAGGCGCTCACCCTTGGCCTTCACATTGTCCATGAAGTCGGGTTCCAGAATGACATCAAGAACCGCCATGCCCGCAGCACAGGCCAGCGGATTGCCGCCATAGGTGCTGCCATGCGTCCCGGCGACCATGCCAGCGGCCGCCTTTTCCGTTGCCAGACACGCCCCAACGGGGAAGCCACCGCCAATGCCCTTGGCCGAGGCAACCACATCAGGGATGACCCCAAAATGCTCATAGGCATAGAGATAGCCGGTACGCGCAACACCGCACTGAACTTCATCAAAAACCAAAATCAGGTCTTGCTCGTCACAAATGTCACGCAGGCCCTGCAGAAACTCTTGGCTGGCCGGGCGGATGCCGCCCTCCCCTTGAATGGGTTCGACGAGGAAGCCTGCAGTATGTTCGTTCACAGCGGCGCGTGCGGCCTCTAGATCATCAAAAGGCACGACAACAAAGCCTTCGAGCAGCGGCGCAAATCCATCGCGCAGCTTTTCCTGATCCGTGGCCGAAATTGTCGCCATCGTCCGACCATGAAAGGCGTTCTTGAACGTAATCAGCACATTCTTGTGCGGATTGCCCTTGGCATGATGATAGCGCCGGGCAGTCTTAATCGCGCATTCCACGGCCTCAGCACCCGAATTGGTGAAGAAAACTGTGTCTGCAAAGCAGTTATCCACCAGACGCTGAGCAAAGGCCTCGCCCTGTGGGCTGCCATAAAGGTTGGAGACGTGCATCAACGTCGCGGCCTGATCGGCAATGGCCTTGCTGAGATGCGGATGACCATGGCCAAGCAAGTTCACGGCAATGCCGCTGGCAAAGTCCAAAGCACGGCGACCATCCTCGCTAATGAGGTAGCACCCCTCCCCTTTCACCGGGCGGAAACCACACCGGGGATAGACAGGCATCAAGGGCGTGATCGTCATGGCTTTTGGCCTCCTGTTCAACCGCAATGTAAAAAGGCGGCCAAGCGGGCCGCCTTGAAGCGAGCCGGACTTATAGAGATGCCTAAAAGCGGGGACAACCCCCGCTGAAGGACCAGCCTAGTTCTTAATCTTCCACCCACTTTTGAGCAGCGCATAGCACAAAGCTGCCAAGCCAAGATTAATCACGGCCAACAACCCAAGACCAAAGCCCAACGGAATGTCTGCCTGCCCGATAAAGCCATAACGGAAGCCAGCAATCGCATAATGAAAGGGGTTGGCGTGGCTAATCGCGGCGAAAGTCGGTGCAAGCTTATCCACTGAATAGAAGGTGCCAGATAGCAAGGCGAGTGGCGCCACAACAAAATTGGTAACGGCGGCGGCATGATCAAATTTTTCAGCCCAAATGGACGTTAAAACCCCCATGAACGCAAGCATGGCTGATCCAAGAAGACCGAAAAGCACGATTGCCCAAATATGCTGCGGCATCACATGCACGCCCGGCCACAGCAGCATTGCCCCCCAGATGGTGAACCCAACCAATATCGCCCGGGTGATAGCGGCGCCCGCCAAACCAAACAGCACTTCCCCCGTGGACAAAGGCGGCATCAAATAATCTACAATTGTGCCTTGGATCTTACCCACCAGCAAAGAGAAGCTCGAATTCGCAAAAGAATTCTGCATCATGCCCATGATGATGAGGCCCGGCGCGATAAAATCAGCAAAGGGAACACCCAACACAGATGGCTTCACGCCCCCCAAGGCAACCGTGAAAATCACCAGATATAAGAGGGTCGTCAGCGCGGGTGCCCAGATAGTCTGGAGTTGCACCTTGAAAAAGCGACGAACTTCCTTCAAATAAAGGGCTTGCAGACCTCCCCAGTTGACCGAACGAATGGCCGGGACGCCGGGCTGGCTGTGTATTGCAATTTCTGACTCGCTGTTCATAGCCTAATCGCCTATCGGCTAGCGCCGGTTGTCGCAAGGGCTGCGGCAGATACAAGCTATTGAAGTGGTGAAAGCATGTCTTGGACCGATGAGCGGATCGAACAGCTAAGGGCGATGTGGAGCAAGGGGATGACCGCGTCCCAAATCGCTGAAGAGCTTGGTGGCGTCAGCCGCAATGCCGTTATTGGCAAGGCGCATCGGCTTGGCCTGCAATCTCGCCCCTCGCCTGTAAAATCTTCGGATGGCGAAGGCGGCTCAACGCGGAAAGCCGCAACGCCCAAGCCAAAGCCTGCAGCAGCTGCCGCAACGCCCGCCGCGCCCAAGCCGGCGCCAGCGCCGCGCGTGGCCCCACCGCCCGTGCAGACGACACCGCGGTCCACCGACCCTGATCAAATGCCACCCACCATCCGGTCGATTGGCCCGGGTGGCTTTGTCCGCCAAAATCCGGGTGAACAGTCTGCGCCGCCGCCGCCCGCGCCGCCGCGCCGCTTGGTGCCTGCACGCCCCAGCCCAGAAATCGCAGACAAGACATCGCTGCTCGATCTGAATGATCGCATTTGCAAATGGCCTTTGGGCCACCCCGGTGAGCCTGATTTCCACTTTTGTGGGGAAAAGGTAAATCCCGGCTTCCCCTATTGCGTGGAGCATTGTGGCTTGGCCTATCAGGCGCAAATGCCACGGCGTGACCGCAAGCCACTGCCTTTTGCAGTGCCCGGTGCAAAACCCAGCGGGGGATAAGTCAAAAGTCCAGCTTGCACGGCTGACTCGCGTCCGCCTATAGCTGGAGCATGTCTGACGATCTGTTCGCGTCCGCTTCTACAAGCTCTGGCGGCTATGATGCCTCATCTATTGAGGTGTTGGAGGGTCTTGAGCCTGTTCGTCGGCGCCCCGGCATGTATATTGGCGGCACGGACGAACGCGCCTATCACCATCTCGCGGCCGAAGTTCTCGACAATGCAATGGACGAAGCCGTTGCGGGCCATGCGACGCGGATCGAAATCAGCCTTGAACCGGGCAATCGCCTGACCATTACGGATAATGGCCGCGGCATTCCGGTCGATCCGCATCCCAAATATCCCGACAAATCGGCACTGGAAGTCATTCTTTCGACGCTCCATTCGGGCGGAAAGTTCAATGGCAAAGCCTATGCCACCTCAGGCGGCCTGCACGGCGTTGGTGTTTCCGTGGTCAATGCATTGTCGACAGACACCGTCGTTGAAGTCGCTCGGAACAAAGAATTGTTCCGCCAACGCTTTTCGCGCGGGCAGACGCTTGGTCCGTTGGAAAAGCTGGGGCCTGTCAATAATCGCCGCGGCACGAGTGTCAGCTTCACCCCAGACACTGAGATTTTTGGCGAGATGAGCTTTAAGCCGGGCCGCTTGTTCAAGCTGGCCCGCTCCAAAGCCTATCTCTTTGCAGGCGTTGAAATTCGCTGGAAATGCACACCATCCCTCATCACGGATGACACGCCGGCAGAAGCGGTTTTCCAATTCCCCGGTGGCCTTGCTGACCATTTGCGTGAGCAAATTGGTGATCGGGAATGTGTGACGGCTGATTTTTTCAGCGGCAATCAGGAATTCCCCGACGAACAGGGCCGGGTTGAATGGGCAGTTGCTTGGCCGCTCTGGTCCGAAGGCAGCTATAGCTATTATTGCAACACCATCCCCACCCCGGATGGCGGGACGCATGAAGCTGGTCTGCGTGCGGCCATTGTTAAAGGCATTCGCAGCTTTGGCGCGCTGGTTGGCTTGAAAAAGGCGGAAGGCCTGCAAGCAGAAGATGTCGTGACGGGTGCAGAGATTATGCTCTCCGTCTTCATCCGCGACCCGCAATTCCAAAGCCAAACCAAAGACCGGCTAACCTCACCCGAAGCAGCGAAGCTGGTCGAAAATGCGGTGCGCGACCATTTTGACCATTTCTTGGCCGATAACATGGATCGCGGCAAAGCCTTGCTGGGCTTTATGCTCGATCGCATGGACGATCGGCTCCGGCGCAAGGCCGAAAAGGAAATTAAGCGCAAGACGGCTACATCAGCCCGTAAATTGCGTCTGCCTGGCAAATTGACAGATTGTTCTGAAGACGGGCCAGAGAATACGGAGTTATTCATTGTTGAAGGCGATAGCGCAGGCGGCTCTGCCAAGCAGGCGCGCAACCGCAAAACACAAGCTATTTTGCCTATTCGCGGTAAGATTTTGAATGTGGCCTCGGCCACGTCAGATAAGATACGCGCCAACAGTGAAATTGCTGATCTGGCCCAAGCAATGGGCTGCGGGATGCGCAAAGACTGCAACCCAGATTTGCTGCGCTATGAACGCATTATCATCATGACGGACGCTGATGTCGATGGCGCTCATATTGCCACGCTGCTGATGACGTTCTTCTTCCAAGAAATGCCAGAAGTTGTGCGGCGCGGCCATTTGTTCATCGCGCAACCCCCGCTCTATCGCCTGACAGTTGGGGCAAAATCGCTTTACGCCAAAGATGATGCGCATCGTGCCGAAATCGAAGCGACTGAGTTTAAAGGCAAGAAGGTAGATGTTGCTCGTTTCAAAGGCTTGGGTGAAATGAACCCCGGTCAATTGAAGGAAACGACCATGGACCCGGCCACGCGATCTTTGATCCGCGTGACGTTGCCTCAGGAATATGAAGAACGCGCAGGCGTGCGTGATCTGGTCGATCGGTTGATGGGGAAAAACCCGGAGCATCGCTTCCGGTTCATTCAAGAAAATGCCGCGCGCATTGATGAAGAGGTGATTGACGCATGAAACCCTATGTCCTTCTGGCTGGTGTTGCACTGCTTGCCGGCTGTGGCTCGAACTCTTCGACCCAGAGCAGCGAAAGCGATGCATCCGCCTCTCCTCAGGCCCAACAAACAGCCTCAACTGGCGTTCGCCCTGATGGCTTTGCCCAGTGCGCCGCCTGCCATGCTGTTGCAAAAGGCGCGCCGCACGGATTGGGGCCAAATCTTTGGGGCGTTGCAGGCACCAAGGCCGGAGAACTGGCTGGCTACCAATTCTCGCCCGCGTTGAAGGCCTCTGGCCTTGTGTGGGATGAAGCCACACTCGATAAATGGCTCGAAAACCCGCGCGCCTTAGTTCCCGGCACCAAAATGTCTTATGGCGGCATGTCTGATGCTGCTGCGCGTAAAGAGCTTGTGACGTGGCTGATGGCTCAAAAATAAGCCTGTAGAGTTTAGGCTTGGCCCGCCCGTGCCAAAAGCTGGCGGGCCATATCTACATGCATGGCCTCTACCATGCGATCACGAAACCGCTCTGCACCGCCTGATGCCGCGGCCACTAAGGCGCTCGCCTCTTCTATTTCCTCCGCACTCGGGCTGAAGGCTTGATTGGCAGCCTCAATCTGATTGGGGTGGATCAGCGTCTTGCCATCAAAACCGAGCAATCGCCCCTCGGCACACTCCGCCGCCAGTGCGTCCGGCGCGTTCAAATCGTTGAAGACGGAATCTAGCGCCCAAACATCCCGCGCGCGCGCAGCCAGTAAGATGGATTGGAGGGCCATTGTCAGCGACGCACGGCCCGCTTTGGGTGGAAGGCGCAGTGCATGAGCAAGGTCATTCGCGCCAACTAAGAGGCCAGCCACATCTTCAACAGCGGCAATATCCGCTGCATTCAAAACCCCTTTTGGGGTTTCAATCATCACCAAGAGCGGCTTGAACACACAATCCGCCACAGCACCAACAGCCGCTGCGTCTTCCGCCTTGGGCAAGACGACAAAGTCGCATCGTGCCTGCCGCGCCGCCGCCAAATCGGCGCGGTGCCAGGATGTGTCGATGCCATTGATCCGAATGGCGGTCAGCCGATCTCCAAAGCCTTCAGCCATGGCGTCGACTGCGGCTTGGCGTGCCTCATCTTTCAGGCCCGGCTTCACCGCGTCTTCCAGATCCAGAATAATCATGTCCGCCGGCAAGCCCCGCGCCTTCTCAATCGCGCGCGCGTTTGACGCAGGCATGTAAAGGGCAGATCGCGGCGGCAAAATGGTGGCGTCTCTCATAAGAGGTGTTTGACGCAGAAGCCGGCGGGGTTCAACCTGCGAAAGGCACAAAAAAGGCCCTGCCGCGTCTGCGCCAGAGCCCTTTTCGCGTTATGATGCCTTTTGATTACGCAGCCTTAGGGGCGGCTTGGCGGACACCCTCATCAACATGCTCTGCGAATTGCGCAAAGTTATCAATAAACTGCTGCACCAGCGTCCGCGCTGTCTGATCATATTGATCTTTATCAGCCCAAGCGTCGCGTGGGTCGAGCAACTTGCTGTCAACGCCGGGCACTGACACGGGCACATCAAACCCAAAATTGGGGTCTTTGCGGAACTCAGCATTGTTCAAGCTGCCATCGAGCGCTGCGTTCAGCAGGGCCCGCGTGGCCTTGATGGGCATACGGCTAATGCCCGGCATTGTCGCCTTGCCGCCAGTCCAGCCCGTATTGACCAACCAGCACTTCACATTGCCCTTGGCGATCCGCTCTTTCAGCAAATTGCCATAAACCGAAGGGTGGCGCGGCATGAACGGCGCCCCGAAGCAGGTCGAGAAGGTCGCCTCCGGCTCAGTCACCCCAATCTCAGTCCCGGCAACACGCGCCGTATAGCCCGATAGGAAGTGGTACATCGCCTGATCTGGCGTCAGCTTCGCAATAGGCGGCAGCACCCCATAGGCATCCGCCGTCAGCATGATGATGTTCTTGGGGACTGGGCCCATATTGTCAGCCGACGCATTGGGAATGAAATCAATTGGGTAAGACCCACGGCTGTTTTCAGCTAGGCTGTTGTCATCCAGATCCAATTGGCGCGTCACTGGATCAATCACCACATTTTCCAAAACCGTGCCAAAGCGCTTGGTGGTCGCAAAAATTTCTGGCTCAGCTTCTGCCGACAAGCGGATCATCTTGGCATAGCAACCGCCCTCAAAATTGAAGACAGCTGTATCTGACCAGCCATGCTCATCATCGCCAATCAGCGTGCGGCTGGCATCTGCAGACAAAGTGGTTTTACCCGTGCCGGACAGACCAAAGAAGATCGCAGTATCCCCATTTGCGCCGATATTTGCCGAGCAATGCATTGGCATCACGCCCTTTGTCGGCAGCAAATAGTTGAGAATGCCAAAGACGGACTTCTTCATTTCGCCCGCATAAGCCGTGCCACCAATCAAGATCAGCTTTTCGCTGAAGTTAACGGCAATCACTGTCTCGCTGCGGCAGCCATGGCGCTCAGGGTCTGCGCGGAAATTGGGCAGATCAATAATTGTATATTCTGGCACAAAGCCCTGCAGATCTGCAGCATCTGGGCGCACCAACAGCGTGCGAATGAATAGATTATGCCACGCATATTCATTCACCACTCGCACGCGGACACGATGCTCAGGCTGCGAACCGCCATGGAGATCGGCCACAAACAGCGTGTCACGCTTGGCGACTTCGGCAAAGAAATCTTCCTTCAAGGCCGCAAAATGTGCCGGCGTCATCGGCACATTGGTCTTGCCCCACCACACAGTGTCTTGCGTTTCAGCGTCCTTGACGATGAACTTATCCTTGGCTGAGCGGCCCGTATGCTTGCCCGTGGCCACAACCAACGGACCTTCTGCCGCCAGCATCCCTTCTCCGCGCTGCACTGCCTGCTCAACCAGCGGCCCAGTCAGCAGATTCCAATGCACAGCTGCATTCGTATGCAGGCCTTGGTCTGCCAGTGTGAAGGTGGGGACGCGTTCGGCCACAGCTATTCTCCATGCGGTTCAGGAATAGGCAGGCGCCTAACCCCCACCAGCGCCCCCGTCAAGCACCGCAACCTCCCAAGATAGGCGCGATTGCCGTAAAGAGGGTTTGTGTCTACAAAGGAAAAAATGTTGCGCAAAATAGGCTAGCTTTAATGGACCGAACGATCGCCTTGGTTGATGATGATCGGAATATCCTCACGTCGGTCTCCATTGGCCTGCAAGCCGAGGGGTTTAGGACGCGCGTGTATAGCGACGGCGAGACGGCCCTGCGGGCGCTGCGCGATGATCCACCTGATCTGGCCGTGCTGGATGTCAAAATGCCGCGCATGGATGGGTTTGAGCTGTTGAGGCGGCTTCGGGACTATTCAAATGTTCCTGTCATCTTCTTGACGTCAAAGGACGATGAAGCAGATGAAGAACTGGGCCTTTCGCTGGGCGCAGATGATTATATTGCAAAACCTTTTTCACAGCGGCTCTTGCTGGCCCGCATCCACGCTGTCTTGCGTCGGCAAAGCCTTGATAATCATTTGGGCTCTTCTGACGAACCCGAGACAGAGATCATGGTCCGCGGACGATTAGAAATGGATTCCGCCCGGCATCGTGTTCGCTGGAACGCGGCGGACGTTGTCCTAACTGTTACCGAGTTCATGATATTGGAGGCGCTCGCCCAGCGCCCAGGCGTTGTTAAGTCCCGCAACCAGTTAATGGACGCGGCCTATCATGAAGATGTTTTTGTGGATGATCGGACAATTGACAGCCACATTAAGCGGCTCAGAAAGAAATTCCGCAAAGTAGATCCTGAATTTGACGCAATTGATACGCTCTATGGCGCCGGCTACCGATTCTCAGACGTTTAAGGCGCTGCATCAGCGGCTGCGCTGGCGCGGGCGGTTTTCGCTTGCCTGGCGTATATTGCTGGTCAACCTTTTGCCAGTTGCGCTGTTGGCCGCCAGCCTCGTCTACCTTCAAGAAGTGCGCAATCGCGTCTTGAATGAACGCATGGACCAGGCAGTTTCAGAGGCCCAATTGGTGGCCTCAACTGTCTCAACGCTGGATACCAAGGCGCGCTTTGACGCACTAAACCGATTGGGAGCCGCCACAGGGATGCGCGTCCGGCTTTATGTGGCCGGCCAACCCGTGATGGACAGCTGGCGTGACCTGCCAAAAGGCGCAGATGCGTGGCGCGACGATTCAAACCGCTGGAAGCGAACAGCCGCTGCGTGGCTGGATGATCTCATTGATGGCATCGTCGGCGCCAGCGATATTCCCCCCTATAATCGTTACACCCAACTTCCGCGCCAAACCGTAGACGTGTCGCTGCGCGCGGACCGGACCCATGTTATCACGGCGCGCGCAGCGATTTTGGGGCAACCCAACGCCATTTTGGTGACAGACCGACATGTCCGCGATGTCCGGCGGCTGTTGCGGGCAGAGCGAGCAAGGCTGGCCACCATTGTGCTGTTCTCGGTTCTGTCTTCAGTTCTGCTCTCCTTCTTCCTCGCCCGCACCATTGCACGGCCCCTGGGGATGCTGGCAACTGCAGCAGAGCAGGTTCGTCTCGGCCGGGCCCGCGATATTGTTATCCCCCGCCTTGGTCGTCGCGATGAAGTGGGGGCACTTTCCAACGCCCTTGCCGATATGACGGAAAATTTGCGCGATCGTATTGATGCCACAGAGGCATTTGCCGCAGATGTGGCGCATGAATTGCGCAACCCCCTCGCCTCGCTGTCTTCTGCGCTGGAGACAATGGACACAGTCAAAAAGCCTGAGCTAAAGGCGCAAATGATGGCAATCGCCATGGAAGATGTGCGTCGGTTGGATAGGCTGATCACAGACATTGCCGAGGCAAGCCAGCTTGAACCCCAGCTGACCCGTGCTCGATTTGACCGGATTGATCTTGGGCAGCTTTTAGAATCCTTGATCAAAAACCGCGACATGCGCGGGACGAATGGCAGTGTCCGCATTGCCTTTGCGCGCCCCAAAAAAGGATCAGCTGAACTCTTGGGCGAAGCGCATCGGCTAAGCCGCGCCTTGGAAAATCTCATTGACAATGCAGTGTCATTTTCACCCGCTGGCGGCGTTGTCCAAATATCTGCCACACGCTCGGGCGCTTATTTGCGCGCAACTATTGAAGATCAGGGGCCGGGCATTGCCCCTGCGCAACGAGATGCAATTTTTGAGCGTTTTCATAGTGACCGACCCGACATTGCGGCATTTGGCAAGCATAGTGGCTTAGGCCTGCCCATTGCGCGGACGATTATCGAGGCGCATGGCGGGCACATCTTGGTGGAAGATCGCCCAGCGGGCCAGCAAGGGGCACTGTTTGTCGTCACTCTTCCCACGGCTCCGGACCGCAGTGCATGAGCGCTAACCTCATCCACGGAAGCTGCGTTGCCATAGGACAGGAAGGGGTGCTGCTTTTAGGCGCTTCGGGGTCAGGCAAATCAGATCTGGCTTTGCGGCTTATGGATCGCGGCGCCCTCTTGGTGGGTGATGATTATCTGGCGGCAGAAATCCGCAACAGCGCAATATGGGTGCAGCCAGCGCCGCGCCTTGCCGGGCTAATCGAAGTCCGCAATTTGGGCCTCTGCACCACGCAGCATCTAAACGAGGCGCGCATTGCACTGGTCGTCCGGCTTGATGCCCCCCCCCAACGCCTACCCGTGGAGGAAACCGAGATTGTGCAAGGCATTAGCTTGCCGCGATTAATAGTTAATGCCTATGAGGCATCGGCGCCAATCAAGGTAGAATGGGCGCTCCAGCAACGAAGGAGTTCCGTTTGAGCAAGACAGCACCAGATAGGGTCTTGCTGGTTACAGGAATGTCCGGCGCCGGAAAATCGACTGTCCTCAACACGCTGGAAGATATGGGCTGGGAGGTCGTTGATAACCTGCCCTTTCAATTGCTGAATCGCCTTCTCGCGACACGGGCGCCCGAAGGCGCTTTGGGACAAAGGCCGCTTGCCTTGGGCATAGACAGCCGAACCCGCGGTTTTGATGCCGCGCAAATTGTTGAGCGCATACAAGCCATGTCCAAGGACAGTGGCTCGCGCATCTCCATTCTCTTTCTCGATTGCGCCGGGGCCGAACTGGAACGCCGCTATTCCGAAACACGCAGGCGCCACCCCCTTGCAGTAGACAGACCGGCGGCGGACGGCATTGCGCGCGAGCGAGAGCTGATCGCCCCGCTGCGGCTTGGCGCTGATTATCTGGTCGATACCACAACAAACAGCAGCCACAGCCTCAAGCAAGAAATCCGCGCGCGTTTTCATGATTGGGGCACTGCCGCGATGACGGTGGCCGTTATGTCCTTTGGCTATGCCCGTGGCCTGCCACGCAATGCTGATTTGGTCTTCGATATGCGCTTCTTGCATAATCCTTATTGGGACCAAGATTTACGCCCTCTCAGTGGCCAAGACGCCGCCGTGGCAGACTATGTCCGGGGCGACCCCGCTTATGCCGATGCCGTTGGACAAATTGAAAATCTGTTGCTGACGCTCCTGCCCCGCTATGGGGCAGAAGGAAAAGCCTATGTGACCATAGCATTTGGGTGTACCGGCGGCCGCCATCGTTCAGTACATGTTGCAGAACGAGTCGCGAGCCTCTTGGCGGAGCGCGGCTTTGCGCCTACGCTGTCACATCGTGATCTTGGCCTTTCGGGGAACGGATCGGTAGACACTGAAGACGCCGAAACGGGCAAACGGCCAGGAAAGTAAAGACGGGGTTGTTGATGATTGGTCTGGTGCTGGTGACGCATGGGCGGCTTGCTGTCGAGTTCGTGACCGCGATGGAACATGTAGTGGGGCCGCAAACCGCGATTGAAGCGATTTGCATTGGGCCTGAGGACGATATGGAAGCCCGCCGGGCAGACATTGCCGCGGCCATCGCCAAAGTTGATACGGGAAGTGGCGTGATTGTGCTGACCGATTTATTTGGCGGCACCCCCTCTAACCTAGCAATTTCATTGATGGATGTTGGCCGTGTTGAAGTCATTGCCGGCATCAATTTGCCCATGCTGATCCGGCTGGAAAGTGCGCGCCGCCGGATGAAAGTGGTGGAAGCAGTTGCGGCCGCACGCGAAGCGGGTCGCAAATATATCTCAGTTGCGTCTGAAGTCCTGGGTGAACAAGCCGCATGAGCATCAGCCGCACCGTCCAAATCTGTAACCGCCGCGGCCTGCACGCCCGCGCCAGCGCGAAGTTCGTGACAATGGCAAGCGGCTTATCCGCCCAAGTAGAAGTTGAAAAAGAGGGCACCCGTGTGGTTGGGACATCCATCATGGGCCTCATGATGCTGGGTGCGGCCTTGGGCGATGAAATTACCATCCATGGCTCTGGCGACGGCGCAGAACAGGCAGTTAATGCCTTGGCCGAACTGGTGGAGGCCCGCTTCCACGAGGCGGAATAAGGCACCATGTTTCGTCAAATCACTGGCTTTTCAAACCCGCTGGTCAAGCGCGTTAAGGCCCTGCGCGACAAAAAAGCCCGTCGTTTAGAAGGGCTCTTCCTTGCCGAGGGCCTGCGCATTTTAACGGAAGCTCTTGAGGCTGGCCGCGCGCCTGAAATGCTGTGGTTTGCGCCAGAAAGTGCGCGTCACCCGCTCGTGGAAGCGCTGGTCACGGCGACCGAAGCCAATGGCGGTGAGGTGTTTGTGACCTCTCCCGATATTCTCTCAAAACTCTCCGGCAAAGATAATCCCGGCGCCGTACTGGGCGTTTATCCGGAACAATGGACGCCACTAAGTGCGCTCGACCGAAGCACAGCTCCGATCTGGATTGTCGCTGAACGCCTGCGCGATCCCGGAAATCTGGGCACCATCTTGCGCACGGGCGATGCCGTTGGCGCTGGCGGACTGATCCTGATTGATGACTGCACTGACCCTTTTTCTGTCGAGGCCGTTCGCGCAAGCATGGGAGCGCTGTTCACCCAATCAATTAGCAAAGCGACTTGGCCCGAGTTTATCGACTGGCTGCGCCAAGGCCCGGGCCAATTGGTTGGAACAAGCCTTAATACCGATCAGGATTATCAGGCCCCGGATTATGCGCCGCCTGTTTTCTTATTGGTAGGCAATGAATCTCAAGGTTTACCAGACACTTACGAGGCGGATTGTGATCTGCTTGTGAAGATGCCGATGATGGGTAAGGCCGATAGCCTGAACGCCGCTGTCGCCACATCCGTTATGGCCTATGAAGTGCTGAACCAACTGCGCAAACGCTAGGTTACTCCGCGGCTTCATCCGCCTGCGCCGATGGTGGCATCAGCTTGGTCAGTGGCCGAGCGGCTTGTTCTACAACTGGAAGCGCTTCAATCGCCTTGGCCCCAGTGTCGACCCCAAGTTTTTCAAAGCGTTGAGCAGACGTCATCACTTGGCTCTCAAGGCTACCGACCATGCTGTTATAGGCAGATACAGCGGTATCGAGATTGCGGCCCATGCGGGCGACATGGCCGCCCATCGTGGCCAATCGACTATAAAGTTCGCGGCCCAAGTCCGCGATTTCGCGTGCTTGTCCAGCCATTTTCTCTTGCTTCCAAACCGCCGCCACTGTGCGTGCAATTGCAATCAAGTTCGTAGGAGTTGCCAATAAGACCTTACGATCAAAGGCATAATCCCAAAGCTGATGATCTTGCTCTAAGGCAGCTGTTAAGAAATGCTCGCCGGGTACAAACATGATGACATAATCGGGCGCGTCCTCGAACTGGCTCCAATAGGCTTTATTGCCCAGCGTGTTGACATGCGCCTTCATGGCGGCCGCGTGTGCAGTCAGATGCAAGTCCCGATCCGCCTCGTCTACGGATCCAAAAGCATCCTGATAGGCATTGAGGGAGACTTTCGCGTCAATCACCAGCGACTTACCGCCAGGGACTTTCACAATCACGTCCGGCCGCAATCGTCCGCCTTCACCGTCCGACACGCTGACCTCAGTCATAAAATCAGCGTGCTCGGCCAAGCCACAGCTTTCGAGAACATTGCGCAGCTGCTGTTCTCCCCAGCGTCCGCGCGCTTTGGGCGCATTGCGCAACGCATTGACGAGCTTAGCAGCCTCGCTGGACACCCTTTCTGTTCCTTCGCGCATCGCGGCAATTTGGCCGTGGAGCACGCCAAAGGCATCGCGGCGTTCCGCCTCCACCTTGTTCACCTGCTCCTCATAGCGCTGAAGCCGCTCATGCACGGGCTGGAGCAGCGCTTTAATCCCCTGCCCGGCCAATTCCTCGGATTGTTTAAAGCGCGCCTCGGCACGCTCTAAAAACTGCTTTTGCGCACTATCCAACAATTTGCCGCCGACTTCGCTAAATTGCGCGCTGAGCGCATCCTTCGCTTCCTGAAGGGCCTGTATCTGGGCGGCATGGGCCTCATCGCGCACCTTTTGCTCAGCCATCAATGCAGCGAGATCAATTCGCGCCTGATCCCGCTCTGCCACCGCAGCTTCAAGATCGACGATCGCGGCGCGAAAATCGCCTTGCGCCTTATCCCGCTCAGACCGGGCGACATCCCGCTCGGACCGAATGGTGCCCGCAGAACGCCCAGCCAATAGCCACCCAACCGCCAGACCAGCAACCAGGCCAACGAACAGAAAAACCAGGATTGTGAGTGAAGAAGTGCCCGCCATCATGAGCGGAACATAGAATGAACGCTCCGGTTTGGGAAGCCGGAATTACGCAGCCATTTTCCGTGCTTTGGCCAATTTCTTCAAGACCATGTCGCGCTTTAGCTTCGACAAATGGTCAATGAAGAGAATCCCCTCAAGATGGTCCATCTCATGCTGCAAGCAAATCGCGAGCAGGCCGTCCAACACCTCTTCATGTGCCTTGCCCTGCTCATCCTGCCACCGCGCCTTGATAACAGCGGGACGCTGCACATCAGCATATTGCTCCGGCACTGATAGGCAGCCTTCGTTATAAACCGAAAGCTCTTCCGATTCCTCGAGAATCTCAGGATTAATGAAGACACGCGGATCGCGGATGACCTTACCGGTTTCTTCATCCTTGTCCTGCAAATCAATCACCAAAACACGTTTCGGCACACCCACTTGGATCGCGGCAAGGCCAATGCCCGGCGCGTCATACATGGTGTCGAACATATCTTTGATAAACGCACGCAGATCATCATCAATTGTCTCGACTGGAGTCGAAATCGTCTTGAGGCGCGGATCGGGCGTTTCGATAATCGGGAGAATAGCCATAAGCGTCAGTTAGGGTTGTGGGAGTTAAGGGTCAAGCCACAGGCCGCCGCGCGCGCAGCGCTTGGGCCAATGTGCCATCATCAAGATAATCCAATTCCCCGCCCACGGGAAGGCCATGGGCCAGCTGCGTAATGCGCACCGGCGCATGTTCCAGCCGTTCTGCTATGTAATGCGCCGTCGTCTGCCCCTCGAGCGTTGCGTTCATGGCCAACACCACTTCATCCACGCCCCCGCCCGTCACGCGCGCCAACAGGCCGTGAATGTTCAAATCTTCGGGCCGCACCCCTTCCAATGCAGATAAACGCCCGCCCAGGACATGAAATTTTCCGGGAAACAGGCGAGAACGCTCAAGCGCCCATAGGTCCGCCACATCCTCCACCACGCACAGCATCCGCGCATCCCGGCGCGGATCCGCGCAAATGCCGCAAGGGTCGCTGGTGTCGACATTTCCGCAAACATGGCAAGTCGCCAGCTTTTCATGCACCAATTCCAGCGCACGCAGCAGCGGCAACAGCGCGCCATCGCGCCGTTTCAGCAAGTGCAACACCGCCCGTCGGGCAGATCTGGGGCCATAGCCGGGCAGCCGCGACAGGGCTTGTGCCAATTGTTCGATCTCAATCGATGCCATGTTTATGCTGATAAGGGGTTGCAATGCGGCTTGCCAAGGGCTTGGAAGAAAAGATGCGGATCATCTTCATGGGAACCCCCGAATTTGCAGTGCCAAGCCTCAACGCGCTGGTTGAGGCCGGTCACGATGTTGTGGCTGTCTATTCCCAGCCCCCCCGCCCTGCTGGGCGCGGCAAAACTTTGACCCCAACACCCGTCCACCAAAGAGCCATGGCGCTGGGGATTGATGTTCAAACGCCGCTGAGCCTCAAAGACGGCGCGGCCCAAGCCGCATTTGCTGCGCTCAATGCTGATATTGCCATTGTGGCCGCCTATGGCCTGATATTGCCACAAGCCATTTTAAATGCGCCGCGGCTGGGCTGCCTAAATGTTCATGCATCGCTTCTCCCGCGCTGGCGAGGTGCGGCGCCCATCCACCGCGCCATTTTAGCAGGCGATATCGAAACGGGCGTCACCATCATGCAGATGGAAGCAGGGCTTGATACAGGCCCCATGCGTGCCAAGCGATCAACGCCCATTGGCCGCAAGACATCTGGCGCGTTGACGGCTGAGCTGGCTGATTTGGGCGCATCGCTGCTGATTGATGTTCTGACAGACCTGAATTCCCACCCACCCGTTGACCAGCCTGAAGACGGTGTGACCTATGCCGCTAAAATCGAGAAGGCGGAAAGCCGGATTGATTTTACGCAATCCGCCGAGCAGGTGGAGCGCCAAATCCGTGCTTTTGCCCCTGCCCCCGGCGCTTTTTTTGAGTATCAGGGTGAGCGTATTCGCATTTTAGCAGCCGATGTCGCGGAGGGCGGCGGCAGCCCTGGCACTATAATCGACACTCTTATGACCATTGCCTGTGGTTCGGGGGCCATCCGCCCTGTTAAAGTGCAGCGCGCGGGCAAATCCGCAATGAGCACGGCTGAGCTTTTGCGCGGCTATACTCTCCCCCTGGGCACCCACTTGTCATGACACGCTTTCGCCTGACCGTGGAATATGATGGGCGCCCCTTTATGGGGTGGCAGCGCCAAGGCCATGGGCCCAGCGTGCAACAAGCAATTGAAGAGGCCATTCTTGCCATTACGCAGGAAGAGGCAGTTGTTCACGCCGCAGGCCGCACCGATGCCGGCGTTCATGCCGAAGCCATGGCAGCCCATGTCGATATTGCCCGACCTTTTGAGGCTTTCCGCTTAATGGAAGCCATCAACGCAAAGCTTCGTCCCCAGCCCATTGCGATTTTGGACTGCGCCGTGGTGGCCGATGATTGGCACGCCCGCTTTTCCTGCATTGGGCGGCGCTATGTCTATCGTCTTATCAATCGCCGGGCACCCTTGGCGCTGGACCAAGGACGGGCATGGCGCGTTGTCCAGCCTTTAGATGCCGCAGCGATGCATGATGCCGCGCAAATCCTTGTCGGAACTCATGATTTTACCACTTTTCGTTCGGTCCATTGTCAATCCGCAAGCCCAGTTAAGTCTATCGACAAGATGAGCGTTGATCGCTTTGGCGAAGAGATTGAAGTCAATGTTGCCGCTCGGTCCTTCTTGCACCATCAAGTGCGATCCATGGTCGGGTGCCTTGTGCTTGTGGGGCAAGGCAAATGGACCAAGGCAGATATGAAGGCCGCGTTAGACGCTAAGGACAGAGCAGCCTTGGGTTTTAATGCGCCACCAGATGGCCTTTATTTTGTGGATGCGCGCTATCCAGCCCCAGATGCTGGTCAAACCACAGACTGAAGATCCACAGCTGCCACAGGGCTCGGCTCCAATCAGCCTTGCCAGTGATGTGGGCGCGGGCAATCTCCTCAATCCATGTGGCGTTAAACCACCCTGTTTCCTGAACAAACCGCGCGTGAGAGAGGCCCAATGCAGTGTCTGCAAGCGGCCCGCGAAACCAGCCACGCAAAGGCGGCACAAAGCCTAATTTAGGACGCTGCCGCACTGGTTGAGGCAGGATGCCTTGTGTCGCGGTTTTCAAGATCCATTTTCCCTGCCCGGCCTGCAACCGAAGCGCATCGGGCAACTGCGTTGCAAGGCCGATCATCTCGGTATCGAGAAAAGGACTGCGCACTTCAAGGCCATGGGCCATGCTCGTCCGGTCCACCTTGGTCAAAATGCCGCCGGGCAAAGAAATCTTTAAATCGGCATATTGAATACGATCGAGCATGGTTTGAGCTGGCGCATTGGCGATGGCGGAAATATATCTATCTTCAGCACGATAGCCCTGAAGTGCAGCCAGAAAACTTGGGGTGAAGAGGCGCTTTCTTTCCTCTGGAACAAGCATGGAAACTGCCCGAGCATAGGCCATAGCGCCATGTGTGGCGATGGATTGCAATGTAGATCGCCCCCTGAGCCAAAGGGGTGCAAAATCTGCCCTTGGGTAGAGCGCGCCTAACGCGCCAAATAAGGGAGACCGAAGCGCTGCAGGAATAGCCTGACGAACCCGCTCTTCGGCCATGTGAAAGCGATGTCGCCGATATCCAGCCAAAAGCTCATCCGCACCATCCCCTGCCAGGGCAACGCGCATATTCTGAGAGGCGGCAGCCGCCAGAGGCAACATGGCAAGCGCCGAGGCATCCGCAAAAGGCTCTCCAAAATGGTGGATGATCGCTGCCACGTCCAAAGCGCCCGGGGGGCCAATCAAATGAGTGTGGTGACGTAACGCCAGCCCATGCGCCAAATCTCTCGCTTGTGCCCCTTCATCCGCCCCCTGCACAAAGGACATGCTATGCGCTGTGCCGGCCCCATCAACGTGCGGCGCCATCAGCGCGGCAATGGTGGAGCTGTCTATCCCGCCAGACAAGAATATGCCTAACGGGGCATCTGCCACACAATGCCGTGCAACAGATTGCGTCAGCGTGTGACCAAATTCTTCAATCAGCTTTGCCGTCGAATGGCTTGATCGGCGGCTGAAGTCCGCATCCCAATAGGACTGAGGTTGGGGCTGCTGGCCACGCGCAAGCTGCATAAAATGACCAGCTGGCAATTTTTGGATGCCCTCAAAAATGCAGCGGTCCTCGGGAATGAATCCGAAGGCAAAATAATCCTCAATAGCTTGCCCTGATATATAACAATTGATTTGAGGATTAATTCTCAAACTATTGATTTCCGAAGCAAAATAAATCGACCCATCTTCCCTTCGCGCAAAATGCAGGGGCTTTTGACCAAGCCGGTCTCGCGCCAAGAAAAGACAATCCTGATCTGCATCATAAAGCGCAAAGGCAAACATCCCATTGAGACGGGGCAATAAGTCCGCCTGCCATTGGCGATAGCCATGGAGCAAAACCTCAGTATCACCCTGCGTATCGAAGCGATGGCCCAACGCCATCAAGTCGGCCCTTAGCTCACGAAAATTATAGATTGCCCCGTTAAAGATAAGCGCCAGGCGCCCGTCCCTACTGACCATAGGCTGATGACTATGGTCTGGGTCAATGATCGCCAAGCGCCGATGGGCCAGCCCAATGCCACTGGCAAACCAAAGGCCTTGGCCATCAGGGCCCCTGTGCTTTTGCGCCTGACCGGCCCCCACTGAGTGGTCCGCGATGATTGTTAGTGCATGATTGCTTCTGGCGCCATGGGTGACCGTAGGTGTAGCGTAGCGGAACCGGAGGGCTGCCATGGCGGTGTCGCCGTTTCCGG